>Ga0209226_10000179_pt1 | contig 40988 bp, 28 predicted proteins | sample BarGraNGADG00212_2_FD_184497 | JGI IMG/M metagenome (GOLD analysis project Ga0209226, IMG submission 184497) | Arctic peat soil microbial communities from Barrow, Alaska, USA - Barrow Graham LP Ref core NGADG0011-212 (SPAdes) (version 2) | ecosystem: Environmental > Terrestrial > Soil >...
AACGATGGGGCCCCCCCTCCGCTATGCGGGCCTTGGGGATGCCATCCCGCCCGCGCCAAATCCTCCCAATTTTCCTAGAAAACGGCTACAATGGGCCCGAATGTTCAAAATCATCGACCGCTACGTCCTCAAGGAGGTCGCCCCGCCGTTCGTCCTGGGCCTCCTGATCTACAGCTTCGTCCTTCTGATGAACCAGCTCCTCCAGTTCCCGGACCTGTTCATCGCCCGGGGCGTGACCCTGGCCGATACGCTCAAGCTCCTGGCCTACCTCATCCCGGCCATCCTGGCCTTCACCATCCCGATGGGCGTCCTGATGGGGATCCTGGCCGGCCTGAGCCGGATGTCCTCGGACTCCGAAGTCATGGCCCTCCGGACGCTCGGGATCAGCCCGCGCCGCGTCCTCCGGCCGCTCTTCACCTTCGCCCTCGGCGGCTGGCTCGCGGCCTCGCTCCTGACCATGGTCCTGACCCCCCACTTCAACTTCAAGTGGACCCAGACCTTCACCGAGGTCGTCCTGAACCGGGCCGAGCTCCAGTTCAACCCGCGCGAGTTCAACGAGTCGATCACCAACGTGGTGCTCTACATCCAGAACATCGCCAAGGACCGGACCTGGCAGAACGTCTTCATCGCCTTCAACGCCGAGCCCGAGAAGCCGCGCATCCTGCTGGCCAAGCGGGCCCGGCTGCACGTCTATCCCGACGCCAAGAAGGCCGTTCTCGAGCTTTGGGACGCGGTTCAGCACGCCGTCACCCTCACCGAGCCGGACACGTCTTACCAGGTGCAATCGAGCGCCCACGTCGAGGAGGAGATCGACGTCCGGAGCCTGTTCCCGTCGGCCACGGCGGAGAAGCGCGTCCGGGAGAAGAACATCGTCGAACTCTTCGAAGGCGCGGCCGAAGTCCGGACCCGGAGGGCGGCGCTCGCCGCGGAGAAGGCCGCCCTCGACGGCCGCAGCCTGGACCGGACCAAGAACGACTTCGCCCTGCTCCAGGCCGAACACGACCGCCGATCTTACGGCGTCGAGATCCACAAGCGCTTCGCCCTGCCGTTCGTCTGCTGGATCTTCGTCTTCCTCGGCCTGCCGCTCGGCAGCTCGACCCGGAAGGGCGGGCGGACGAGCGGCTTCACGCTCAGCCTCATCATCATCCTGGCGTATTACGTCGGGATCACGGCCGGAGAGCAGCTGGCCATGAACGGCGTCCTTCCGCCGTTCCTGGGCATCTGGGGGCCAAACATCGTCCTCGGGGCGGCGAGCGTCGTGCTGTTCATCGCCTCGGCGAAGGAGTCGCCCCTCCTTTCCCTGTTCCGCCGCCGGCCTCACGCGGCTGCGGACGCGGACGCCCGTCCGGCCGCGCGCCGGCGCCGGTTCCGCCCGTCGCTCCGCTTCCCGAACATCCTCGACCGCTACATCATCCGCAAATATCTCTTCATCGCGGGCCTCGCCCTCTCGAGCTGCGTGGCCATCGCGGTCATCGTCACCTTCTTCGATAAAATAGGGACGTTCAACGAGCATGGGAAGCCGTTTTCCATGCTCCTTCTGTACATCGCCTACCGGGTGCCCGAGTTCGTCCATTTCGGGCTTCCCGTGACGGCCCTGATGTCCGCCCTGCTGACGATCGGCCTGCTGACCAAAACCAACGAGATCACGGCCATGAAGGCCAACGGCATCAGCATCTACCGGGCCCTCCTGCCGATCGTCGTCCTGTCGGTCCTCGTCGGCGGCCTGTCGTTCGCCATGCAGGAAAAGGTCTATCCCCGGGCGAACAAGCTCGCCGAGGAGACCTGGAACCGGATCATCGACCTCTCGCCCCAGAGCTACAGCTTCGAAAACCGGCGCTGGGTGGCCAACAAGACCGCGGACCGGTTCTATCACTACAGCTATTTCGATCCCAAGACCTCCCGGTTCAACATGCTTGCGATCTACGACCTCGACCTCGCGTCGTGGTCGCTCACTCGGCGCGGCTACGCCGAGCGGGCGACGCTCGACACGGCCGGCTTCCACTTCGAGGACGGCTGGATCCGGGAGCTCGGTCCGAACGGCCAGTACATCTATCGCAAGACGCTCGACGTTCCCCTGGACGAAGAGAAGTCCCTGTTCCTCCGCGAATGGAAGGCGCCGGACCAGATGAACGCCTCCGAGTTGCGGCGCTACATCGGAGATGTCCAGGCCCTGGGCTACGAGACGCTGCGCGACCGGGTGAGCCTCGCGGCGAAGGCGGCCTTCCCGTTCACGGCGCTGATCATGACCTTTCTCGGCCTGCCGTTCGCCTTTTCCATGGGGAAGCGGGGGACGCTGGTCGGGATTGGGATCGCGATCGCGATCGCCATGATCTATTGGGTCTCGATCGGGATCTTCATAAGCCTGGGGAAAGTCGGGTTCCTGAGCGTTTTCCTGGCGGCCTGGGGTCCGAACCTGATCTTCGGCCTGGGCGGGACGTATCTGCTGCTGACGATCAGGACGTGACGCTTGAGGGCGTCTCGCCCTCAAGCGTCACATTTTGTATTTTCCGAAATCCTCCGGCTGGAGGGTTTCGAGCCACTTGCGCAGGCTCTCGCCCGCTTCGGAGTTGTCGTCGAGCTTGAGGCCGTGGGCCTTCTCGACGACCTCGTGCTCCACGTAGATCGGGGAGTTCACCCGGAGGGCGAGGGCGATCGCGTCGGACGGGCGGGAATCGACCACCATCTCGCCGCCCGCGTGGCGGCAGTGGATCGAGGCGAAGAAGGTGTTGTTGCGGACATCGTTGATGACGATCCGGTCGACCACGATGTTCAGGTGGGCGAGGATATTCTTGAGGAGGTCGTGGGTCATCGGCCGGGGCGTGGGGATGTTCTCGATCGTCAGGGCGATGGCGTTGGCTTCGAAGACGCCGATCCAGATGGGGAGGACTTTCTCGCCGCGGCGGTCTTCGAGGAGGACGATGGGCATCTTCGAGATGGGGTCCATCACCAGGCCTTTGATTTTCATTTCGATTTCCATCTCGAGGCTCCTTTATTACCGGACATTAAATATAAGAGCCCGCTGAAATAATGTCAAGGAAACGCCCTTTATTCAATTTATTGAATAAAATCCAAATTATTGAATATCGGGGGCCTGATATTTCACTATAATATAAATATAATGAACAAGTTATACTGATTTTTGAGATGGCATGTTTTTTGCTTATAGATAGGTTGAAGTTATGAGAAACTTGTGCGTTTATTATTCAATTAAGGGTTCGCAATTATTTATTCTATGCCCAAGTGAGGAGGTGAGAATCACTTCTTGGACGACTTTCGGTCCGCGAGTTGGGAGCGGAGACGCGTCTCCACTCCCGGGTTCACAAGTCGCGGCGTACGGCGGAAAGGCCGGACGCGACGGCAAATCATCCTGAATCGACCTCCCGAGGTGGATTTGAGGAAAAAGGAGAAATACGCAAGAACATGAGAAGATTAGTGAAGAGCATTTTTGCAATGCTTGCCATCGTGCTGCTCGTCACCAGCGTTTTTGCCCAGGTCCCGACCGGTAAGATCACCGGGAAGGCCGCGGACAAGGACGGCGGCCCCCTGCCCGGCGTTTCGGTCGTGGCGGACAGTCCTAAGCTGGTGGGCACGGCGACGGCGGTTTCGGATGAGCAGGGCGTCTACCGGCTGTTCTCGCTCCCCGCGGGAACGTATTCGATCCGGTTCACGCTCCCCGGCTTCAAGACGACCACCCGCCGGGAAATCATCCTCCAGACGGAACAGACCCTGACCCTGAACATCACGCTCGAACAGAGCGCCCTGAATGAAGAGGTCACGGTCGTCGGCCAGAGCCCCCTGATCGACGTCAAGAGCACGACCAAGGGCAGCACGATGAACAAGGAAGTGTTCATGCAGTTGCCCCGCAACCGCGACTTCACCGGATTGCTGGCCACGGTGCCCGGCGTCCAGTATGAAAACAACACTCAGGGCGGCCTGTCGGTCGACGGCGCTTCCGGGACGGAGAACCAGTTCTACGTCGACGGGACGAACATCAACAACATGCGGCTCGGGTTACAGGCCCAGAGCATCGTCATGGAACAGCTGGAAGAGGTCAAGGTTTCGGCTTCCGGCTACAGCGCCGAGTTCGGCGGCTCCATGGGCGGTGTGATCAACGTCATCAGCCGCTCCGGCGGCAACGAGTTCCACGCCGACGCCTTCGGCTACTTCAACAACCAGCAGCTCTGGATGCAGGGGAAGGGCCGCGACACTCTGCGCCTGTACCCCTATTATGTCAACCCCATCACCGTCGGGCAGTACGAATACGTCAACACCGACGACATGTATTTCAACGGCGGCAAGAACCGGGACGACTACCAGAGATGGGAAGGCGTCTTCAACCTGAGCGGCTACATCATCAAGGACAAACTGTGGTTCTTCGGCTCGTTCAACCCCACCTTTGCGCGCACTTATGCCGACCGGTGGTTCTCGAGCGACCCCGTCGATCTGACGAAAGCCAAGCTCCCGGGCCAGCTCGCCTATGACCCGCAGCAGGGCCGTACGACCTACAACTTTTATCAGAAGCTCTACTACTGGTACTGGCAGGGCAAGTTGACCGCGGCGCCGATCGCCGGCATGCGGATTTCGGTCAGCGCGGTCAGCAACTTTTACGATTACCGGGGCAGCATCCCCGGCTATACCGGGACCTCGACCAAGTACTACTCCTATCGTCCCGATTGGAACCCCATCAACCCCTCGACGGGCGCGGCGCTTCTGACGGCCGGCCAACAGCCGGGATTTGACTATCCCAACTGGTCCGGCGCCGCCAACATCGACTACACCGTCAGCAACAACTTCCTGGTGAGCCTGCGCGGCGGCTACTTCTACAACAACCAGAACAACCAGCAGCTGTTCGTCCCCGGCACGCAGTATGTCTTCACCGGCTCGAATCTGTCGACGACGACGTATCCGGAGATCCCCGACACCCTCAGGCACGCCAGTGGCTGGAATAACGGCGCCGGGACGACGGTCACCTCGAGGTACATCAACAGCCGGATGAGCGGCAACCTCGACCTCACCTACTACCTCACCCTGGCCGGCGAGCACGCCTGGAAGGCCGGCGTTCAGTACATCCGCCTGCATGAAGACGTCAATTCCGGCCCGGTGGCCCCCCTGGTCACGTTGGTGTGGGGCACGCCGTTCGTCAACGTCGACGGCACCGTCGTCATGGGCAAGTACGGCAACTACCAGATCCGGAACGACTTCCAGTCACCTTACGGCTCGAACTTCAACGTCGCCAGCAACAACTGGGCGATCTACCTCCAGGATTCCTGGACGATCGGCCAGAAGCTGACCCTGAACTTGGGCGTCCGGACGGAAAACGAATACATCCCCTCCCTCGCCACGAACGACCCCCTGTACGCGAACTACAAACCCATCCAGTTCGGCTTCGACAAGAAGCTTGCGCCCCGGTTGGGCGCCGTCTATGACGTGTTCGGCGACTCCAGCCTGAAGGTCTTCGCCAGCTACGGCCGGTACTACGACGTCATGAAGCTGTACATGGCCGAAGGCTCGTACGGCGGATTCAAGTGGTGGACGAGCTACTACACGTTCGACAACTACGACTTCACCAAGATCGCGGCCAGCGGCGACATCAGCAACAAGGCCGACCAGGCCGCGGGCGGCACGTACATGTTCTCCCGCAACTGGCGGACGGTTTCGTGGGACACCACGGACACCAACCTGAAGCCTGTGTCGCAGGATGAGTATTCGTTCGGCGCCGAGAAGAAGATCAGCGAAGAACTGTCCTTCAGCGCCCGGTTCGTTTTCAAGCATCTCATCCGGACGATCGAAGACGTGGGCGTTATGGTGCAGGACGCGCAGGGCAACTTCAGCGAACAGTACTACATCGCCAACCCCGGCGAAGGCTGGACGCTTCCCACCTCCCAGGGCGGCCGTTTCGACGACAAGTTCTGGCCGGCCCCCAAGGCGAAGAGAGACTACCTCGGCTTGAACCTGGCCCTCGAAAAACGGTTCGCCGACAACTGGCAGGGCGGGATTAACTACACCTGGAGCCAGATGAAGGGGAACTACGGCGGGCTGTCGTCCTCGGACGAAGCCGGTCGCAATTCACCGAACGTCGAACGGTATTGGGACATGTACTTCGAACGGTACGACATCCACGGCCGTCCGTTGGACAACATCCTCCCGTCCGACCGGACCCACTACTTCAAGCTCTACGGCTCCTACGCCTTCCCGTTCGGCCTGACCGTCGGGACGGTCGCCTACGGGCGCAGCGGCCTCCCGCTGACCACGGTCCTGAACTTCAACGACATGCAGATCTACCCGGACGGCTACAACAACTTGAACGAACGTCTGCCCTTCCTGTTCACCGCCGACCTCTACCTCGAGTACAATCTCCGCATCGCCAAGAAGTACACGATCAACCTCAACGCCACCATCTCCAACTTCACCAACACCTCCACCGTGACCTCCTACTCCATGCAGTACAACCAAGACATGCTCCGGATGACGGACGATCAGCTCCTCGCCCAGAAGACCAACTACGTCGACTGGCACACGCTCGTCGCCAACAACGTCACGACCAACCCGTTGAACCTGGTCTACAAGTGGTGGACCGGCAAGAACGGCTCCTGGTCTTGGCGCATGGGCGCCCGGGTGTCCTTCTAAGGAAGGAATCCGCAAGGATTTTTACGTAGCGTAGCAGCAGGTATCGCAGAGAGATACAGAAAGGCCCGGCCCCCGCAGGGGGGTCGGGCCTTTTTTTTTGATTACTTGTTGATGGCCTTCCGCAAGGCTTCGAGGCCGGCCCGCGCGTTCTGCACGCGCTGCGGCGGCTCGTCCTTCGGATCGTCGAGGTAGCGCTCGAGGTAGCGGACGGCCTCGGCGAGGTCGCCTTTTTCCTTATAGGCCATGGCCAGGTAGTAGTACGTCTGCGGCACGGGCTTGATGTAGAGGACCTGCTTGAGGTTGTCGATCGCCTTGTCGAAGTCCCGGACCATGGCGTACGTGACGCCGAGAAACTGCCAGGCCTGGGCGTCGAGCGGGAAGTCCTGGGTCAGCTTGGTGAAGACGTCGATCGCTTCGGCCACCCGGCCGGCGGAGGCCAGGTTCTGGCCGTAGCTCGTTCGGAGGAACTTGTTCTCGGGCTCGACGGCCAGCGCTTTTTTGAAATAGGCCCGGGCCTCGTCCTTGCGGCCCGTGCCGTCGAGGAGGACCGACATGGCCGTGAGGCCGTCGACGGACCGGGGATTGAGCTCGAGGACCTTTTCCATCTCCGCCATGGCGTCCGGAAGGCGCCCCATCACGAGGTAGGTGTAGCCCAGGCGGGTCACGAGGAGCTCCGAGTTCGGGATCTTTTCGATCCCCCGTTTCAGCACGGCGACGGCCGCGTCGAAGTCCTTTAGACGGGCCCGGGCGAGGGCTAGGCCGATGTAGCTCGAAGCGGCGCCGGGACGGAGGGCGAGCATCTTCTCTTGGAGGTCGGCGGCCGCCTGGAAGTTGCCCTCGAACTCGAACAGTTCGGCGTCCTGAATCATCTTCAGCTCTCCGACCTTGTCCTTGGGGTCGGCCGCCGCGCCGCGGGCGGTCGGGTCGGAGTAATCCACGTAGCCGAGCGACCGGAGGCGGGCGGCTTCCTCCGCGGTCAGGGCCTGCCTGGCCGATACGCCGGGCACGACGGCCGTCCGGATGAGCTCGTCGAGCCGCTTCTTCAGATCGGCCGCGGTCCGGCCGGCGGAGGCGAAGGCGTTCCGGTCCTCGCCCGGGTCGGCCTTCAAGTCGTAGAGCTCCTCCTTCGGGGCGCGGATGTATTTCCAGGCGCCGGAGATGAGGCCCACGAGCGGCGCCCAGCCGAAGTTCTCCTTCGGATAGGACGTTTCGATGTAGGCGTCGAGGTCGGCCTTCTCCTTCCGCTGGATGTACGGCAGGAGGCTCCGGCCCTGAACGGCGTCCGGCTTCGGGAGGTTCATCAGGTCGAGGACGGTCGGCATCACGTCGATCAGCCGGACCCGCGGCGTCACGACCTTTCCGGGCGGAAGGTGGTTTTCGGCGTAGAGCATCAGCGGCACGCGCAGGACGTTGTCGTAGAGGAAGACGCCGTGGCCGGATTCGCCCTTCTCCCCGAACGACTCGCCGTGGTCGCCGGCCACGACGATGAGCGTTTTGCCGAGGAGATTCTTGTCCATGAGTTTCCGCATGACCTGGCCGACGATGTAGTCCATGTAGGCCACCTCGCCGTCGTACAGCCGGTCGGCGAACTGTTCGCGGTAGGGGGACGGCGGGCTGTAGGGGAGGTGCGGATCGAAGAGATGGATCCAGCAGAAGAACTGCTCGTCCTTGAGCTTGTCAAACCAGGGAACGAAGACGTTGTAGACCTGTTCGGCCTTCCGCTCGGCGTTCACCGCTTTGAAGGGCGTGCCTTCCTGGAAATTGTCGTCGTAGACGTCGAACCCTTTGTCAAGGCCGAACCGGGAATCCACCGAAAACGAGGCGACGAAGGCGGCCGTTTTCAGGCCCTTGTCCTTGAGGATCTTGGCCAGGGTGGCCGCGCCGGGCGGGAGGACGTAGGACCCGTTGTTGTGGACGCCGTGGATCAGGGGATAGGTCCCGGTCATGAGCGAGCTGTGCGAGGGCAGGGTCAGCGGCACCTGGGCATAGGCGTTGGCGAAGCGGACGCCGTTGCGGGCGATGGAGTCGAGATTCGGCGTCTTGGCCTTGGCGTAGCCGTAGGCGCCCAGGCGGTCGGCCCGCGTGGTGTCCAGGGTGATCAGGAGGACGTTGAGCTTGTCGTCCCGGACGATCGGCACGGCGGCGGGCTTGAGAACGATGTAAAGCCCGGCTCCCACGAGGACAACGGCCAGGGCAAGGACGGCCGGCAGGAACTTCCGGAAACCGCGACGCGGCTCACCCACAAACCGCGGGTCCCCGCCGCTTCGAGCGACAGGGGCTCGCGCCGCACCCGGCGCCTCCGGACGCGGATCGGCGGATTTGGCCTTGGCGGCCGGCTTTTTGCTGCGGGAGCGTTTCTTCTTGGACATGGACGACCCTTCCCGAAAAAGATGTCCCTCCCCCGGGCCCCGGCCTCGTTACTTCTTGATGGCGTTCAGGATGTTCCGGACCAGGGCCGCCCGTTCGCCCTCGGGCTCGAGCTTCAGAAACTTCTCGAAACTCTCGATGGCCTTGGCGTTCTCCGTCTTGTTCAGATAAACATAACCCAGCTTGATGTAGGGATCGGGCCATTCTGGCCGGATCTGGGTGGCTATTTCGAAATAGCGGACGGCGTCGTCGTAGCCCTGGTTCGAGAAATAGATCTCGCCGACGTTGTAGGCCAGGATCTCGTCCTTGGGCGAGTTCTCGATCGACTGCTTGAAGAAATTCTGGGCCTCGGGGAGCTTGCCCTGCTTGAGGTAGCAATTGCCGATCCCGGAGAGGGCTTTGGCCGACATCTCCTTGCCGAGGGTGACGTCGGACTTCGCCAGCTCGAGGACCTTGTTGTAGTTTTCGATGGCCTTGTCGAACTCGCCCTTCTCCCGGTAGCAGTCGCCGATCGAGACCTGGATCTGGTAGAGATTGGGGTTCTTCTCGAGGAACTGCTGGAACTGGACGAGGGCCTCGTCATACTTGGCTTCCTTGAACAGCTGGTTGCCTTTTTCGAGGAGGGCGAAGGTGGTCTCGTCGGCGACGATGCCGCTGCCCGCCTTGGGGATCTTCTGCATCGTGACCGTCACTCTGGGATTGACCCCGAGCTGGCTGACGTAGAGGGACTTGGTCTGGGGCATGTAGCCGGGCGCAACGGCGGTCAGGTCCCAGTTGCCGGTGCCCAGTCCGATGAACGACCATTCGCCCTTCTTGCCGCTCGTCTGCTCGAATTTCATCTTGTCGTTCTGGGAAAAGACGATCGTCACCTTGACGTTTTCCATCAGATTGCCGTCGACGTCGATCACGGCGCCCCCGATGCGGCCGACGCCCCGTCCGGCCTGGGCGAAGCCGAGCCCGGCGGCGACGAGGCCCGCCAGGACGAGGAGCCCTATGGTTTTGAAAGCGCGGGTTCTCATGATGTCCTCCACGTCATATAAATGCAATAATCATGCCAATTCCGGCGGCTCCGTCCAGGGGAGGAGGCCGTTTCCGGAACAATTATTGTAACATTTTTTTCGGCGAACGGGAAATCGAATGGACGGTCAGGTCCCCGCCTCGACCGTGACCTTGGCCTTGCGGTGGACCTTTCCGCCGTCGAGCGTGTTGGCCAGGGTCAGGTTCAGGACGTAGGCGCCGGGTTTGAGCGGCCCCGCCTCGACTTCGATCATAAAGGTCTGGCTGAGGACCTTGTCGAACTCATCCTTGGTGAAGGAGAGCGGGTATTCCTTCTTGATCTCCCAGGCTTTTTCCCCGGCGCTGTCGAGCGCCTGGAGTTCCAGGGTCAGGGTCGTCCGGAAGGCCTCCGCTCCGGCCCCGGTGCCCACCTTCATCCAGATCGCCTTGTAGGGGATGAGGATTTTGGCCGCGACCTTGCCCCCGCCCCGGCTTTCGACCGCAAGCTCGCATTCCAGGCTGTCCAGGGCCGTGGGCACGTCCTCCACCTGGGGCTTCCACTCGAGCTGGGCGCGCATGATGTTCCCGATCTGTTCGGCCGAGGAGGGATCCAGGCGATAGATCCCGGTCCAATTGTCGTCGATGAAGACGAGCTCGAAAAAGCCGTAGTACCAGAACTCCATCGGCTGGCCGTAGAACGTGACGCCGCGGGGATAGGTCAGGCGGTCGGACGGCGGCCCCAGGAGGATATACATCCGGCCCCGGTCCTGGAGCCATCCCGGCTCCTGGCCGCCGGTGAAGAGATGGTTGGCCATATCGATCCGCCGGAAATATTCGATCTTGAATTCGTTTTCCGCGGTCTCGGGGTTCGGATCGCGTTTCTTCCAGAACTCCTCGATGAAGGCCGGGCGCTCGTCGGCCGGGACCTGGAGAAATGCGACCCGCTCCGGCCGGGCGATGAGGTAGCGAACCTTCGAGAGGAACTCGCGGCTGTCGGGGTCGAGGGCCCGTTCGAGGCGGCTCAGGGCGCACCCGCCCGCGGCGAGCGCCAGGGCCGCCGCGAGGACGATCGCGCCCGCCCGCTTCATTTTTTGTCTTTCAGGGCCTTCACCTTCTCGCGGAGGGCGGGTTGGTTCGGCTCGAGCTGGAGCGACCGCTCCCAGGCGGCCAGCGCCTCGGCGGCGCTGCCCAGCTTGACGTAGCAGTCCCCGATGGAGTTCAGGATGCCGATGTTCGTCCCGAAATGGGAGAGGTAGTCCTTGTAGTGGGCGATCGCCTCGGCGTAGGCCCCGAGCTCCTGCCGGGCCGCGCCGGCGGGCTGGAGGAAGTCGTATCGCCGCTCGTCGGCCAAGAAGGGCTTCGCGACCTCGATCACGGCCCGATAGTCCTTGGCCTCGAGCAGGGCCAGGACGTAGTCGAGGGCGTACTTCGGTGACCCGGGATCGCGGGTGTATGCCGATTCGAGAAGCGGCCGGGCTTTGGCCAGGTCCTTCTTGGCGAGGAGCTGCGAGCCGACGATGTTGGCGAAGGAGGGGTCGGTCGACGCCGGCTGGGGCAGGGAGAGGACCCAGGCCCGGTTGAGCGAAGTCGCGCCCCGGATGTCGAAATCGACCTTGGTCTTGAGCTTTTCCGCCTTCGAGGCGTCTAGGACGGCCACGTTGAGGGTATAGTGCGAGGGAGTCATCCCCGCCAGGGGGAACTGCTCGAAGATGTTGCCCGGGTCGGCGATCTCCCGGAGGCTCCGGGTGACGACCTTCACCGTTTCGGGGAGCTTCATGGTCTCGGTTTGCCGCTGGATCGTGTACTGGACCGATCCCCCGGTCCGGAGCTCGGCTGGAAGGCCGTGGAGCTGGAAGTAGAGCGACAGTCCATCGTCCGCAGCGAAGGCGTTCCGGGGCGAGGGGACGAACTGGACGCCGCCCAGGAGGAAGGATTTGTTCTGGCCCTTGAATCGCGACTCCCGGTCCGTCTTGTAGGCCAGGACGGGCGGGCTCATCGAGAAGACCGCAGGGTCGGGCACGAGGATGTCGGCTTCGACCGAGGTGAACTCCCGGGAGAGCCGGTTTTTCAGAAGGAGATTAACCTTGTATTGGCCCGGCGTCAGGGGGAACAGGTCCTGGAGGCTGAAGAACTTGGACTTGATCTGGGCCATCTGGGCTTCGGTCAAGTCGAGGGGGATGGTCCGATCGAACTGGTAGATGGAATTGTTCTGGCGGTCGGTGACGCGGCCGTTGATCTCGAGGGTCGTCCGGTAGCCGGTCGTCGTCTGCTCGAAGGACAGCCGCTTGGGCTCGATCAGGTAGTGGACGAAGGAGAGCCCGGAGGGATCCTGGAAGACGCTGATCAGGGCCTCGTTGTCGATGTAGTTCGCGGTGTAGTCCACCTCGATGATGTTCTTGTACTTCAGGAGCTTTTCGGCGTATTCGTCCTTGATTTTGTAGTGGGGCGCCTCGGGGATGCTCTGCTTGATCAAGATTTCCGAAGCGAGCGAAGGCGCGGCGGAGAACTGGGTTTCGCCCGGGATCAGCGAGAGCGAGACCGAGCCCACGGCCGGTTCGATTTTCATGAGCGCCTCGTAGGCCGTGGTGGCGTCGGCCATGTCGCCCGCATAATGCTGCATCAGCTGCTGCGGTCCGTCGTTGATCGGGGAATAGAGCCGGTAGTCGTCGACGATGTCCTTCTTCCAGAAGACGAGGTAAAACGAGCCGGGCAAGCCGTAGTCGGCCATGCCGTCGTAGAACCAGGTGATCACCGGCCGGAGATCATATAAGTTCTCGAAGGCCTGGATTTCTTTCGGCTGCCCGAGGATGATGTAGATGCGGCCCCGGTCGGTCCGCCAGCCGGGCGTCGGCGAGTTCTTGCCTAACCACTGGTTGGCGTAGGTGATCCGCTTGTAATGCTCGATCTTGAACGCGTTCTCGGTCGAATTCGGGTCGGGGTTGCGCTGCTTCCAGAAGGCCTCGATGAAGATGTTCCGCTCCCGGTCGGATTCGAGCTGGAGGAAGACGTCCCGCTCCTTCGCGGTGATGATGTAGGCCACCTCTTCCACGAGCCATTTCTGGTATTGGGGCGGCAGGTCCTTGGCCGTTTTCTTCTTCTGGGCGGGCAGGAGGGCGCAGACGCCCACGAGGATTATGATGAACAAAAGAGCGTGTCGTAGTTTCATGCCTTTATTATAAACCCGGCCCCCCGCCGCTGCAAGGTCATGACATGTCGCCCGCAATGACACCTGTCAAAAGAGCGACATTTGGCCCGCCCCAGCCGCCGCCCTGTCCTCGTCCTGCTCGAAGAGGCGGATGATCCCGTATTCGCCGTCGTGGCCGGGCTCGATCTTGACCAGCCCCTTGCGCATCCGCTCGACCCCTCGGCCGACTTTCTCCGGGCCGAGGGCGCAGAGGTCTCCGATGGAGACCTCGGTCAGGATCCGGTGCTCGTCCCCGAATTCGTGGATGAAACGGAAGTACGTATCCCAGACGCTCTGGCATTCAGCCGTCTTCCCGCAGGCTTCGGCGATGATCTCGTTCAAGGGGATGAGGCTCTTGAACGGCACGCGCAGGCCCGCATCCCGGATGTCGTTGCGGTCGGCGAGCTCCTCCACGCGGTGGGCGACCCCGATGGTGAGCTTCTTGCCGCAGGCCGGGCAGAGGTCGTTGTGGGCCAGCGACTCCCGGGGCGAGAGCATCACCCCGCACTTGCGGTGGCCGTCGTAGTGGTACTTGCCTTCCTCGGGGAAGAACTCGACCGTGTAGAGGAACCGGGCCGGATCCTTGCTCCGGATCGCCTCGATGAGGCCTTTGTAGCCGAATTCCGCCTCGACGGCATTCGCCTCGCGCCCAATCTTGGACGGCGAATGGGCGTCGGAGTTCGAGACGAGGGCGTACTTATCGAGCGCGGAGAGGCGCCAGTTCATCGGCGGGTCGGACGAGAGGCCGGTCTCGAGGGCGAACAGGAACGGGGTCATCTCCTCGAAGCACTCCTCGAGGGAGTCGAAGCCCGAGTTGGCCCCGAAGACCGAGAACCAGGGGGTCCAGATGTGCGAGGGGATGACGACGCAGCGCGGGCAGATGTCGGCGACCAGCTTGACGAACATCCGGGCGTCGAGGCCGAGGATGGGCCGGCCGTCCGACGTCAGGTTGGCGCCCAGCCCGTGGAGCCGCCCGTTGATCTTCTCCACCGACTCGAAGTCGGGGGCCAGGAGGAGGAGATGGACCTTGCGGACCTTGCCCTGCTTGGAATAGATGAAGCTGAGCTCGGTCGACAGGACGAAGGCGACGTCGTCGCGCGAAAACGGAACGGACTTCAAATGCCCGTTCTCGGGCTTCTGCGGGGCCCTGAGCCGGAAGAAGCCGTTGCCCGCGGGCTCGAGCTTCTCCTTGGTCAGGAAGAACCACTCCGGGTGGGTGAAATCCGCCGAGGCCAGGACGTTGATCCCCTTGACCTTGGCCCAGGCGGCCATGGTGTCGAAGGTCATTTCGCGCGACGTGGCCCGCGAGAACCGGGAGTGGAGGTGGAGGTCGGCGAGGAATTTCACGAACCGAAATATCCCATCCGGTGGACGACTTTGTAATTCTTGTCCTTTACCCTGATGCTCAACGGGTGGAACGCGCCGCCCGCGGCTTCCGCGGTCGGGGTGAAGTAGAGGAGGTAGTATTCGTCGGCCGCCCGTAGGACGTTCTTGAAGGCCGCGGCGGGGTTCTGCGACGTATCGACCGTTCCGCCCGTCGCTGCGGCGATGTCGGCGAAGGCGCGGAAGATGTCTGTGTTCTGCTCCCGCATAACCACCCGGCCGATCCGCTCGGGGTCCTTGTTCATGAAGAGCAGGTTGAAGTTCGCCGACGAATCGGCGAACGCCTCCTTCATCGCCGGGACGTCCATGGCGAAGCTTTGCTGGTAGGTCTGGAAGATCTCCTGCACGTCGCCCAGGACGTTGAACTTCTCCTGGTTGTTGCCCACGATATCGTCGATGGCCTGGGGGCTGAGCTCGGGCCGGAATTCGCGCTGGTAGACGTAGAAGACCAGCTTCTCGCCGATCTGGGCCTTCAGGGTCCGGGCGTACTGGATCATCTGCCCGCTGTCGACGCGCCGCAGCACGTCGAGCTTCTGGAGGATCTCCCGGTAGCGCGGCAGGAGCATCTCGAGACCGACGTCGGCGCCTTCCGAATCGGTGTCGACCGACCCCCCGGTATTCGACCCGCCGATGGCCCGGATGTGCCGCTTCAGCTCCCGCATGAGGCTGTTGTAGGCCATGGACCCCGAGTTGATGTCCTTCCGGATGATATCGATCATTTCGTCGGCCAGGACTTTCGGCGGCTTGGCGGCGAACGCCTGGTCCGAGAGCTTGTAGTTGCGCACCGGCGTCTGGATCTCCAGGCTGTCGCCCGGCCGGAGCTCCTCCGTGAAGAGGGCCCGGACGGCGTCCGCGATCTTGGGATGATACTCGAACAGCTGGAAGAGGAGGGTGAACCGGCGGCCGACGAAAGGCAGGAAATCCTTGTTGCCGTCCCGGCGGGTGATCGCGTTCTTGCCGACCCGGTACAAGGCCTCGACCGTCTGGGGAACGCCGTCCGCCGAGAGTTCGAAATCCTGGAGGGCGAGGTCGCCGATGAACCGGCCGCCGTCGAAGACTCGGACGGCCACGGCCACGGCGCGCACCCCCGCGCCAGCCGGTGCCCCGCGGCCCGCGGGAACGGGTAGACCGCTCGGCGCGAGCGGCGCCAGGGCGAGGGCCGTCGCGGCGGCCAGGAGCACGATCCTGTTCATTTTCATGGCGCGCTCCCTTGTCGCATCGAAATTCTCCGGCGGCGGACCACGGGCCCTATTGTGCCTGCGGGGACGGGTCGGCGTCAATGCAATTCTGCGCCGGTTTGACGAGCGGCGCTACGCCCCCGGGTCGGATTCTTGCCCGGGCTTTTTTTTTGCGGGGCGCGATGATAAAATAGGCATTTCTGGCACATAATATGTAATGTATTTTTAACAGGAGGCATCCGATGAAAAAGGCCATTTTCCTGATCTTATGCGTCGCCCTGGCGGCGTCCTTCCTGACCGCCCAGGATTATAAAGGCAAGGGCCGGGTGAACGGGCTTGTCCTCGACCAGGACAACAAGCCCATCGAAGGCGTCCGGATCAAACTATTCCTCGCCAAAGCGAACGGCGGCTTCGAAGTCGTCACGGATAAAGACGGCAAGTTTCTGGCGGCCTGGATGGCGAGCGGAAACTGGGACTTCGATTTCCAGAAGATCGGCTACGAGATCAAGAAGATCGTGGTCGAAATCGCCGAGCAGCGAAAGAACCCCGATATCAAGATGATCATCAAGAAAGTCGAGGGCCTGGTGCTCTCCGACGAGCTGAAGGACTTGCTGAACAAGGCCAACGCGCTCTTCGACCAGAAGAACTACGCGGCCGCCATCGAGGGCTACACCGCCGTGCTCACCAAGTATCCCGAGGCCACCATCATCTGGCAGAACGTCGGGAACGCTTATTTCGCCGAGGACAAATACGACCAGGCCGAGGAGGCCTACAAGAAGGTCCTGGAGAAGATGCCGACGAGCGTCGAGGCGATAACCGCCGTCGGCAACTGCTATGCCAATCGCGGCCAGAACGAGAAGGCCCTCGAGTGGTACAACAAAATCGAATTCGACAAGATCAAGGACGCCACGGTCCTTTACAACATCGGCACGAATTATTACAACCTCTCGAAATTCGAAGACGCGCTGAAGTTCTACAAGCGCTCGGTCGAGGTCCAGAAGGACTACCTCGACGGGCTGTACCAGCTCGGCCTGACCTACACGAACCTGGGGCGCAAAACCGAGGCGATCGCGACCTTCGAGCAATACATGAAGTTCGACCCGGATTCGCCGAGGTCCGCCCAGGTCAAAGGGTTCCTGGACTATCTGAAGAAATAAACCGCGTGAAGCTCAGAACCTGGATCGGAACGGCGGGGGTGATCGCCCTCGTGGGGATGACGGCCTGCGCGCCGCCGATCGAACTCCAACTCGACCCCGAGAGCAAGGTCTTTTTCGAGACCGCCCGCCTGGTCATGACCGGCGAGGAGGAGGACATCTTCCGCCACCTGCCCGACGCGGAGTCGCGCAAGGAATTCATGGCCGATTTCTGGGCCAAGCGGGATCCCGATCCGACCTCGGTGACCAACGAGTTCAAGGAGGAATTCGAGAAGCGGATCGAATACGCCAACAAGCACTTCAACGAGGGCCGGCGGGGGATGAACACCGACCGAGGCCGGATCTACATCTACCTCGGGCCGCCCGAGAAGACCGAGTACTATCCCCTGGCCCAGGACGACTTCGGCAGCGGGGCGGACCTGTGGTGGATCTACTACAGATACGACCTCGGCATCGAATTCCGCGACACCCGCAACACGAACTCCTTCGAAATGGTGCAGGTGCTGGGCAACCTCATGCAGGCGATGGAGGAGGCCAAGCTCGGGGCGGTGTTCCAGAACCAGGGTGCGGCCGGCCGCTATCTCGATTTCGACGCATCCTACAACGCTTCGCGCCGGGAGATCGTGGTTTCGATCCCGGTCAAGAAGCTGAATTTCAAGGAGGAGGAGGGACTCCTCAAAGCGGCCTTCGATTTCGAGTTCTTCCTCTACAAGACGGGCGGGGCCAAGAAGGAGAAGTTCACCGCCTCGCAATCGTTCTCCGGCAAGCCCGAAGACGTCGAGAAGAGCCGGGCGATGATTTTTTCCTTCCCCTACGATCTGCCTCCCGGCAAGACCTACGTCGACATCATCCTCATCGGCAAGGATGGGCTCGGGAAGTCGCGCAAGATCTTCACTCTGAAAAACTGACGAGCAGGCGCTTCCTGCCAGTCCCCCCGCGCTAGCCGGGACGAGCGGCGACAAAAAAAAGGACGGGCCGCCCGTCGGCCGACGAGCGGTCCGCCCCTGAGAATCCTCGGTTCTTAGGTTCTTAGCGCTTTACTAATATTCGTACCTCTAGGGGAGCAATTAGAATGAGAAAGAAGATCTTCGCTTTTATTTAACTTTTTGCGGATCGCTTCACTAAAAAAGCGATCCGCCCTTGATAGTGGACAGTATTACTTCACAGTAAAATCATATTTTTTTATACACGAAAGCTCGGAAACTTTATCTATGATCTTAATGTTAAGCGTGTAAGCCCCCGGCGACAAATCTCTCTGTTCATCCCTTTTCTGGTCACCTGTAGTAATTGTTACTGTTTGTTTGATTGGAAGGGGTTGACTGACCAGCATAGCTTCATACATAACGGGAGTATACATCGCAACGACTTTTTCGCCTTGAGTGACGTTGTAGGTGATTTCGATTTTATTTTTCTTTTCAGCGGTCAATTCGGCGCCGATAATAGTGAAGAATAAATCAAAGGGATCACCTACTGAAAAAACGTGGTCGAAGTTCGGGACGATTTCGAGGGAGGACCACCTGAGCATACCCCGGTGGAGCGCGGCCCGCTGTTCGGCCTGGCCGACGTTCTTTATGTCCTTGACGCAGAAGATGGGCGTCGTTTCCAGGGCCTTGGTGAAGTCCTTGGGATCGGGGAGCTTGAATTCGTAGTACTGGGTCCCGATTTTCTTCAGATCAGCGGACGTGACTGCCACGCCCACCAGGTAGTCCCCGGGTAGGAGCGCGTAGCCGACCGAATACCATTCTTCCTTGGCGGCATCGTAGCCGGCCGCATCCTGCTCCATGGTCACGGGTACGTAGACCTCTTTCGCTGTCGGGAGAGGAACCCCGTTCTCCATCTTGTGGAAGTCCAGGAACATGTGGAAGGTGGCCCGGAGCTTGTTGCCCGGCGCCGCGGCCACGTCGGCCACCTGCGAGGGGGGCGCGGGCGCGAAGCCGAGGTCGGCGTTCTTCATCTTCGCGAACAGGATGATGTAGAAGGCCTGCTGGGCGGGCAGATAAGTGCTCTTGAAGATCGTGAAGGGGATGTCCTGGCGGCCCTGGCGGGTGGGCAGTCCGGCGTTGAGGGCGTCCTTCACTTCCTTGGGGATGGTGACGCGCGCGGATTGCTGCTTCTGGGGGGCCGGCTGCTGCGCCTGCTGGGCGATTCCCGGGGCGGCGGCCAGGCCGAGGACGAATCCCGCGAGAATGACGGGGACTATAAGCTTTTTCATGATGATGGATCCTCCTCTTTCAAAGCTTATGCAGTTGATCACGCTGAATATAAAGCAAGTTCTATGCCATTTTCCCTGAGGCTAAGTGCGGCCTTATCAGACGGATCGAAGCCGGCCTCGTGTAAACGAAGTTTACAAGAACGAGCGATATTTATATCAGAAACGGGATGGCTTGGCAAATGATTCGGACCTCAACCGTTTAGACGAGGGCCCCGGGGTTTTCTTCCGCGGACGGCGCGGCGGATTAGCGGCGGTATTTGTTCACGGCGGCCCGATGTTCGGCGAAGGTCCGGCTGAACTGGTGGCCGCCGTCGTTCTTGGCGACGAAATAGAGGAAGTCGGCGTCCGCGGGGTTGAGCGCCGCCTCGAGCGATTCGCGCCCCGGGTTGGCGATCGGCCCAGGCGGGAGCCCCGGATAGAGATAGGTGTTGTACGGGGAGTCGTATTTCAGGTCCTTGGTGTGGAGGCGGCCTTCGAACGGCCCGGCCCGCTTGAGGGCGTAGATGATCGTCGGGTCGCAGTCGAGCTTCATGCCGATCCGCAGCCGGTTGTGGAAGACCGCGGACACGAGCCGCTTTTCGTCGGGGAGGGCAGTCTCCTTCTCGATGAGCGAGGCGAGCGTGACGACGGCGCGGACGCTCAGGCCGATCTCCGCGGCCCGGCGGCGTCCGGCGTCGCCGAAGACGGTCTTGAACTGGGCGGTCATCTTCCGCAGGATATCCCGGGCGGCGATCCCCCGCGGAAGATGGTAGGTTTCCGGAAAGAGATAGCCTTCCAAGTCCGCCGCCTTGGGGTCCCAAAGGGCGATGTCGCCGGTCTCGCGGAAGGCGGCTTCGAATTCCTCGATGCGCCCAAATCCCGCGGCCACGACGTCGGCCACGATCTCCTTTCCGGTCAGGCCCTCGGCCAGGGTCACCGGATGGAGATAGACCCGGCCCTTGATCAGCGCGTCCAGCACCTCCCCGGCCGACCCGCCGAGCGGCAGCTGATATTCGCCCGCCTTGAGGCTCTGGGGGGCGTAGAAGAACTTGTAGCGCAGGATAAACGGCAGACTCTTGCGGAGGACGGCCTTCGCCTTGAGCTCGGACGCGATCGCCCGGACGCTCCGCCCCTTCACGATCTCGAACATCGCCGTCTCCGGCTTTGCCGGCGCGGGAGGTCGGGTCCGGGATTCGAGGTAGAGCCACACCCAGCCGGCCAGCACCAGGACCTGGAGGACGAGGAGGGCGGCCTTCGCGATCTTAAGGCATATCCGCATCGTTCCGTCGGCTGTCCAGATAGCCCTGGAGGATGATGGCGGCCGAGATCTGATTGATCACGGACCGCTTGTCCTTCATCCGCACTTTCTGTTCCTGCATGACGTTGTGGGCCTGGCGGGTCGTCAGGCGTTCGTCCCAGAAGACGACCGGGATGCCGACCGCTTCGCCCAGCCACCGGGCGAAGGCCTTGGTCTTGTCCACGCGGCTCCCCTGCGAGCCGTCCATCCGGAGCGGCAGCCCGATGACGATCTCGCCGACGCCCCGGCGGATAACCAGATCCTTGAAATAGGACGCGTCCTCGGCCGGACGGTTCTTGAAGAGATAGGTCTCGAACGGCTGGGCCGTCATTCCAAGGACGTCGCTCAAGGCGAGTCCGACGTTGCGATCCCCGTAGTCGATGCCCAGCGTCCTCACGGCCGCGTTCTCGCCACGCACCGCTTCTTCGCCCGATGCCGTTCGAACCCGAGTTCGAGGAGCCGTTCGAGGAGCCGGGGGAAGGGAAGGCCGCTCGCCTCCCAGAGCTTAGGATACATGCTGATCTCGGTGAAGCCCGGGATGGTGTTGAGCTCGTTGACGTAGAGCCTCCCGCTTCCTGCTTCGAGGAAGAAATCGACGCGGGCCATGCCCTCGCACTCGCAGGCGGCGAAGGCCGCCACGGCCGCCTTCCGTACCGCCTTCACGACGGCGGCCGGCAGGCGGGCGGGGATGTGGAAGACGGTCTGGCTGTCGTCCTTGTACTTGTCGTCGTAGTCGTAGAAGTCCCGATAGGGGACGACCTCGCCCGGAAGCGACGCTTCGGGCGCGTCGTTGCCCAAGACGCTGCATTCGAGCTCGCGGCCCCGGATTCCTTTCTCGACGAGGACCTTCCGGTCGTAGAGGAAAGCGAGGTTGATCGCCTCGCGCGTCGCCTCGCGGTCCTTGACCTTGGTGATGCCGACGCTCGAGCCGAGGTTGGCCGGCTTGACGAAGAGCGGCAGCCCGAACGCGCGCCCGACGGCGCGGAGGACGGCGCCGGGGTCCCGCCGCCATTCGGTCTCGCGGACGACGCGGTAAGGGACGACGGGCAAGCCCGCGGCCTCGAACAGGACTTTCATCACGGCCTTGTCCATGCCCGCGGCGGAGCCGAGGACTCCCGGTCCGACGAAGGGGACGTCGGCCATCTCGAGGAGCCCCTGGATGGTGCCGTCCTCGCCGTAGGGGCCGTGGAGCATGGGGAAATAGATGTCCGCCCGGACCGGTGGGGCGGACATCGTCCCGGCCCAGGGAAGAAAATCGGCGGCCGGGCCCGCGGCCAGCCGTTCGGGAGGCAGGAGGGGCGAGGCGACCCGTTTCCAGCGGCCTCGTTTGTCGATATAGATTGAGGCGACGCGGAATTTTTTTGGGTCCAAATGGCGGAAGGCGGTGGCGGCCGATCGGATCGAGACGTCGTGCTCCGCGGAGCGCCCTCCGAAGAGAAGGGCAATCGTTGTTTTCTTCGTCATGGCGGGAATCCGACGAAAAAGTATTCTAGTGAAGTCGCCGGGCTTTGTCCACAGCGAAGCGCCGGCGCTTCCGGCGGAAGAAAGAGGCCGGAGGGAGCGGCGAGATCAGAGCGAATTCTTGAATTGGCGGCTGGGATTGAACTTGATTCTCTTCTTGCCGGGAATGTCGATGGACGCGCCCGTTTTCGGGTTGCGGCCTTTCCGGGCCTCGCGGATTTTGATCTCGAAGCTGCCGAAACCCGAGAAATTGACTTTGTTTCCCTTCTTCAAGTCTTCCCGGATGCCGTCGAGCAAAGAGGTGAAGGCGCATTGCGCCTGGTGAAGGGTGATCCCTGCCTCCTTGGCCATGCGCGCCGTAATCTCTTTTTTTCCCATGACGCTACTCCTCTCCTTTTGCGGTCGTGCTTAGTTGAATCCATCTTAGCGGGAATTTCGAGGAAAAGTCAAGAGGCGCAAAGAGAAAACATGTGTTGTCAAGCTCCGGGCGAAACACTATAATGGAGCCATCCATGGGGTTCAGAACGCGACCGAGGTCAACATAAAAAAATCCTGTTTCCTCGTTTTGGCGATCGGAATGGCGGCGGCGGGACTTGCGGCGGACGGAGGCCAGGCCCCTCTTCCGGCCCAGGCCGACAAACCCGTCCGGGACGTCACGTTCCTGACATCCGATGCCGACCTCTATTGTTCGTTCTTCATCCTAAACGAGCTCCCGACCCTCAGGATCGTCGGAGGGGACAGCTCCCGGACCCTGTTCTCCGACGGCGACCTGGTCTATTTCAAGGGGAACGGCCGCGACGTCCTCGCGGAAGGCCAGGTCATGGCGGTCCTGGAGCTCGGGCCCAAGGTCGCCGGCTCCGGCCGGAAATCCTCCCTTGGGCCGTTGGCCTTCCAGCGCGGCCGGGTGCGGGTTCTGAAGATCGAAAAAGGACTCGGCCTGGCCCGGGTGGAAAAGGCGTGCGGCTCGCTGATGACGGGCCATTTCCTCGTTCCCTTCCTCGAAAAGGAAAAGGTTTCGGTCAAGGACGCCGGGCTCGAAGGCCGGGCATGGACCGGCGGCGCCCTATCCGGCCAGGTGGTCTTTCTCGAAGACAACGCCGTCCAGATCGCGACCGGCCAGCGGGCCCTGATCGACCTTGGCCGGGATGACGGGCTCGAGCTCGGGCGGCAGCTGACCGTCTTCGTCCAGGGGGCGAAGGACCTGCCGTTCGAACCGACGGCGAACCTCGTCGTCATCGACGTCGGGAAGGCGTCGGCCACGGTCAAAGTGCTGACGGTCAAGGCCCCGGTCCGGGCCGGCGACCTCGTCCAGGTCAAATAGGCCCCGGCCCCCTGGCGAATTGCTTGTTGACAGGATAGCGGGTTTTTGCTAGGTTAGACGATGTTTTTGCGGGCGTAGTTCAGTGGTAGAACGTCTGCTTGCCATGCAGAAGGTCGTGGGTTCAAGTCCCATCGCCCGCTCCAAACATCCCCGTCCGGCCCATTCTTGATGATATACGCGGCGCGGTACCCAAGTGGCTAAGGGAGAGGTCTGCAAAACCTCGATTCGCCGGTTCGAGTCCGGCCCGCGCCTCCACTCCCAACGCGCTGACAAATCCCCCCTTGTTTAAGGGGGGCAGGGGGGATAATACCGCTAAAAATATTCGGTAGCGCGTTGGGCAGCAACGCTGACAAATCCCCCCTTGTTTAAGGGGGGTAGGGGGGATAATACCACTGAGAGAATCTGGGAGCGCGCTAGGCAGCAGCGCTGACGATTCCCCCCTTGTTTACGGGGGGTAGGGGGGATAATACCACTGAGAAAATCCGGAAGCGCGTTGGGCAATAGTGAATTTGACTTGCTTTTCGGAGAAGCATATAGTCTTCGCATCTGAAAGGAGGTTCGCCATGGATCTGGTTTCGAGAGCCCAAAACATCCTCATGAAGCCCAAGGACGAGTGGGTCAAGATCAAAACCGAATCGACGCCCATTCCCCAGCTGTTCATGTCGTACGCCGTGATTCTGGCCCTGATCCCCGCCGTGGCCCAGTTCATCGGGTACGGCCTGATCGGCCAGCGCATCCCGTTTATCGGCATGATCCGGGCTAGCCTCGGATCGGCCCTGTTCCGGGCCATCATCTTCTACATCCTCGGCCTCGCCTCCGTCTACGCGTTCGGCTTCATCATTAACATGCTCGCCCCGAGTTTCGGTTCGAAGCAGAACCCGGAAAACGCCATGAAGCTCGCGGTCTACAGCATGACGGCCATCTGGATCGGCGGGATCTTCTACATCTTCCTGCCCCTGGCGATCCTGGCGATGCTCGCCGGACTCTACGGCTTGTACGTCCTGTACCTCGGTTTCGACGGGGGGCTGATGGACACGCCCAAGGACAAGGTCATCGGCTACTGCGTGGTGAGCATCGTCGTCTACATCGTGCTCTACGCCGTCGTGTCCGTCATCATCGGCTCCGTGTTCGCGGTAGGCGCCATCACGACGGGGCTCTAAGCCGGCAGCTCGTCGACGATTTTCTGGAACGCTTTGCGCGGGGAGGCGGCCTGCGTCACGGGCCTCCCCACAACGAGATAATCCGACCCCTTGGCGACCGCCTCGGCCGGGGTCATGATCCGCTTCTGGTCCTGGGCATCCGCCCAGGCGGGGCGGATGCCGGGCGTCACGATCAGGAAGCCCGGTCCGGTTTCCCGGCGCACGATCTCGATTTCCTGGGCCGAGCAGACCACGCCGTCCAGGCCCGCTTTGCGGGCCAGAGCGGCCAGCCTCAAGACCTGGGCCCCCGTGTCGGCGACCATGCCGATCGAGGCCAGGCTTTCGTTCTTGAGGCTGGTGAGGATGGTCACGCCGAGCAGCAACGGCTTCGCCACCCCCCGCTTGTCCGCTTCGGTCCGGGCGACCTCGGCCGCCTTGGCCATCATCTCCTCTCCGCCCGACGCGTGGATGGTCATCATGTAGGCGCCGTGCCGGACGCCGATGCGGGCCGCCTCGCCCACCGTGTTCGGAATGTCATGGAGCTTGAGGTCGAGGAACACGTCCTTCCCGAGGGCCTTGATTTCCCGGAGGAGCTGCGGGCCTTCGGCCGTGAAGAGCTCGAGACCGACCTTGAACACCTGGGCCGCGGGGAGCTCCCGGACGAGGGCCAGGGCCTGGTCGCGGTTTTCGACGTCGAGGGCGATGATGATGCGCGCGGCGGGATGGGAAGGACGGGTCATAGCGGCCTCCTGAAGATTCAAATGCGCAGCGTGCCGACGAGGTCGGAGGCGCGGGCGATCCCGCGGCGCTCGCAAAATGCGGATATTTCGCCGACGATCCGGACGGTCGCGGCCGGATCGACGAAGCTGGCCGTCCCGACCTGGACGGCGCGCGCTCCGGCGATGAGGAACTCGACGGCGTCCACGCCGCTCGCGATCCCGCCCAGGCCGATGACCGGGATCTGGACCGCGGACGCGGCCTGGTAGACCATCCGCAGGGCGATGGGCTTGATCGCCGGCCCACTCAGTCCGCCGAACGTGTTGGCCAGCTTCGGCCGCCGCGTGTCGGCGTCGACGGCCAGGGCGAGCAGGGTGTTGATGAGCGAAATCCCATCCGCGCCGCCCGCTTCCGCCGCCCGGGCGATCTCGGCGATGTCGGTCACGTTCGGGGAGAGCTTGGCGATGAGGGGCCGGCGGCTCGCGGCCTTGCAGCGCGCCACGAGGGCCCGGGTCGTATCGGGCCGGAGGGCCGGGCAGAGGCCGTTCTTCTTCACGTTCGGGCAGGAGATGTTGAGCTCGTAGGCGGCGATGCCCTCCCGGCGGTCGAGGAAGTCGATGACCCGGAGGTATTCGTCGTCGTCGTCGCCGCAGACGTTGACGACGACCGCCGTGCCGATCGTTCGCAGTCCGGGCAGCACCTCGGCCGCGAACTTCTCCACGCCGACGCCCTGCAGGCCGATGGCGTTGATCAGGCCGGCCGCCGTCTCGACGAGGCGCGGGGGCGGATTGCCTTCGCGCGGCGCATAGTACAACCCCTTGACGACGATCCCCCCGATCCCGGCCAGGTTCATGAAGGGCGCGAACTCGGAGCCGTAGCCGAACGTCCCGCTCGCCGCGAGCACGGGGTTCCGCAGCTTGAGGAACCCGAGGTCGGTCGCGAGATCGGGAGTCATGCGTCGCCGTCCCAGAGGATTTCGTCCGCGAGGAACACCGGCCCGTCTTCGCAGATCTTGCGCCAGCGGCCGCCGTCGCCCCGGGCGATGCGCTTCACGCAGCCCCAGCAGGCCCCGAAGCCGCAGCCCATGACGGACTCGAGCGAGATCTGGGCCGGGATGCCGCGGGCTTGGGCGATCCGGGCCGTCGCCCGCATCATGGGATCGGGGCCGCAGACGAAGAGGAGGTCCGGGGCGGCGTTCCCGATCTCGGCTTCGAGCAGGCCGGTCACGAAGCCCGCGCGGCCGAACGACCCGTCGTCCGTGGCGCAGGCGATGTCCGCTCCGTCGCGCAGGAACCGTTCCCGGGCGGGGAGGTCGCGCAGGCTCTTCCCCCCATAGAGGATTTTGACCTTCGCCCCCCGGGTCCGGAGCTCGCGGCTCAGAAAGAACAGGGGCGCGATGCCCCGGCCGCCGCCGACGAGGAAGGCGGTCTTGCCCTGGACGTCCGTTCCGAGGTCGAAACCCCGGCCGAGCGGCCCGAGGATGTCGAGGGCCTCGCCCTCCTTCTTTTGGGCGAGCAGGGCCGTCCCTCGTCCCGCGACTTGGAAGAAAATTTCGACCGCGCCGCCCTCCCGGGCGTGGAGACTGATCGGGCGGCGAAGGAGCGGATCGAGTGCGTCGCTGATCCGGATCATCAGGAACTGTCCGGGCTTCGCCTCCGCGGCGATGTCCGGCGTTTCGAGCCGCAACAGATGATAGTCGTCCCAGTTCCGGTGAAGGGTGATCCTGGCCGCGGGGTCTTGGCGCATCGACGGTCTCTCGCGGGGACAAAATAACAGAAAGCCGGCGATATGGCAACCCGCCGCCCGGAGGGGTCGTCCCGAGGCATCGGAGATGCTGAGGGATCTCATGCAACGAAAGGCGGACTGCACCCCTATCCGGGGTTTTGACTTCAAGGCTTTTTTTAGGTCATAATCAACGGGCATTCATTCGGATCCTGAGGAGTCCTCATATGCAGATTTCGCACCGCGGCCGGACGGTCCAGGCCTCTCCCATCCGGAAATTCAAACCCTACGCCGACGCGGCCCTCAAGGCCGGCGTGAAGGTTTATTTCCTCAACATCGGCGACCCCGACATCCTGACGCCCCGGCCCATCCTCGACGCCGTCCGAAGCTTCAACGACCCCATTCTAAGCTACGGCCCGGCCCAGGGCTTCCCGGAGCTCCGGGAAGCCATTGCCGGCTATTTCGGCGGCTATGGCATCGCCCTCACGCCGGACAACGTCATCGTCACCTGCGGCGGATCGGAGGCCATCCTCTTCGCCTTCGCCACGGTCGCCGACCCCGGCGACGAGATCATCATCCCCGAGCCGTTCTACACGAACTACAACGGCTACGCTTCGCTGGCCAATCTGAAGATCGTCCCCCTGACCCTGAAGATCGAGGACGGCTACCGGCTTCCTTCGGCCGCGGAGTTCGAGGCCAAGATCACGCCCCGGACCAAGGCCATCGTCCTCTGCTCGCCCAACAACCCCACGGGCTCGGTCTATTCGCCCGAGGAGCTGGAGCGCGTGGTCGGGCTGTGCCTCAAGCGCGACCTCTTCCTCATCGGCGACGAGGTCTACAAGGAATTCATCTACGACGGCCTGAAGCACAAGAGCATCCTCGAGTTCGAAGCGGCCCGGGACCGGACGATCGTCGTGGACTCGATTTCCAAGCGGTTCTCCTGCTGCGGGGCCCGCATCGGAGCGGTCATCAGCCGCAATCCCCAGGTATACGAGTCCCTGCTCCGCTTCGCCCAGGCCCGCCTCTGCCCGCCGACGATCGAGCAGAGGGCGGCCATCGCCGCGTACAAAATGGGCCTCGGCTACTTCGAGCCCGTCCGGAAGGAATACGAGCGCCGGCGCGACGTCCTCTTCGAGGGCCTGGCCTCCATCCCCGGGGTCGTCGTCCGCAAACCGCAAGGCGCGTTCTACATGAGCGTCCGCCTGCCGATCCGGGACGCCGAGCGGTTCGTTCTGTTCATGCTGAACGATTTCCGGCTGGACAACGAGACCGTCATGGTCGCCCCCGAAGCCGGGTTCTACAGCACGCCGGGCAAGGGCCTCGATGAGATCCGCATGGCCTATGTCCTCAACGAGGACGCCATTCGGCGGGCCCTGGTCGTCTTCAAGGCCGGCCTCGAAAAATACAAGACCACGGTCGAGAAATGACGGTCGTCGCCTTGCGATGACCGTCATCCCGAACGCAGAGCGTCGTCATTGCGAGGCCTCTTGGCCGAAGCAATCGCGTTGGCTTGAGATGTCATCCCGAGCGCAGTGAGGGATCTCCTCTTCTGGAACCCGTGGGCGCGCCTTATAGCAGAGGAGATTGCCACGTCGGTCCGCAAGAGCGGCCCTCCTCGCAATGACCTGTTGCCTTGAATTTGCCCGCCTTTTTGGATTATAGTAGAGCGTTTTACGGTCCATTTCATTAATTAAAAGGAGCTATGTTCGCATGAAAAAATACGCGTATTTCTTCGGCGCCGGCTCGGCCGAGGGCAACAAGGACATGAAGAACCTCCTCGGCGGCAAGGGCGCCAACCTGGCCGAAATGGCCGGGATCGGCCTCCCCGTGCCCCCGGGATTCACCGTCTCGACCGAGGTCTGTGACCTCTTCTACAAGAGCCGGAAGGCCATCCCGCTGGTAATCAGGCAGGAGATCGAAAAGAACCTCAAGAAACTGGAAAAGGCGGTCGGCCAGGGCTTCGGCGACCCGAAGAACCCCCTGCTCGTTTCCATCCGCTCCGGCGCCCGGGCCTCGATGCCCGGCATGATGGACACCATCCTGAACCTCGGCCTGAACGAGAAGACGGTCGCGGGCCTGATCGTCAAGACCGGCAACGCCCGGTTCGCGTACGATTCCTACCGCCGGTTCGTCCAGATGTACGGCGACGTCGTCCTCGGCCTGAAGCCGGTGAATAAAGACGACATCGACCCGTTCGAGGTCATCATCGAGGCCAAGAAACACGAACGCGGCATCCAGACCGACACCGATTTGACCGCCGAAGACCTGAGGGACCTCGTCGCCCGCTTCAAAGCGGCGATCAAGGACAAGACCGGGCACAGCTTCCCTGAGGACCCGATGAAGCAGCTCTGGGGCGCGATCGGGGCGGTCTTCAGCTCCTGGATGAACGACCGGGCCATCGCCTACCGCAAAATGTACGACATCCCCGAGTCCTGGGGCACGGCGGTCAACGTCCAGCTCATGGTCTTCGGCAACATGGGCCAGGACTCCGGCACGGGCGTCGCCTTTACCCGCGACGCGGCCACGGGCGAGAACATCTTCTATGGCGAGTACCTGATGAACGCCCAGGGCGAGGACGTCGTGGCCGGCACCCGGACGCCGCTCCCGATCGCCGCATTGAAGAAGGACGACCCGAAGTCCTACGCGGATCTCGAGAAGATCCGGCATATCCTGGAGACGCATTACACGGACATGATGGACATCGAGTTCACCATCCAGCAGGGCAAGCTCTACATGCTCCAGTGCCGGGTGGGCAAGCGGACCGCGTTCGCCGCGATCAAGATCGCCGTGGACATGGTCGGCGAGAAGCTCATCGACGAGAAGGAAGCGCTCCGCCGGATCGAGCCCGACCAGCTGAACCAGCTCCTCCGGCCGATCTTCGATCCCAAGGAGAAGGACGCGGCCATCAAGGGCGGCCGCCTGCTGACTCGGGGCCTGAACGCGGGCCCCGGCGCGGCCACGGGCCGGATCGTCTTCAACTCGGTCGACGCGGAAGCATGGGCCAAGCGGGGCGAGAAGGTCATCCTGACCCGGATCGAGACCTCGCCCGAGGACATCAAGGGCATGAACGCCGCCGAGGGGATCCTGACCGCCCGCGGGGGGATGACTTCCCACGCCGCCCTCGTCGCCCGGCAGATGGGCCGGGTGTGTGTCGCCGGCTGCGGCGACCTGGCCATCGATTACGGCCGGCACACGATGACGGTCAAGGACCGGACGCTGAAGGAAGGCGATTGGCTCTCGATCGACGGCACGACCGGGCAGGTCATCGAGGGCAAGATCCGGACGAAGCCGTCCGAGGTGCTCCAGGTCCTCATCGAAAAGACGACGGACGCCAAGGACGCGCCCATCTACCGGACGTTCGCCAAGGTCATGGCCTGGGCGGACGCCCACCGGACCCTGAAGATCCGGACCAACGCCGACCAGCCCGACCAGTCGCGGAATGCCGTGGCCTTCGGCGCCGAGGGCATCGGCCTCTGCCGGACCGAACACATGTTCTTCGGCGAGGGCAAGATTGGCCCGATGCGGGAGATGATCCTGGCCGACACGCTCGATGAGCGAAAGAGCGCCTTGGCCAAGCTCCTGCCGCTCCAGAGGAACGATTTCGCGGGCATCTTCGAGGTCATGGCCGGCCGGCCGGTGACCATCCGGACGATCGACCCGCCGCTCCACGAGTTCCTCCCCCACGAGGAGAAGGACCAGCGGGCGCTGGCCGCCCAGATGGGCATCTCCTTCGAGAAGGTGAAGGAGCGCGTCGAGTCGCTCCATGAATTCAACCCGATGCTCGGCCTCCGCGGGTGCCGGCTGGGCATCATCTATCCGGAGATCACGGAGATGCAGGCCCGGGCCATCTTCGAGGCCGCCGCGGCGACCAAGAAGAAAGGCATCGACGTCGAGCCGGAAGTCATGATCCCCCTCGTCGGCCACGTCAAGGAGCTGGCCAACCAGGAAGCCATCGTCCGAAGGACGGCCGAAGCGGTCATGAAGGAGCAGGGCATCAAGTTCAAATACCTGGTCGGGACGATGATCGAGATCCCGCGCGGCGCCCTCACGGCCGACGAGATCGCGGTCGTGGCCGAGTTCTTCAGTTTCGGGACGAACGACCTGACCCAGACGACCCTTGGCGTGAGCCGGGACGACGCGGCCAGCTTCCTCGGACCTTACGTCGAGAAGGATATCTACGCCAAGGACCCGTTCGAGGTCCTGGACCGGGACGGCGTGGGCCAGCTGATGAAGATGGCCGTCGAGAAGGGGCGTGCGGCGCGGCCCGGGATCAAGCTCGGCATCTGCGGCGAGCACGGCGGCGATCCGTCGAGCATCGAGTTCTGCCACCTCATCGGCTTGAACTACGTCAGCTGCTCGCCGTTCCGCGTGCCCATCGCCCGGTTGGCGGCGGCGCGCGCGGCCTTGATGAACGCGCCGGCGAAGAAGAAGACCGCCCGGGCGAAAAAGCCCGCCCGCCGGCGTTGAGCGCGGCGCGCTCTTATCGCAGGACCAGGTTCTCGATGAAGAACTCCATCATCCGCTGTTGGTTGACGCCGGAGTGGCCCATGTCGGGCCCGACCTGGACCTCGAAGCTCTTGCCCGCTTTCTGTAGGGCCGTGATGAGCTGCATGGCGTTGGTCGGGTGGACGTTGTTGTCCGCCGTGCCGAAGTAGATCATCAGCCGGCCCTTCAGGTTGTCGACGTACTTCATGGCCGTCCCGGCCTCGTAGCCTTCCTTGTTTTCCTGGGGGATCCACATGTAGCGCTCGGTGTAGATGCTGTCGTACTGGTTCCAGGCCGTCACGGCCGACTGGGCGCAGGCGGCGGCGAAGACGTCGGGGAAGCGGAGGAGGCACATGGCCGATGAAAAACCGCCGTAGGACGTGCCGAAGATGCCGACCCGCTCCTTATTGAGGTAGGGCCGGTCCCAGAGGGCCTTGACACCCGCCGCTTGGTCGTCCATCTCGACGATCCCGAGCTTCAGGTAGATGGCGTCCAGGGCCTTCTTGCCCTTCTGGGCCGCGCTCCGCGAGTCGAGGCTGGCCACGAGGAATCCGTACTCGGTGAGCGGGCTGGGCATCGCGAACGCCTCGCGGGCGCCGTTCGTGGCCGGGCCGGCGTACACGCTCACGAGAAGCGGGTACTTCTTGGAGGGATCGAAGTTCGACGGGAAATTCAGCATCCCGTAGAGGTCGGCGCTGCCGTCCGCGGATTTATACTTGAAGAGTTCGACCTTTTTCAGCCCGAGCTGGTCGAACTTGGTCGTATCGCTCTTGGCCAGCTCGGACACGACCTTGCCCTTGGCGTCGAGCAGCCGGGTGAAGGGCGGGACGTCGTGGGTCTGGGCGATGTCGATGAAATATTTGCCGTCGGGCGAGAGGTTGACCTGGTGGTTGTAGGCCGGGTCGGTCAGGCGGACGTCGTCCTTGCCGGTCAGCTTGATCCGGTGGAGCTGGGTCATCATGTAGTTCGCCCCGTCCCGGGCCATGTAGTAAAGGACGCCGGCGTCCTCGTCGACCTTCACGATGTTGGCCACCTCGAAGAGGTGGCTGGTGAGGGTCGTCAGGAGTTTGCCGCTCAGGTTATAGAGGTAGAAGTTCCGGAACCCCGTCCTCTCGGAGGTCCAGATGAAGCGCTTGTTGTCCTTGAGCCAGGTCAGCGGAGGGGAGTTCTCGACCCAGCCCGTGGGCCATTCCTCGCGGAGGACGACCCGGCACTTTCCCGTGGCGGGGTCGGCCGCGCAGAACTCGAGGACGTTCTGGCGGCGGTTGGTCCGGTTGAAGAGGAACTCCTTGCCGTCCGCCGTCCAGGACACGTGGTAGACGTAGTGGCCGATGACGCCGTTATCGAACGGCTTGCCGTCGCGGACGTCGAGCGGAGTGATCTTCTTCGAGGCGACGTCGTAGACGAAGATCTCGGCGATGGGGTTGGGCTCGCCCGCCTTCGGATAGGCCTCGATGTCGGCCTTAGTGTACTGCTTGGTCTGGTCCATCTGGAGGATGTAGTCGGGGACTTTGCTCTCGTCGAAGCGGTAGTAGGCGATCTTCGTGCTGTCGGGGGACCACCACATGGCCGAGGTCTGGTACAATTCCTCGCCGTAGACCCAGCTGGCCGTGGCGTACTTGATGCGCCCCTTCTCGTTGCCTTCGGTCGTGACGGCGAACTCGTTCTTGCCGTCGGGGTCGCTCAGCCAGAGGTTGCGGTCGCGGTAGAAGGCCTTGACCTTCTTGTCGGGGGAAAGGGCCTCGGTGAACTGCCGGCCGCGCGCCGGTCCGCCCTGCCCGCCCCGCCCGCCGCGCATCCCGCCCGGCTCCGCGGGCGCGGTCGCGCCGACAACCTCGGTCGTCTTCCTGGTGGCGATGTCGAACCGCCAGGTTTTACCGTCCCGGGCGTATTCGAAGGCCTTGCCGCCGTCCTTCCATGTCGCCTGCAGGGTGCCCATCTTGACCGCGCCCTGCATTTCCTTGCTCATCTTCTGGAATTGCTCGTAGCCGGGATACGTCTTGAGCCGGTCCTGCCCGGAGGCGACGCCGAGGAAGGCGCCGGCGAGGAACAGGACGGCGATGGTCAGGGCCCGCGCCTGGCGGGCCGTCATGATTTTTTTCATGGTTCGAACCTCCTCGTTCGACAAGAAATGGGAATGAATGCTGCGGGGGAAAGCGTTTCTCCGTCGCGCGGGACGGGGGGAGAGGGGAAGGGCGGGTGACGAGAAACGCACGGCGAGAATTATATGGACATTATCCTGGATAAGCAAGCCAGGGGGCTCGGAGCGTCCGAGCCTCCCGTAAAATTGACTATTCGGCCGGATTCTTTTATCATCTATTCCTTTTTCGAGATCCCGACAGCTCATGCCCAAGCGATATAGAGATTATCCCCCCGTCCCTTCGCATTCCCATGGATGATTTCCGCGACCCTCCCGGCCCGCCCGATTCTATCGCCCCTTCCGACGAACCGGCCCGGCCCATCGTCCTGACGAAGCCCGGCCATCCGATTTCCCGGCGCGACATCGATCCCGACGCGCTGAAAATCATGGCCCGCCTCCAGAGGATGGGCTTCATCGCCTACCTGTGCGGCGGCGCGGTCCGGGACCTGCTGGTGGGGAAAAAGCCCAAGGACTTCGACATCGCGACCGACGCCCGGCCGGGCCAGATCAAGAAGCGCTTCGCCAATGTCTTCGTCATCGGCCGGCGCTTCCGCCTGGCCCATGTCCATTTCCCCGGTGGGAAGATCATCGAGGTGGCGACGTTCCGGCGCGACCCCGATCCCGCGGAGGACGCCGTCCCCGGCGCGGAGCCCGACCCCCAGGCCATCTACGGCACGCCGCGAGAAGACGCGTTCCGCCGGGACATCACGATCAACGCCCTCTATTACGATCCGTCCATCGACGCTGTCATCGACTACGTCGGCGGCCTCGAGGACATGCGCTGCCGCCGCGTCCGGATGATCGGTGACCCCGAAGCGAGGTTCACCGAAGACCCTGTCCGCGTTTGGCGGGTCCTCCGGCACGCGGCCCGACTGAACTTCGAAATCGAGCCCGCGACCGAGCGGGCCATCCTCAGCCATCGGCCTCTGCTGGCCTCAATCGCCCCATCGCGCCTCTACGAGGAATTCAACAAGGACCTCGCCTACGAGACGCGGCCCGTGTTCGAGGCCCTCCGCGAATACGGTCTCCTCGGCCACTTCCTGGGGAAGGCTGGCGAGGATTACGAGACCGACCCTGCGCTTTTCGCCCGCATCGGGGCCCTCCTCGACGTCGAGGAGCGGGCCCGGCCCTCGGGCTTCCTGCTCACGCTCGAGGAGATGTACGCCCTGGTCTTCTGGCCCTGGGTCGAACCGCGGTTCGACGAGACGGAAGAGGACATGGCCGGAGTCTTGAACGCCGCATTCCTCAATGCCGGGATGAGGATGACCATCCCCAAGAACCTCCGGGCCAACGTCATCCAGATCCTCGTGCTCGTCGAGAGCCTGATCCGGGCCCTCCGGACCGGGCATCTGCGCGGGGCGCTGCTCCAGAGGTCTCACTACGCGCAGGCGGTCCGGCTTTTCTTCCTCATCGAAAAAGGCCGCCCGCCCGCCGCGGGCGAATCCTTCGAGGCGCTCTTCCGGGAGGCCCATCCCGAAACCGAGCATCTTCCGCGGCGGAAACGGCGGAGACGCCGCCGGGGACGGCGGGGCGGCGGCGCCCCAGACGGGAACGCCCCTCCGAATTCCTGATTTCTGATGGGATCTGACCTCGTGCCGGGTGTTTCGCCGGCGCGGGCGGGACGCTCTTATTTCAGCTTTTCCATCCCCTTGAATTCCCGGTAGGGCGACAGGAGCTCGAGGATTTCCCGGTCCTTGGCCGAGAGGCCGCCTTTCACAAGGTGGGCCAGCATTTCGCCGAGGCCGGGCCCGATCATGAATCCCTGGCCGCACATGCCCACAGCCAGGAGGAACCCCTCGACCTCCCGCGCCCACCCGACGAGCGGCGCGCCGTCGGGCGTCATGGGATAGAGGCCGCGCCAGGTGCGCCGGACGCGCAGGTTCTTAAGGCGGGGCATGATCCGGACCATCCGCCGGGCGACCATCGGCAGGAAAGCGCTCGTCTCCCGGGTGTCGAAGCCCCAAATGCTGGGCTGGGGGGTGATGCAGAAGATGATCTGGCCCGTCGCGTGCTGGTAGAAATAATAATTGGCCGACGTGTCCGTCGGGTGGATGTCCACGACCATCGGCTCGAGGAACCGGGCCACGGGCTCGGTCACGGCACCCTCGTGCGAATCCGGCCGGACGGGGACGTCGAGCCCGGCGAGCCGGGCGACCTCCGCGCCCCATGGTCCGGCGGCGTCGATCACGACCTCGGCCCCATATTCGCCCCGGTCGGTCTTCACCCCGCGGACGCGGCCGCCCTCGATCACGAGGCCGGTCACGTTTTCCCGGAACCGGAATTCCGCGCCGGCCCGCGTGGCCTCGTCGTAAAAGGCGTTGGCCGCGAGGAGCGGCGAGGCGTGCCCGTCGTCGGGGGAGTAGGTCCCGCCGATCAGGCCGTCGGGATTCAGGTCGGGGATGACGTCGAGCAGCTGCTTCTTGTCCAGCCAGTGGATGTTGAGCCCGAAGCGCTGTTGGGCGACCAGGAGGTCCTTGAGCGTCGCTTCCTCGCGCTCGGTGTAGGCGGCGAAGCTATAGCCGCCCTTGCGCCATTCGAGGCTCCGGCCGTGGCGCTCCTCCCAGGAGCCGAAGATCTCGAGGCTCCGCAGGCAGATGCGGATCTTGGCCGGATCGGAGTGGGTCGCCCGGAGGCCGCCGATGGCTTCTTTGTTCGACCCCTGGCCGGGGCTGGCGAACTTGTCGATGACGAGCGTCCGGATCCCCTCTTGGGCCAGGAACAGGGCGGTGGGCGCGCCCACGCTCCCGGCGCCGACGACGATGACGTCGAAGGATTTGGCGGCGCTCACGGCCGGCCTCCCTCTCCCTCGTCCTCGCCGCCGCAGCCGGCGAACATGCCGAGGGCGACTTCCATAAAGAGCGGGCGCGTGGGCTGGTCCACGATCTCCTGGGCCGGGACTCCCTCCTCGCGGAAGATCCGATGGATGAGCGGGGCGCAGGTCTTGGCCCCGCACGAGCCCATGCAGGCCCGGGTGACGGCCTTGAGGGCGTTGATGTCGCGCGCGCCGGCGCGGATGCGGGCCCGGAGCTCGCCGGCGGTCACGCGTTCGCAGCGGCAGACAATCGTATCGTCGGCCGTGCGCTCGACGTAGCGGTCCAGGGGCTTAGTGACCTTGTCCTCCTGGACCTCCAGCCCGGCGACCTGCTTGGCGAACGCCTTCGGCGCCTTCATTTTGACGAGGACGGTCCGATCGTTGGCCTTGATCGCCCGGACGCCGACGACCTCGACGTCGCCGAGCGGCCGGCCCTCGGTGTCGAGGACCGTGACCGTGTCGCCCGTCTCGATGGTGTCCTTGAGGAATTCGTAGGGCAGAGTCACGGTCGGCATTTCGGGGTCCTTGCGGTAGTCGACGAGGGAGATGGCGAGGCCGGGGCAGATCGTGACGCATTTCTCGCAGCCCGTGCAGCCTTTCTCGCCTTCGCGGGCGACGAACACGGGCAGGCTGCGGATGTCGGACACGCAGAGGCGGATGAGGTCCTGCTTGCAGACCGTGGTGCACGGATCGCAGGGGATCTCCTGGACGCAGTGGAGGACGGGGAAGACCCCGCTCTCCTCGGCGGGATAGCGTTCGGGGGTGGTCGCCCCGGGCTTCGACTTGAGGATCTCGGCCGTCTCGTACCACTCGCGCTTGATCTCGCCGACATCGCGGCCGAGGGCCCGGGCGACCTCGAGGCCTTTGATCTTTCCCGAGAAGATCGCGGCCGAGGCTTCGGCTATCTCCTCGGCGTCCCCCGCGGCGAAGACGGTCATCCCGAAGTCCCGTGCTTTTTGGAGGAACTCGTCGACCGGGTCGAGGCCGACGGCGATGAGGACCGTGTCGCAGGCGAAGGACTTCTCCGTGCCGGGCACGGGCTTCCAGTCCTTGTCGAGCCGGGCGATCGTGACGGATTCGACCGAATCCGCGCCGTTGGCGCTCAGGATCGTATGTGAGGTGTAGATCGGCACGCCGAACCGCCGGAGCTTGTCCTTGTGGACCTTATAGCCGCTGCATTCGGGCAGGGCCTCCACGAGCCCGACGACCGGGATGTCGGCCTGGAGGGCGTGGTAGCCGGCGATCAGGCCGACGTTGCCCCCGCCGACGATGAACAGCTTGTCGGCCGCGCGGACGAGGTCGCGGTTCACGAGCGTCTGGAACGCCCCGGCGCCGTAGACGCCGGGCAGGGTGTTGCCCTTGAAGACGAGGGACTTCTCGCGGGCGCCCGCGGTGACGAGCAGGACCTGCGGCCGGACGAGCACGTAGCGCATCCCCTCGGCCAGGATGCCGACCTTCCCGTCGCTGAACACGGCCAGGGCCGTGCTCTGGAGCCGGATGCGGACGCTGGGAAAGGTCCGGAGCTCGGTCTCGAGCTTCGTGGCGATGTCGATGCCCCGGGTGCCCGCCCAGACGAGCGCGGCCGCGCCGAAGAAGCGGTGGGTCTGGAGGATGAGCTTCCCGCCGAGGCGGTGCTTGTCGTCCACGAGCAGGGTTTCGACGCCGCGGCGGCCGAGCTCGATGGCCGCCGACAGCCCCGCCGGGCCGCCGCCGATGATGAGGACGGGGACCTCGATCTCCTCAATGGGGCGGACCGCGGGCGCCGCGCCGACGCGCGGGAGCTCGGGCAGGCCGTCGGTGGGCTCGATACGGCTCCCTGGCCGGACGAGCTCCATGCAGGACTTCACCGGCAGCCCGTCGGCCAGGACGAGGCACTGGGCGCATTGGCCGTTGGCGCAGAAAATGCCCTGGGGAGCGTGGTCTTTGTGATGATAGCTGAAGATCCGCTCGCCATGGGCGAAGAGGGCGGCGGCGATCGTCTCGCCCTTCTTGGCGGTCAGAGAACGGCCTTTCCAAGTGAAAGAGACGGTTTCCGCGGTCGGAGGGGGGAGGATGGGATGTCGATCGATCCGGTATACGCTCACGCCGACTCCTCGAAGGCCGGGGGCATCGATCCTTCCCGGCCAAGAACGCGCAATTATATCACAAAAGATTGAGACCTGACCCCTGTCCGGTTTTGTGATATGCTTTTCGCTCTCATGGGCCTGCTCGAGCTTTTCTTTGGCAAGAAATTCCCGTTCAAATTCGTCTACAGCGACGAGTACTGGATGGTGAACATCGGCAAGCACGTCTTCCCGGTCCGGAAGTATAGGCTGATCTACGAGCGCCTGATCGCCCTGGGCGCCAAGCGGGAGAATTTCCTGGAGCCCGGGCCCGCCCTAGACGAGGACATCCTTCGGGTGCACTCGCCGCGCTACATCCGCCGACTCAAGGCCGGCGAGCTCTCCGCGGGCGAGATCAACCTATTGGAGCTGCCGTATTCCCCCGACCTCGTCAAATTCGCCTGGCTCCATGCGGGCGGGACGATCCTCGCCGCGGAGCAGGCCCTGGTCGACGGCCTGTGCCTGCACATCGGGGGCGGCTTCCACCACGCCTTCGCCGATCACGGAGAGGGGTTCTGCGTCCTGAACGACGTGGCCGTGGCCCTGGAGAAGCTCCGTCACGACGGCCGGATCAAGACGGCGATGATCGTCGACTGCGACCTCCATCAGGGGAACGGCACGGCCGCGATCTTCGCCAAGAAGGAGTACGCCTTCACCTTCTCCATCCACCAGATGGACTGCTATCCGGCCAACAAGCCGTCGAGCACGGTGGACGTCGGCCTGTGGTCGGGCGAAGGCGACGACAAGTACCTGGCTGCGCTCCGCGACCATTTCCCGCGCCTCTACCGCCAGTTCCGGCCCGACATGGTCTTTTATCTCGCGGGCTCCGACCCGCTCGGCGGCGACCAGCTCGGAGGCTTGACCACCACGAAAGATGGGCTGTTCGAACGGGACATGATCGTGCTTGAAGGCGCGCGGTGTCTGGGGATCCCGGTGGCGGTGGTGTTCGCCGGCGGCTATGCCCGGGACATCCAGGACAGCGTCGCCGTCCACCTCAATACGATCAAGGCGGCCCAGAAGGTCGCCCGGAAATGGGCGCCCCCCCCGCCCCCGACGTCATCCCCAGCGTAGCGAGGGATCTACCGGCCTCACTCCTGCAGGAAGATGTGGGCGAACACCTTGGCGTCGCCGACCATGTTGTCGATGATCGAGTATTCGTTCGGCTGGTGGGCGGTCTCGTCGAGGCGCGACCAGCAGGCTGCCTCGAACCCTTCGCGCCGGAAGATGGCGGCCACGGTCCCCCCGCCGATGCCCATCGGTTTTCCGTCCTTCCCGTAGACGGCCTTGATGGCTTTCTCGAGGGCGGCGACCACGGCCGCCTTGGGCGAGGTCGGCGGCGCGGCCGGGGCGTTCTGCTGTTCCTCGATCGCGATCTTCACCTTGAATTTCGCTTCGATCGAGGCGGCCGCGTTCCGGATACGGGCTTGGACGTCCTCCACCTTGTATTGGGGCAGGATGCGGCAGTCCATGTAGAACACGTCCTCGCCCGGAATGGTGTTGATGTTCGGCACGTTGCCGTCCTTCTTGGTCGGCTCAAAGGTCGAGATCGGGGGGTCGAAGACGGGGTCGTTCAGGGGGAACATCTCGTAGAGCTTGTTCAGTTCGACGGCCAGGAAGGAGGCCGCTTTGAAGGCGTTGATGCCCCGCTCGGGCATGGAGCCGTGGGTCTGCTTGCCGAGCGTCTTGAACTTGAGCCACAGAATGCTTTTCTCCGCGATCTCGATCATCGTCCCGTCCTCGTTGCCTGCGTCGGGGACGAGGATCAGGTCGTTCTTCCGGAAAGCTTTGGAATGCTTGAGGACGTAGTCGATCCCCTTCCCGCTGCCGGTTTCCTCGTCTGCCACCAGGGCCAGGCCGACGTCGAACGTCGGCTTGAGGCCGAGGTCCCGGAAGGCCTTCACAGCGAAGATCGAGGCGACCAGGTCCTGCTGGTTGTCCTCGACGCCCCGGCCGTAGATTTTGCCGCCTTCGACCCACGGCTTGAACGGATCGCCGCTCCAGAGCGAGAGCTCGCCGGGAGGGACGACGTCGGTATGGGACATGATCCAGATCGTCCGGGCGGAGCTCCGGCCCCGATAGTAGGCCAGGATGTTCGGCCGGTATCCCGCGGGGGTGTCGTGGTCGGGCGCCTTGATGACTTCGATGTCCTGGAGCCCGTTCGCTTCGAGGAACTTCACCAGAAACTCGGCTTTTTTGGCCTCGCCTTCGCCGCCGCTCGCCGGGGCGATGGCCGGGATAGCCGCCAGTTTCACCTGGAGATCGATCATTTCGTTGCGGTAGGATTCGATGCGCTGGGAGACCTTATCGAATGACATGAGACCCTCCATCGGCAGGATGCATATGATTGGCATTTATAACACCGGCCGCCAAATTTCGCAAGGAGGCTCGGGGGGTTCGGAGGGGCGGTTCGACGCGGCTCCCGCCCCAATCCGAATATGGAAGGGGGCTCCCGGGCGGGGGGCTCCGAAAGTACGCTGATTTTCCCCGGCGAGGAAAATCGGCTCGTTCCCTCGGCTTGCTCCCGCGATCCGCCTTCGACGGATCGCGGTCCGTGCCCGCTGCGCCTCGGTATGCCTTTCTCCGCCCCACCGCCCTCGCGCCCCCAATTCATCTAATACAACGCCTTGGGTTCTTCACGGCAAAGAAGATCTGGCAGCGCGGCGCGAGCCCCGGTCGCTCGAAGCGGCGGGGACCCACGGTTTGTGGGTGAGC
>Ga0209226_10000184_pt1 | contig 40631 bp, 41 predicted proteins | sample BarGraNGADG00212_2_FD_184497 | JGI IMG/M metagenome (GOLD analysis project Ga0209226, IMG submission 184497) | Arctic peat soil microbial communities from Barrow, Alaska, USA - Barrow Graham LP Ref core NGADG0011-212 (SPAdes) (version 2) | ecosystem: Environmental > Terrestrial > Soil >...
GCAAAGGCGCTTGGTCACGGCGAGGGCTATTTATACCCGCACAGCTTTCCCGGCCACCACGTGGAGCAGGAGTATCTGCCGGACGAGGCCAAGAGCAGCGTGTATTACGAGCCCACCGAGCATGGCCACGAGGCGAAGTTCAAGCAAAGACTCGAGCGGCTTCGCGGCAAGAAGGAGCTTGACGAGGAAGGCGAGAAGTAGTCACAACCGGGCGAGTGAGATCCCACGGCATTGGGCGGCGCATTTCTTTTCCCGCGCAATTTGGGGCTTGCTTTTCGCACGGAGGGGTAATGTTCTGGAGGATGGACTGGGGGCGGCGTAGAAGGGACGCTTACAGGGCTTTGGGCGCGTCCCATGTGAAATGAGGTTCCGAGTTAGAAGGTTCCAACCTCTAGCTTCTAACCTCTAACTTCTAATACGGGGGAGGATTCCGAAAATGAGCGACAATGAGGACAGAAACGTAGCGTTGAACTTCCTTGCGGGGATGGGTGTGGGCGCGCTTGTTGGAGCGGTGGCGGCTCTGCTGCTTGCGCCGAAGTCGGGCCAGGAGGCCCGCGAGGACATCAGATCAGCCGCGGAAGATCTCAAAACGAAAGCGGATAAGGTCATGCACGACTTGTCCGAGTCCAGCGAAGAGTTGGTCCAGAAGAGCAAGGACGTCCTGGAGTCCACCAAGGCGAAGGTCCAGCAGGCGATAGATGCCGGTAAGCAGGTGGTATCGCGGAAGAAAGACGAGTGTTGCGAAGAAGCCGAGCAGCCGGAGGGTTGATCGCGGGCTGATATGTCCAGACAGAGCGAGGTGACGGTAAGGTGAATTTCAAAATGGAAACCCGGTCAGTAGAAAGTAAACCACCCATCATCGAATTGGAGGGAGAGGTCGATGTCTACACCGCGCCGCAGCTCAAGCAGCAGATGATCAGCCTGTTGGAGAGCGGTGCCAGGGAACTCGTCGTGGATCTGACCAAAGTGGACTATCTGGATAGCACGGCGTTGGGCGTTCTGATCGGCGGCCTCAAGCGTATGCGCGAGAGGGACGGGAACATGGTTCTAGTTTGTCCGAGTCCGCGGATCCGGCGCGTGTTCGAAATCACCGGTTTGGATAAGATATTCGATATATTCAACACGGCCCAGGACGCGACGGAGTCGATGGGAAAGGAGAAGCTTTAGCCGTGACGAACAGTCAACGTGCGGCATGCGTGGAACTGAGGTTCCCGTGCAGACCGGAGTATGTCGGGGTTGCCCGCCTTGCCATTCTTGGCGTCGCGAGCCGCATGCGGTTCTCCTATGACGAGGTCGAAGACGTAAGGCTTGCCGTGGGGGAGGCGTGTACGACGTCGGTCGAGTGGGCCGAGCGTAACAGCAAAGCCGACTCGGAGATCGTTCTGCGCAGCGAGATAGGGCAGGACAGTCTTGTTGTTGATATTTTCGATGACGCTGGAGAAAGGGGAGACGAGGCCCGCGTGGGTGAGGCCGAACAGGAGTCGGAGAATCTCGGCGCGTTGCTCATAACACTGCTGGTTGATGATGTTACCGTTGTGCCTCGTGATGGAGGCACACACGTTCGGATGGTCAAACATGCGCGACAGCGATAGAAGCCAGGTGCGCGGGGAAAGTGGAGTTGCCGAATGGATGCAGGATGGAACGGAGGAACTGTTCAGGCGGTATATTGAGACCAGAAACCGCAGGATTCGAGATCATCTGGTGATGATGCATCAGAACCTGGTCAGGTTTCTCGCCGGTAAGTTCGCTAACCGAGGCGAGCCGCTGGAGGACTTGGTCCAGGTCGGGATCATCGGCCTGATCAACGCCATCGACAGGTTCGATCCGGAGAGGGGAACGAAATTCTCCACTTATGCGACCCCTACGATCGTCGGCGAGATACGGCGGCACTTCCGCGACAAGGCATGGAGCCTCAAGGTCCCCAGGCGGCTTCAGGAGCTGAACCTGGCGGCTAACAAAGCCGCCGAGGAACTCAGTCAGCGGCTCGGCCATCCGCCGACGATTCAGGAGATTGCCGTGGAGGCGGGCGCTACGGAGGAAGAGGCCCTGGAGGCTATCGAACTCGGAAACGCCTATGATACTGTCTCGCTGGACAGCAAACTCGGCTCCGAAGGCGAATCGGCTCCGCTGACGCTTGCGGAGTTCGTCGGAGACCTGGATGGTTCGCTTCAGAGCATCGAGACCTACGGCGACTTGAAGCAGGCGATCGAGTCGCTGGAGCCGCGGGAAAAAGCCATAATCTACTACCGCTTCTTCCGGGACATGTCTCAGACTGAGGTCGCAAAGCGACTCAACATTTCTCAGATGCACGTCTCACGTCTGCAGCAGAAAGCGGTCAAGAGGCTCAAAGAACTGCTGAGTTCTTAAGTGATTCACGTTGCTCGTCATGCTGAACTTGATTCAGCATCTGGCCGCCCAATGCGTTGGAATCTCGGAAGGTGAATATGCAGCCATGGCCTCGCGTGACCATCATTGCCGCTTTTCTGCTGGCGGTGGCGGCTGGTATGTACGGCGCCAAGCTCATCTATGAACCGGTGATAGAACCGGTGCTGATTGTGGCGCCGCCGTTCGTCATCGCGATCATCCTCGCGTTTTTGTTGGATCCGCTCATAGATCGACTTCATCGGCTTGGAGCTTCTCGCGACTTCGCGGTCGCAATCGTTGGGTTGTCTTTCCTGGTTGCGTTTGTGCTTGCGGGGCTTTTCCTCGTTCCCAAGATAGCCGATCAGGCCACTCAGCTCGCGAACAACTACGGTCGGTATGCTTCTGACACCCAGGTTGTGGTCAACAGAGTTCTCCAGGACAATGCGGCTCTGCTGAAACGTCTGCACCTGCCCACCACGGCAAGCGAATTGGTGAAGCAATTCTCGGGCCAGATCGAGGGCTTTGGACGCACTGCGATCACACTTCTGGCCGGAGTGCTCACGGGTATTCTCTCCAAGATACTCTGGCTGGTTATCATCCCACTTTCCACGCTGTGGATTCTGCGCGATCTGGACTACATCAAGGCCAAGGTCGTGCACCTAGCCCCTGAGAGGCATCTGGATCGGCTGGTCTCTCTGAGCTCCGCGGTGGGCAGCGTGTTCGGCAAGTACGTGCGCGGGATGATTACCGTGGCCATTCTCTTCAGCGCGGTGTCCATGCTGGTTCTCAGCCTTGCCGGTCTGGACTACGGCTTGATCATCGGCGCGGTGGCCGGTCTGTTCTACATGGTTCCTTACGTCGGCGTGGCGATCATCACCATCGTGACGGGTCTGGCGGCTCTGCTTCAGCCTGGGCACGGCTCTGAATACGCACTCATTCTGATGGGTTACATGCTGTTCCAGAGCTTCATCGTCTTCGATCAGGTGGTGACGCCAAGGATCGTTGGCGGAAGCGTGGGAGTGCATCCCGTGCTGGCGCTGTTCTCGCTGGCTCTTGGGGCGAGGATGTTCGGGGTGGTCGGCATGATTGCGGCTGTGCCGGTCGCGGCCTCGCTGCAGGTTGCGGTTGGGCAGGTTTACCCAAGAATCTTAGATAAAGTTGGTCGCCCAACAGAGAAGGACAAGCCCCCTAAGGAGCCGCATGAGAGTCGAAAGAAGCCCAAACGAAAGCAGGCCTCAACATGATATCGGCGCAGAGACCGCGCCGCTGGGGAGTTGGGCGATACTTGGCTATTACGGCATTGGCGCTGGTGGTGGTAGTTGCTCTGTGGATAACTTTTCACAAGGATCCATTCGACGTAATATTCGCGCAAATCAAGCCGGGGATGTCGGGGGCTATTGTGGAAAGCAGATTCAGAGAGCTCAACCCCGCGCGTGTTGCCCGTTTTCAGCAGCCAACCCAAGATCCGAGGCATTCACCGGACCATATCACGGACACGCACCTGCATATTGACCGACGGTACATCATATTCGATAAATGCTATGATTTCGTGCTGGACAAGAACGGCAGGGTCATAAGCAAGAGCCGGGTGTATAACTGAGCCTTACTTTCCGATGTAGACTCTCGGAATAAATGCGCTTGTGGGAATCCTCATCGCCGGAACGACGACCTCATCTCCCACCTCTACGCCGCCGATGTCCGTCACGTCGAGAATCGCCATCTGCATAGCCACCCGGCCCAAGACAGCCGCTCTTTGCCCTCTGATCTCCACGCTGAGTCTCCGCCGCGCTTTCCTGGCTGCAAACTTGAGCAGGCTCTGCCTATAGACCGGGCCTTCGGTTATGAGCGTGAACCCATCGGCGTAGCCCACGGGGATCACTGCCGTTCGGGTGGGGCGACTGGTGGTGAACTCGCTGCCGTAGCCGATCCTGCTGCCTTTGGGGAGTTCGCGGACCTGGCACACTCTGGCCTTGAGTTTCCACGTGGGCCTCAGATCGAGTGAGTGGGGAACGTGGCTGGATGGATACTGCCCGTAGAGGAGCGTGCCTGGGCGCACCATGTCCAGGTGCGACTCCGGCAGCCGGGCAATCGCCGCGCTGTTTGCCGCCGATGCGACACCGTAGTCCAGCCCATCCGCGCGCAGCGAATCGAGCAGATTCCCGAATTTGCCGAGTTGCGCGCGTGTCGAGGCAAGATCGGCATCGGCGGAGGTTGCGAAATGAGTGTAGATGCCTGCAATGGAAATGCCGGGCAGCTCCCTTACGTTCCCAATCAGCGCGCGCGCCTCGCCCGGCAGCACGCCCAGCCTCCCCATCCCGGTGTCTACCTTGATCCATACCCGCGCGGTCTTTGCCGTGCGCTGTGCCGCTGCTGAAACCGCCTGCGCGAGATCGACCGCACAGACCGTGAGGTCTATATCGGCCTCCAATGCGATCTCCACGTTCTCAGGCTGTATGGGTGCGAAGAGCAGAATCGGCGATGCAATGCCTGCTTCCCGGATCGGTAGCGCTTCCTCAAGCCGCGTAACGGCCAGCGCGTCCGCCCCGGCCTCCACGAATGCCCGCGCGGGCTCCACGCCGCCGTGGCCGAACCCATTGCCCTTCACCACCGCCATCACGCGCGTGGTTTCGCCGACGGCGCTTCTCACCTGCGCGAAGTTGTGCCGCAGAGCGGCGAGATCGACCTCCACCCAAACGTCGTGAACCATCAGATGTCCCCATCCGCGGCCCTGGTCTTTGCTCGACCGCGAGCCCTGAGCACCTTCGAGACCCATGGCCGCGCGACATTCCACAGCCAGTAGTAGTTTCGCGAGAGCACCATATCGTACTCCCCGATATACTCGACGAACCTCGGTGAGAAACCCTCCTTGAACCTGTTCAGCCCCGCCAGGTGATCATCCGCGTCGGGCTGTCTGCGAGGGCTGACCCCGCGGAAGTCATACCACTTGCAGCCCGATTCCTTTGCCCACTGAATCAGCCGCCACTGCATGAGGTGGTTGGGCATCACGTTACGGTGCTCGTTGGAGCTGGCCCCGTATGTATACATCGCCTTGTCTCCGAAGAGATAGGCTATCGCTCCGGCGACGGGTCTGCCCTCGTAATACGTCAGCGCGAGCCGCATATAGCCCGCTGGGACCAGCAGGTCCCACATATCCTCGAAGTACTTCTGATTGCGCACGAGGAACCCGTCCCGCTCGGCGGTCTCCTTCAAGAGCGCGTAGAACGTAGGCAGGTCATCGCGGGTGCAGCCGATGTTGACGGTGACGCCCTTGCGCTCGGCGAGCCGAATATTATACCGCCATTTTTCCTTGAACGAGGCCATGATCTCGTCGATGGGCTTGTCAAGATCGAGCTGCATCACGCACTTGGGCTGCGTTCCGCCGAAGCCTTCGGCATTAACCTGCCGGAAACCCACCGCCCGCAGCGTGGCTTCGGCCTCGGTGTCTTCGATGGGAACCGGCGGGTCGATCTTGAGCAGAATCGCGCCGTGGATAATGGCCGTTCCGCGCAGGCAGGCCGAAAACTCCCGGACAAGCTGGTCGTCACGCGTATCGAGGACCGGCCCTCGCGGGGCATACATTATGCAGCGATGTGTTCGAGGAATCGCGCGCCGCAGCAGCGACGCAGAGGCAACAATCTCGCCGTTGCGTTCCATAAGCACGCGAACGGGCTTCCACCCGCTTCGCGCCTTCAGTTCGCCCCACTCGAACGACTGAAGCAAATCGCCCGTATCGAAACGGGCGATGAAGTCGTTGAAGCGCTGCCTGTCTTGTTCGGTAGCCTCTCGGAAGTCCATATCAACCGCCTGATTCTAGCACCGGGCGCGAGGAGTGTCAACTTGACACGACCATCCCGAACCGCTTACCATGCCAACAGCAATCGAGGGGCGTTCGCTCCATGCACTGGGGGCTGTCATGAGACGAGTAGTTTTGGTAATTGTGCTGCTGGCAGTGCTTGCCACGGCGTGCGGGGCGGCGGAGGTCCGGGGAGCGTGGGTCACGTCCTGGGAGCCCGGGTTCATCACACCTCGGGAGGTGGATGCGACCATAGCCGCGGCGAAGAAGGCCGGCCTCAACGCGCTTTTCATAGAGGTTCGCAAGTTTGCGGACGCTTACTACTATTCGAAGATCGAGCCGCGCGATCCGGATATCCCGTCGGGATTTGACCCGCTCGGTTACACCATCAAGAAAGCCCACGCCGAGGGCATGCAGGTCCATGCGTGGGTTGTCGTCTACCGCGCCTGGTGCGGCGCGCGATCCGGCCCCACCGATCCCAACCACATCGTCAACAAGCATCCCGACTGGGTGATGCTCAGCAACAAAGGCAGGAACTGGGCCGGCGAGGGTATATATCTCGACCCCGGCGTCCCCGATGTCAGGGACTACATTGCCTCGGTCTTCGAGGACATTGTGAAGCGTTACAACGTAGACGGAATCCAGTATGACTACGTCCGCTACCCCGGCAGAAGATGGGGCTATTCCGAAGCCGCTCTCAAGCACTACTACGCCGACACTGGCGCGACCGCGCCGCCGGCTTCCGACGATCCCAAGTGGGCCAAGTGGCGGCGGGATCAGGTGACGGCCCTCGTCAAGCTCTGTCACGACAAGATCAAGGCCGCCGCGCCGAATGTAGTGATTTCCACTTCCACTATCTGCTCCGGTGGCATTTCCAACGAGTGGGAGAAGTCATCTCCCTACTCGGGTGTTCTGCAGGATTGGTACAAGTGGATGAAAGAGGGTCTGATCGACGTCAACATTCCCATGAACTATCGCACCGAGAGCAAGGCCACGCAGGCCAAGCAGTATCGCGATTGGATCGCCGCCTCGGAAAAGTGGAGCGGCGGCAGGCCGGTGTATCAGGGAATCTTCGCCGATGAGAACACTGCCCCAGATGTGCTCAAGCAGATTGACGCGCAACGAAAGGCCGGCCAGGAGGGGTTTGTCCTCTTCTCGTTCAACGCCGGCAGGCGCAGGGATGCGATGGTCGATGTGTTGGCCGCGGGCCTGGGACCTGCTCCTAAGCTTCCGGTGAACGAGCCCCCGGTTGTCTGCGTGAAGGAGTAGAGTCTTGTCGATCCGCAAATTGTTGATCTACGGGGCGCTGGCAGCGGCGCTTTCCGCCGCGCTCTGCGCAACCTGCGCTGCCGCCGAACTTCGGGGAGCGTGGGTCACTTCGTGGAGCCACGGCTTCTTCACGGCCCAGGAAGTTGATTCCACCATCGAGGCGGCGAAGAAAGCCGGCATCAACGCGCTCTTTATCGAGGTCCGCAAGTTCGCGGACGCCTACTACGATTCCAAAATCGAGCCACGCGGCTCCAGCATGGCCCCTGATTTCGACGCGCTGGCATACACGATCAAGAAAGCACACGCCGAGGGTATACAAGTCCACGCGTGGGTTGTAGTATACCGCGCCTGGTGCGGCGCGAAGCCTGGGCCCAAAGACCCGAACCATATCGTCAACAAGCATTCGGACTGGGTGATGCTCAACAGAGACGGCATGAATTGGGCGGGAGAAGGGATCTACCTCGACCCTGGCGTTCCCGCGGCTCGCGATTACATCGTTTCCGTCTTCGAGGACATCGCCAAGCGCTACAATGTGGACGGCATACAGTATGACTATGTGCGCTATCCCGGCGGGCAGTGGGGCTACTCGGAGGCCGCGCTCAAGCGCTATTACGCCGATACCGGCGCAACCGCCAAACCCGATGTGAAGGATCCCAAGTGGCTTCAATGGAAGCGCGATCAGGTTACCGCGCTCGTGAAGCTCTCGCACGACCGCATCAAGGCCGCCAATCCGAAGATCGCCATATCCGCATCGACCATCTGCTTCGGCAGCGCCCCGAGCGACTTCAAGAATACAAGCGCCTATGCCGGTGTATGTCAGGACTGGAAGAAGTGGATGGAAGAGGGCCTGATCGAGATCAATATACCGATGAACTACAAGCCGGAAACCTCCGAGCGCAGCAAGAAATCGTTTCGGGGCTGGACGGACATCACCGGCAAGTGGCGCGGCAAAGGCACCGTCTACCAGGGCATCGACGCCGAGAACCAGTCCGCGGCAAACATGCTCACGCAGATCGACTATTGCAGGAGCGTTGGCCAGACGGGCTTCGTGTTGTTCCCGTTCAACGCAGGCAAACGCCGTGATGAGATCGCCTCCGTGTTAGGCGCGGGACTTGCCCCCGCGCCACGGCTGGGTGTCAATGAGACTATCAGCGACAACGCGCGCGCCGCGCGCGAAGCCTACGATCGCGGGATAGAGCTTGCCATAGCAAAGCAGATTGCCCAGGCCAAGGCCCAATTCGGGAAGGCAATCGAGCTTGATCCGGGATATGCCGACGCTTACTTCAGATTGGGGCGCTGTTGTCTGAAGGAAAGTGACTACGCCGCGGCGAAGGATTTATTCTCAAAGACGCTCGCCGTGGACCCCTCGTATTCGGCAGCCCAGAAGGAGCTTGACCTGCTTGCCAAGCGGAAGTGACCATCGGCGCGTCGGCGCGGTGGGGGAGCTGAAAGTAGTGATAAGAAAACTATTGACATTGGTGGTGGCGGTCGTTGTTGCCGCATCCGGCTCATGCGTGGCCGAGGAGCTTCGCGGCGCCTGGTTGAGCGCGTGGTCGCACGGTTACCTAACCGCGCAGGAGGTGGACGCCACCATAGAGGCGGCGAAGAAAGCCGGCATCAACGCGCTGTTTATCCAGGTACGCAAGAACGCGGACTCATGCTACGACTCTAAGCTGGAGCCGCGTCCATGGAACGTCGCCGCCGACTTCGATCCGCTGGCCTACACGATCGAGAAAGCCCACGCTCAGGGCATTCAGGTCCACGCGTGGGTCAACGCGTATCGAGTTTGGAGCTCAAGCAAGCCGCCGTCCGATCCCAAACACCTTGTCAATCTGCATCCGGACTGGATCAGCAAGGACTTCAGCGGCAATACGCGTTCCACCGATGGAACCTGCCTTGATCCCGGAGTGCCCGCCGCCCGCGATTACACAGCGAAGATCGTGCTGGACATTGCGACCAGATACAAGGTGGACGGTATCCAGTGGGACTATATCCGTTACCCGGGTCGCAATTGGGGTTACTCTGACATCGCGTTGAGCCGTTACTATGCGGAGACCAAGACGACCGAGAAGCCCGATCCCAAGGATCCCAAGTGGCTCCAGTGGCGCAGGGATCAGGTCACGGCGCTTGTTAAGATGGTCCACGAGCAAGTGGGCGCGATTAAGCCCAAACTGGTGATCTCGGCGTCTACAGTCGCATGGGGGGATTGCTCCACGGATTTCACGGACACGGATGCCTACGGGAATGTCTGCCAGGACTGGAAGTCCTGGGCTTCCGACGGTATCCTTGACGCGAACCTGCCAATGGTCTACAAGTCCGAGAGTTCGCCGAAATCCGCCAAGTCGTTTAGAGGTTGGCTTACGGGGCTCGCCAAGTGGAGTGGGGGAAAGCCTACGTATGTCGGCATCGAGGCCCACGTCAGCGACGCTGCCGGCGTGCTTGCGCAGATCGAAGCGATTCGCAAGGCTGGGCTGCAGGGCTTCGTCCTGTTCGCGTTCAACCAGTCGGGAGGGCGCGATGCGCTTGTGGATGCGCTTGCCAGCGCGGCAAAGCCCGCACCGGCAAGCGCACCGGAGCCCGCGAACAGCACGAAGAACTGACAGGAATCGCGTCCAGGTGTTGGGGGTTCGGACTTCGGACTTCCGACATCGGACATTAGTTTACTAAGGAGGATGGATCATGCCGAGAGTTCTAGTTAGTGACAAACTGGCCGAGGAAGGTATTGAGATTCTGCGGCGCGTTGCCCAGGTGGATGTTAACACCGGCCTTTCCGAGGACGCACTCTGCGAGATCATTGGGGACTACGATGCGCTGGTGGTGCGCAGTGGGACTCAGGTGACCGCAAAGGTCCTGGAGGCGGCGAAGAAGCTCCAGATAGTGGGCCGCGCGGGAGTTGGCGTGGACAATGTTGACGTTCCAGTTGCCACCGAACGCGGCGTGATCGTGGTTAACAGCCCTGGCGGCAACACTATCGCCGCCGCCGAGCACACCGTGGCGATGCTTCTGGCGCTTTCCCGCAATATCCCTCAGGCCTATGAGTCGATGCGGGCCAAGCAATGGAACCGCGGCAAGTTCACAGGCAATGAGGTCTATAAGAAGACTCTGGGCGTGCTCGGTCTCGGCAAGATAGGGCAGGAAGTTGCCAAGCGGTGCGAGTCGTTCGGGATGAAGGTCATCGCGTATGATCCGTTCCTCACGACTGAAGCCGCAAGCGCCGCCGGGGTCGAGCTGGTCGATCTTAAGGATTGTCTGAAGCGCAGCGACTACCTGACGCTCCACCTGCCTAAGAACAAAGAGACCCTGGGCATGATCGGCGCGAAAGAGTTCGAGATGATGAAGGACGGCGTGCGTATCGTCAATGTCGCCCGCGGAGGCATTATCCAGGACAGCGCCTTGATAGCTGCCGTAAAGAGCGGCAAGTGCGCCGGCGCCGCCATCGACGTTTTCGAGAAGGAACCGCCGGACTTTTCCAATGAGATCTTCGATCTCGCCAATGTGATAACGACTCCCCACCTGGGCGCTTCCACCGAGGAGGCGCAGACCAATGTTGCCATCGATGTTGCCGAGCAGATAGTGGATGTGTTCGAGGGCAGATCGGCTCGCTCGGCGGTGAACATGCCGGCTCTGTCGCCCGAGGTGCTTGCCGCGGTCCAGCCATATCTGCCGCTTGCCGGGCGAATGGCGGCGCTGATCGTGGGCATTATGGATGGCCGTTGTTCGCGGGTCGAGGTCGAGTTTTTTGGAGAGCTTGCCAACATCGAGAGCGGCCCGATCACGCGCGCGGTGCTTGCGGGCATGCTCGGCCCGGTGGTCGGTGAGACGGTCAACTTCGTCAACGCGCCTGTCATTGCCAAGTCGAGAGGGATCGAGGTTGTGGAGAGCCGAAAGTCCGACTTCGATGATTACTCCTCGCTGCTTACTGTGCGTGTGAAGACGGAGAAAGGCGGCGCTGAGATCAGCGGCACGCTCTTCGAGGGCAGGGAGATGCGCATCGTTGCGATGGGCGGGTTCCCTATGGACTTCGTGCCCGAGGGAGTGGTTCTCATATCCGATCACCACGATAAGCCCGGCGTCATCGGGGCCGTGGGCACGCTGCTTGGAAACGAGAACATCAACATCGCCGGTATGTATGTGGGTCGCAAGACTGCGGGCGAGAAAGCGATAATGGTCTTGAGCGTGGATACGGACGTGCCCGACTGCGTGATCGAGAAGATGGTCAAGATTCCGGGCATTGACGGCGTCAAGCAAGTCCGCCTATAGTGGCTTCGGGCCTGATGCACGAATAGTAGACGCGGGCTCGTCCGCTTACCGCAGGCGAGCCCGCTATGTTCGACAAGAACCCAAGAGAAGTTATCTGCCACCTTTGTCGGTGAGAAACAGCATGTCAAAACCCAGCCCTGAGCCCCGCAATCAAGACCGGTCTACTGCTTTACCTTGGGTAATCCTCGCCTTTGGGACACTTGTATGGGGCATTATCGTATACCGCACGCACTTTCAGCTTGAGGACGCGCTGATCACCTACAGATACTCCGCCAATATCATCGCCGGTAGAGGTTTCGTCTTCAACCCAGGTGAGCGCGTCCTGGGAACAACTACCCCGCTCGTGACTCTTTTCCTGGCGCTCGTTTCACTTCCCTTCGGGTCTCATGCCGTCCGAGAAGTGGCCACGGTGGTCATGCCTGTTTTCGGGCTGATGGCCGGAGTGGCTACCTATTTTGCGTTGACGAAACGAGGTGTCTCCAATGCGGCCGCGGGCCTGGCAATGTGCTTCCTCTATGCGCATATCGCCTTCATCCGAACGGGCATAGGAGGAATGGAGACGCCGGTGTTGCTGCTGTTGATGGGCCTGAGCTTGTGGGCGCTCGGCAGCGATCGACCGATTATGATGGGAGTATTGTGCGGCCTGGTCGTGCTCTGCCGGATCGACGGAGGCATCTGGGCCGCGATGATGGTGCTCGCGCTTGGGCTGAAGTCGTGGCGCAAGGCCGCTATCTCGGCATTGGCGGCGTTTCTTGTCGTGCTGCCATGGATCATCTTCGCCACAATATACTTCGGAAGCTTTCTTCCCAACTCTATGCTGGCAAAGGCCGTGGTTCGTCCCGGCAGAGAGAGCATCTTGCTGAGCGGAGAACACATGATTCGGTATGCGTACTGGTTTGTGTGTGGCACGGGGTTCCAGGGAAGCATGTACCCGTTGCCGTTGTGGCTTGCCGTTCTGTCACTCGGCGCGTGGAGATTGCTCAGGCAAAGCCCGAAAAATCTATGGCCGGTCGTGGCTTTCCCGTTCGTCTATGCTTTCATTATGTACGCAGGTCGCTGCCCCAAGTTCGAGTGGTATCTCCTGCCTATCACCTATACTTGCATGATCCTGCTCGGAGTGGGGATGGTGGAGATCTATCGGGGCGTCCAGAGACTGATCCCCGCTCGCGCCCGATCCACGGTCGCCGCGTCCATTATTATCGTGGCGGTATTGTGTTACTGCGGCGCCGCGGTTCCGGAGATGATCAGGCAGATGTCCTCTCTGACAACCAAAGAGGACTTTGTAAGAACCCAAGTCGGCAAGTGGCTCAGAGACAATACTCCCGAGCACGCATCAGTGGCAATGGAGGCGATTGGCTACCAGGGCTACTATTCCGAGAGGCGGATTATCGATCTCGCGGGCCTGGTGACACCCAAGGTTGTCGAGTTCAAGCGAAGCACGCCGCTCAACGGTCAGGTTTTCGACGATGTGCTGCGGTTCTTCAAACCGGACTACATAGTGCTCCGATCATTCGAGGTCGATACCAACGATCACTTCAACGGTGGGCTTCTCTTCCTGACTCCGGGAAAGCAGATGCAGTTCCGCGAAACCTACCGCGAAGTCAGGAGATTCGACGCCCCCGGCTGCGGCCCCAAAGCCTTACTATGCCATCTTACGCTCTACCAGCGTAGACTGGGAGGGTAAGCCGAAGTGTTCTTCTCGAACCGGGTGCCGCCAGAGGCGCGCGACGCATACAACAAGGACGCGGCATCAACCGTGCTGGTGGCGGTAATGACCGGGATGACGTTTCCGTTCGTGGCTGTCATTGCACGGTATAGATTGCATGCCAGCGATCTGGAGATCGCGTTTCTGAGCATGGCGCCGGTGGCGGGCAACCTGCTTGCGCTGATCTGGGCCAATATGATGCAGGGCCGGAGGAAGATGCCCTACGCGGTCTGGCCGTGGATCATCGCGCGGTCGTTGTTCTTTCTGGTGATCTTTGCTACGTGCTCGAAGGTCTTTGTCTCGATTGTCTGCCTGTTCTATCTCATCTGCTCGATTGCCGCGCCGGCGTACTCCGCGCTTATCAAGGAGATCTACCCCGACGGAGATCGCGCGAAGATAATGGGCTACGTGAGGATATGGAACACAGTAGTGCTCATTATCGTGTCGCTGGCGGCGGGGAAGCTGATGGAGCGAGTCAGCTATCGTCACGTGCTGCCCGTGGCGGCGATGTTCGGAGTGGTTTCCGCGCTCGTATTCAACCGCATCCATGCAAGGGAGACGACCGGCGATCCGGAGGTGCGGCTGCATCACTTCGTCGCGGACTCGCTGCGGCTACTGGTCGAGGACAAGGGCTACCTGTGGTTCTGCATAGCGACGTTCATCTTCGGCTTTGCCAACTTCATGGCGACGCCGATCTATGCGCTCTATGAAGTGGATGTGCTCAGGGCGCTCGAGTTCCGCCAGAGCATCTACTTCCTTGTAGCCACTGGCGTGGCAATGCTCAGCTACTTCTTCTGGGGTGACTTCGTGGACAGGCGCAGACCGGAGAAGGTGGTCACCTGGCAGATAATCGCATGGGCGTTCATCCCACTTACCTATGTCATTGCCGCGAAGTGGTGGATGCTGCTGCCGGCTAAGGCGCTTGTCGGCTTTATTGGAGCGGGAAACGAGCTTGTCTATCTTACAGGCGTCATCTACTTCGCTCCGCCTGGCCGCCTGACGCAGTACTATGGCGTGTTCATGACGCTGATGGGGATCCGTGGCATAACCGCGCCATTTCTTGCGGGCGCGTTGGTGCAATGGCACGTCACCAGCATGCAGACGTTATTCCTGATATCGGCAGGGCTGACTCTCGTAGCGGCAGCAGTGCAGATAGCGGCATATCGAAAATACGACAGGCTTGCTTAAGAAACCAATGGGGAGACCGAGCAATCTCGATCGCGCAATCTCCCCCTTGGCGCAGGGTTGCCTGCGAACTGAAGGTGCCGGATGGCGGCTCGTCACTTCGTCTCTTTCTTCTCCCGCGCCATCTTCTCCTTCATCCTGGTGCTGCGCATCTCGCCCCCGCGTCGACCGATCTCGGCGTAGAACTCCGACCCACGCTCCTGCTTAACGGTCTCCCCGCCCTTCTTGCCGATCTCTCGGTAGAACTGGGGTCCGTATTTGCGCTTGACAGCCTCGCCACCCTTTCGCCCAGCTTCTCTGGCTAGCTGAGGATTGGCGGCAAACCCGCCTTCACGGTCATGTTCATGAGACCCCCGGTGAGCTTCGGCGATCTTTCGGGCGCCCTGAGACCCTGGCTGAGGTCCGGGTTTATCGTCCGCCATGAGGTCACACCCCCTCCCAAAGAATGTTGCTTTGCGTCCGCTTGATGACGCTAAGCCATGCCGGAATTGTCACAGATACCTGCGTATCTGCAGTGAGATACCCACATCTACCGGCTAAGGAAACAGTCTTGGGGCCTTGGGGGCATTACTGGGTGATTATTCTGTGGTATTAGCACAACAATAGCCATAATTGGTGAGGTGGAAAACATGGGGACGTGGGAGCATCTGAATGCTCCCACGCTCAACTTTAGCCCGCTAAGTCCTTGAAGACTCGGTAAGCCTTCTCGATTGCCGCATTCTCACGGGGTTGATATCGCACAAGATCGGAAGAGTCTCTGACAATCTGGCGCACATCGTCCAGAGATGTGATGAGTCCCACGCCCATCGCCTGCACTAACACGTTGCCCATTGCAGTGGCCTCGATGGGTCCCGCGACCACGTTTCTGCCCGTCGCATCGGCGGCTAGCTGGCAAAGCAGCTTGTTCTGGGTGCCGCCACCGACGATGTGTATGGGGTCGTGCCGCGTGCTAAACAGCTTGTCCAGGCACTCGATGGTGGCCCGGTAGCGCAGTGCAAGGCTATCGAGTGCGCAGCGCACGATCTCGCCCTTGCTTGCGGGCACGCGCTGGCCGGTATTGGCGCAGAAGTCGCGAATGCGCTGCGGCATATCGCCGTGGGTAAGGAACACGGCGGCATCGGGATCAATCACGGAGACGAATCCCTCACACTGCTCAGCCATCTGCGTCAGCTCGGCGTATGAGACCTCCTCGCCCGCCGCGCTCCAGGTCCGCCGGCATTCCTGCACGAGCCACAGGCCCATTATGTTCTTGAGAAAACGATACGTGCCCGCGACCCCGCCCTCGTTGGTGAAGTTCATGGCGAGCGACTCTTCGTTGATAAGCGGCTCGTCGATTTCCACCCCCATCAACGACCACGTCCCCGAACTGATGTAAGCATGGCCCCTTCCCACTGCGGGAACCGCGGCCACGGCGCTGCCCGTGTCGTGGGCTGCGGGCGCGATGACCTGTACACCGTCACCTGCCCCCAGTTCGCTCACCAGGCTCTGCGCGAGTGGTCCGATCGTCGTTCCGGGCTGCACGATATCCGGCATAATCCTCACGGGGATGCCGAGGCTCGTTAGCATATCGCGAGCCCAGTCACCTTTGCGTGGGTCAAAGCACTGGGTAGTCGTCGCAATCGAGAATTCGCTGACTTGCTTGCCGGTCAGCCAGTAGTGGAACAGGTCCGGCATTAAGAGAAGCTTGAAAGCGTGCTTGAGCGCCGTTGAGTTGCTCTTGACCATCGAAAAGAGCTGGTAGAGCGTGTTAAGCTGCATGAACTGTATTCCAGTCCGCTCGAACACAGTCTCGCGCGGGACGATCTTGAATACCTCCTCCATCATCCCGTCGGTGCGGCTATCGCGATAATGGGATGGGATCGCCAGCAGCTCGCCATCCTCGCCGATCAGCCCGAAGTCTACCCCCCACGTGTCCACGCCGATTCCATCGATCCTTCCGCCGGTTTCCCGCAGCGCGGCCTTCAACCCATGCTTCACGTTCTCGAATTGCCCAAGAACGTTCCAGTGCATGTGTCCGAGCGTGGTGACCGGGGAATGCGTGAACCTGTGCATCTCGCGCAGTTCGAGCCGGCTGTCCTTGATCACACACAGCAGGGCTCGCCCGCTCTCCGCGCCAAAATCGAATGCCAGAAACTTGGAGTCTTGTGCCATCAGTTGCTACTCCTTACGACGGCCTCTCTCTCACGCCAACACTGGGCGCTTTTTCGGACGAGGTCGTCGAGCAGTCCAGGATCAGGTCTGCCGAACATCGCGGGATAGGGGTCACCGCCCGGCCCCAGCGGCTCCGGGGTGCAGTAGCACCACTCGTTGTTGTAGCCGATCAGATAGAGAGCCATTATGAGGGTGTCCAGGTCCAGAGACCCGTCCCCCAGCGCGCAGCGGTTCGTGTCCGCGAGGTGGAGGTTGGTGAGGCGGCTGCCGTAATCGACAAGGGTCTGCTGAATGTGGCTTTCCTCCACCAACATGTGGTAGACATCGCCGTTGATGTGCTGGACTCCCGGGTGGCCGAGCTGCTTGATGTATCGCTGGGCGTCCGCGAATGTATGCACGATGCTCGTTTCCGCGGATCTTATCGGCTCAATTGCTCCACGAATCCCTGCTTGAGTGAAGGCGTCGGCCACGAGCGCAAGAGTCTCGACGGACCGTTCAAACTCCATGTCGTCTATCGCGGCTGGCCGGCCTACCGCGGCGGGAACGATCAGGAAGTACTTAGCGCCCAACTCGCTGCCCAGATCGACGTTGCGCCTGATGTAGTCGATGGCCCGCTGGCGAGTCACTCCGCTATTGCTCGACAGATCGCATTCCGCGCTGAACATCCCGCAGATGCCGCCGACCTTCATTCCATGGTCGGCCAGTATCTTCCCGGCCTCATCCGTTCGATACCCTAGATCCTTGCCATAGCGGTTCCCGTGCAGTTCTATGAAACGAATTCCGTTATCGGCCAGTCGTTCCACGGAAGTCGCCAACGGCTCCATGCCAAAACCCCAGTTGCTCCAGGACAGATTCAGAGTCGCCTCGAACTTCTCCGGGTGAGCGTTCTTCGCTGCTAAGTATTGCGCGCGAATCCCATCGCTTTTGCTCTGCCAATTCTGAAGTTTCATCCCATGCGCCTCCGCTACGCCCCAAACTTCTCCGCCACGTTCATGAGCTGCGTGATGATCTTCATTATGTCGATGCCGCGAATGCGATGGACGCCCCCGCTGATGACCGATCGCTCATCGAAATGCTTGACGGCGTCCATGCGCACGCCCTGTCCCCAGAAAACAATCGGCACGGGGTCGCCGGAGTGGTCCTTGATCGCGCACGGGGTCGAGTGGTCGGCGGTGAGCACGACGTATGTGTCCGTGGGTAGGTTCGCGATGAGATACGCCACCATCTCGTCGAGCTTCTTGATCATGTCGATCTTGACCTGGACCGCGCCATCGTGCCCGCCGACGTCAGCGCCTTTGACATTACACAGCACGAAGTCCACGCTCGCGAGCTCATCCACAATCGCCTTAGCCATGTTGATGAGGTTAGAGTCCGCTCCGCCGGTTGCTCCGGGGACCTCGGCGATCTTCATGCCTACGTATCTCGCGACCCCGTTGATGAGACCCGTCTCGGCGACGCACGCGGCCTTGAGTCCATACTCAGCCTCGAAGCTCTCCATGTGCGGGCCCATGCCCGCGCCGCGCGGCAAGATGATATTGGCCGGGTTCAGCCCTTGCGCAATACGCTCTCTGTTAATGGGATGAAGCTTGAGGATCTCGTAGGATCGCCTCACGAACTCGTTGACGACCTTCGCGGTCTTTGCGCTGGCCTCATCGTTGCCATCGAGCGGCTCGCACTTGAGGACCTTGGTTCCCTCATGGTGCGGATCGGTGTCGGATATCGCCGCGCCCAGCCCCGGCGCTCGCAGGATGAGCGCCGCGCGGTGCGCGACAGATTCCTTGAAGATAACCTGCACGCCGTCGATCTCCATGCCATTGACAGCCGCCGCCAGTTGGTCCGTCCCGCTTGAGATGCGACCGGCGCGGCGATCCGTTACGATCATGTTGTCGTCTACGGTGGTGAAGTTGCAGCGAAACGCGATGTCGCCCTTCTTGACATCCATCCCAATACCAGCCGCCTCGAACGGCCCTCTCCCGGTGTAGTATTTGTATGGATCGTAGCCAAGAATCGCCAAATGCGAGGTGTCGCTGCCCGCGCGTACGCCTGGCGCGATCGGGTCCATAATGCCGCACTCGCCTTCAGTTGCGAGCTTGTCGAGGTTGGGCTTCTCGGTCGCCTCCAGTGGCGTCTTATCGCCCAACTCTTTTATGGGTCTATCGCCGAGACCATCGGCGATCAAAAGCAGTGCTTTCGCCATACTTATCCTAATCCTTCCTTGAAATATAGAAGTCTGAAGTCATCCCAGTCCACGCAGGTGGACTTCGTGACATGTTGCCTCGAATTCATTCGAAGGTCGCAGATACGGCATCCGCCGCGATGACTCTTTGCTGCTTTCCATCGCAATCGAGCAACAGCCCGCCATCAGAGTCGATACCAACGATTGTGCCCGAGACCGTGACCCCTTCGGTCACTACTTCAACCGGGCAACCGAGTCCCCACATATACTTCCGCCACCGAGTCAGAATCTCCTCGAATGGCAGCTTATAAGCCGCAAACAGGCTGTCGATTAGAGCCTGCGTCAGAGCGTCAACATCTAAGCCCGATCCGGCCTCAATCGCCAGGGACGTGGCTGTGCTCGCCAGTTCGTGCGGGAACTCGGATTGGTTCACGTTCACGCCGATCCCGACAATTGCAGCGCCCTGGTCGGCCTCGACGAGTATGCCCGCGACTTTCCTGCCGCCAATCAACACGTCGTTGGGCCACTTGAGCGCGGGCTCAACGCCGCAGGCGTCCCGCAGGCACTCCGCCAGCGCCACCGCCGCCACGAAAGCCAGCTCCGAGTAGCGGTTCAGAGGCAGCTTGGGCCTGAGAATTATGCTCATCAAGATGCTCTCGCCCGGCTTGTCGAACCACTCGCGGCCTCGCCTTCCACGCCCTTTGGTTTGGCTTCTCGCCATGACAACCGTGCCCTCGGGCGCGCCGGATCGAGCCATCTCAAGCGCGATGTCATTGGTTGAGCCGACTTCATCGAAATGATGGATGACTGGTGAGATCATTCTGTCTTGACGAACTGGAGGCTTATGTCCAGCGCCGGGGCTGAGTGAGTCAGTGCGCCGACCGAGATGAGATCGACCCCCGTTTCGGCGACGGCTCCCACGTTCCCCTCGTTGATCCCTCCTGACGCTTCCGTAATCACGCGTCCAGCCACAAGCTCCACGGCCTGCTTGAGCATATCGAGCGGCATATTATCGAGCAGCACGGCATCCGCGCCCGCCGCGATTGCCTCGCTAAGCTCGTCAAGATTCGTGACCTCGCATTCGATCTTGAGCAGGTGAGGCGCGCCTCGTTTCGCTGCCGTCACAGCGGCGGTCACGCCTCCGGCAGCGGCGATATGGTTGTCCTTAATGAGAATCCCATCGGAGAGGTTGAACCGATGGTTGAACCCGCCGCCGACCGTGACGGCGTACTTCTCCAGCCGCCTCAGCCCCGGCGTGGTCTTGCGGGTATCGATGATCTTTGCCTTGGTGTGCGAAACCAACTGCACATACTTGTTCGTAAGCGTCGCGATGCCGGACATGTGCTGCAGGAAGTTGAGCGCGACGCGCTCGCCCGCGAGCACCGAGCGAGTCCCGCCGGAGATGCCACCGATCCTGTCTCCCCGGCAGACACGGGTGCCGTCTGACACCTCATCCTCGTACGTTACCCCGCCGGCGTAGTAGAAGACATCACAGGCGACGATCTGACCGGCAACGATGCCCTCTTGCTTAGCGACAACTATTGCCTCGGACTCCGAATCTTCGGAGATTGTGATTGCGCTGGTAATGTCTCCGTAGCCCGTGTCTTCTTCCAGTGCAGCCTCCACGATCCCGCGCAGATAAATCGTATCGAGGTTCATCATATCGCTATCATCCCCTCTATTGCATGTCTAGCTTTGTCTATGATTTCAGGAGAAAGCTGTATCTCGTATCGCATATCCTCGAGGCTCCAGAGAACCTTCTCCAGCGTTATCTTCTTCATATTCGGGCAGATGTTGAGCGGGCTAGGGTTGTAGAACACCTTGTCCGGGTTCTCGATCTTGAGCCGGTGCAGCAGACCCCGCTCCGTGCACATTATGAACTCCTTCGCGCCGCTCTCCCGTACGTATCTGAGCATGCCCGAGGTGCTCTCGATCCCGTCGGCAAGCGCCAGCACGTCGAATGTGCACTCCGGGTGCGCGACCACAAGTGCCTCGGGGTGCTCCCGCTTCGCCTTGATCACGTCCTGCGCGAGTATCCGGTGGTGCGTCGGGCAGTAGCCGGAGTAGGGGATCACCTTCTTTGCGACCTTGCTCGCCACATACATCCCCAGCGACTTATCAGGCACGAAAAGAACCGTGTCCGAATCCACCGACTCGACAACCCGCACGGCATTTGCAGACGTGCAGCAGATCGTGCTCTCGGCCTTGACTTCGGCACTGGTGTTGACATAAGCGACTACCGGCACGCCGGGGTGCATCGCCTTGAACTCGCGCAGTTCCTCGGCGTTGATCATATCCGCCATCGGGCATCCGGCCTTGAGGTCTGGTATGAGAACAGTCTTGTCCGGCGAGAGTATCTTTGCCGTCTCCGCCATAAAGTGTACGCCGCAGAACACGATCACATTAGCATCAGTCGCCGCAGCCTTGCGCGAAAGCTCCAGCGAGTCGCCGGTATAGTCCGCGATGTTCTGGACCTCGGGAAGCTGATAGTTGTGCGCGAGGATCACCGCTCCCCGCTTGCGCTTTAGATCATCTATGCGTTCTATCAGCTCAGTGCTCACAAGTGTGTCCTATTCTGACTCTCCGGTTTTCGCGTTTTCGCCGTTTCGCGCTTTCGCGATTGCATTTGCTTCCGGGCTAATGAGCAAACGCCGCGTCGATGGCGGCTTTAACCGAAGGAATCCCCGCAGCGGCAATACCCGCTGACTCGGCGAGCTTATCTGCCCCCCGCGCGGTCATTATCGCTCTACCGAAACCCAGCCTGGCGGCTTCCCTCAGGCGCTTATCGGTCTGGCTGACCGAGCGCACCTCGCCCGAAAGGCCGACCTCGCCTAGCGCTATCATCTCCGAATCGGCCCCGCGATCCATCAGACTCGACGCCACCGCCAGCGCTATCGCAAGGTCCGCGGCGGGCTCGACAATCTTGATTCCCCCCGCCACATTCACGTATACGTCCTTGTTACCCAACCCCAGCCCGACACGCTTTTCGAGCACCGCCAGGATCATCAGCATCCGGTTGTAGTCAACACCGGTGCAGGTCCTTCGCGGGCTGGGGAAATACGTCGGGGCCACCAACGCCTGTATCTCAACCAGTATCGGGCGCGATCCCTCGATAGTCGCAGTCACGACCGATCCGATCCCGTGCGCCGGTCGTTCCGAAAGCAGCGCCTCGGAAGGGTTGGCGATCTCCACAAGCCCCTCCTCGCGCATCTCGAATATGCCCAGCTCGTCCGTCGAGCCAAATCTATTCTTCACCGCGCGAAGAATGCGATACGTCTGGTGCGTGTCTCCCTCGAAGTAGAGCACGGTATCGACCATGTGCTCGAGCACCCTCGGCCCCGCTAGCGAGCCTTCCTTGGTCACGTGCCCGACTATGAACACGGGAATTCCCGATCCCTTCGCAAGTCTCACCAGTGTTGCCGTGCAGCTTCTCACCTGGCTTACGGTGCCTGCCGCCGATGAAAGCTCCGGATCGTGCATCGTCTGGATAGAGTCGATGAAAACGCATTTCGCGCCGGTGCCGCCGATGTGCTGCTCGACTGCGGTTATATCGGTCTCGGAGACCACCAGCAGGTCCGCCGAAGCTATCCCCAGCCGGTTGCTTCGCAGTTTGATCTGCTCGGCGGACTCCTCGCCGGATACGTACAATACCCTACCGGCGCTCAGGCTCAGATGGTTCGCCGCCTGGATGAGAATGGTGGACTTCCCAATCCCTGGATCGCCGCCCACGAGCACCAGCGAGCCCGCCACAACTCCGCCGCCCAGCACGCGGTCGAACTCACCGATTCCGCTCGATGTCCGCTTCGCTCCGTCTGCCGAAATCTCCATGATCGAGGTCGGAGTGGAGTTGGTGCGCGTAACCTGCTTCGACGACTTGGATGCCGTGACCACTTCCTCGACCAGCGACGCCCACTCGCTGCAGTCAGGGCAGCGGCCCACCCACTTCGGCGACTCGTATCCGCACGACTGGCAAACATATCTTGTCAGTGTCTTAGCCATCGCCGTCATTCTACCAGAACCGGCGGCTCGCTTCAACAGCGACAGGCATATTCGAGCTTGCGGACTTGCTCATCTCAGGCATTCTCATTCCCATTTCGCGTTTTCGCCCTTTCGCGCTTTCGCGATTGAATCCCCTCAGAAACTTGACACGGACACCGAAATGCTGTATTCATATTGGTCAGGAGGTGGTGCCGGTTGACGCAGATTGCCGCAACGATCACCGATGCCGCGGATATCCGCGCGTATGAGTGTCTGCTGCCGGATTACGTCGAGGTGTCGCGAATCGCCTTGCGCCTGGCTGAGCTGGCCCATCTACCGCTCGTCGGGCTGGATGGCCGGCCTATGCTCTATGGCCTCGTGCCGAAAGGCGGATCGCTTCTTGACCCCGATGCCACCCTTGCGGAGATGAACTTGCCGACTCCCCTTACTCTCCGACTGGTCCCGGAGATTGCCGCCGGCAAGGACGAAGTGCAGGTTCCCGATGAACCCGACACCCAGGAGCTTGATGACGAACCGGTGTGGGACATCGTCTTGGGAGAGCCGACCGCGCTCGTGGACGATGCCGATCTCACATCCAGGCCGGATGTCCGGATCGACGCGGAGGTCCACAAGCATATCGAGGAGTTCGCGGCGGCAAACCGCAACAAGGAATGCGCGGGTTTGCTGCTCGGGACGGTCGATTCGGAGGGCAAGTCCCGAATCATCCATATCTCCGCCGCCGTTCCCGCCGAGGGCGCTGTCGGCACTCGGGCGAGCGTTCGCATCCCTCTCGACGCATGGGAGGCGGTGCTGCGCGTTCGAGACCTCGACTACGCCGAACTGCGCATACTGGGCTGGTTCCACACACATGCGGGGTGGGGCGTGTTCATGTCGGACGCGGACATTTTCATCCATCGCCACTTCTTCGGGCATCCCGACATGGTCGCGTATGTCCTCGATCCCACGACCGGTCGGGACGGTTTCTTCTACTGGCACGATGGCAAGATCGGGCTTTGCCCAAGCTATGGGCTGGTAGGAGCGCCGCTGGAACCCAAACCGCACAAGGCGCACAAGGCGCATGCAACAATCACCGAAGCGCCGCCCCCGCCTCGCGCACACTTCGATCTGCGCAATTGGATCATCGCGGCCCTCGTGCTGGGATTACTGTATCTCGCGTTCGCCGGCTCGCCGCTTGGCAGACGTTCGCGGAACGCTCTCGAACACGCAGGCGGCAAGCAAGGCGTTGTCGTGACGAAGGAGTTGACCCAATCGCGCAACCGGACCTACGCCATCCGTCCGCGCGACAACCCTTGGACTATCTGCAACCGAGTCTACCATGATGGCGATCTCGCCATGCCTCTAATGCGCTACAACGGGCTGTCGAATGTCGCCGGACTCCAGGTCGGCCAGCGGATCAAGCTACCTCCGAAGGAGACTCTCAAGAGACTGGCGAAACGCGGATGAGCTTGGAGGCTGAGCAAGGAGACCTCGACGTAGTTGCCGCGAATCCCAAGCTGCAGGCGCTGCTTCTGCGTGAGGTTGCGCGAAGAAGGACGCAGATTGGCTGAGCCGTCGGGAGACGAGTGGAAGTGCGGCCCTCTAGCGGAGGCGGAGCTTGTCGAAATCGACAATTGCCTCTTTCATCAGCTTGAGCAAGTTCAGTCCTGCTGGCTCTTGCAGGGAGGAAAGGTTCGGATACTTATAGTGACATGGAACCTCGACCTTATCGTCCCACTCCCAGGGGTATTCCGCGTTCTGTGGAGATTGTTTTCGGTCAACGGCTGGCGCCAGCTTCTCAATCTCTCGGGCCAGATTGCGTGCGCTCTGCGTGAAACGGGTCAGCTGAGCATCTCTTCCCCGGTATTCCTCCTTCACCCTGGGTGACGCGAGGTAGGCCCCTATGAATTTGGAGAACGCAACGTGACTGCCTCTAAGTTTGTCCTCCGACGTCTCTCGGTCACGGAACTCGTATGCCTTAGCGATCTTCTCAAGTGCCATCTGGAGGTAATGCAGTCGGTGGCACTGGTCGATGTTAAGTGCCGCAGAGTGTGCAGATAGCTCCTCGTACACGAGAAAATCCGACGCGCTCTGCTGCGCATACGCCTTCGCCCACTCTTCTCTACATGCGGGCATGACGCCTTCTCCGGCGCGCGAACTTGCGTGAACTTGGCAGATCCCAACCCTCAGGCAGTTTGATCTTGCCGGCTTCTATGTCTTTCATCTCGCCGCCCGACACTATCGCGACAATGGTTGAGCAGGGCATCTCGGCGGTAGGTCCGAAAGCAAATGCATCCACGCGGCCGGTCTCCGGCGTATCCTCATTCACTTCCAACAGCTTGATCGGCTCGTCCGGTGATTCCTCATCGGGCGAGATGATCCTGTAGACCAGTATAGTGCTCGGTTCGATCTTGAAGTGCCAATCAATCAGCTGATCGGCGAGCTTATCCTTGTTGCACAGCATAGTCTTCTCCAGAAACAGCCATCTGCATGTATTCTACCACGACATGCCAAGCAGTGCATGCCGTGCACCTGGCGCACAAGTGAACTGGCCTTTGCCTAGAGCGCTTCTCCGCCCTTGCCGACATTCTCCTTCGTGAATATCCGCGTGCCAAGCGTCACGTTCTTCGGCGCTTTCTCGCCATTCAGTATCTTCAGGGCGGTCTCGATCGCTTCCGCTCCACCCGTGGGATACTGGAAAGTGGCGGTCAGAATGCCGTCGCGGACATACGCCACGCCTTCGTGCGGAAGCGCGTCGATGCCGATGAACTTGATCGTCTTCTCCCGGCCGTTGCCTTCGAGCTTCGCGGCCGTGTAGGCCCCGTGCGCGCTCGGATCGTTGTGAGCGTAGACCGCATCGATGTCCTTCGGGCCGGGGAACCGACTCAGCGCCGATGCCATCTCGCGCCGCGCGTTAGGCTCGAGCCACTGGCAATCAACGGCGTAGATGATCTTGATCTGAGATCCCTTGATGCCTTTCATAAAGCCGTCGTGCCGCTCGGCCGCCGGGGTGCTGGTCATAAGCCCCTTGAGCTCGACGATATTGCCCTTCCCGCCGAGGAGCTTGGCCATGAACTTCCCCGCTTCCTCGCCGATCTTGACGTTATCGCCGCCGATGAAACACGTATACTTGTCGCCTTCGACCTTCCGGTCCAGGACTATCACGGGAATCCCCGCGCTCACGGCGTCGGCGACCGGCTTGGTCAGCGGCAGCGCTTCTTTCGGGCTGATGATGATCAGATTGACGCGCTGATCGACAAACTCCTTGACCTGCGACTGTTGCGTGGTCGTGTTGTTTTGCGCGTCCTTGAACAGCATCGTAATCTCTGGGTGTTTGGCTGCCGCGGTCTTGACGTCGTTGTTCATCTGAACGCGCCACGGCTCTCCAAGGTTGCACTGCGACATCCCAATCACGAACTGCTTTGTCGCGGAGGTTTTGGCCGCTTCTTTGTTCCCGCAGCCGGCCAGTGCAACGGCGGCTATCGCGGCGGCAATGATGGCACATCTGGCAAGTTTCATTTGACTCTCCTGTTTTCCACTCGTTCGAGCGTTTGTTGAATCAGCACTGCGACTATTATGAGCGAGCCTCGTATCATCAGTTTCGCGGGCTCCTCGAAGTTATTCAGGCTCAGAATCTTGTTGATATAGGCGATAATGAGCGCGCCAAGTAACGTGAAGAACATGCCTCCTTTGCCGCCCGCCAGGCTGCTTCCGCCGATCACAACGGCCGCAATCGCGTCGAGCTCATACGTGAACCCCGCTTCCGGATCGCCGAGGGTGTTGAGGCTTGCATTGCACAGGCCCGCGAGTCCGGCGGTCATCCCGCACAGCGCATAAGCCCCGATCTTCACCATTCCCACGTTGACCCCGGAAAGCCTCGTCGCCTCCTCGTTTCCACCGATCGCGTATATATGCCGCCCGAAACGCGTATACTTTACGACAATCCACAGCGCAAGAATCGTCACCAGAAACAGCAGAATCACGGGCTGCAGGCCGAAAGGCCGCATCGGGGTGGTCATCCAATCGAAAACCGCCGGTTTGCCCGTCTGCATCGCATACCACGTCTGCGCCCCCGGCTGGACCTTTTGACCGGCGCATATCCACTTGGCCGCGCCCCTCGCGACCAGCATCATCCCCAACGTAGCGACGAACGGCTGCATTCGGAACCTGGCGATCACGAACCCGCTCAAGGCTCCCATGGCAGAGGCCGCCAGTATGGTCACAAGCGCGGCGGGCAGCGCGGGCCACCCATAGCCCATCAGCAGCAGCGAGAACAGCGTTGCGGAGAACCCGAGCACCGCGCCCACGGACAGATCGATTCCGGCTGCCAGAATCACAAGCGTCATTCCCGCCGCCAATATGCCGTACTCGGCGTAATATAACAGCGTGTCCCTTTGGGTGGACCACGTGAGGAATACAGAAACGCCGGTGCCCGGCAACTTGGGGGTAAAAAACGCGCCGAGCAGGAATACGAGGACAAATGCGAGCACGCCTCGGTAGCGGCCCGCGATATCCAATACTCTCGCCCAGCGCTGATGAACTGCTCTTGCCATCGTCACTATTGTTTTAGGCTCAACTATCTGTATTTCCTTCCGAGAACTTGTAGCCCAGATGGGTATATAGCTGCCGGGAGGGAGCAATATGAGAAGGTTCTCTGTTCTGTTCCTGCTGTTTGGCATGCTTGGCGCATCACGGATGTGCCTGGCGCAGTGGGCGACTGCTCGTGGAGAGCGCGGGTTCCTGGATCGGCCGCCTGTCTACACCAACAACGAACCCGACTTCCCTCTCACGGGCCTCGGCGGAACGATGCCCGATCCGGGACAGATTATCCCCGACGTGGACTTGTCCGGTGTTTCCGCTGACCACTTCAACGCCAACGGCCGGAACGTGCAGCCCGGACTCGATGTGGAGATCCAGTGGATTCGCGTTGGCGCCATGCGCGGTTTCAACGGCGCATGGGCGGCGGGGCTATCGGTGCCGTTCTACCGGAACCTTGTGAAGGGAACCATCGGCGGCCAGAGAGCGACGTCTATCGCCGAAGGATTTGGTGGCATTGCCTTGGGCGGCAAGAAGATACTTTGGGAGGACAAATGCCAGGCGAGCCGCGTTGCATTTGCCGGAGGCATTGAGTTGCCGACAGGCAAAGACGATGCCATCTTCAACCAGAGCAACTTCGTAACCAACAGCTACTTTCCCGGCCTGCGGCGCGTGCCGCTCGGTTGGCAGCCAAGCACCGGAACATTCAACGGCCTCGCGGCGCTGTCGTACACAAGGTCGCGCGGGCGAGTCTCATACGAGGGCCTGCTTGCCGGGAAGATATTCGGTACCGGCGCCCAGGACGTCAAGATGGGCAATGTACTCATAGCTTCCGCCCAGGGGACCTACGGCATATCGCGCGATCTGGCGGGCTCGCTGGGTCTGACCCTTCGTTCCCAGGCTGATGACAGCTACCCCAACGCGCCGTTGGTGAGCCAGCCCGCGCTCGCGGGAACAACGTCTCACAGCACTATACTCTACGTGGACGCGGGTATACGTTACGTGGTTATGCGCAAGGTTACAGTCGGCTTGGGGATAAGGACTCCGATCAACAATCCCAGCGCGGGTATGGTCCCGACTACCCAGTTCTCGATAATATTCTACCCGAGTATGTAGGGGCGAAGCATTTGCATATCGGTCTGATGACCTAGCAACAGCCTGTGTGCAAATGCTTCGCCCCTACAGAGAGCATATCGGTCTGATGACCTAGCAACAGCCTGTGTGCAAATGCTTCGCCCCTACGGGGAGCGCTCCAGCACGAAAATGCCATAGTCCGCAAAGAAGTTGGGCAATCGCCGCACACGCCTGCAACTTCGTTCGCCGATGACCACATCGGTCTCGGTGATAGTGCGCAGGCCGTGGATGCGGCAGAAGCGCCTGAAGTCCTTTATCGTGGTCAGGTGGATGTTGGGTGTGTCATACCACTCGTATGGCAGGTGGGAAGTCTTCGGCATCACGCCTTCGAGCATGAGCTGGAACCGCACTCGCCAGTAGCCGAAGTTCGGGACCGAGATAACACACTTCCTGCCTACGCGGGCCGCTTCCACTATCAGAAGGTCCGGACGTTGCAGCACCTGAATGGTGCTGGTGAGGATCACGTAATCGACGCTCTGGTCGTTGAAATCGGCCAGCCCCTCGTTCAGGTCGCCGTGGTAGACGAACAGCCCTTTCTCGACGCAGGCTTGAACCGCGGTGTCCGACAGCTCGATGCCCTGCACCCTCGCGCGTCTCTGCGTCTGGAGCGCTTTCATGAGATAGCCTTCCCCGCACCCCAAGTCCAGCACGGAGCTTCCCGGTTTCACCAGGTCTACTATGAACTGGAACTCCGGCCGCAGGTCGCCGTTCGGCTGTTTGACTGATCTGGGCTCAGCGCTCATCGGAACTCCTGGGATCTGTGTATTCTAAGAAGTTTGTTATCAGCCGGCTAAGGGTGTCGACCTCGAGCAGGAACGCGTCGTGACCGTAGTCCGACTGTATCTCCGCGTAGCTCACGTCAACATTGTTGCGCCTCAGAGCCGACACGATCTCCTTGGACATATACGAAGGGAACAGCCAGTCCGACGAAAACGAGATCACCAGAAAAGCCGCCTTGACCGGAGCGAGACCCGTCCGCGGATCACCGCTGGGCTGCGAGAGGTCAAAATAGTCCATAGCCTTCGATATGTAGAGATAGGAATTGGCGTCAAACCGCTTCACGAACTCGTCGCCCTGGTAGTTCAGATAGCTTTCCACCTGGAACTCGGTAACGAAATCGTAGTCCGGGGTGATCTTGTCCTGCAGGTCGCGTCCGAACTTCGCGTGCATAGAGGCATCGCTCAGATACGTTATGTGGCCTATCATCCGCGCAATGCCCAGGCCGCGGTTCGGAATGGGTCCGCCGTAGTAGTTGCCGTTGCTCCAGTTGGGGTCGGCCATAATGGCGTGCCTGCCCACCGCGTCGAAGGCTATCGCCTGAGCGGACAATCTAGCCGTCGTGGCAATCGGTATCGCGAGCCGCACTTTCTGGGGATACGCCACCGCCCATTGCAGCACCTGCATCCCGCCCATGCTGCCACCGACCACGCACGCGAGTTGTTCGATTCCAAGATGATCGATCAGCTCCTTTTGCGCGCGCACCATGTCCCCGATAGTGACCATCGGGAAGTCGAGCGCGTAGGGCTTGCCGGTTGCGGGGTTGATGGAGCTGGGGCCGGTGCTTCCCTGGCAGCCGCCGATGCAGTTGGAGCAGATCACGAAGTACTTTTCAGTATCGAACGCCTTGGACGGGCCGACCATGTTGTCCCACCAGCCCGGCTTGCGATCCGAAGAATCGTGCTTTCCGGCGACGTGGGCGTCTCCGGAGAGCGCATGCAATATAAGTATAGCGTTGCTCTTGTTGACGTTGAGTTCGCCGTAGGTCTCGTAGGCGAGCGTGACCGGCCCAAGCGTACGGCCACAGTCAAGCTGCAACTCGTTCGGTGGCTCGGCGAAGGTGAAGTACTGCGTTTCTACGATCCCAACGGACGGCGAAATCATCTCTCAGCCCTCACAGAGAATACCACAACTTCCCGGAAAATAGAAGTCCGAAGTCAGAGGTCCGAAGTCAGACCCCGTTCCGCCAGGGGAAGGTGAGTATCATTTTCCAATACTCGCCGGCCCGATTTATCGTTCATGGGTTCAGGGCTGTATAGAAATCGCGTAGAGCGCCAGCACGAAGGCGTTTATCGCGTGGGCAGTGAGACAGAACGGGCAGGGGGCGTGCATTCTGAGGACCAGCTCCTGGGTCAGGTATGCGCTGAATGCGAATCCGGCAAGCAGGAACGCAAACATCTCGAAAGGAGCAAACCATCTGCCGATCATCATTCGTATCGTGGCTGCTCCCAGCAGAACCGCAAAATACGCGGCGCCCAGAACCGCATGTGGAATCCCTGCCACGGTGGCTTTCGGGGAAAGAATGACTTTCATGCACGAGCCAACCGTCAACGAGCAAACACCTGACGATTCCAGCGTGATGGGGTCGATCACCCGGAAGTGAGCCAGCGTCAGGTACACAGAGTCTGCAAACCCAACGAGTGCCAGCAAGCCGATGATGATTGGTATCAGATGTTTCATCTCGAAAGCGCCTCATGGTAGAAATACCCGTTGTAGTGCCGCGTGGAACCACGGAACAACCCATTGATCACAATCGAGTATATGCACTGCTTCCGCTCCGTATTCACTACATTCCAGTCCCGTGTTGAGGGGCGGCTTCCGGGCCGCCCCATCTTTACGCCTCCCTCGCCGGATGCTATAGTATATCTACAGTCTGCTGCATGGAGGCAATCCAGGTGACGCCAAAACAGAGAGCCGTGGCTGCGTTCGATCTCAGAGCGCCCGACGATAGATACGACAGGTAGCGGTCAGCTTTCAGCTCTCAGCCGCACTCATTCAAGAACAGTTCGCAGTTGGGTTACTAGAGGCGGGAGGTCCTGTTTGAGTATCGACCAGACAACATCCAGATCGACGTTGAAGTAGCCATGTATGAGCCTGTCACGGACTCCGGCAATTTGTCTCCACGGGATCTGAGGGTAGGCCTCTCTTACTTCAGGGCCTATGGCCTTAGCCGCCTCCCCGATTATCTCCAGCAGGCGGGTCTTCATCGCTCAACATATTGGGTCTCCGCTTCTTCCATCACCCGGTCGCGGAAGTATGGACTGAGAAAGCCCGGCGTGTTTAGATCGACCTTACGCCCCAGCAGTTCCGAGAGTTCATCCTGAATGGCAAAGAAACCGAAACCGGGAGTAAGGCCCGGCTCGAACTCCACGAGCACATCAACATCGCTGTCGTCCCGGAAGTCCGGACGAAGCACGGAGCCGAACAGGGCCAGTCTCTTTATGTGGCGCTTCTTGCACAACTCAGCCAGCGCTGCCTTATCAACATTCACGTTCAGACTCACAGCTCGATCCTCCACGATACTCGGTCCCTTGCTGAGCGGATTATACGTTCCAATGGCCGTCATGTCAATCGTCTTGCGGTAACGGCGGAGGGGAACAAATCTCCCCTCCGATCAGAAGCTGAGCGCTATCCCAGATACTCCTCCACCTTCGCCGCCACTGCCTCCGGCGTAAACCCGAACTTCTCCGCGAGCACATTCGCGGGCGCGGATGCTCCGAACCGATTCATCCCGATGATCAGGCCCTCATCACCCGCATACTCGCGCCATCCGAACGGCGATGCCGCCTCCACGACCACCCGCTTCTTCACCAGCGGCGGGATCACGCTGTCCCGATAGGCCGTGGTCTGCTCCAAAAAGAGTTCCGTGCATGGCATCGACACCACGCGCGCGCCAATCCTCTTGCTCGCAAGAATCTCCGCCGCTGCGATTGCCGCGCTAACCTCCGAGCCTGTAGCGATGATGACGACGTCGATCCTGTCCGCGTCTCTCACCACATAAGCTCCTCGGCGCAGTCCCTTTGCATTCGCCGGGTCGCCGTTGCATGCCGGCAGGTTCTGTCTGGACAAGGCAAGAATCGTCGGGCCGGTCCTGTTCTCAAGCGCCACCGCCCAGGCGACCGCGGTCTCGGCGGTGTCCGCGGGCCTGATCACCTTCACGTTGGGGATCGCCCGCAGCGAAGCCAGGTGCTCTATCGGTTCATGCGTCGGTCCGTCTTCGCCGACGAAGAAGCTGTCGTGGGTGTAGACGTGAATGACTTGCAGATTCATCAGCGCCGCCAGGCGTATCGTTGGGCGAGCGTAGTCGCAGAACATCATAAACGTCGATCCATAGGGGATAAACCCGCCGTAGAGCGCAATGCCGTTGACGGCGGACATCATGCCATGCTCTCGCACGCCGAAATGGATGTTCCAACCCAGCGGCGTGTCCTTCTCAAAGCTCCCGGCGCCCTTGATGTCGGTCTTGGTGGACGGCGAGAGGTCCGCCGATCCGCCCCACAGCGACGGGACCAGCTTCGCAATCTCCTGAATGACCATTCCCGACGCGGCGCGCGTGGCGGTAGGCTTCTCGCAGTCGATGCTCGGCATTATGCGATCCTCGATGTCCGCGGGGACTTCCTTTGCCATCATCTTGTCCCAAAGCTCTGCTTGTTCGGGAAACTCCCGGCAATATTTGGCAAACATAGCGTGCCACGCCTCATAGTCAGGCAGAAGATCGTCCGCCCGCTTTGCGAACAGGTCGCGCACTTCTTGCGGCACATAGAACGTCGGCTCCAGCGGCCACCCCGCCAGCTCCTTGGTCGCCTTGACCTCTTCCGCCCCAAGCGGTTCGCCGTGCGCCGAGGCCGTATCGTGTTTGTTCGGCGCGCCGTTGGCGATATGGGTTCGCGCGATAATGATGCTGGGCCTGTCGATTACAGCTTTGGCCTTGGCTATGGCCTGCGTCGCGGCGGCCCTGTCGTGGCCGTCGATCTTCTGCGTATGCCAGCCATAAGCCTCGAAGCGCATAGCAACGTTGTCGGAGTAGGCGAGGTTCGTATTGCCCTCGATGGATATGTGGTTGTCATCGTAGATCACGGTCAGATTGCCCAGGCCGAGGTGGCCCGCCAGGCTGCAGGACTCGTGGCTGATGCCTTCTTCAAGATCGCCGTCACTGGCGATCACGAATATCCGATTATCGACCACGTCATATCCTGGCCTGTTGAACAACGCCGCCAATCGGGTGCCGGCCATCGCCATTCCGACCGCGTTGGAAAGCCCCTGGCCGAGCGGGCCCGTGGTGGTCTCGATCCCGCGTTCGATCTCCCGTTCGGGATGGCCGGGCGTCGCGCTGCACCACTGCCGGAACTGCTTGAGTTCCTCAAGGGGCATATCGAACCCCGCCAGGTGCAGCATCGAGTATAGCAGCATCGAGCCATGCCCCGCTGACAGAACGAACCTATCCCGGTTCGGCCATAGGGGGTCTTTCGGATTATAGCGAAGGTGCTTTATCCACAGCGCGTAGGTATAGTCTGCGGCTCCCATCGGCAGGCCGGGATGCCCCGACTTAGCCTTCTCCACGCCGTCAACAGACAGGAACTTGATGGTATTCACGGCAAGGTCGTCGAGCCGCGCATCGATTATCGCTTCAGGCATTTCTCCACTCCAGATTGAGCATCAGTCCATTTCTGCGGGAGTAGCCACACCGTAAGTGCTGAGTAGGTCGGGTTTGGCGACCGTATCGAAGCACGGCGGAGACGCGACCACCCTTCGATACGCCGCGCTACGCTTGCTACTCAGGGCTAGCGGGGCGGTTCGTGTCCAGGAACTGAACTGATACCAGATTGATAGTTTGATAGCATATTGTAACGCTTATCCGCCTCTATTGCCATGCTTCCCACAATTGGGGTATCATCCAAGCGGCTTACCGGACAGGAGATGATCTCATGAACGTCGGAATCGTCGGCTTAGGCCGGATGGGTATGGGAATGGGCGCTCGGCTCGCCACGGCCGGGCACACGGTTGCCGGATACGATCTCGATCCGTCAAAGCGCGCCGAGGCAGGGCGGCAGGGCATCGCGTTTCTCGACTCCCTTGCGATGCTGCCGAATGTCCTACCCGCCCCAAAGGTTGTGATAATCATGGTGCCCGCCGGTCCCGCCGTGGACCAGGCAATCGATGGCGTGGCTCCGGGTCTGGTCTCAGGCGATATCGTGATCGACGGCGGCAATTCCTTCTACAAAGACTCCATCGCCCGTGCCGAACGGCTTGCCGCCGGCGGGATTGCATATCTTGACGCTGGTGTCAGCGGCGGAGTTTGGGGCGGCAAAGAGGGCTACTGCGTGATGGTCGGCGGCGACAAAGGCGCGTTCGGTCGAGCCGAGCCGGTGTTTCGCGATCTGGCATGCGTTGGTGGATACTCCTACGTCGGCGAGTCCGGCGCGGGCCACTTCGCCAAAATGGCGCATAACGGCATCGAATACGCCATGCTGCAGGCGTATGGCGAGGGCTTTGAGATCCTCAAGGAGTCGCCCTACGCCTACGATCTTCACGATCTCTCTCGTCTCTGGAACCATGGCAGCGTGGTGCGATCCTGGCTTCTGGAGCTTGCCGAACTGGCGTTTGCGGACTCGGCGGATCTGGAGCATGTGAAGGGGTGGGTCGAGGACTCGGGCGAGGGCCGCTGGGCGGTCATCGAGGCCATCCAACAGCGGGTTCCGGCCCCGGTGATCGCGCTGTCGCTTATGATGCGCTTCCGATCCCGGCAAGACGATTCTTTCAGCGCGAAGGTGATCGCCGCGCTGCGAAACAAGTTCGGGGGCCACGAGGTCAAGCCTGAATGAGCTATTTCCCTCGCTTTACAACGCCTCCTGCCGGGATTATAATATCCAACGGAGGACGTGGATGAGCGATAACGATAATGCGATGAAGCTGAAGGTTGCGATAGGGTCCGATCACGCGGGTTACCCGCTCAAGGAAGAGGTCGCCAACTTGCTGCGGGATGACGGCTACGAGATTACCGATTTGGGCACTTTCTCCATTGAGTCAGTTGACTACCCCGATATTGCCGTCGAGGTGTCTACCGCTGTTGCTAGGGGAGAGTTCGATAGGGGCATTCTGATCTGCGGGACAGGCATTGGTATGACGATTGCGGCCAACAAGGTCCCGGGGATACGGGCGGCTGCCACTTCGGACGTATACTCCGCGCGTATGGCCCGAGCGCACAACAACGCGAACGTCCTCGGCATGGGCGGGCGCGTCGTGGGGCCGGGGCTGGCGCACGAGATAGCGAAGACCTTCTTGGATACCGACTTCGAGGCCGGCTCGCGCCATGAGCGCCGTGTCAACAAGATCAATGCGCTCGACGAGCGCGGGGAGGAACCTTGTGGGAGTTAGCGAGAGCATACTGATGAGCGAGATCAACTTGCCGCTTGAGCAGGTGGACCCGGAGATCGCGGACGCCATACGTCGCGATACGGACCGGCAGAACCACAAGATCCTGCTCATTGCATCGGAGAACTACGTCAGCCGAGCGGTCATGGAAGCCACGGGTTCCGTTCTCACCAACAAATACGCCGAGGGCTATCCCAACAAACGCTACTACGGCGGCTGTGAGAACGCCGATCTTGTCGAGACAATCGCCATCGAGCGAGCCAAGGAGCTTTTCGGCGCGGAGCACGCGAACGCCCAGCCTCACGCAGGCTCACAGGCGAACATGGCTGCATATTTCGCGTTCATGAAGCCGGGCGATACTCTACTGGCGATGGAGCTTGCGCACGGCGGCCACCTCACGCACGGCAGCCCGGTCAACTTTTCGGGCACGCTCTATCGGCCGTGTGCCTACGGCGTGGACCCGGAAACCGAGCTGCTCGACTACGACGTTATCCAGCGTCTTGCGAACGAGTGCCACCCGCGCGTGATCATGACCGGCGCGACTGTCTATCCCAGATACATCGATTTTGAGCGGTTTCGCAAGATCGCGGATTCGGTTGGGGCCATCCTGATCGCCGATATCGCCCACATCGCGGGGCTTGTCGCGGCGGGAGAGCACCCGTCGCCGGTACCGTATTGCGACGTGGTTACCTTCACTACCCACAAGACCCTGCGCGGTCCGCGGTCCGGCATGATCCTGTGCAAGGCCGAGCACGCGAAGGCAATCGACAGAGCGGTCTTCCCCGGACTGCAGGGCGGGCCGCTCGTGCATGTGATGGCCGCGAAGGCGGTTTGCCTCAAGGAGGCGATGCAGCCCTCGTTCAAGGACTACCAGCGCCAGATCAGGCGCAACGCGAATGTGCTCGCCGACGGGCTGGCAAGGCGGGGTCTGAGGCTGGTGAGCGGAGGGACGGACACGCATCTGATGCTCGCCGATCTCACTCCGATGAGCATCACGGGCAAGGCGGCGCAGGAAGCGTTGGACGAGATAGGAATCGTTACAAACAAGAACATGATCCCGTTTGACAAAGAGAAGCCAATGGTCACCAGCGGGATTCGCATCGGAACGCCTTGCGTCACCACACGCGGCATGAAAGAGCGCGAGATGGAGACCATTGCCGAGCTTATTATTCGCTGTTTAGGCAACCTCGGCGATTCGCCGAAGGCGGTCGCGGCGCGACAGGATGTCGCGCGAGAAGCGCGCGCACTCGCCGACATGTTCCCGGTATACGTGTAAACCACGGCTGACTACCTGTATACGTCACCCTGAACTTGTTTGGCTCAAGGACGACCAGGCGGACTATATGACCACTTATGTGATTGTCGCGATCATCGCGGCGGTTGTGACTTACATTCTCACCCCATTCGTTTGCCGTCTCGCGGAGAGCCGGGGAATAGTCGCTCATCCGGGCGGGAGACGCATCCACGCTCGCCCGACCCCGCTGATGGGCGGACTGGCTATGTATAGCGGGTTCATGGTCGCGGTCTTGGCCGCTCTTGCGATAAGCCCCACGGTGAATCTCAGCCCTCAGGCCATAGGGATTCTCTTAGGCGGCACCCTGGTGGCAATCGTCGGCATCCTCGACGACAAATACGAGCTGCCCGGATGGGCGCAGGCGGGCAGCATTTTGGCCGCCGCCCTAATCCTGTGGATATTCAAGGTAAGGATCTCCGGGATCACCAGTCCGGTTCACGTGGAATTCGGCCTCTGGAGCATCCCGGTCACGATGCTCTGGGTGCTGATGGTGACGAAGGCCGTGGACTGCATGGACGGCCTGGACGGACTGGCGGCGGGTATCTCGGCTATCGCGGCATGCACTCTGATGCTCATGGCCGCGCATTTCCCCGGTCGGGCGATGTCGGCGGCGATGGCCGCGGCGCTGATGGGCGCAGCCATCGGGTTCCTGCGTTTCAACTATCCTCCAGCCAAGGTGTTCATGGGCACGATAGGCGCGCAGTTCCTCGGGTTTACCTTGGCCGGCACGTCAGTCCTGGGCGCGATGAAGATTACCGCGCTTCTCGCAGTCGCCGTGCCGGTGCTGGTGCTTGCCGTGCCGCTTCTCGACACCGCTTTCGTGGTGCTGCGCCGCGCGGCTTCGGGCAAGAGTATCGGCCAGGCGGACACAACGCATCTCCATCACCGGCTTGTCGAGATGGGGCTTTCTCACCGCCAGGTCATCTGGTGCATATACGGCATCACCATAGTCTGCTGCTCGGTCGCATACTGGCTGTTTTGCCGCTTGGGCCAGGCGGGGAGGTAGATTCTTGAACTCACCGAAAAGGCCCAAGATACTCGCTGTCTGTGGAACACGGCCCGACACCGTGAAGATGGCGCCGGTGGTCAACGAACTCAAGCGCCACGCCGACGAAGTCGATCTCGTGCTTGCCGTCACCGGCCAGCACCGCGAGATGCTCGTGCAGGTGCTCGAAGCCTTTGACCTCCATCCCGACTACGATCTCAATATCATGTCCGCTCGCCAGACGCTCGTCCAGATCACGACGCGCGCTCTTGCGGGGCTGGACAGCGTCATCAAAAAAGTCCGGCCCAGCCTCGTCCTCGCCCAGGGCGACACGACCACGACGTTCATTGCCGGCCTGGCCGCTTTCTACAACAAAACGCCGTTTGGGCATGTTGAGGCGGGCCTGCGCACCGACAATAAGTATGATCCTTATCCCGAGGAGGTGAACCGTCGTCTCACCGGGGTTATGACGGACCTCCATTTCGCGCCGACCGAACTTGCGAAAAGGAATCTGCTTAGCGAGGGCGTAAAAGAGGAGAGCATATTCGTTACTGGCAACACGGTCATCGACGCTCTTCTGGGCATTGCGGCGCGAGAGCATACGTTTGAGGACCCGGCAATCCGGGCGGCGGCCGAGTCGGGGCGGATGGTCCTGCTGACTGCTCACCGGCGCGAGAACTGGGGCGAGCCGATGCGCGACATCTGCCTTGCCGTAAAGGAGATCATCAGGCGCAACCCGGACGTGACGGTTGTTTTCCCGATGCACAAAAACCCAATTGTGCGGGACACGGTTGTGCCGGAACTGGGTGAAGCCGAGCGCGTAATACTGACTGAGCCGCCGGACTACGTTCCGTTCGTACACTTGATGAAGGCGTCGTATTTGATCCTCACGGATTCGGGTGGCGTGCAGGAAGAGGCGCCGTCGCTGGGGAAACCTGTTCTGGTGCTTCGCAAGACTACCGAGCGACCCGAGGGCGTCAGTGCCGGAAACGCCAGGCTTGTGGGGACTGATTTCGATACTATCGTGAGGGAGGCCGACAAGCTGCTCGGCGACAAGTCGGCCTACGAAGAGATGGCGAGGGCCCAAAGCCCGTATGGTGACGGGCACGCGGCAGGAAGGATCTGGGAAATAATCCGGTCTCGGTTCATAAACTATGGATAGCAGGGCGCTGAACACAGTCGAAGGGACGTGGGAGATTATCAGGCGGGTCGCGAGGTGGTTGCTGTCTCTTACCATACTCGTTGCGCTTGGCTACGCCGCCTATCGAATCCGAACGGTGGTGATGTCCGTGTTTGCCGCCGTGCTGTTCACCTACATCATGCTTCCCGGTGTCGAGTGGCTTTGCAGGAGGCGGAGCAGGCGTCTGGGCCCAAAGGCCCAAAGGCTCATAGCCACACTCCTCGTCTTTGTGGTTGCATTGACGTTTCTTGCGGCGGCGATCAGCCTTTTCATCGCGCCGATCACCACCGAAATGAGTGATTTCGTGAAGAGTTTCGGCGATTACCAGAAGAGGTTCGTGGACCTCGTCCAGAATGCTTGGAGAGCTATCCCCGCCGAAGGCAAGGACATCGTGCGGACCATCGACTATGCGAGACTGTCCGCCTGGGTCAAGGACTACGTCGATGGGCTTCTGCGGATTGCCACATCGTCGGTACGTGTGATACTGGAATTGATCTTGATCCCCGTCTTGGCGTTTTACTTTACCTATGACTATCGCTCGATCACCTGCGAGCTATACGGGCTCATTCCACGCGACAAACGCCGCGTTGCTGTCCGCATAGGACGTACGGCGGGTGAGATGCTGCAGAGCTACATCTTCGGGCAACTGATCCTCTGCGTGATAGCGGGGGTGTTGACCGGGGTTTTCCTCAGCCTGCTCGACATCAAATACGTTGTCGTATTGGCTCTGTTCGCGGGCATCACGCGCGCCATCCCGATCATCGGGCCGATCGTCAGCGGGATCCCTATAATCCTGGTTGGGGCGTTGAGCTCGCCCGGGCGCATGGAGGTTCCGCTTTACCTTGCGCTGTTCGTGACTGCGATGCACTTCGCCGAAAGCAAGTTCATTATGCCGCACCTGATCGGTCGCAGGCTGCACCTTCACCCGGCCGTGGTCATAATCGTGCTTCTGATCGGTGCCGAGTTCTTCGGATTGGTCGGCATGTTCCTTGCGGCGCCGGTGGCCGCTATTGTTCGCGAGCTTCTGAGACGATACTACATCAAACCCAGAGAGCGGCGCTACGTCAAACCCGCCGCGGCATCAACACATTGAGGCAATCCCCGTGCACATTATCCAAGCTATCTTCCTGGGCCTGGTTCAGGGCCTGACTGAGTTCATCCCCGTAAGCAGTTCAGCGCACCTGCTGTTCATCGAGAAGCTGTTCGGGTGGGATACCGCAAAGCTCACGTTCGATGTCGCTCTTCACTGGGGCACCCTGATTGCGCTGCTTGCCTATTTCTGGCGGGACTGGGTGTCGATATTTGCGTCGTTTGCCAGGCATATCTCGGGCCGCTCGCCGTACCCCACTGATCCCGAGAGCGCGGGCAGCGGTAGATTCCTGATACCCATTGTAATCGCCTCAATCCCGGCAGCGATCATCGGGCTGAAGTACGACTCCAAGATAGAGGCCATGCGCAACAAGCCTTGGATATTG
>Ga0209226_10000186_pt1 | contig 40519 bp, 63 predicted proteins | sample BarGraNGADG00212_2_FD_184497 | JGI IMG/M metagenome (GOLD analysis project Ga0209226, IMG submission 184497) | Arctic peat soil microbial communities from Barrow, Alaska, USA - Barrow Graham LP Ref core NGADG0011-212 (SPAdes) (version 2) | ecosystem: Environmental > Terrestrial > Soil >...
CAGCGAGCTTCACGACCTCGGCCAGCACGAGCGCCTCAGGGGCGTCTTCGGCCAGGTTGAGCTTGGTTGCTACGGTCTTCATGGGGTCACTTCCTTTCGTTGCGGCGTCGCCATCGGCGAGCACCACGTCTTGGCCTTCGTCAGCCTTCGCAGGTTGCGAAGCAGCGTCGGAACTGCCGTCTATGGGCTCGGCGTGGTCGCCGGGGTCTTCGGTGAGTGAATGGGCGGAGGCCTTGCGGATGGCCTCGCGGAGATAGGTGCGGATGACGGGGATGCCGAGCTTGCCGCCGAGCGCCTCGTTGGCTGCGGTGAGCGCCTCTTCGAGCTTGGCGACCGCGGCGGCGACAGGGTCCGTTTCGGCAAGGCTGCGGGGGTCTTCGCTTGCCTTCATGTTGTCGGGCACGTCGTCTTCCGTCTTGCCGGGGTTCGCCTTCAGCCACTTGGCACGCATCTTGGCCTTGATGAACTCGGGGATGGCGGCGAGAGTCACCTCGGACAGCGACAGCGTCACCACGGCGCGCTGCTTCTCGGCGGCGTTCTTGACGCCGGGCATGAGGCGCAGGACGGGCGTGTTCGTCAGGGTCAGCGAGCGCAGCACGTTCTCAACCTTCTCGCCGGTGTCGTTCAAGGTGACGGGGCCGATCTCGACGCTGCCGTACTTGTACTGGTCGTCGCTGAGCATGCCGGCGCCAAAGCCGGTCCACTTGACGTCCGCCCAGAGTGCCAGGCCGGTGACGTCCTCCTCCTCGTAGCTGGCGAGGTAGACGCGCTTCACCCACCCGGCCGCCGGCACCGAAGTGTCATGCTTTCCGGAGCTGTCGACGACAGGCTCGGTGCCGAGAATGCCCGCCTCAAAGTTGGCGATCATCTCGTTGGCGAGGTCTTCCGTCAGCGCCAGGTCCGGGTAGAGGGTGCTGTGCCACTCGCCAATCGGGAAGACCATCATTGGGGTCGTGTCGCCCGCGGCGATCGTCTCAGCGAGGCGCAGGCGGAAGAGTTCGGCGATGCCGTTCATGCGGATGCTCCTTGGTCCTGTGCGATCTCGTAGACCACGAGGCATCTGCAGCGGTCGCCACCCTCGCAGTCCGGGTTTGGCGTCCAGCTCTCGGCCAGCGTCAGGTCCGTTGTGGTGTCACCGTCCTGTGCACCACAGGGGTCGCATGTGGCGCCATCGAGCAGCGCCGAGTACGCGGCGTCCTCGATCTGTTGCGCTTGCGCCTGCGCCTCGTCTGCGCGGCCGAGCTGCATGAGGTCGGAGACGATGCCCGCGAAGCGCAGGGCGGCGGCGTCGGACTCGCGCACGATGGCCGTCGCGAGTCCGGCCTCGTCGACCGGCACGCCGCTGGCCAGGCGCGCAGCGGCAGCGGCGGCGGCGGCCTGAGTGGCGGCGGCAAGACTGCGCGCAGCCATCTCGGACTGCTGCGCGATCGCTGCGTCCTTGGCAGCGCGCTGGGGGCTCACCTTCGGCTTCTCCGCGGCGGCGATGCGCGCGCCAACGGCGTCAGGCGTCCACGGCTTGCCGGCCTTCTGGCGCGCCAGCTCGTCGCGTACCTGCACCATGCCGGCGTCGTAGAAGTCAAGAAGCACTGCCGAGATCTCGGCGGTCAATTTGTCGACCATGGGCGGCGCGCCCGCTGCGAACTTTGGCAACTGCCCCTTGTCGGCAGCGATGCGAGCGCGCCGCCCGAGTTCGGCCGCGAGGGCGTCTCGGGTCGCCTGCGTGGCCACGCGGATCGCCGTCCGTGAGTCGTCGAAACGGGAGGTCAGCTCGGCGAGGTTCAGGTAGACCTCGACGCCACGCGGAGGGCGGAGCTCGGCAAGCTGGAGGCCGGGACCGTGAGAATGTGGTGCCTCACTGGCCTTGGCTCCGCCCTCTGGCGGCTGTCCATCGCCTGCCGGTGGCTGCGGCGGGACGACTTTGGCGGGGGTCGGAGGAATCTTCTTCGCGTCGACGACGACCTGTGCGTCTGTACCCTCTGGCATGCCAGCCTCGGAGCGCGCCCACTCCTGCACCTCGGGGGACAACGTGGGGAACGCCTGGGAAAACCACAGCAGGGCCTGCGCGAAGGACTTGAGGTCGACGGCCTGCACGTTGCCGAAACGCAGCTTGGGCAGGTTGTCGTCGCGGGGGAAGTTCTCGGCAATGAGCTGGTGGATGAGCCCGCCGCGGGCGTTGAGCACGTCCTCGCGGCCCTTGGCCTCAGCCTGGATGCCGTTGTTGAACAGGTCGGAGAGCGTCGTGCCGAGGGCGCGGCTGCCGGAATTGCTCGTGCCGAGGTCGAAGACCTGAGCTTGGCAGACAGAGGTGATCTCGGTGTCACGCTGCTTGATGGCTTCGAGGATGTCCGAGATGTTCGCATTGCCGGTGAGCAGCGTGATCCGCGTGTCGGCCGTGTGGCGGAAGAAGGCGTCAGGCGTGAGCCCGAAGCGGCGCCCCATGTTGTCGAGCTTGGCCGCGGTTTCGTTGTCAGGCTCGTCGTCGGTCTCGATGTCAGGCACGCCGCCGAGCTTGCGGGCCATGATCGGCAGCTCGATCTCGAGCTCCTCCTTGATCTTCCAGGGCTTGTACATGGGCCGCATAATGGAGCGGCCGGTGAACGAGTCGCCCTCCTTCTGGTGGGCGAACCAGACGATCTTCTCGCCGGGGATTACGCGCTCGCCGCCGTCGATCGGACGCTGCACGACGTGATCTATGGCGCCATCTTTGACGTGGATGTCCTCGACCCAGATGGACGAGGCGGGGCGCAGCGCCAGGCGGCAGCGCGCCTCGCCGTCCTCGATCCGCCAGACGATCTCGAAGCATGAGAAGCCGTAGTCGAGGGACAGTAGGGAGTCCTGCAGGAAGCTGCGCCAGGGGAAGTCGTTCAGCAACAGGCGCTCGGCGAGTTCTGCCTTGGCAGCGGCGTCGGGGTTCTCAACCACTCCCTGCGCGTTCTTAGCTCCGCCGGGGGCAGGCTCCATGTGGGCCTGCGCCTGCAGCATGGGCAGGTTCTGGGCCTGGCGCAGGCCCCAGATGTGGGGGTCGCTCCAGCGCATGCGCCGGTAGAGCGTGCCGCCCTGACGACCGCGCAGTTCGTACTTGTACTCGGGGTCGATGAGGCTGGCCGTGCCGTCATTGGAGGTCGCGTAGGAGACGGAGTTGGAGCCGCGCTCGGTGGTGTCCGTGCCCTTGCCGCCCTCGGTTAGAGACAGCGAAGCCGGGCGTTCAGAGCTGAACGCCCAGCGAGCCGCAGCAGTGATGCGGTCGGTGATGGCCACGGCATAAGCCTGCGGCCGGTCGCGTGGTGAAATTGGCTGTAGTTTGCGAGGCTAGAAGCCGCTCGGACGACTGCCTGACATGTTCGTCGAGATGCCGCCGCCAGAGGACGCTCCTCGGCGCCGGCGGTAGCGACAGATGTGCCAGTAGCGAAGCGCGTCGAGGGGATGCGAGTAGACCTTGTGGTCGGTGTCGTAGATGTTGTCGTCGTTACGATGCGGTTGGACGTTCGCGAGGGCCGCGATCAGGCCGGCGCAGCGCGGGTGAACGATGAGGCGCTTCTGCGTGTCCTCGATGGCAACTCCGGACTCGTCGCCGATGGACTCCATCATCAGTGTCACGCCGTCGTTCACCTTGCTGGGCTTGCCCTCGCAACGCATGCCGAGGTCGCGGAAGACGTCAAACTCGCTACGCTTCGTCTGCGTGTTGCGATATCTGCCGGCGGGGTCGGAAAAGGGGCCGCGGACCTTGACGCCGAACTTGTACCGCGCCAGCCTCGCGAGGATGCCCTCTCCAAAGTCAGTGGTGCGCGGCTCGTCGACGGGCAGGTACTCATCGAAGACGAAGGGCTGGCCCGAGGGAGATATCTGCAGGAAGAGCGCGGCCGGGTGCGCGAGCCCCCAGTCGACGCACGTCTCTGTTGCCCAGCCCGGCACGACGTCGAACTCGCGCACGTTCTGCGCCCGCTTGAAGCACTTGAAGAAGGCGCCTTCACGGGGCCGGAAGACGTCGGTGATGTCGCGTGCCAGCTCACGGGCTGCGAGGTCGGGGTCGGCCGCCTCGTCGACGTTCTGCCGGAACCACTCGTCGTCGCGCCGCGGGTCTGCGGTCGCGGACACGAAGTGAGACCGCCACTTGCCCTTGCCGCCCTCCGCGTTCTTGAAGAGCGTGGCAAAGTCGTCCGCGTCGCCGTCGCCGGTCGAGACCACGTGCACCCGGTGGGCGCCATGCTCGAGCGCGGCGAGCTGCTGCATTGGCCATGGCCAGGAGGCGAACTCGTCGCAGAGAGTCCAGTAGGCGGCGTCTCCGCGGGCGATGTGGCGCGTTGCCGTTTTGGTCTGGAAGCGGCTGCCGTTCTCCAGCGTGATGCTGGTGGTCGTCTTGCCGACGATTGTCGGTCGCCAGGCATCCATCGCCGCGGGCGACCCAGGCAGCACGGCCATGTGCGGCGGGTCGGTGTTGGCGTCGTAGCCCATGAGGATCAGCAGGCGGCGAATCGCGTCCTTGGCGTCGTCGCCGGACTGACGGGCGATGTTGAAGAGACGGTTTCCGCCGACGATGCCGGCGTGCAGCATGGCTGCCAATTCGAGCCAGGTGATGCCGATCTGCCTGCCCTTGGGGACCACGAGGAAGCGCTCGCGCTCGATCACCCCGAGGGCGACTCGTTGGTCAGGCCACAGGTGGAAGGGGATGAGGCCGACCTCGGTCGCGCCTTCCTTCTCGACGATCAGGCAGGACTCGACGAAGTCCTCGACCGGGATAGGCCCAACGTGGCGGTTTGATCCGACCAGGGGCTCGTCGATGCGCGCCGCGAGCTCCTGGACGACCTGCTCCTCGGGCATCCGGGCGACGACGCGCTCGATCCTACTGCGCAGATCCTCGCGTGATTGCGTCAGCTTCACCGATTACGTCCTCGAGTAGCAGGTCGACAAGCTGCTGCCGCGCCGTGGCGATGTCCACCCGTAGCGGCGCCTTGAGCCCAAGCAGCTCGTCGATCTTCTCCTGCGCGGCGAGCGCGGTGCGGTGGTCCTTGTCGGTCATGCAGCGCGCGAAGATATCGTGCTTGCGCGCCAGTGAGCGGCCGAACTCAAGGTCGCGATCGACTGCGCCGGACTCAATCAGGAGCTGCTCTGCCTGCTTCATATAGCGGTCGATCGCGCTTTCGCTCTTCGGCCAGGTGGGGTACTTCGAGCGCACGTGGTCCATGATGCGCTGGCGGTCGAGGCCGAGCAGCAGCAGCCGGTAGACGATGTCGACGCGGACGCGAATGGCGGCCCTTCCCGACTTATTGCCGCTCACGGAAGGCGCTCCGCCGCCACGTCCGCGAAGCTGCGCCCATCACCCTCGAGCGTCGCTGCCGCGCCCGCGTAGGCCTCCCAGCGCGCCACGGCCACGTCGACGAAGGCGGGGCTCTGCTCCATGGCGCAGCAGGCTCGGCCAGTGTTCTCGGCAGCGATGATCGCCGTGCCACTGCCGCTGAACGGCTCATAGATGAGGCCGCCGAGCTTGGTGTGGTAGAGGATCGGGCGACGAATCAGCTCGACCGGCTTCATTGTCGGGTGCAGGTTGCCCGGCGCGTCCTCGATCTTCGACTCAATCTCCCAGACGGCGGTGGCGTTCGCCGGCGGTCTGATCGCTGACCCGGGCCGCTCGCCTTGGAGCCAGCCGTACATCATCGGCTCGTAGTCCCACATGAAGTCGCAGCGCGTGAGCACGTGGCGACTCTTCTTCCAGATCAACACCTGGTGGGGCAGGAGGCCCACCTCGCGCCAGGCCTCCAAGACGATGTCGACCTTCATCATGCCAAACCACTGGTAGACAACAGGCCGCGGCGAGAGCGCGACCTCGAGCGCGATTGAGAGGAAGTCGCGGTAGAAGGTGACGGAGCTGTCGTGGTCGGTGTAGGCGTCCCAGTGCTTCGTCCCTGCGTCTTTCTCGGCGCCGGGCTTCTTGCCGCCATTGGCCCAGGTCTGGGGATGGTTGCCGCCGTCGTAGTCGACGAGGTAGGGCGGGTCGGTGGCCATGAGCGTGGCGCGCTTGCCGTCCATCAGGCGCTTCACGTCGTCGGAGCTGGTGGAGTCCCCGCAGAGCAGTCGATGCTTGCCCAGCAGCCACAGGTCGCCGGTGCGCGAGGCGGGGATCTCGGGCGGGTCGCAAGGCGTGTCCTCGTCCGTCAGACCCTCGGTCGGCTCTGCGAGCAGCGCCGCGATCTCGTCCTCATCGAAGCCCGTGAGCACCAGGTCAACGTCGAGGCCGAGCAGCTCCTCCAGCTCGATCGCGAGCAGCTCGTCGTCCCACGAGGTCTCCATGGCAGTGCGGTTGTCGGCGAGGCGCAGGGCTTTGACCTTGGCCGGCGAGAGGTCGGCGCAGACGATCACCGGGACCTTGGCAAGCTCGAGGCGCTGGGCCGCGAGGAGGCGTGTGTGGCCGGCGATGATCACGCCCTCGCCGTCGACGAGGATCGGGTTCTTGAAGCCGAACTCGTGGATGCTGCCGGCAACCTTGGCGATCGCCTGCTCAGGACACTGCCTGGCGTTGCGTGCGTAGGGCGTGGGCTTCGTGGTTGGCCACCACTCGACCAGCAGCACTGTGCTTTCGCTGGTACTCATGCCCCCACTCTCCCGCTTGTGCCCGGCGAAATTGGCGCAAGTTTGCGTCCCGCCCGGCCGGCGCCGACGATGCGCACGATCCCACTGGCCCGCAGGCGGCAGACGGACTCCTTGACGGCGCGGTAGTTCTCCTCGAAAGGATCGCAGCCCAGCGCCCGGTAGAGGTTCACCGGCTGGCCGCGCGCCCGCCACAGCAGCACGAGTACGCGCTCGTCGAGGTGGGCGTCGTGGCGAGGGTTGTAGCCGCTGGTGGGGTGGCAGTCGCAGACCAGGTCACCGAGGCAGTGATCACCGCGCAGCTCGGCGCCGCAGACAACGCAGTGCGGACTGTCCTGGCGCAGAATGCTGCGCCGGCGGGCGGGCTTGACGACGATGGGCTCGGGGCGGGCGGGGCGGTGGGGGGAGACCACGTCACAGGTCCATGACTTGGCACATTGTCTCTATGGCGAGCCCGACCGCCACGACCGTGCGGTTCTCGACGAGAGCGACGGTGTGCCGTGCCCAGGTGCGGCCGTGCATGCCGCAGTAGTCAGATCCCTGCCGCCGCGGATACCTGCACCGGGAGTACACAGGCAGGCCCGTCCACGAGTCGCTGACGACCCGCATCCCCTGGCGCACACGCACAGAAGCCCAGCACCGGCAGTCTCCGGGGAGGGGATGAATGCGGCTGTTCCCGCAGACTGGAGTCGGCCACTTCTGACGCTCGTCGAGCGTTCGCCAGTCGGGAACGCTCACGCCCCCGCCCCTACTCCGTGAACTCCTCCAGTGCCCGCGACACGCGATCGCGCGCTGCTGAGACGGTCAGGTAGGCGGTGCGGAAGGGATCGTTTTCGTCGAGCGCCTGCAACAGGTGGCAGTACAGGACATGAGCGAGGTCGCAGGCAGTACGCGAACTGCTGCCCTGGGCAATGTAGCCGAGCACGAGCGCCCGTTGTTCGCTGGACATCATCCATCCATTTCACACCAAAACCCCGGCAAAGTCCATCGGGTGCTTGGCTCCCTTGGACAGGTTGCAGTGTGAACACGAAACCACGATGTTCTCTGGTCCGTTGCCACCGCCAAGGAACAGCGGGATAACGTGATCGACGTGCTTCTTGCGCCATGCGACCTTGGCCCCACACCAATAGCAGCGGCCCTTCTGGCGGTCGTACTGCGCGCGGGTGTCGGCGGCGGTGTGCGTGCCCTCGGCGCCGAGTTTGCGCGCCTTCCTGCATCGTTGCCGGGTAGCAAACTCGGCCAAGTGGCCAACGTGATAGGCGCGCGACCGCTCCGCTATCTTCTCTCCATTGAGCTCACGATACCGACGGTTGGCTTCACACCGCTGTTCCCGGTGTTTCCGGTCGTAGGATCTATGGACCTCGGCAACTTTGTCAGGGTTCGCTTCCCTGTAGAGATGGCCGTATTCCGCGCTGGCCGCCCGGCAGAGATGGCACCGGCATTTGACGGTGTTGTAGCGACGCATTGTCCCGTGCGCTCTGAGAAGGTCAACTATCACGCGCCGAGCGTACCGACAGGCGTTGTTGGAGGAGGGAGAGGGCACGGGAGATGTGCCCACTATGTGCCCCGCTTATGGCTATAGGGTCCGTGGACCGGGCAGCAGACATCACGTCGATCGCGGGCTCGTTTACCCTCGGAAACCCTCGACGTAGACGGCTCTCGTGGACCACTCAGGAGACCGCCAGCGGTCTACGGAACCGAAGGTCGCAGGTTCGAGTCCTGCCGTGCGCGCCATCGATTTGCAGGCTAAGTGCAAGCCCTCGCTCGAAACCCTCGCCGCCGATGTGCCCCGGAAGTGTCAGACTTTCTGCGAAAGTCGCTTCTGCAGGCTCGCCGCCGCCGGGCCCTGGACGGCCAGTTTGGAGTGCAGATAGCCCTCCGTCGTCTTCATGTCGGCATGCCCCTGACGGTCACGGATCGTGAGCGGGTCAATGCCGTCGTCGCGCAGCCAGGTGGCGTGCGTGTGGCGCAGGGTGTGGAAGTCGGCGTCCTCGATGCCGAACTCCGCGAGCAAGTCGGCGAAGTGGTGCGTGAAGGTGTCCGGGCAACGCCGCTTGCCGTGCTTGCCCGGGAACACCCAGCCCTCGCTGTTCCATCCCCGCTCGCGCAGGGACCGCTCCTTCTGGCGCAGCCGCACAGCGCGTAGCTCATCCACGGCATCCGGCGGCAGCAGGACCGGCCGCACCTCCTCACCCTCTGCCTTCGTCGGTTTGAGGACAGGCCCATATCCCTTCCTCTGCACGAGATTCCAGCGAGCGTATAGGGCGCCGGCCTTGAAGTCGATGTCAGGCCACCTCAGGGCCAGCACTTCGCCGCGACGCAGGCCAGCAGACAACCCGGTGAGCGCGGGCCCGTAGAGGTCGTCACGCTCGCCACCCTTGCGCTTGGGCACCTTGGCGCGGGCAGCAAGGGCACCGTCCAGGATCTTCCTGACTTCCTTCACGGACAGCGACCGCCGCGGATGCCCGGCCCGCGGCTTCCTGCTCTTCACGGCCTCGGCGGCGTTCCACTCGAGGCGACGGGTGCGCACGCCGAAAGACAGCACGGAGCGCAGGCAGGAGAGGTGATGCTCGACGGTCATCGCGGCCAGGCCGGCGCGTCGCTTGGCGGCCTTGAAGCGCAGCACGTCAGTTGGCCCGATGTCTGCGGCGATGTCCTTGCCGAAGTACGGCACGACGTGCTTGCGCAGGATCGACTCATAGCCTGTCTGCGTGGTCGGCGAGAGCTCTGCCATGTGGAGATCTCGGTAGTCGTCGACGAGCCGCTCGAAGGTCTCGCCGGAGTAGGTGCGCTGGCCGCGCCGCTTGATCTTGGCTGCGAGCTGCTTCCGGGCTTCGCGGACGGCGACGCGCTCAGTACGCCCGATCGCATTCGCCCGCACCCTCCGGGCTCCACTACCCTCCGACTCGAACGCCCGCCAGCGTCCGTCCGGCAGCTGCGCCGTCCACCCCATCGGGGCAGTGTATCAGGAGGCGACGGCTCGTCATCAGTTGTCCACCCGACAGCACCACACGTGCTGCACGTGCAGCACGTGGCAGCGGCAGGAGAGCGCGCAGGAGAACGTCACGGCGAGCAGGTGGGGGCCAACGGCGACGGTCCAGCCGGTCGTGATGGGTGTCGGAGAGGCGGCCTTCACGCCGCGTCCCTCCTTGCAGGCTTGGGCCAGTCGAGCTTGTGGATCTTCGCAGCCTGGGCGGCCGGCACCTTGGCGATCGGGCCGCCGTAGGCCTCGCGAGCGGCGCACCACAGCAGGTAGGCGTCGACCTCGTCGTCCTGCGAGTGCGACTCGCCGAGGTGAAAGCGGCGGATGGCCGCGTTCAGCATGTTGTGCTTGGCCGCCTTGCCGTCGCCGGTGGCGAAGTACTTCAGCGTCGAGGGGTTCACCAGCACGGTCGTGATGTGGTGCTCGTACAGCCACAGCTTGAGGCAGCCCGCGAGCTCGTGGCGCTCTGCGGTGCCGGGGTAGTTGACCCCGAAGGCGTAGCCCTCGATGACCACGATGTCGACGCCGAAGGTGAGCTTGGTGATGGCGCGCACGATCTGGCTGATGCGGTCGTAGCCGCGCAGCTTGCACTGGATGAGGCCGGGGGCGCCGTTCAGGCAGTACCCGACGCTGGTGAGCGACAGGTCGAGGGCGAGGATGGAGGGGCGAGGGGACCGCAGTCCCCCGCCCTCCATCTCGAGCTGGTGGCTCACTGGTGGCACATTCTGTCGGGGTGTTTCCCGCACCAGAGCTCTGGTCCGGTGGCTGGGAACTCACATCCCGCCCGTTCGTTCTCTTCGTCGAACCATGGCTTCGGAGGGCCGACTCTGCAGTCGCCCATCTTGCTGGGCCGAAGCTCGCTCTTCACGATGTCGCCTTCCCGCCAGTAGTAGGGCTCTTCTCCCTGCGCCCACCACGGGCACGTTGTGCACGTTCCGCGGCCGCTCACGTGCCGGCCCTCCTCACCTCAACGTGCAGGACATTGCCGGGCAGGTGCCAGGCCGGATAGGCGCTGACCCACACCTCGAGTCCCGCCAGCTGCAGAGCCTCGAGATTGCGGATTCCATCGGGTCCAAGCCCGTAGGGCTGTCCGACCAGGCAGTAGGGCACGCCCGCCATGGTCCAGCGCGTCCCGTGGTCAAACCAGGAAGGATCGCCCCACGGCTGCCGCTTTCCTCTAAGCCAAGCCACCGGGTCTCCGCCGGCGTGGCTTTGGCGCAGGCCATGCCTCTTTGCCCAATCCTTCTTGAGGTCGACCGGGGGCAGGTCGATCCCGAGCGCCTTCACGATCTGCCCGTTGATCTCAAGCGCCGCGTCCAGATCGTCCTTCGCCATCGCCTGTTCGAAGTCTGCGTGGAGCTTCTTGAGCACCACCACCAGCTTTGCGTCGATCATGCGTCCTCACCGCTCTCGGCCTCGTCGCACTTGCCCTCGCCCTCGGGGTACTCCCACTCAGCGTCGGTGGTCTCGCCGTCTGTCTCAGGATCGGCCGGAATATCCCCGGAATCTTCTGCGCCCGTTTCGCCAACGGTCTCCTGCGTCTCATCGTCCACCTCGTCTACCCCGCCGCACCTCGGGCAGCGCGTCTCGCCGTGAACGACCTCCATGTACGTCTCGGTGTCCGCGGCGTCCTCGCAGACGTAGCGGCCCTCGAACTCGCCACTCGAATGCACGGCGAACACCGGGCAGCGGGCGCCGAGGCAGGTCCGCTCGTAGACGAGCTCGGAGGCGTCGCCGTCGAGCAAGGTCATCTCGGCCCACTCGCGGTCAAGCGAGCCGCTCGGTATCTGAGCCTGGTCGCTGATAAAGGTCAGCGTGCCCTTCTTGCAGTGCAGGTCGTGCATCTGCGTGAGGACCCGGGGCAGGTCGTCGACGCTGAACTTTACGTCGCCCTTGAAGTCAGGCTTCATGGCGCCGCAGCCGTTGAACTCAACGGCGAACGTGGTGCTCGGGAACGTGGTCTCGGTGTCGTCGCTCACGGTGGGTGTCCTCCTGGACGTCATGGCCGGCGCACCTGGCGCGCGTCGGCAACCTTGCGGGCAAGATCTGCGGGAATGATGGTGCGGGTGGGCTCGTAGGCGTCGGCGTAGATGAGGCCGGTGGCGTCGCGGTAGGCGCTCATCACGCCGAGGTCCTTCTCGAGGACCGCCGCGACGACCCAGATCTCGCCGTCCGGCGTCTCGACTGCGTCGCCGGGCTTGATCAACGCGGCGTACTCGTCTTCCCGGTCGTGGTCCGGGGGTGGGGTGGGCGTAGAATCTTCCATGTGATCGCCTCCAGGGGCGGTTGCCACGGGGGAGGCAGTTGACGCTGCGCTCCCCCACTTGCTGATGGTGAGCAGGGCAGGGCTCATGCGTCGTTGGCCTCGCGGCGCCTGCGCTCGAATCCGATGCCGTCTTTTGCACCCTCGAGGTAGGCGGACACCCGGCCCCTTCCGGCCAGCCAGCAGCCGAGCGCGGTGCCGAGGTAGAAGCAGGCGACCCCGGCGGCGAGGATGGCGAAGATCACGACGTCACCATCTCAACGTCGCAGCGGCACTCGTTGCCCCAGGTGTCCCAGCCGAGGCGTTGCCGCCTCGCGAAGAGCTCAAGGTAAGGGCCGGGGCTGGCGGACTCCACGAGGTCGAGGAATCCCTCGGGCTTCTGTGAGTGCCGGCGCGGCGCTGCCCAGTCGCCCACGCTGCCGACGTCGTTCACGTTGAACGGAAGCGACCCGCGCCGGCAGACTAGGATGATCTCGTGCTGGGGGCGCGGGAACTTGCCCAGGCCCATGCACGACTTGCGCCAGACCATCTCGCTCACGACCTTGAAGCCCCACGCCTCGGCAGTCTTGACGCCTTCGCCGATGCGGTTGAGCCCCGCGGTGACCCAGAGGTAGAGGTGTGCTTCGTCTTCGGCGAAGTCGACGACGGGGAGCGCGCGGATCTCGTCAAGTGTCTGGAGATGGTACGGGGCAAAGCCGTCGCGACCACGCAGGCCGCCCTTCGGCGCAAGTGGACGTGTGCGGTAGTCGCAGTCGCCAACAGCGGGCCACGGCGGGTCCGCCACGATGGTCCGGTACTTCACGACGCCTCCTCCTCGACCCGCTCGACGGCCGGCAAGGTCGTGCCGATGCGCACCGGCTCACCCTTCCGGCGCTTGTCGCGCTTCGTGCGCCGCAGCTCCTCGAGCTTGCGGTCACCGATGAGGTCGGCCAGGCCGAAGCGCAGCAGCCGCGACTTCATCACGGCGGCCACGTCCTGCGAGCCGTGCAGGTTGGCGACCGCGGCCACGACCGCTTGTTCGCAGATGCCGTCACGCTGCGGCCGCTCGAACTCACCGAAGGCGGCCTGGCAGGCGGCGCAGACGTGGGCGGCGTAGGCCTCGAGCAGGTGGTCGAGGTCGCCGGCGGTGCCGACCTCCTTCTGTTGTTCGGGGTGAAGACCGACCAGCATCGCCCGGCGCAGTGGCGCGAAGGCGCTGGCGGGGAAGTCGTGGGCCGGGCAGCGATTGCCGTCGCAGGTCCCCACGTTGTCACTAGTCGCGGTATCCAAGGCTGCCGCGCCGTCGCCTTCGGTGTCCCCTGGCGGCTCTGGCTCGTGCTCTTCATGCTCGATTGAGCATCCCCGCTCTGGCTTTGCGGAGTTATCCACAGGCTTCGGCGCAGCAGGGGGGGTAGGGGGGGTTCTTTCTTTCTCTCTATCTATCTCTCTCTCTGCCAGCGGTCGACCGGCGGTCGAACTTTGGTCGTCCTCTGTACGTCCAGCGGACGCACGCCTGTCGGCCGACCTTTTGCACTCGGCTGCCTTGCGTTCGACCATCTTTCCACCCCAGTCCATCCAGTCGTGGACCGCGAGCCGATCGACGCCGTTTTCGAGGTAGCCAGATGCCGTTGCCGCTGCCACGAACGCACCCTCTTCACCATCCCACCCGGCTCCGATCTCGACCTCTTCAGCGTCGAACCGGGACAGGTCACCGTCTGGTGCGAACTCGGCTGTGAACGACCACAGGCAGGCCATGTGTCCAGCAGCGGCAGCGTGAGGGATGGAGAGTCGCTTGGCCAGGCGCCGGGTCTTCGGATGGGTGAAGACGCCGGCGTGCAGCTTGATCCACTCGCTCATGGCCTCACCAGCCCTCTCAGGTCGAGCTGTTCCAGGACCTCGAGCTTGCGCAGCGTGCGCCTCGTGATGTTCTGCGATCGTGCGATCTGCAGGCTTGGCGTCTGCGCCTTCGACCCCAGACGGCCGGCGATCTTGTAGCGCGCCCAGCCGCGTCCGAGCAGGCGCGAGACGATGGCCTCGGCCTCCTCCTTGCCGACGAACGAGCCAAGCGCGCCCTCGTCCACCGCCACGGACATGATCGCCTGCTCCGTGCTCCAGCGGACGTGCTTGCGCTCGCCGCGCCGGATCTTCTCGATGACCGACAGCGCGACTCCGCTGAGCTCGTGGACGCGGCGCTTGCCGATGCCGCTGCGTTGCAGGAGCAGCAGGTGGTCTCTGGACGGCAATGCGGACACGAGCCGTCCGGGGTTCTCGCCGATGCGCTTGGCGCGGTAGTAGGCGCGGGCGTAGTCGCGGTTGGCCACCGTGCAGTCCGGGCAGCGGCAACCCTGGTTGACGTAGGAGGTGCGGGTGCCGTGGCGCCAGCCGCCGAGCTTGGTCATGATGGCGGTCATGGCGTCACCGCCGCCAGCTCGTGGGTGGCCTGCATGTCGAGCCATTCATTCCACCTGGTCGGTCCTAACTCCACCTGAGCGCGGTCAAGCCACGCTCCCGACTGCTTGAACCAGAGCGCCACCCCTGCCGCCTTGCACTGCCGGTACACATCCAGCGCCCACTCAGGCTGCATCGGCCGCGCTCCGGGGCCGGTCTCGCCGCCGAGGACTACGAGGTCGAGCTTCGCTCCCAGGTGCGGGTAGCCGATGTACGGCTCAGAGACCCCAGACAGAGTGTTGTAGTGAGTCTTCGCCTCATGTGTCAGTTGCTCGGCCTCTGCGTTGTACACGTTCTCCATGTCCACTGGCTCCAGCATCGGCTCCAGACTTACCCACCGCACCGCCGCCGGTGTGTCCAGCAGCAGCGGGACGAGGCGGTCGGCCTCCTCCTGGCTCGTGACGGTGACGCCGAGGTGCCAGTTGTCAGGCGGAAACTCATCGCTCGGCAGCTGAGCGGTCCACAGCGCCTCCTGCCAGTCTTTGACCGTGTTGCGCATGCGTTCGGGACGCTTGGTCAGCAGCAGGTAGGTGTGCTGCGGGTTCTCGATCATCGCCAGGAACACGCGGATGATCTGCTCGTCTGTGATCGCCTCGTGGAACAGGTCGCCCATGAAGCTCACGCCAATGCGGCGGGGCTTCCGCCAGTGGAGCGGCTGCTCCAAACGGTCGGCGTGGAAGGTGGGGGTGAAGGTGGCCTTGCCGGTGCCGTGGCACTGTCCGCACTGCCCACCATCGAGCGGGCTGTCTGAGCGGACGCCGGTGCCGTGGCATCTCGGGCACTTCCACAGGTTCCGCCCGAACATGCGCCTGGCGTAGCAGTGCTCGCAGCCGGGGCTCACTATGTCGTCGCCGCAGCCGGTGGTGACGTTCCAGACTTCGTCGAGGTAGGGGATCGCCGTGCTCACTCGTCCTCCTCGTCTTCCACCGGCGCCTCCGTGAAGAAGGCCGGCGAGAGGATGTGGTGCGACGGCACTTCGACGAGCCCGGCGTCAGTGAGGTTGAGGGGCTCGAAGCAGGCCAACGGCACGACGATTCCGATCTTGACGGCGATCTCGTCGCGGAGCAGCTTGCCGGGCTTACCGATGGTGGCCCGCGCGACCTTGCCCCCAATGATGCGCTTCGTGCTCCAGTAGTTGCGCTTCCCCTTGATGACTAGGTACGCATTGACGGTGATTGCGTCGTCGCTCATGGGTCCACCATCCCTCGGTCGTACTGAAGCTCGCAGGGGCAGTGCGTGTTGCTGCTCGGGTTCTGAGTGCCGCAGCCGGGGCAGGTCGCCGACCGATGCCTCCAATGCCTTTTCCCAGCCAGCGCCCAGTGTCGGGAGGCAGTCCACCACGTCGACGCGGCCCACGATGCAGCCGCGGGGCAGGTCCGAGATGAGAATGCCGAGCGTGTCCACGCAGATGTCGCTGAGCTTGAAGTAGGCGGTCGCCCCAATCTTGTCAGCGAGCTGCATGTGAGTGAGCTTCGCCGCGTGGATGAGCAGCGGCCCGCGATGCATGGTCGCCCAGGAGCGCGTCTCGTTCTTCTTGATACCAGCGGCCCAGAGCGAGGCCCAGGGCTGCCAGAGGGTGAGGGCTTTCACGACGCCACCTTCTCCCGCTTCTCGACCCACGATTCGCGGGTCGGACAACGCAGATCGGGATAGTTCTGGTTGAGCAGGCGTGCGAGACCCGAGCTGATGTGGTCGTTCACGAGCAGCGATCGGCTGGCGCGCATGCCCAGCTTCGAGGCATGCTCCGGCCGGCGCAGGACGCAGCAGTAGTAGCGGGTCGACGGCGCGATGCCGCGGGCCCGGTCCTCGTGGGCCAGGCTGACGATGAAGCGCCAGGCCGCGGGGTTGCTCCGCTTCCACGCGATCGCGTCTTGCAGGGGGTCACAGGTGAGGGTGAGCTGGTCAGTCACGGTGCACCTCCAAACGTGCGACCGCGAGCCCGTCGCACTGGCGCACGACCCTCAACCAGTCCTTGAGGGACTGTGCGTCCAGATCGGTGCCTGAGTCGGGGACCGGCTCGTAAAGGTGCGTGCGGACTATTCCGTCTTCGTCGCGGGTCGTGACGTTGACCAGGACCCCGCAGACGGGCAGGGCGGCGATGAGCTTCACGACGCCTCCCATCCCCAGCACCGGCAGTTGAGCCCGACGTGCGGCCAGTGCGTGCGATCGCAGGCCGACGTCACTGGCGAGCGGTGGCAGCAGTTCGCACACCGCTCGGCGCCCAGCGTCGGCATCGGCACGAGCTTCACGTAGCCGCCGCCGCTGCCGGGCACGCCTTCGATGGCGATGTCACGCCTGAGGCGCACAGCCGCGTTGTTGATGGCGCCGCGACCGACCTCGAAGCCGAGCTCGGCGCACACGTCGGCCGTGGTGATGATCTCGTTGGGCCGGCGCTCCGTGAGGCGCAGGAGGACGCGACGGGTGGTGAGCAGGTCGGAGTGGTGGGCGTTCGGCGGGATGGTGAAGCGCTTTGTTGTCGTGGCGGGGGTCATGACGCCACGCTACAGTCAAAGAGTGATGGAGGAGCCAGCATCTCCAGCTCTAGGTCGAGCCTGCTGCGCTGGCAGGGGGAACAGTACTGGTCCTCCCGGTGGTCCCTCGCCAGATGCGCCCCGCAGGCTGCGCAGCTCACGCAGTCAGCGGCGACCGGCGAGGACGCCCCGCGTGGCCGCGTCATGAGCACGTAACAGGCGCCGCGGTGCGAGCCGATGGGATTGTAGTTGTGGAAGCCGTAGCCGCGGCTGGCCAGCCTCCCCAGAGCGACGCTCACGTAGCTGCGCCCGCCGCGGTCGTTCTCTTCGTAGCCACAGGCGACCGCCAGCTCGCGCATGGTCCTGGGGCCCTCACTGAGCAGGTCGATGATGATCTGTTGCCTCGGCGTGAGGGCGGTGGGAATGGTCGCGGTACTCATGACCGCGCCTGCAGGTATTGCAGCGCCGCCTGCGCCTGGCCCATCGTCAGATTCTGCAGCGTCGGCGCCCCCACGGCGTCGCACACGGCGGCCAGCAGCTCGCCCTCGTCGGCGCCTTCGTTGATGGCCTTGTTCCAAGCGTTGTCCAGCAGATTCTGCCGCGCCGGGGTCACCGGGTCGGTGGTCTTCACGAGAGGGCCGCGGCCGGGGACGTCACCGTCGTCGATTGCGGCGTCCTCCAGGAGCCCGCCCTGCGCCTCGTCACTGCCCTTAGGCGTGGCGACGCCTTCTAGGGACCTCTGTGTGGCCGTGGTCGGCGTTTCCGCGTTGCCATCTGCGGCCACTTCGCCGGTCACGGGGTCGACGTTTGCCGGCGCGCTGTCGCTGCCGCTGTTCCGCGTTGGATGCAGCACCTTGTGGATCGGCTTGCGCTTCTTGCCGCCCTTCATCTTGAGGACGATCTCCACGGGGAGGTCTCTGTCGAGCTCGGGCCCGCCGGCGACCCTCACGGATGGCTTGCCGAGATACTTGCCCGCCACCTCGCAGGGCTCTTGCTGGACGAGCGCCTTGCGGCCGAACCACTGCTCGTAGTGCGGCGTTCCGAACAGCGCCTCGAGCAGCTCACAGTTGATGACGTTCGCCACCCACTCGGTCTTCAGGAGGTCCTCGATCTTCCCCGTCTGCGGGTTGCGGTGCTGGCCCTTGAAGGTGATCGCGATCTCCTTCTTGATCTTCTCGTTGTCGTCGAGCATCTCTTCGCCCTTCACCTCGACGATGGTGATGAGGGCGGGGCCTGTCTCCAGGTCTTCGGGAGAGAGGAAATTGCTGCCTCTCAGGCTTCTCCAGTCAGTCATGGTGTCTCCAGTTCGTCATCGTCGTCCCAGAGGTCCCAGGGCGGCAGGTTGAGCTTGCTGCGCCCCGAGAACTGCCCTGGCCACGTGTCGGTGCGCAGGCACTGGGCAAGCTGATCGTGCAGGCGGCGGTCGAGTTGCTGTGCTGCGTCGAGCTCGGCGCCGACGATCTCGATCACCCGCACGTCGGCGACGTCGGTGTTCTCGACGGCGATGATCAGAGCGTCGTAAGGTACGCCGGTCTCGACGTACATCCCGCCGGCGTAGTCGATGAGCTGGCCGTGGTAGCAGTAGCGGCCAGCCGCGCGCCCGAACCCGTTGTCGCTGATGTCCGCGGCCGTCTTGAGGTCAGTGACGATGTGGAGGTCAGGCGCTGTGACCCAGTCCATCCGGGCCTTGCGCTTGATGCCGGTCTCCGGGTCGGTCCACGTGACGACCTGCTCGGCCTGCCCCGGGAGCGCGAGCACCTCGGCCGCGTCAGGGTCAGAGCGCACGGCCTCTGCGATGCGGAGCGCGTTCTCCCGCTCGGCCGGCTTCATGATCTTCTCGGGATCGTGCGCGGCCTTGAACGCCTTCCAGTCGTTGCTGTTGCGGTTGAGGTCGCAGACGACGAACTCGGCGTCGAACAGCTCGGGCTCGAAGACGGCGGCGTGCACCTGTCGTCCGAGCACCGTCGAAGGCGTGTCAGGCCGGTGCGTCTGTGAGCGAACCTTGTAGTGAAGGAAGCTGGTCTTCCCCTCCCTGAGGTGCGACCAGCGCACGCCGGACACGTCCACGTACTCGGCGTAGCTCATGCGTTGGATCATGAGGCCACCAGCCCGTCTTCGATGACGACGCCGCAGGTGCCGGACTCGTCGACGCGCTCGATCCAGACCTGGAAGTCGTGCTCGGCGGCCATCTCGTTGATGAGCGCCATGTTCTCGGCGTCGAGCAGGGAGCCGTCGGTGATGCGGATGACGCGCAGCTGCGGGTTCATGGCCATGGCGAGCGCCAGCGAGACGCGCAGCTGCTCGCCTGAGCTGGCCTGGCAGAACGGCACGCCGTTGTAGGTCACGCCGCCGTCGCCGAACGAGAGGCCGGCGATGGGGAACTTGGCGGCGGCGAGGCCGTCTGCCTTGCGCTTGTCCAGGACGGCGATCTCGCCCGTCTTGGCCTCGTAGGCGGCCCTGAGCGCATCGGCTGATGCCTGCGCGGCACGGTACTGCGCCGCCTCCCGAACGGCCGCGTTCGTCTCTTCGATGGTGGCGAGGCGTTCCTTGATCGGCGCGAGGTCAGGCGCCGCTCCTAGCGCGACGAATGCCTGCCGGGCCTCACCGACTGCGGTGGTGGCCGAGGCCTGCCGGGCCTGCTGCTCCAAGAGCGCCCGCTGTGCCAGCTGCACCGAATCGGACGCAGCACGCTCCGTCTCGACGGCGGCCTGCATCCGGCGCTCTACGTCCGCGCGCCGCTGGATCTCCTGCTGCGCCGCGTCGTACTCGACGAGGACGCTGGTGGTCGAGGTCTCGTCAGCCGGCAGACCAGCCGCCGGTATGGGCAGCGACTCGGAGGCACCCTTGGCGCGAGCGAGATCCTGCCCGATTGCGTGGCGATCGTCGTAGAGCACCTGCCGCTGGCCGTCGAGCTCGTCCGGCTTGAACGGCAGGTCGACGAGGCCGAGCAGCGTCTGTACCTGCTCCCGGTCGCCCTGCTGCGTGAACGCCAGCGGGTCGAACGAGAGGTACCCGAGCAAGGCATCGAGCAGTTCTTGCGGACGCTGCCGTGTCGCTCCGTCGGCACCTTCTACGAGCAGCGAGGTCTTGTCGCCCGCCCACTTGCGGGTGACAACGAGGTCGCCGAGGTCGAGGCGGACGCGGCCGGCATCCTCGCCGTCTCGAACCGGCCGCGGCGTGGTCTTGCCGGCGGCCTTCCAGTCGAGCGCCATCCAGATTGCGTCGAGCACGGATGACTTGCCCTGGGCGTTGCGGCCGGCGACGATCTGCACCGCGCCGTCCGGGGTGATCTCGACGGCCTTCAACCTCTTGATGTTCTGGGCTGTCAGCTTGATGATCTTCATGGTGTCTCCTCAGTCGACGGCTCGCCGCACGGGCAGGCGTCGGGATGGTTGTAGTCGCGGCACTCCTCGCACACGTCGCCGAAGCACATGTCGGACATGGTCGGGAGGTCGATGTCCTCGACGGGGCTCATCGCGCCTTCTTCCAGAAGCTGCGCTGCTTGCCCCATGGACGCGGCGGCGTAGTGCGCACGACGCGCGGCTTGGGCTTTGAGATGCGGAGCCGCTTGAGGGCTCGCTTGGCGGCCTTGCGCCAGTAGCGCTCGGGAGGCCTCATGACGCCGCCTCCGGTACCCACCCGACGCCGCAGCAGTTGACGCCGCGTCCGTCGTTCTGAGCCAGGTTGCAGTTGCGATAGTCACCGCAGTTGCCGCAGCTGCGCGGGCAGCCCTCGCAGGCGTCCGGCCTCTCGTCGTCGAGCACACTGCAGAACTGGCAGCCCGCGTCGGGCTGGCGGTTGTCGTCGTAGGGGGCGCTCATCAGAACCCCACCAAGTGACGGTCGGCCTCTTCGTCGCATTCCTCGCAGACGAGCACGTCGTACCCGGTGCCCCACGGGCGGGCGTTCGTGATCTCGACCGTCCAGACCAGCTCACCCTCGCACTCAGCGCACACGCGCTGCCGACGGGCGGCGGGCTTGGGGAGGCCGAGAAAGCCGGCGGCTTGGGCCATGGTGATGGTGCTCATGACTTCACCGCGTCGATGAAATGCCACTGTACGAGATGCCGTGCGTGGTCGAGAACGCTCTCTCCGACCCGCTGCGTCGTGCGCCGGCCGCTCGGGTACTCCGTCACCCTGAAAAGCAGGTCGTCAGTGGCCCGGCGATACAGCTTCTCTTTGCCGTTCTCGTGCTCGGCGAGGAGCTTGTAGGGGTCGTCGCTCATGAGGGCCAGCCGAGCGTGAGAACGACGCACACGGCGAGCAGGGCGGTCCCCACGACGAGCGTGGCGAGCGCCCAGGCGGCGGCGTCCGAGAGGGTCACGCGAGGCTTGCGATTCCAGCGGCGACGGGCGATGCGCGAGGCCGGGACATTGCGCAGAGCCGTTTTCGTGCTACTGTTAACGGCAACTGCCTGGGGTTTTGACAGATTCTTCGGGTCAGCTAGGGCCGGGCGCCGTACCAGCGGCTGCTCGGCCCGTCTCTTACGGGCCATCTCTTGCTCCTATCGGTCGTTCACCCCTGCGGTCATATGTCTGTGTCTCACCTCCTTGCGTTCACGGCTTCAGTTGACGTGGATGACGCTATACCACGTGGCGCTCTATGTCAACATCTGATATTCAGGGTGACAATTTCCTGTCATCTCTGAGTTCCATGACGATGCTGCGCCAGAGCTTGTGGTAGCCATTCCGCGTCTCGTAGGAGAGCAGGTAGCCGTCCTTGACCCAGCGAGCGATGGTTGTCTCGGTGACCTCGAGGATGCCGGCGGCTTCTCGGTAGGTGATGCACTCCTTGCCGCGCGGCCGAGCTCTCTTTCGTGGTGCCACTGCCCCTCCTTGCCGGAATCACCCGTCCCCGGTGATGTCGACACAATACACCCGATGCAACACGGAAACCCTCACTCTCTCCGTGCCCCTGATGCTCTTTACTCTACCTCGCGCGGTGCCGATAATACTCCCCAAGGGGCAACGTCTGAGGAGGGGGCATGAAGTACGTCCGGGGATTCCTGATCGTCGCGCTCGCGCTCGCGGTGTTGGGGCTCATCGCCTGCGGCAGCGACACGAGTACCAGTCCTGCGCCGACCGACGCGAAGGGCAAAGAGGCCGTCGCCTTGGTGTCCGTTGCCGCGAAACGTCTGGCCGTCATTACGAGACAGACTACGGCCGGCAACATCGCGGCGGCGACGAAGGGCTGGAACAAGCTCAGGAGCATCTACCCGCCCAGCGACGACACCTACATGGTCATGCTCTGCAGCGACTACCAGACCTACGCCTACGCGGTGCGCGACTACATCGCGGGCACGGGGACGCTGCAGAGCGTCCAGGACGTGGCCTCGACGGTGAGCACCGACCTGCTGGCCATGCAGTAGAGACACCTGCGGCCCCAGCCAGTCACGCACCGGGGCCGCAGGATCGACGCCTAGAACTTTGTGTTTGGCCAGAGATACTTCTTGAGCCCGTACAGGACTCCACCGATGACGAGGATGAGCGCCGCGTTGTCGACGCCGATCTGGTGCAGGTTGTCGCCGGTGGCGAGCCAGTTCACGAGTGCCCCGATGAGCGGGAAGACCACCGTCCAGAAGGCACGGATGAGCGCCGCAATCAGCTTGGTCGTGTTCACTTTTCACCTCCCCAGTTTCCGCAGTTCCGAGGCCGCCACCTGCCAGCGCGGACGCTTCCCGGCGCCTGCGTTGAGGTTGCGTCCCCTGAGCCGGCCGGTGCGCAGCTCGAAGTGCACGACCCACATGCTCTTGCCGCTGGCATCGGCGTACTCGCGCGCGGTGATCCACTTGCGGCCACAGAGCCGCGCATTCACTGCCTCACCCACCGATGCAGCAGGTAGCCGACCACGGCCAGGCCGACGAGGACGAAGGCGAGGAAGGCGATCACGACGCCTGCCTCCCCGCCCGCCGCGCCTCGACCGCGACTTGGCGGAGCGACTTGCGATTGATCTCGCCGCGCGTCATGTGCTCGAGGTTCCACTGCTGCGCGTAGCGGTCGCCGTAGGCGGCCATGCGCAGGAGGCGGCGGACCTGTTTCGCGCGGCGGCCGCTCACAGGAACCTCGAGGCCACATACGCAGCGACCCGGACGCGCGTCTCGTGGCCAGTCAGCCGCTCGATGAGCCGCACGATCTCACCGATGGTGAGTAGTTCCGCGTCGATGCCGGCAAACGGCTTGATGCCCGCGAAGGGCGCCAGCCCCGCCTGTGGGGGCAGGGGACCCGAGGCCGGCGCCTCCTTCGCGGGTTGCTCCGGCGGAGGTATGACCGGAGCAGGCACCGGGGGGATGAGGTCCGGCGCCGTCTTCGCGTCTTCGATGATCGGCCAGCGGTATTCCCCGGGCGCGACCTTGACGATCTCCCCACTGGCGGCCAGGGCCTTGAGGTTCTTGTAGGCGCAGCTCGGACTGATACCCGACGACATCATCACGTCGCCGGCGTTGAAGCTCCGCGACGGGTTGCTCGCGAACACCGCGAACACGGCCCCGCGCTTGCTTTCCTTGCCCACCTTCTCCTCCTTCGTTTCGCGGACCGCCGGCGCCGCTGTCGTCACGGCCTCACCGTGAGCCGAGGCCGGCGGCCCGCATCTGTGGTTGTCCTGGCAGGGGTCGCAGATCGGCCCTTTGTGCGTGCGCCTGAGGATGGTCCCGCAGCCGGGCATGGTGCAGACGCGGCCGGCCGGGTACTGCTTCGGGGCCCGGCCGTGGCAGCCGGGAACCTGCGGGGCGGCGGGGGTGTGGAGGGCCGGTGTCACGGTTGCAGCCTCGCGAGCATCAGCAGGGCCGGCAGCAGGGACAGCGCCGCGAGGCCGAGGCAAAGGATGAAGACTACGGCGGCAAAGAGCCTCACAGCGCCCGCCTCACGTGCCACCGGCTCGTGACGACGCGATACCCGTCCGCGAACTCGACGGCGCAGCTGTTCATGGCGCCACGGCAGAGGACGCGACAGCGTTGGCCGAATCGGGCGGGAAGGCGGGTGCGGACGCGCCAGTACAAGGGGTAGGCGTCCGTCACCACGCCGTCAACGCCCATGCCGGCAGGAACGAGCGGTGCTGGTCCTCCCACACGTCACGCGCCGCGGTGAGCGTCTCTGTGGCGTCGGAGCGGTTGAAGAAGCGGGGCTTGCCGTGGATGAGGTAGACGCCGTGAGCCCACTCCCACGCGAACTGCACGAGGCCGACGAAGCCCTGTCCGTTGTCGGCCCGCTCCCTGCCCGACGACTCCCGCATGATAGTCGAGGCGAGCTGCGACAGCGCGTAACTCGGCCAGTGAAGCCACCGCGCCAACGGCAGCCAGCGCACGCCGTTCGACGATCCGCCAGGGTTCTTCATGTGGTAGACGAGCCGTCCGGTGCGGGCTCGGTAGGCGGCCCGGTCGTGCTTCCACGACCGTCCAGCTGCCAGCCACCGGGCGCCTGATTTGGCCCGACTTGGCTGCCGCGCGCTGTGCCTCTGGAACGGCACCACTCTGAGGGCGAGACAGGATCGGGCGCGGCCCCACTCTCGCCAGCTACGGACGGCGGCCTTGCGCCACTTGAGAGCCCAGCGGACTGTGCCGGTGTCTGCGGGCGGCACCACAGGACTCGGGCTGGCGGTGGGAGTGGCTGGGGGACTTGGCGATCCGCTTGCGGCAGGCAGCGCACCACCAGCCGCAGCGTGAACAGACACACCCCATAGAAACAGTCCCCCAAGAACGACCAGAACGACGACGATGAGAGCTCGGCCATAGCGCACCTGCGCCTCCTTGTTCGCTTCCAGAAGCGCCGCGGCCGGCCGGCATGGGGATGGGGACCGGCCGCGGCTTAGCAGGGGTGAACTGCCATGCCGGCAACGGTACAAGGCGGGGGTGTTGGAGGAGGGACAGTGCGGCGGACGGTCTAGAAGAGCATCCCGGCGAAATCCATAGGGTGCTGAGCCCCCTTCGCCAGGTTGCACTTGGGGCAGGTGATCACGTAGTTCCCCGGGCCATTGTGAGCGCCCCAGTCCGGCCTAGAGATGGGGACTACGTGGTCGGCGTGATACCCGTTCAGAAGTTTGGACCCACAGTAGAAGCAGCGTCCGTGCTGACGCTTGAGTTGGTCTGCCTCGTCCTGCTCCGTGAAGACGCCAGGGGCACCGCGCGTTCGCGCTATCCGAGCACGGTGGTGTTTGCGCTCCATGTCGGGGTGTGCCGCTCGGTATCGCCGCCGGTTTTTCCGCAACCGCTTAGCGTGATTCTGATAGTAACGTCGCTCTTTCTCCCGTTCCTTGCCTCGCCGCTCGGCACGATAGCGCCGGTCATACTCGAGTTGAGAGGCCCTGCAGGAAGAACAATTGCAGCCAAGGTGCTTGGACCCCCAGGCGTTCGGCGAGCCGTGGGTGCGCGTGAGATCGACACGGATGGACGAACGTGAGCGGGTGCTAGACGGGGTGAGCGCCATGCGGTCACACTACGTGGGGGCCTTGTTGGCGGAGGAAGGGTGGTGCTGCGGAGGTCCGGGAAGATACGTCCCATCACTGCCCAAAGACGATGCACTGGCGCCAAACGCGCCGACGGCCTACGTCACTGCGCGGTAGCGGCCACCCAGAGCGCGCTGGGCGCCATCGTACTGGTCAACGAGCTCCTCGATCGCGGCCTTGTCCTCCTCGTGCATCTGCCCCTTCCCGCGCCGGGCATCCTGTTCCTTGCCTGTGTCCAGCAGCCTGTGAACGGCCGAGCGAGCCTTTTCGTCTCTCACTCGCTCCAGCAGGTATCCGATCTCGAGGAGTGTCGGCAAGTCGTCGTGAGCCGGGTCGTTGAGCGATTGGGGGAACCGTAGCAGATGGAGCCATTCTGCCAGCGCCTTCTGGAGTCTCTCGATCGTTGCCGCCTCAGCCTGGTCCCGCGCACGCTGTCGGGCGCGTAGATCCTGCCACAACATCATCGCCACCGCCGACCCGGCGGCAATGATGGCGCCGACGATTATCCAGAGCCCCTCGTTGAGTTGGCTCATTTGTTCGGCTGCGGCATGCATCAGTCTCAGTCAACTCCCCCTCGTCCTCATCCCCGAGGGAACCTAATCACGGACGATGTCGAGGTTGTCGCCGTAGTAGAGGGTGTTGGCGGGCACGGGGGGAGGCTATCACCGTGGCGCGTCGCCGACTAGGCGTGGAGGGGTGTTGACGAGCTGAGCGCCCGGGACTACCGCTCCACCCGAATGAAGGAATCGGCCAGGCCGGCGTCGTGCAGGTCGTGGTACACCGTGCCGCCCCAGCCCTCGTTGCCACCTACGTCCCACTCGAGGCGGCTGCCGACGCTCACGATCCTGTCGTGAAGAGTCGTGTGGTAGGCGCCGGGCCCATGGACGATGATGTCGCCGGGCAGCAGCTCCTTGAACTGGATGCAGTGCAGGCCGTCCTGGTGGTTGCGCGCCGCCTGCAGCATGGACGGAACGAACTGCCACTTTTGCGCGTTCTTGCTGAACGCCTGGCTGCCCGCGTGGATGTATGCGAGGCTCACCTCGACGTTGCACCAGGCCATCGGTCCATGGCCCCACTCGTCTGTCGCAGGGCAGTGGTTGCTGCCGGGCGGCGTCTCGTGCTGGCCGACGGTGCCGAGCGCCCAGTGCAGCGCCTTCTCAGCCATGGTGTCCTGCGGGTGCGGCTTGCGCGATTCGGCCTGACGTGCCTTGCGCCGTGCCTCGAACGCAGGCGACAGCTTGCGGTGCCCGCTGAGAAAGTCCATGAGCTGCTGAGCGCAGAACGGCTCGAACGACGGGTAGCCGAGGTGCCACTTGGCCGCGGCGACGCGGTGCGCCGTCACGGGGCCGTAGCCGCCGTCGACCTTGAAGCGGTAGAAGTCCCCGTAGGGGTTCTTGTGCAGGGCGGACTGCAGAGCGCGCACGTCGGCGCCGTGCATCATCGGGTGGGTGAGTCTGAGCGTTCTCATGGTGCTTCCTTCGTTCGGTCTGCGTTCATGCCCGCGCTGGCGACGCGCTCGGCGACGCCCTTCCAGTGCTCCTTCTGCTGCTCCATCTGGTCAAACTCCAGCCGTCCCGCCACGACCTTGCCGACCAGGGCCTTGATGACCTTCCCCTCACAGACCTCTGGATTGCCGAGGATGCACTTCTCGCACATGTCAAAGCGGCCGCCTGATGACTCGCAGCGGCACCAGGCGGCGAGCTCGCGACAGGTCGAGCCGACGGCGTGCAGGTTGTCGATGAGCGCGGGCATCAGTGAGACAACTGGATGATGATTGAGGCGACGGCGACGATTCCGCCGACGGCCGCGAGAATCCATGCGACGGTCGCGCTTGCGCCCTCTTGCTGGCCGCCTTGCGCCGCCTGTACCTGCTCCAGCTTGTTGATGCGGTCCTTGGCGTCGCTGATGGTGTTGTTGACGCTATCGAGGGCCGTTTGGAACGTCGTCACGATGCTCTTGATCTGGTCGTTCGTGGCGGTCTCAGTCTTGGAGATGGCCTTCTCGAATGACAGGTTGTTCTCCCTGACCGCCTCCTTGGCTGCCGACAGGGCCGCGGCGAGGGATGCTGTGTCAGCCGCTTTCCCTTCCACCCGTTGCCTGTCCAGAAGCAGTAGCTCACGCTGGAGAGCCTCGATGTCCTTGATGCGCAGATTGGACTCGTGCGTGACACTCTGCCCGAGAAGCTCCTTCAGCCCCGCGACCGCACGCTCTAGAGCATCGGTCGTCAAAGTCGTTGGGTCGGGCCGTGAAGTCCGGTCCATTCTCTCGTCGTCAGTCATCGTTTGCCCCTCATCATTTCCTCGCGTGTGCGCCGGCGGCCAGCCGCGCGACCCACGCCTCATAGCTGTCGACGTTGACGCCGAACTGCAGGGTCGCGCTCCAGTCGAGCGGGTTCAGCGTGACGTGGCTGACCTTCTCCTTGCCGACTCGCTTGTTGTCCGGCCGCAGCTTCAGCGCGTCGCCCCACGGCCCGATTCCCGTCACGGTGATGTCGCCGACGTTCGGCACACGCCCGTGCGCCTTCAGCCAACGGCGGGCGACGCGCTCAGCGCCGGCCTTGCTGACCACCGAATCGGGCGCCACGATGGTGTCCGCCACCACGTCGCCGCCGAGCTTGAGCGTGCCGTGCATGATGACCTCGCGCGGCCTGCCGTTCTTGCTCGTGTACTTCACGCGCACCGCGTTTTTGGCGTCGCTCTCGTCGGGGCCGTTCGTCCACTTGACGCCGGCGTGCTCCTTGGGGATGGACACCGGCGTCGCGTCGTCGGGGTCGGTGAACTCAAGCTCATTGCCGTCCCAGACCGCGTAGTCCCAGCCGGTCATCGCGCAGATGTCATCGAGCGCATCCCAGCGGTCGCGCGGCAGCTCGGAGAACGCGATCTGGTCGTACTGCAACGTGCTCGCCGGGAACGTCGCGCCCGGGTAGTAGGGCTCGACGATGTGAGCGAGCACGCGCGGCGCCGTGACGTCCCGCAAGAGATCGGAGGCATAGAGGTGATAGGACTTGAGGCGCACGCCCCACGGCGGCGGATCGGCGGTCGACGTCTGGTCGTCATAGGTGAAAGTCGCCGTCGGGTCGTCCGGCGGCGTGAAGTCCGTCGCCATGGCCTCCAGCTTGAGCACGATGCAGTGGACGCTCGCGTGGTCGATCTGGCGGCTGACGTTCACCGGCACCCATGGGACGCCCGCGGCGCGCTCCACGACCTGCCGGAAGATGGTGACGAGGTTGGGGCTGTCGATGTGCGTGCGCCCGTAGATGCTGACCTGGTAGTTCGTCGCGAGGTCAGCCTTCTTGCCGCCGACCAGAAGGCTCATGTCGAGCGCCCGGACGCGCTGCTCCTGCCCCTCGGGGTCAACGCCGTCGAACAGCGGGTAGTAGACGCGGGCGCTGGCCTTGGGGGCGTTCGTGGGGGCGGTCATGGAGTCGGCAATGCGATCGTACGCTGGGTGGCTTGGTAAGCCATGACGGGGAACGGCGACGGGTAGTAGGCGTCAGACTGGTATTTGAGCGCGGTCGTGATTCCGGGAAGCGGGGACGACGGCAGGCTTGCCTCCTGGGAGAAGACACTCGGGTAGAGCGGATCGCTAGTCTCGTCGTCCGGCATACCCCACGTGCTCCAGTAGGAGAAGTCCGGCGTGAACTCGGGATTTGAAACAAGGTTCGCGCCACCGACATTGTAGGCGCTTGCCACCACGCCATCCTCCACCTGCATGGCTGTCCAATACGCCCCCGCTGGGGACGCTATTTGGCAATAGATTCGCGCCGAGATGTAGGCCGCACCAGCGGGGACGGGGGAAGTGACACATATCCGTTGCCAATCGGTCAACGATGAAGTGATCCGAGTACCGGCCCCTCCTCCCACCTCGACGAGAGCGAAGGCGGCGTCCCAGAAAAGCATCTCCAGTTCAAATAAGGCCGTGCTGTTGATACCGAGCACATAACCGCTGGCAACGTAAGATGTCGGCAGCGGGGGAACAGTCGGCCCAGTCGGTAACGCGCTCAACAGCAGCCCGTCCGAATCCCTACTCACTGCGAACTGCGGCGCGGCGTTGTCGCGCACGCCGATGAGGATGCCCGCGGAGTCGCGGGAGACAGCGAAGGCGGGGACGCCGGACGCCTGCCCGGCCCCCGGCACGCCGATGCGCAGCTCCTTAGCCACTGGTCGCCTCCACCTCGAAGACGTTCGCCGCCGTATTCGGCCCCTGGTCGGTGCGCCAGTTGTCCAAATCGCTGTCGACGTAGACGCGGCGGAAGGCGCGGTGGTTGCGCAGGTCGTTGAGGTTGCCGACGAACTCCAGCGACCAGCCGAGCTCCGTGCCGACGGACCGGCGCTGCGTCGCCAAGCGACCCTCGAACGGGTGCATGCCGTCGTAGGCGATGACGATCTGCGCACGCCGGGGCCAGCGGGCGGTGCGCTTGCTGGCGAACGAGATCGCGCAGGACTCGAAGCCGCCGTGGGCGTCAAGTTCGATGGGGAACGAGGTGATGGCGGCGTTCGGAATGCGCACGCCGCCGATGGTCACGGTGAGGTCCCAGAGCGGCGAGGCCGCGGCGTCCGGCGTGGTCCAGCCGAGAGTGTCCGTCTCCGGCAGCACAGTCCCCTCACGCAGCGCCCGGGCGCGCAAGCGAGCGCCGTTCACCATGGCGCAGCCGATCTCCATCGTGGCGGCGCGCTGGTCCATCTCGACCTCGAACTCAGCGCCGTTCACCATGGCGCAAGACAGCTCGACCGCTGTGATTACCGGGGCCTCTTCGCCCTCGCCGAGCCCGCCCAGGACGAGCGTGTCGCTGGTGTCGCCCAGCCCTCTGAGTACCCGACTTCCCACTTACGTCATCCGGTCCCGGCGGTTGGCGCCGCTGCCGTCGAAGGGCATAGTACCGGCGATGTCTTCGTAGATGGGACCGGACTTGTGCACGGTCGTGTTGTCATCCTCGAAGACCGTCTCATCGCCGGTAGCGGGGTCGGTGTAGTTCTTGTTGTAGCGGCCCTTGAGGAGCGATGACGTATCGGTCTTGGCAGCGATGAGGTCTGCGGCAACGGTCGCGCCCGCCGGTGCTCCACCAAGGTACTTGCCGAACGTGACGGCCGTTGCGTAGCTGGCCACAAGGGCATTCCACACGGCGGCTGCGATGGAGGCCGCCGTGGTCGCAGTCTCAATAGTCTGTGCGTGCGCGTGGACGAGCGCGGCTTCAGCATAGGCGTCGCCGGTCATGGCCGCAGCCGCGCTGCCCTTCCAGTTGACCACGTCGACCTCATCGGGCCGCGTGTGGAAGAGCAGTGCCTGGACGATCGCCCCCGTGGAGCTGGACTTGACCTGGATGATCGAGCCATAGTCGTCGTTCAGCTCGGCGGCGGAGACGTCGAGGTAGTAGAGCGCCGTCGAGGCGATCTCCGTGGCCTCGTGCGTGCAATCACCGAACGATGGAGCCCCGGCACCATGTGCGCCGTACAGGGCAAACTCCGAGTCAAGGCCGGCCGCGCCCGTGATGAACGTGCCGTCGTTCTTCTGGATCGGGAACACGACCCTGGTGTCCGTGTTTTTCTTGCGCCAGAACTCCATGCGTCACCTCTTCATGCAATGCCCGAGGCGATGCCCGAGCCGATTCCTGAGCCGATGCTGCGGGGCACGTATGTGATGCCCGGAGGTGCTCCGCCGCCCGTCAGGTAGCTGACGACGATGATCCCCTTGGAACCAGCACCCCCGTTTCCCTCCTTGGTGCCGCCGCCACCAGACCCCGTATTTGCTGCTCCGTCGTACCCTGGAAACGTGCCGTTCCGCCCAGCACCGCCAACAGAACTGCCCCCGGTGCCCGGCGTTCCCGCCGTCGCTCCGCCGCCACCACCACCAGCGAAGTATCCGGCGGGGAAGCCGTAACCAGCGGGCGCTTGCACCCCCGCGCCACCGTTACCGGGAACTGTGGTCGTGGAGTTGCCTCCTGCGGCCCCCGCGCCGCCGCCGCCTGCAGAATATCCAAAGGCGGACACGGCGTTGCCGCCCGCATACCCGGCCGAAGCCGAGCCACCTGTGCCGTTTTTCGAAGCACCACCACCGCTTGCGCCGCCACGGCCGTTATCTGTAGGAGCGTCGCCTGTAGCACCACCACCACCACCACTCGCAGTGTTGCCGCCGAAGATGGAAGAGTTACCATCCGTCCCTTGCTTGGTCGCAGAGGTGCCGCCTGCTGCAGCCGCAGCGACCACAGCATCCATGCTGCCACTCAATGTCACCGTGTCGTCTCGTGCCTGCCCCGCACCGCCACCGGCACTGACGCCATAGGAGCCGGCGTAGTGGCCATAGCCGCCACCGGCACCGCCGCCGACCATGAAGACTTGTGCCTCTATGCTCTCGGTGCAGACGAGCGAGTCGTTCGCGGTGAACGTGTGAACGGTATAGTCACCGTCCGTGGTAACGGTGCCACCTGTCGCGGAGAAGGCCACCTCACACCACCCCGCAGTGCAACGTCCCCACCGGGAACTCCACGGCCGGCAGGTCTGCGGTCAGATGGATCACTTCAGACCTCCGTCCAGGTGAAGTTGCCGATGGGCACGGTCACGGCCAGCCCCGCGACCGGCGAGACCGGGCTGGAGAGCATCTCGAAGAGGCGCCGGTTGCCGGCAGACGCGGCATCCCACAACTCGAGATACGAGCACTCGTCGAGGTCGGTCGCCGGCGCCGCCCAGGTCCACACAGTGGCGTTGTCGCCGCTGCCGTCGCCGTTGTTCACGATGGCCGTTGCGCAGACGACCTCGATGCGGCCGAGGCCGGAAGGCGTGCCGTATACCGTGCGGCTCGGCGCGTCGCTGACAAGCTCCGCCCAGTAGGAGGCCGGGCCTTGGTAGGATGCGCCGTGGAGGGCGGCGGTCAGCCTGAGGTTCGCTTCGTATACGTCTACGGACATGGCAGGCTCCTTAGGGCAGGCATTTGAGGGTCACGTCGAACTTCATCACCGCGCGCGACTGCGTGAGCGGCACGATCGCCGACTCGATGCCGTCGTTCTTGTAGACCGTGTACACGCGCGGCGCCAGGAACCCCCAGACGGCGATGGTGAGCGTGTTGCGATCCTTGGCCACCTCGGCCTCGAGGTTCGCCCAGAGGCGCTCGAGGTGCTCGGGCGCGGACTCGCCTGTCGTCTCCTGCCCGGCGAGCTTCCAGTCCTGGATGGTGACGGTGCGGAAGCCCGGCACGTAGTCGGTGGTCTCGACGGGGTACTGGGCGAGCGCGTTCGCGGAGATGCCGACGGAGCGCGGACGGGCGCCGATGACGACGCCGGCGCAAGGGGCAACGAAGGCGCCGAGCGTGACGAGGGCGTAGTCAGCCACGACTCATCGCCCCCTTGAGACGCATCTCGCTCATGGCGATCGGCTTGACTGTGTTCCAGAGCTGGCGGGCAGCGCGTTCGTCGGTGCCGATGAGCTGGCCAATGTGAAGGTGAAAGTGTGTCTCGCCGCCGGTACTCTGCTGCTGCCCGCGCCCGGGCAACACTTGCGCCACAACCTCGTCGTAGCGGCCCTCGCCGACGCGCAGGAGAGTGCCGCCGGGGGTGCGCCTCACGTAGGCACCAGACGCCGCGAAGTGACCGCGATAGGATCCGCCGCCGCCGGCGGGGCTTTTCAGCGCGTTTGCCACGGCGTTTCCGGCCGTCCGCGAGGCGCTTCTGACATTTCCGAGCGCTGCGCTGATTCTGCCGATCTCGTTGAGCATCTGCGTCGCGTCGAGGTTGCCCATGCGGAGATCCTGCGCGGCGCGCCTGCGCAGGATGGCGATGCGGTTCTCTACGGCGACAGCGGCCCGATTGATCTTCGGCACGAGCTGATCTTGTGGGCGCCAGTCCTGGAACATCTGCCCCATGAGCCGGTCGGCCTGCTTCACTGTGATGTGCAAGGCGCCCATGATGCGGTCGCGGGTGCTGCGCAGCTCTGCGTCGGTGTGAGAGCCGTCGACGTTGCCGAGCACGATCTTCTTCGCGGCCAGGTCCTGGAGCTGCCTCATCTGCAACATGGTCGAGCGAAAGGCGGCGCCCGTCTGTACGGCAGACTGCGCGCCAAGGCGATCGATTGCATCGTCGATGCTGGCCTTCGACTTCGCTGCCTCGGCGGCGAGGTCCTCGGCGATCGTGTTGTTGCCCGCGCCGCCGGCGCCGCCGACTTTCCCTGTCGCCACCTGCCCCGGCTGCACCATCTCCTGCAATTTTCTTCTGGACTCCGGCGTTGACGCCCAATTCCCTATTGCGCCCTCTATCGGATTCGCCACGAGGTAGCCAGCGAGGCCCGCGATGATAGCGCCACCAAGGACCGCGCCGATGGTCGTGCCAATTGGCACTCCAGCGCCGCCCAACCTCGACGCCGTGAGCGCTGCGTTTCCTTTGCCGGCCCCCGCGGTTACGGCATTCGCGCCAGCACCCGAAACGGCGCCGGGAATCAGGGTCTGTGCGACGGTCTGTCCGCCGGCGGTTGTTACGAAGCCCGCGCCACCGGTCCCAGCCGCACCCGCTACGCCCGCGAGACCGCTCGCCAACTGACCGCCGGCCAGGAGGGCCTTCATCTTTCCCAATACGGTCAGCATGATGGCGAAACCCTGTGCGGCCTTGGTGACAACGAGGAAAGCGGCCAGCGCCTCTCCGATCTGTATGAGGTGAGGCGCGAGCGGCCTCACGACTGCCAGAAGTTTCTTGAACTGGGGAACGAGGTCCCTGATGATGGGCATGGCCGAGCGGCCGACTTCGACGGAGAGGCCGCGCAGGTCTACCTGCAGCAGGGCCATCTGCTTCATGTCGTCCTTGGCCTTGGCCAGCTCCGTGTTGTCCATCACTTGGCCGGTGCCCTTGAGCTGCTGATTCAGCGCGTCGAGGTCGGTAGACGAAGCGCCTATCCACTTGCTGAGGCCCATGAAGCCTTTCCCGAGGAGCTTCGCGGCGATGGCCGTCCGCTCGGCGCCCGGCGGCATCTGCGACAGCTTGGAGCGCACCTCCTCAAGCGTCTGCGCCGGAGACTGCTTTTTTATCTCCGCCATGCTGATGCCGAGCCGATAGAAGGCGTCGAGGACGGGGTTGGTCTTGCTGATGTAGTCCTTGCCAGCAGCGGCAGCCTGCGCAGCCGCCTGTGCGTTCTTGTCGTAGAAACCGCTTGCGGCGTCGATGTTCTTAGAGAGCATCACGGTTGCGGTCGTGCCGGCTTCGATGGTCACGCCGTATCGCTGCCACTGGCCGACGAGCAAGGATGCGTCGGTGGCGCTGATCTTTGACTGACGCTGCAGGTCCCCGATGGAGGACGCGAGCTGCGTATAGTCCATCACGCCCTTGGTAGCGATGCCGACGATAGCCGTGAGGCCGACGGCCGCCGCTCCCTGCGCCACCTTGAGCGCCTTGCCCATGTCGGTCTGCGTCTTCTTCGACTGGCCGCCGAGATCCGAAAGCGCCTTCTGCGCGCCCTTGGAATCGCCGCCCACCACCAAACGAAGCGCGATTGTGTCGAGGCCCACTTACGTCACCCCGCGAGGCTCAGGCCGAGGAGATTCATCACGGTTTCCTTGTCGAGCTCGTCGAGGTCACCGATGTACTGCGTCCCGGCCTTGCGGGTCATGGAAACCACGGGCTCGACGAAGCTCGCGGCAATCATCCAGTCGACGAACAGGGCCAGCTCTTCCTTGGTGAAGGAGTTGAGCGGGTCGGCGAACACCTCGCCGCCTTCCTTCTGCACCTTCGCCCAGAGCTTCGGCGGAACGCGGCCGGTGGCGATGTAGTATTGAATCGGCGGCCGGGACAGGCGCGCAACGGCTCCGCTCGGCAGCTCGACGACGACGCCGGGGGACTTCTTCGGCCACTCAGCAGCTGGGGTCGGAACGAGCACCAGCGGCGCCTCTTCCGGGGGTTCCGTGACGGCCTCCGGCTGAACTTCGTCAGACATCATCTCTCCCTGTTCCGGGCGTGCTGAATCGGACGCCGCCCTCGGACTCGTCTTCTGATTCGCCCTCTCTACCGTCGCCCTCCCGCGCCTCTTTGAGCGTCAGTAGGCAGCCCGAGTCGAGCGCCCACGCGAGCGTCGAGTCGGAGAGGCCCATGCGGCGCGATGGGGGCTCGCTGAAGGTCTCGCAGACCATGGCCAGGGTGGCAGCCGCCTCAGAGTCCGCGAACGCCTGCACGCCCCACAGAGCGACGCAGAAGAGGTCTTCGGGGGTGAGCGCCTCGGCGTCGACCTCGGCATGCGCCAGGGTGGCGCGCGCGACTGCCAGCAGGCCGCCGCCCCCGGAGAGCAGGGGGATGAGCCCCGGCTCTTCCAGGGGGGCGACGGCGCCGGATGGCAGGGTGACGAGCATGGCTCAGGCGTAGGTCGCGTAGGCGGGGGTCGAGTTGACGAGCGTTATCGTCGCCCACTTGCTCGTCGCTGAGTCATAACGCGCGGCCCAGTCGAACGAGGCCTTGTTGCGGCGCTCGTTCTTGATGGCGTCACCCTTGCCGCTCTGGTACTGGCAGGCAGGCATCTCGACCCACATCTGGTGCTTATAGCCGGTCACCGCGTCCTGCGAGTGCGTCATCTTCAGCTTGGCGGCGAACGTGGTGCCGGCAAGCAGCGCATCGTAGTCGACGTCGATGAGCGACCGCTTGGGGATGGAGCCGCCGAGTACGGGGATCTTCTGCTCGTAGACGATGGCGTCGGGGAAACGGCTGCCTGAGGTGTAAGCCCGCTCAGTGATGATGCCGTTCTTGATGGACCAGTCGAAGTCCTCGGTGACGGCCGAGCTCGCCAGCCACGTGAGCGCCAGCTCGCCGGCGCGCCACGGCTGCGCCGCCTCGTAGCTCGGCGTAAGCACCGGGTCGGTGAGCTTCTTCGTCACGAGGTTGAGTAGCGTGGCGGCGAACGTCTGGGCGCCGCCGTCAGCCTTGAAGGACAGCTCGTCGATGCCGATGCCTTGGGCCTTGCGGAACCCGCCCGGCGGGGGCGCATAGATGAGCTGCATGGTCTGCGGGATCTCGGTCTCGCGCCACGAGAACACGTGTCGGTGGGCGCCGGCGGGAACGGTGGCCGCGTCGGGGTCGGTGATGGTGCCGTTGCCGGGCGTGGTCACGCACCCACCACAGGCCGCGGAGAGCAGGAGTCCGAGGGTTCCCGGGTAGCAGCGCCCATCGAGTGAGCCGCTCGGGTTGTACTCGCCGACGCCAGAGTTCGGATACTCAGCGAAGCTCCCGCGCAGCTCGTCTCCGGTGTCGAGCATCTGCGGGTCCGGGTTCATGTCGATGGTCACGGCGGGCAGATAAAACAGGTTTGACGAGACGGCGTTGGCGCCGCCCTCGGCGTTCGGAGCCTGTTCAAGCGCCGCCTGGATGTAGCCGCCGGGAGATGCCATGGTCAGTCACCGCCCTTCGCGGTCTTCGGTTCCTTGGGGTCGACGATGGCGAGCGGCGTGCCCTTGATGGCCGCCTTCGCCTCGTCTTCAGTCATGCCGGCTTCGGAGAGTGGCAGCACGACGCCCGGCCCGTACCCGTCCTTGGGGGACGGGACGCCGGGAATCTGGCGCCGCTCGCCGGCGTACTTCGGCCAGGTCAAACCCTTCATGCGGTCACGCTCCTTACGCTCGTTCGGTGGTTGACACGATGAACAATCCGGGCACGTCCTTGACCGGCCCTGAGAAGCCCTCAGGCGTCCATACGGGCTGATTCCAGTCGACGGCCTGTAGGTTGCAGTCCGCGCCCGCGATGGCGTTGTTTGCCGTCAGCAGCTCCTTCACGGCGCGCCAGTAGCGCCACAGCAGGACTTCGGCCGCGGCGGGATCGGTAGCCGGCACGACCACGTCGAGCTGAATCGCGAAGGCGAAGTCATAGCCGGCGGCGAGGTCCTTATCCGAGGCCGTCTCCGGCATCGGCGTGACGATGATCGCCGGGTAGGCGGGCAGCAGGTCCGGGCGGTACCAGTAGTAGTCGGTGGCGGCCGGCGTGGGCAGGGCGACGCCGTCGGAGAACTCGGCGTCATACAGCGCCTTGAGCGCGGTGAGCTTCGTCGCCATGCCGTTCTTGAGCACGAAGATGATGGAGCGCACCACGGACTCGACGCCGGTCATGCCCATCAGGCGCCTGCCTCGCGTGCGCGCACGACGCCGGCAAAGCCGCTGCCACCGATGCCCATGGAGCCGCGCGCCTCGGCGATGAGCCACTCGTGCGTGAGCTTCTGAGTCTCCCGCCCCCACTTGGCGGGCATGCGCAGCACCGGGCGACGGCCTGAAAAGTGGACGCCGTAGGGCTTCGCCTGCGACGAATCGCTCATACCAAACGAGGCGTCGGTCTTGTGTATCGTCTCGGAGTAGCCGCTACCGCCGGTCATGGACGCACGCAGCGCCCCGGTGAGCACGCCGATGGGGCGGCCGGGGTAGTGCTCCTGCTTCCACGCCGCGTAGGCGGTCGTGAGGTCGGCCCAGCGCGTTCCGCTGGCCGCTCCCTCGCTACCGAACGTCTCGCCCATGCGCGCTTTGAACCAGACGCCGAGACCCTCGAAGAAGTGCGACCAGTCGGAGATGCCCTCGGTGAAGCGGGACACGCGGAACTGGAACTCCTTGAGCGGCGGGTCGGTGCGCAGGTCGAAGGTGACGCCGCTGTTCTGGCGGGAGACGGTGGCCATCAGAACGGCGCCTCGCTGGTGGGCTTCCTGGTCTCGGTGGCCACGTCGGAGTAGTCGTCGAAGTCGAAGTTGATGCTCGTGCCGGACGCGACGGAATCGGCGGCGAGTCCGCCTTTGTCGATGAAGGCGAGCCCGGCGGCGTAGTCCTCACGCAGCGTGATGACCGCGCCATTGTCGCCGCCGGCCCCGGTACCGCTAGGCCACATGGCCTTGGCGATGCGCGCCGCGGCGCCGTTCATGCAGATGGTCTTGAGCGAGGCCAGCGCCTCGGTGTCAGTGGCGGGGGTCACGTAGCCGCGGCCGCGCAGGTGCATGTCGATCTCGGCGGTCACAGACGCCAGCAGCAGCGCCGCCTGCGTGGCGCCCGGCACCGTGGCCGTGACGGCCGAGACGATCGGCGGCCCGGCATCGTAGGCCACGGCGTCACGCAGGGTGCCCACGCTGGGCAGCAGAGCGAGCGCCTCGGCCAGGGAGCAGTAGTCAGCCATTGCGGCTTACTCGCCCCCGTCGCCCTCGAGCAGGGCGAGCAACTCGTCCTTGTTCATGCGCTTGTCGACGGGAAGGCCGCGCGCTTCGCAGAGATCGCGCAACTCGCGGTTGCTCTTGTGGCGCGGGTCGGAGTCGGCCAGCGCCTCGAACTGCTTGTCGGTGAGAAGCTCGGCAGAGCCGGCTTCGACCATGGCCTCGTCGACGATCTCATCGGGGACTTTCTCGCCGACCTCGTAGACCTGCTCGCCGGCGTCGATCCTGTGCTTCGCGATGTACGGCATGCGTGCGTCTCTCCTTCCTTCTCCGGGGGCCGGGTCCGGAACATCGACCCGGCCCCCGTCTTTAGGGTGCGTCAGCTCAGCTGATGACCGTGGTGAACAAGTAGCCGGCGGCGGCACACGTGACCTTCTCGTCCGTGTAGTCGTCGACGTAGCGGGCCCAGCTGCGGTGGTCGCGGTCCTCCCAGGGCTGGCTCACCTGGAAGCGCGGGACGCCGTCGACGTCCCAGGCGATGGTGCGCATCGGCACGATCACCCGGCCGCGGTTCTCGTCCACCGACTTGGGGTAGTAGGCCCAGAGGGCGCTCTTGCCCCAGAGGTCGACGAACGTCGAACCGTTGTAGTAGGTGCCGGAGCCGACCCAGATGCGGTCGATGCCGAGCACGCTGGCGACCTGCTCCTTCGTGGGCACACCATAGGGACCGTTCGCGCCGAAGATGGCGTTCTTGATCGCCGTGATCTGACGCAGGTACTCCCACACCGAACCGCCGATGATGAGGGTGTTGACCTCATGTCCGGTGGTCGGCCGCACGGCCGCGTTCGCGGTCACGCGGTTGCCCCACGGGTCCGGAACGGTGGAGTCCCACCGGGCCGTGCTCGTGAGGGCGCTGGTCTGCGTGAACACGCTCGCGCTGAACGCCTTGCTCGCGACGCGGTACTCGGCGTTGACCGTGACCTCGTCGACGACCGCGGCAATCGCATCCTGCTCGGGGTCGACCATCGGGTCTGCGTTGGCGATCGACTCGACGTCGGTCAGGGCCTTGGCGCCGTAGCCCTTGCAGGTGAAGTTGTCGGTCGCGTATCCCCAGTCGACGACCTTGTACTCGTCGCGGGGCGCCCGGCTGATGTCGTGCAGCCGGTTGTTCTTGTTGGCGACCCAGTAGAGGCCGGTCTGCTTCTTGCTGCGGAGCAACGGCGCGACGAGCCCGCCGATGTATCCGTCCTTGGTGCCTGCGTAGTCGAGGGCGAACCCCGACTCCGCGACGTCGATGTGAAGATCTTCTGGACGCGGCATCTCAGCTCACCCCTCTCAGGCGGGATTGGTCGAATCGCCCGGCTGGACGTCGACGATGATGGTGCCGGTGCCGGAGGCCTTGGCCTCTTTGGCGCGGCCTAGGGCGTGGTACTTGGTCGCGGCGGTCGCGGGGATCTTGATGCCGTGGCCGCTGGCGTCCGACACGATGAGGTCGTCGATGAGGATCGCCGTGGCGGCGTCGACGAAGACCTCGCACTCGCCGCGCGTCACGACGGATGCCTGACCGCCGTCGGCGGGAGCGTTCTTGAGGACGCCTTCGGGCACGTCGTTAGCCCCGGCGATGATGGCGGTCGAGGCCGCCGAGAGCTTCACGACGTGGTACTGAATGGCAGTCATGGAGCCGGACGCGATGTACGTCTTGCTCGTCACGGGGCCCATAGGCAGAATCGTGGCCACTGGTCAGCCCTCCTTTCCGTCCAGGAAGTTCTGGTAGCGTTCCTGGATCTCGTTGTGGTTCTCGGAGAGCACGAGGCCCATGGCCTTCGGGTAGCCGATGCCGTCCTTGACCATGCGGGCCCGAGTCAGCTCGGAGAGCTCGACGTCGGCGCGCTTCGTGGGCTTGTCGTCTCCCTGGATGCCGGTGCCGTGTTCGGCCACGTCGATGACCTTGACGGTGTGGCTCGCGAGGGCCAGCTCGGCTTCGACCATGTTGCGATCGGCCAGGCCGAGGAAGTAGTCACGCTGCCCGGGGGCGACGGTGTTCTCCGTCTTGATCTTCTCGTCGAGCTTGATCGTGAAGGCGGCGATGGAACTGACCTTCTCGGTCTCGGCGAGCTTGACCTCGGCCTCGTCGGCGCGCTTCGTCTCGGCCGCGTCGTGCCCAGCGAGCTTCACGACCTCGGCCAGCACGAGCGCCTCAGGGGCGTCTTCGGCCAGGTTGAGCTTGGTTGCTACGGTCTTCATGGGGTCACTTCCTTTCGTTGCGGCGTCGCCATCGGCGAGCACCAC
>Ga0209226_10000188_pt1 | contig 40406 bp, 43 predicted proteins | sample BarGraNGADG00212_2_FD_184497 | JGI IMG/M metagenome (GOLD analysis project Ga0209226, IMG submission 184497) | Arctic peat soil microbial communities from Barrow, Alaska, USA - Barrow Graham LP Ref core NGADG0011-212 (SPAdes) (version 2) | ecosystem: Environmental > Terrestrial > Soil >...
CATTTGCAACTATTTTTGTTTATTATCTGCAAAAAAATTGGACATTTCAATATTTTACCAATAAGAAATTAAGAACTTTTAATAGATTTCTGCAGATCGTTATTATTACTTATATATTAAATAATATTATATTAATAATATCTGTAGAATTATTGCACATTGATCTGTTGATTTCAAAAATCATTCAGATATTATTAAGTTTTGTATGGGGGTATTATGCCAATAGCATATACGTTTTCAATAGAGATTTAATTGATAAATAGATTATCGCGATATATGTTAATCAAATCTTATACCCAGCCCCTTGTGCATCATTATAGAACATTTTCACCGTATCCAGTGACAGTTCCTTAAGATCCTTCCCGAGCATCGGGACCTTTTTCAATATATCATTAGTTATTGTTATAATATGGCATCCGCATGACTCAGCCTGCACGAGATTCAGTAATTCCCTTGTACTTGCCCATAATAGTTCCGATTTCTGGTTCGATTTCAATATGTTCACTGCCTCTTTCATTATCGGCATAGGATCCATGCCCGTATCGGCTATACGCCCCGCAAACACCGAAACTATACTTGGGGTTGCAGGTGAAAGAGCACTGGCTACCTGTTTTACTTGCTCGATCGTTAAAATAGCAGTTACATTCAGCTTTAACCTATCATGTGACAGTTTTTTCACCAGGAAGGATGTGCTTTCTCCTTTAGTATTTGTAACAGGTATCTTTATGTAAGCATTTTCGCCCCAGCTTGCGATCTTACGTGCTTCTCTCTCCATGCCAGCCAAGTCATCTGAGAAGACTTCAAATGATATTGGGAGGTCTGGAATTGCTTTTAGGGCAGATTTTGCGAATTCCTCATAGTTCTTAACACCAGCTTTTTTCATTAATGTAGGATTTGTGGTGAATCCACTTACAATTCCTGCATTATATGCTCCTATCATCTCATTCAAATCCGCACCATCGGCATAAAGCTTGATCTTAAATTGTTTTAAACCTTTCATGATTTGCCTCAGTTCCTTGTGCATATTAATTATTTTTCATCTATTTGAAGTATTATGTCTACAGCTTCTGTCAGATTTTGTGCTCTGTAATCTGGCTGGCTTTTCCCGCGTTTTTTCCATGATAATGGTTCCTCAATTAATATTGTTTTCGTGCCTGCAACTTTACCGCATTGAATATCTGTATCACGATCACCTATCATCCATGAGTTTCCAAGCTCGATATTATAATCCTCTTCTGCCTTGAAAAGGAAAAAAGTTTTCGGTTTACGGCAAACGCATTCAGAGGAATATTCGGTTATTATCCCCTGAGGATGGTGATAACAATAATAGTATTCCCTAAAATATATTCCCTGAGAAGTCAGCAATTGATCAAATTTTTTATGGACTTTTTCTAAGGCTTCAAGTGTAGTTTTCCCTTTAGCATAATCCGGCTGGTTGGAAACGAGAAACAGATCATACCCTGCATTCTGGATTTTTCTAAGACATTCAATAACATAAGGAAAAAGTTTCATATCCTCTATACGATGAGGAGGCTCATAGTCTCCCGTTGCAGGATTTAATATAAGCTCATCAAGCACGCCATCCCTGTCCAGAAAAACGGCCTCTACCATTCAGAGAAACCTATTATTTGGTACTTTCCCATTTCATTTCATATTTTTTCATATCAGGACTGGAAACCAGTAAATGCCAGATAACTGCCTGGAATGCTTCAGTTTGAGGGGTGATGGTTTCATTATTCACAGGAGGGATTATAACGCAGGCATCTGCAACCTTTGCTGTGTATCCGCCGTCACGTCCAACTATCCCCATAATACTTGCACCAACATCTTTGGCATATTGTAATGCTTTGACAAGGTTAACGCTCACGTTTTTTTCAGCATTGCCTCCTCCAACTGAGAATACAAGGATACCATCTTTTGAGTTCAACCTGCTGCCTTTGAGCCAATTAATAAATACCGTCTCCCAGCCGTCATCATTAACCCTTGCTGTAAGTTCAGAAACGTTGTCTGTGGGAGCATAGGATTCTATACCTGCAATTTTTCGAAAATCATTAACAGCATGAGATGCATTGCCTGCGCTTCCCCCTACACCCAGGATGAACAGCCTGCCCTGCCTTAGTTGGATCTTTTTAAGGATCGCAGAAGTTTTTGTTATTTGTTCCCTGTCAATGCGATCTATAATTTCAACACAATCTTTAAAATAAGTTTTAATATAATCTTCCTGTTCCATATCAATCACGTATTTCCACTTTTTGATGCTTAGTATTTAAATATTCCTCGGTTTCTATAATACCCCGGATAGACCCAATTTCGTAAAAGCGTTTGAAAACTTCAAAAGCCGACACTTCGCCTTTTTCTATGAGTTTAATATATACCTCTGAAAGATCAAAGGGTGTCGCATACGGCCGATCAATGAAAATAGATTTTCTCAAAATATTTATTCCATAGTCAAGATGCTCCATCTGGGGAATTGGATTTTTTTTATCATATTTTTCAATCCGACCATTCTTGAATAAAATGTTGCTTTTATCCCATTTATTCTTATTATGATAAACAGTCATCAAAGCTGGTTTTCCTTCAAATTCAAACAGCTCTAGAATTGGCTTTAAGTCAACATCGAGATAAGAATCGCCATATAAAACCAAAAATACTTCTGGAAGAAGTGAGGTTGCCTTTTTGACAGCTCCTCCAGTTCCAAGCAGTGCTTCGCCATCATAAGAATATCGTACTTTTAAACCCCATGCATGTCCATCGCCAACATAATCCTGTATCATCTCTCCAAACTTACCGACACATAATACGACATTACAGACACCCTGCCGCTTCAAAAGAGTTAATTGGTGAAAAATGAATGGTTTGCCTGCCACTTCGATGAGAGATTTTGGTATTTTTAAGGTTACTGGATAAAGTCTTGTTGCCAATCCTCCTGTAAGAATAACCACAGGCGGCATCATGACTGTGCCACCACTTTGCTTCCCTCGAAGTCAAATTTAAAGCGGACTTCCTTCAAGCCTTCATGCGCCATTGCACGCCGCAGCTTCATATTGTCATCAGCATAAAACATAAGGAAGCCACCCCCGCCTGCACCGATGAGTTTACCGCCAAGCGCCCCGTTTTTCATTGCTATGTCATACCATTCATTGATCTTTTTGTTGCTCATCAAACCCGAGCGTTGTTTCTTGTGTTCCCAATGGACATTCATCAATTCAGCAAACTTTTCAAGATCTCCGGATTCAAATGCAGACTGACTCCTGTAACCAAGTTCTTTAACAAAGTGTAGATTGTCGATCATTGATGGATCTTTTTTCTTGGTTTTATTATCCTGTTCTTTAAGAACATCAGATGCAGACCTTGAGTACCCGGTGAAAAACAACAGGAGATTATCTTCAAGGCTGTAGAGGGTTTCATCTGAGATTTTAAGAGGTTTAGCTTCTACTGTATCATTTTTACAAAATTCAAAGCAGTTGATTCCTCCATATGCTGATATATATTGGTCCTGTTTTCCGATTGGTTCTTTTAGCAAATCAATCTCGATGTGACACGCCTGCTGCGCAAGCTCTTTCGGATGGATCAGGTTTTTCTTGTATGAATGGAGTGCCTTTAATAGGGAGCATGTGAAGCTGCCAGAAGATCCCAGACCTGTACCAGATGGAATATCTGCCATACTGGATAATTCGATGTTAAGGTTTTTTATTCCCACCAATCTCAAAGCCTCGCGTATGATGGGATGCTGGATATCATTGATTGAGGATACACGTTCCATCTTAGAGTATTTTATGATCATTTCATCTACAAATGTCTCATGTAATGTAATGTACACATACTTATCAATAGCTGCAGCGATCAGAAACCCTTCATGTTCCCGATAGTATGATGGCAGATCTGTACCCCCACCGCCAAGTGAAATTCGTAGTGGACTGCGTGTAATTATCATTTTTTTGACACCTCATATATTTTCGATACGATCTCTAAAGCTGCACGGGCATCTTTAAGACCCGGTTGTGGATCATTATTGCTCTCTATTGTTTTTATAAAATCCTCAAACTCAATTTTCCAGGACATATCATTTACAGGATATTCCCATATTGTTGTTTCCGGGGGCCCCATCTGGGGTAACATATGATAAAATGATAATCTTTCTGTTCCATAGCTGCCTCCCAGCCCATCGACTTGTAACTTTCCCTGTTCACCATATATTTCAAATGAAAACATGTTTTTCCATTCAGTACAACTTACCTGTAACCATGCTGCGTTTCCAGATGAAGTCTCAAGATGAAGGAAACCATTATCTTCGACAGGCATATCCCAGAAATAAGTATGAACAGAACCCGAAACGCGTGAGAAATCACCAAGAAACCATCTTGAAAGATCGATAATATGTACTCCCTGGTCTAATAATTCTCCTCCACCGGAAATGGCTGGATTAGCACGCCATTCTTTTTCATAACCAGGGCGCCCACCGTGACCGTAGCGTCCCCGAATAAACATCAATTTACCAAGGATGCCGGAATCTATTATTTCACGAGCTTTTAGAAATGAAGGGTGGCAGCGCAGGTTAAAACCCACTTTGACCTTGACCCCGTTCTTTCTGGCAGCTTCTATTACTGGATCAAGTTCCCTAAAATTACAGGCGCCTGGTTTTTCAACAAGAACATGCTTACCTGATTCAACTGTTTTAAGGGTTATAGGCGCAAGCCAGTTATTTGTTGTTGAAACGATCACCAGGTCAATATCATCAAGTTCAACAAGTTCTTTCCAATCTGAAAATGCCTTCACACCTTTATGACAACAAGCCAATTTTTCTGCGCGATCAAGCGAAACATCTGCAACCGCCTTCAGTATATTATTACCTAAAGATGCAGCTCTTTTTTGGCCAATTAAACCACAGCCTATAATTCCAATATTCAATTTAAACATCCCCCCAATCCATGCCCCGATCTTTTGGTATTATACGTCTTAAGGTGTACACATCACTATTATTCAGATCGTCAAGATGTTCAGGAAGTTCATTCCATGGATCCCAGACAGCACTGATCAACTTTCCTGTGATGCCATTGCTCTTTTCTGATGCTAAAAACACACATAATTGCGCACCTTTGGCAAGTGGAGTTCCACCCTGTTGTTTTTGAGCCAGAGAACGTTCATAAAAAGTTTTTCCAACCTTTTCCATTCCTGCTTCTAAGACCTCGTCAAGTAATCTTGTATTTAAAGGCCCAGGGGCAATGCAATTAACGTCCACACCCGTTCCTTTTAATTCTTCAGAAAGTGTTTCCGTGAATCTAACGACGGCAGCTTTAGAGGCAGCGTAAGCACTTATACGGGGCAACGGGGCAGTAGCTCCTCCACCTGAGAGGTTGATTATTTTTCCATGCCCGTTATTTTTGAAATGCGGTATAAAAATTTTACACGCCAGGACAGTACCCAAAAGATTGATTTTTATTGCTTCTGCCCATTCATCCCAATCAATTTCTTCAATAGCACCTTTTGGACCATAGATTCCAGCATTATTGACCAGGATATCGATCGTATCAAATTTTTTCAGAGCTGTTTCATAAAGCCGATATAAACTTTCACGATCCGCTACATCAACCTGGCATGCATATATTTTCTGAAATCCTGCAGCTTTTTTTGAAAGTTCTAATCTCGTAGCGTCAAGAAGCTGCTCATTGCGGGCACATATCAAAACGTTTGCTCCCTGAGCTATAAACTCTTGCGCGATAGCTTTTCCAAATCCTTGATTTGACCCGGTTATTACCGCGTTCTTACCTTTTAATTGCATTTTGAATACCTCTTATTACGGGCGACCAACAGCAAAATAACAAATTCGTTGATCTTCTCCCAAGGTTTTCTCTAAAAACCTGTTTGCGTCGATTACAATGGATTTACACATATGTTGTAGAATATCATCAATAGATAATTTTTTATATTCTGGCCATTCTGTTGCAACGACTAGTGCCTGCGCCCCTTTTAGAGCATCGTTGATGGAAGTCGAAAAATTAAATTTTCCTTCATATTCCGGCGGTAGTTTTTTAAGAGATGGATCGTGGCACTTTACAATTACACCATTTCCTGCAAGATTTTCACACATCTCAATTGAACTTGACCTTCGTAAGGTGTTTGTTCCGGGTTTATACGTTAATCCAAGAACAGCTACAGTTTTGCCATTTAAATCACCCAGTTCCATTCTCAATTTGTTCAAAGCCCACATCTTATGTCCTTGATTACTAACGTTGATTGCCGTGATCAGCGGGGTTGATATAGATAGTGATTTGCCTATTGTATCCAGAAAAACAACATCTCTTGCTAATGTCCCTCCTGCAAAAGCGGCGCCGGCTTTAAGATATGATTTTATACCTATGCGTGGATCGCTCTTCAATCCTCTCTCCACTTCGCATGCATCAGCCCCTACCTTTTCACACAGGATAGCGAGTTCATTGATAAAAGTTATAGATGTTGCCAGAAATGCATTTAAACCGTGTTTTGTCATTTCCGCAGACTCCACCGACATCCATTCTATATTATCACAAAAAAGCTTGAATATCGCTTCGAGTTTTTCTTTTCCCTCATTATTATGTAATCCGACTACGATCCTATCAGGTTTTGTAAATGATTCTATCGCTCTGCCCAGTCGTAAATTTTCCGGAGAATATGCAAAAAATACTTTTTTCTCAGGATATTTTTTTAAGAACGCTTCCTGCAAATGCCTTGTGGACCCAACGGGAAGTTGTGACGAAATCAATATTAAACTTCCTGTTGTTAGATGTTTGAATAATCTCTTGATTTGTTCTATTACATAATCAACATCGGCCCTATCTTTTTCATCCACCGGTGTGTCAAAAGCAACCCACAATATATCGGTCTTATCCAGAGCAGTTTTTTCATCTGCTGTAAAAAAAAGCTTTTTACTTGCCAGGTTATTTTTAATTGACTCTTCTAATCCTGGTTCAAAGATTGGTGGAATCCCTTTCTGCATATCCTTTATTCGATTTGGATCCGGATCCAGCCCAATTACTTCAAAGCCTTTCTCAGCAAGAGACGAAGCAATTACAGAACCAAGATGCCATAGGCCAAACACGCAGATTTTCATTGTCTATCCAGGACCCATTTGTTTTCTTCAAGGAAACATACTGTTTTGAGTATTCCTTCTTTTATCGTATATTTAGGTTTCCAGCCAAGTTTCCTTATCCTCGAACAATCAAGTAAAATGAAAGGATTGTCGCCGATCCATCCCTTGTCCCCTCCTGAGTAAACCAATTGCGGAGAGACGTTAAGATGACTGCATATCCATTTGATCGAGTTATTCACTTCGCAATATTCATCCGTTCCCAGATTGAAAATATTAACTTTTTCATCGGATTTTTCGATAGCAAGTAATATCGCATCGATACAATCCTGGACATATAAATACGATTTTTTTTGCTTGCCGTTCCCAAGTACTTCAAGTCTGTCAGGGGTATCTAATAATTTCTTATAAAAATCAAACACATGTCCGTGAGTGTATCGTTCTCCAAGGATTGATACAAATCTGAAAATCCATGATTGAAAACCAAATCCTTCGCAATATGCCTGTATCAAGCCTTCACAGGCTAATTTTGACGCCCCATAAAGGGAGGTCTGGATAGGGAAAGGGGCGTTTTCAGGTGTTGGAATGATAGCTACTTCCCCATATACCGAGCCGGTCGAAGAAAAAGCTATCTTGTTGATTTCGTTTGTTCTCATTGCTTCAAGGACATTGAAAGTGGCAATAGTATTCTGTTTTATATCTTTATCAGGGTGCGATGTTCCAAAACGAACATCTGCGTTAGCTGCTAAGTGGAAAATGAAATCACAATTGGACATGGATTTATTTAGAGTTTCAACATTCAAAAGATCTCCACGAATTAACTTGAAGTTTTTATATTTATTGGTATTTTCTGAGAATTCCTGAAAACCAGTAGAAAAATTATCATATGAAATTACATCATGCCCCAAGTTCAATAATCTATCTACAAGATGACTGCCAATAAATCCGGCACCGCCTGTTACAAAGCATTTCATGATTCTAAAATCAAACTGCCATTATTTAAATCTTAGGCTTAAATCTGACATCAAGTTTTAATTCTGAGAAAAGTATATATCCTATTATAATACTTAAAAAGAACCAAAGACATGCAAATTAATGTGAACGTAGTGAAGGTATTATGCAAAATATGAAAATTTGCATTGTTGGGCCATCAAAACGATTCTTGAGCGGCATCAGTTATTACACTATCAGGCTGGCAAATGCGATATCAATGTCCGCTGAAGTATCGGTTATCTGCTTCAGGAATTTACTGCCCCAATTCCTGTTCCCGGGCTATGCACGCGTGGGTAAGGACCTATCACATCTTAAGTTTTCTTCTGATGTAAAGGTTTTTGATGGTATGGATTATAATAATCCTTTGACATGGTACAGTGCATATCGATTTTTGAAAACCACACAACCTGATATCATTATTCTTCAGTGGTGGACTTCTTCAGTGTCCCATATGCATATTATATTGAAATTTATGGGTGGATTGATGAAATCGAAAATAATTATAGAATTTCATGAAGTAGTTGATCCTCTTGAGGAAAATATCATGCCCATCAGGATGTATTCACGGATAATGGGAAGACTGCTGCGTAAGAACCTCAATGCGTATATCGTGCACTCCACGTCTGATAAATACCTTGTGGCAGAGCGGTATAATATTGATCTTGAAAAGATCCATGTCATCCCTCACGGATTATACGACCATTACGGCGTTGCTATTGAAAATAAAAAAGGAAAAGAACTTCTTTCCATCAAGGAAGATTTCGTTATTCTTTCTTTAGGTCTTATCAGGAAATATAAAGGGATAACTTACCTCATTAAGGCGTTCGAGCAACTCCCTGAAAGCATTGCTTCAATAAGCAGACTGCTTATAGTCGGTGAAATCTGGGAAGATAAGGAAGAACTTATCTATCAAATAAGTTTATCAAGATACCGAAAGAACATTACGCTGATAGATGAATACGTTCCGGACGACAGGATACCTCTATATTTCAGCGCCGCAAACGTCATAGTATTGCCTTATCTAAGAGCATCACAAAGCGGTATTGCTCATATCGCCATGTCGTTCGGGAAGCCTATTATTGTTTCAAAGATAGGGGGTCTGGTTGAATCCATGAAGAATTATCCAGGAGCCATCTATGTACCACCTGGTGACAGTGATGCAATAACAAGAGAACTCATCAATTGTTCAGGAAGCGAAAAAATATATAATCCTCCAGCATTAGGGTGGAATGAAACAAGCAGGCACTATTTCAAAATATGCGAATCAATAAGGCGAAGGTAAAATATGACTAAGTATAAAAAAAAGTTTCAGGAAAATAAATCTGGCAAAAAAAGTGAACAGAGGGAACAAGAATTACAGGTTCCATCATACTCCGGTTATATTTTCGGAATTTTGCTCGCAATATTCCTGTTCTCTTTCTATATAAGGGGCATTACACCCATAGATGTTGTTTTCAATAGGGGGATTGTTGGTTTTGCAATGGATGACTCTGTTTTCCAGATGAGACTTGTAGAAAACACAATCCACTTTTTTCCCCATCGGATATTTTATGATGCTTTCACAATGTACCCATACGGAAGCCAGTTGGCTTGGGGTCCGCTTTTTGATCAAATGATCGCATTCCTCGCTATCATAGCAGGCTTTATCACGAATGGCGGAATGCCGGCCCAAACTACTATTGATACAATTGGCGCTTTTTTTCCGGCCATTCTGGGGGCTCTTATAGTTTTCCCGGTATATTTTATTGGAAAAGAATTAATGGATGATAAAGCTGGTTTATTAGGAGCCTTCTTAATAGCAATATTGCCTGGGCAGTTTCTCAGTAGATCGGTTCTCGGGTTCACTGACCACCATGTTGCGGAGGTTTTTTTTACAACACTTATGATGATGTTTTTCATTATGGCAATAAAAAAATCTGAGAATATCACCTTCGATCACTGGCTCAACAGGGATTGGGCAGCATTAAAGATCCCTGTAATATACTCCCTTCTAGCTGGAATATCATTCGGAGCATATCTGCTGACATGGACTACAGGAGTGTTCTTCGCAGTGATATTTGGCATTTTTATAGTGGTTCAGTATATTATAGATCATTTTAGAGGAAAATCCACAGAATACTTGGGGATCGTTGGTATCATTGGCTATATTGTGGCAATGATAATGGTGTTGCCTTATGTTGAGGCAAGCAATGGATTAAATCCAAGTGTTTATTCTTATTTACATCTCATAGTAACAGGTGGAGCTGTGCTGGTTTTTGGTTTCTTTAGCCTTGTTTCCAGAGAAATGAATAAACGACAATATTCAGGCATTCATTTTTTGCTATTTGTATCTGCAACAATATTGATAGGTTTAATAGCTTTAAAGATATTAACACCAGATCTTTATGGTTCCACGGTGGGAAGATGGGATTATCTATTTGGAACACGTACGGGTGGCTCGGTGACTGTTGCAGAAGGCTCCCCTATCAGTTATGAGGCCGCACTGGGAAATTTCGGTTATAATTATATCCTTTCTTATATCGCAATTGTTCTTCTTTGTTATTATGCCATAAAGAAATCCAATGCAAAATACACATTACTTGTCATCTGGAGCGTCTTCATAATTGGCATAATGCTCGCCCAGAACCGGTTCGCATACTATTACGCGGTAAACGTAGCCATCCTCACAGGATTTCTTGGCTCCAGATTTTTAGACTTTTGGGGCTGGAAACAGCTTGATTCAAATGATATTCTTGAATGTCTGAAAAAGATACGCGTCCAACATGTCCTGTCATTGATTCTTGTTATCGCTGTGACCGGATTCCTCCCATTTGACGCATCTCCATATAAAACAACGATGGAACAAGCACCATCTGGCGCCGTTTCATCAGGATTTTACGAATGGCATGATGCGCTAACATGGATGAAAGATAACACCCCGAAGCCTGATCTACCGTATTATTCAATGTACGAAAAACCCCTACCAGGCCAGAAATATAATTATTCCAAAAATGATTACGGCGTCATGAGCTGGTGGGATTACGGTCATATCATCACATACTGGGGGCACAGGATCCCCAATGCGAACCCGTTCCAGTCGGGCATTGGCGGAGGTGACAGTCATGCACCGGGAGCTTCAACGTTCCTTATTGCAACAACAGAAGATCAAGCTAATAAAGTACTTGATGATCTGGGGATAAATGGAAATCCAGGGGCGCGATATGTTGTAAGCAATGCATACATGGCATATTCGATCCAGCCAGTGTTCGCGGAATGGGATAATACAAACGAGGGATATTATGAGCCGGTTCAAACCTCCCAGGGAACTCAGTATTGGCCTTCAATGAAATATTACAATACTATGGAGTCAAAACTTCATATATTTGATACGACCGGGCTGCGAAATTACAGGCTGGTGCACGAATCGACTCCAAATCCCTATACTTCAGGGGGAAACGAGGAAAAGGCCTATAAATCTATATATAATACTTTAAATAGAGCCAGCTTGATCCCTGTTGAGGAATCCGGCTATGCGAAGATATTCGAACATGTAAAGGGAGCAATGATAACTGGAAATGCGCCGCCAAATTCGATCGTTACGCTTTCCAATACCATAAAAACAAATATCGGAAGAACGGTTCAATATAAACAGGTAGCATCTTCCAATGGCACATATGAACTAATAGTTCCTTACTCAACTCTTGGTCCAATATCCGGACAGACGCAATTCGACACAAAACCAACTGGCGCTTATACAGTGACAGCAGGTAATATTTCAAAACAGGTCGAAATAGGTGAAAAGGATGTTCTCGAAGGCGGGACTGTAACTTTAGATCTCGTTTAGGATGAACAAATATGGTACATGACGTCGTAATAATCGGAGGAGGTCCTGCAGGTCTAACTGCAGGTATATATGTAAAAAGGGGGATGCTTGATGCCATCCTCATTGAAAAAATGGGCATGGGAGGGCAGATCATCGTTACTGACCTTGTCGAGAACTTTCCGGGTTTTCTTGAGATATCAGGAGCAGACCTTGCGATCAAATTTGAACAACATGCCCGCAAATTCGGACTTGAAATGAAGGGAATGTTAGAAGTGAACGCCATTGAAGACTCGGGAAAAATAAAGATCATAAAAACATCAGAAGGGGACATAGAGACAAAGTCCGTTATAATAGCTTCAGGCACAACTCCAAAAAAGCTTGGTGCAAAAGGGGAACTTGAATTCATAGGCAGAGGTGTTTCATATTGCGCCACATGCGACGGATTTTTTTTCAGGGATAAAGAGGTTGTAGTTATAGGGGGAGGGGATTCTGCTATCACGGAAGCCATTTATCTTACAAAGATGGCAAAAAAAGTGACCGTCGTGCACAGGCGTGACGAACTTCGAGCAGAAAAGATAAACCAGGAGCATGCTTTTTCCCAACCCAAAATCAGTTTCATCTGGGATTGTGTGCTTGAAGAGATAGTGGGGAAAAACATAGTCGAAAAAGTAATTCTCAGGAACGTAAAGACAAATATTATCTCAGAATTAAAAACAGACGGCGTGTTCATATATGTGGGTTTGATCCCCAATACGGGATTTGCAGATGTTAAAAAAGATGAATGGGGATTTATAATCACAAATGATAAAATGGAAACATCAGTTAAAGGTATATTTGTTGCAGGTGATTGCAGGGTCACACCTCTTCGCCAGATAGTTACGGCCGTGGGTGATGGGGCGATAGCTGCTGTTTCTGCAGAGAGGTATCTGGAAGGATCATAATCGAAATGGATCAAAAAGAAATCCAGAGGCTTGATGATTACATCTCGCTGGAAGAACGGGAACATTTGCTTAATGGATTACATAGATACCTTATATGGGTGGGAGAGAAGGTGCCCGAAGATGTGGAAGTGGATGGGAAAAACATTAAACTCCACGAATTGATATGGGGTTGCATACATAAGAAAGAGCTTTCGCAACAGGAGAAAAATCGTATTATGGAACTTGTGCAGTTTCTTGAAGCCAAAGCTAAATCTGAAGAGGAAACACTAACCAGGGCAAGTCTCACGCGTGAAGAAGCAAAAAGATTATACAACGATATCGCAAGTCTTATCCGTGCGATTATGGATTTGAAGGAATGCGAAGAAGGTAAGGTCAGGCTTAAAGAGCCAAGTGATGAAATAAAACAAAAAGTCGATGATGCGCGGCGCTGGATGGGATTTTTGAAGACCGTAGGGAAAAAAAGTCCTCTCTGATTATTCTATGATAATGGAAGTTTCATAAGGCGGGCATTTTCAGCATCGCTATAATATTTTTCAGCAATATCGTACTGGAAAAATCCATGTCTTTCATAGAATTTTTTTGCTCTTATATTGCCCCACCTGACCTCAAGGATTATTTCGTTAAGATGCATTTCCTTGAAGAGGTGGATAATTTCATTTAAGAGGGAGCTCCCTATCCTTCTCCTCTGGTATAATGGATGGATTGCAAGTGAGAATATTCTACCCACGCCTTGGGCAGCTTGAAATCCCGCAACATAACCCACAATGAAACCGTTAATCTGTGCCACAATAAAAGTTTCAGGATAATTTTCGTAGAACTGCATATAAAGATATGGGTCATGCTCATTAAAAACCTTCCTCTCGATATCGATGACCCACGGGAAATCGGATGGCTGGAATTTTCTGATGATGATCAAATATGTCACCTTTATTGTTAACCTAAAAGCGCATAGGTTATATTAATCCTGCATATATAGGGCAACCATAAAATTCTATTTGATGGTTTGAAACTTTGTTTTAATAATTTGATACAGTAAAAATTTCAAATTTTCATGGAGGAAATAATTATTTCAGATGAAACAATAGGGATAAGTCTCTATTATACCAAAACCCCGGGGATCGGCGGCGTTATACGCCAGGAAATCGAGGATTTCTGCGTTGAAGAACTCACGAACAGGATTGAAAGCACAAACGGACAATACCTGATAGCAGAGCTCACAAAAACGAACTGGGATATCCATCATCTGGTGCGCGACCTCGCCCGGATATTGAGGATCAGCCAGTCACGCTTTGGCTGGGCAGGTACAAAAGATAAACGCGCCATTACAAAACAGAAAATATGTATCTGGGATTTGAGTGAAGCTGAACTTTCAAGGGTGAAGTTAAAAGACATTGAATTAAAAGCGATAGGTCGCTCAAATAAGAAAGTGAGTCTGGGAGACCTATGGGGAAATCGTTTTAAGATAACTATCCGAAATATTGATATATCAACTGATGAAACCCGAGCGTGCATAGACGCTATAACCGAAGAACTTGAAAATGGCGCCCCTAATTTTTTCGGGGTACAGAGGTTCGGGGAAAATAGGCCTGTGACGCACGTCGTTGGTGAAGCGATGCTTCGGGGAGATATCAAAGAGGCAGCGCTTACCTATATTGCAAGACCATTTCCCGAAGAAAATGAGGAAATCAGGAAAGCTCGCCAGTTCGTCTGGGAAACAGGGGATTTCAAGGAAGGACTGAAAATATATCCTATCCATTTCCAGTATGAAAGAGCTATGATGAACCATCTGATCGGCCATCCCGATGATTATGCGGGAGCTTTCAGGGCATTGTCGCCAAAATTGATGGAACTGTTCTTGCATGCATATCAATCGTATATTTTCAACAGGATATTGAGCCGGCGCATTGAATCCGGCATGTCTATTGATGAGGCATATGATGGGGATATCGCATGTTTCAAGAACGAAATGGGATTGCCGGATCATTCACGTCTCCAGAAAGTAACGTTTGGTAACCTTGACGGCATAAATAACCTGGTAAATCGAGGACGTGCATTCATGACCGCGCCTATTGTGGGATATGATACCCAGTTCGCGCAGGGCGCAATGGGTGAGATCGAGCATTCGGTCGTTGCGGAATTGAAAGTTGACCTAGAAGGTTTCAAAGTGCCAGCTATGCCTGAGTTATCATCAAAGGGTTTGCGCCGAGAGATAATCGTGCCTTTTAAACCGGAAATCATCGTTGAAGAGGATGGACTCAATATCGGGAAAACGAAAGTGGTGTTGGGATTTTCATTGCAAAAGGGAAGTTATGCTACGACTGTTTTGCGGGAGTATATGAAATAAACGAAAATATGAAACCTTTTCAATTTGAATAATATCTAATATCAATCTCTGCTTTGCATCCTTTGCGGTGAGAAATCTACACTATAGAACACGGATTGCACGGATATGCGCGGATTTCATATCCGCGAAAATCCGTCTGATCCGTGTCATACGTGTGCCTTTTGTTTGCTGACTCTGTGGTTTTCAAACCTGAAAATAAATAGAAAGTTTCAAAAATGCTTGAGCTCAGTATAAAAATGAACTCAGGTAAACTTATCATATTTCCCGGCAGTTAAAGAGTGAAAAATATATGTTCACAATAATCACAGGCGCTCAATTCGGGGACGAAGGAAAAGGAAAGATAGTGGATATGATGGCATGCGAATACGATGTTATCGCTCGGTTCCAGGGCGGTGACAATGCGGGTCATACCGTTGTCGCAGAAGGAAAGACCTACAAACTGCATCTTATTCCATCCGGTGTGCTTTTCGGTGCGCGCCTCCTGATCGGTCCGGGTACCGTGATGAATCCCAGGATATTAATGGAAGAGCTTGCCATGCTCAGTGAAAATGGCGTCGAAGTGCCACCCTCAAGGCTTGGCATCGATGCCAAGACAAGCATAATAATGCCCTATCATGTAGCACTTGACGGTCTTCGTGAATCAAAACGCGCCGTGAAAATAGGAACCACTAACAGGGGGATCGGGTTTGCTTATGTCGATAAAGTGGGGCGTGAAGAGGTACAGATGGCCGACATTGCGGACAGGAACCTTTTCATGCAGAAGCTTGATGAGATAATTCCCCAGAAGGAGAGCGCGATAAAAGAAATGGGTGGAGATCCAAAAATCGCACGGTCAGAAATTGAAGAGTATCTTGAGATCGGAAAAAAATTGAAACCTTACATCACCGATGTATCAAAAGAGATAAACCAGGCTCTGAAGGCTGGCAAAAAAGTCCTTGCTGAAGGGGCGCAGGGAACGCATCTTGATATAATCCATGGGACACAAAAATTCGTCACATCTTCAAGCACAGTAGCAGGCTCAGCATGCGCTGCGCTTGGTGTAGGTCCAACGAAAGTGAATGAAGTGCTGGGAGTAGTGAAAGCTTACATCACAAGGGTCGGTGAAGGACCGCTTCCCACAGAGCAGAAAAACAAAATTGGGGAGCATCTGCGCGAGAAAGGCGGGGAATTCGGAACAACGACCGGACGTCCCAGAAGATGCGGATGGTTTGACATGCCTCTGGCGCAAAAAGCCATCGATCTCAATGGATATACGTCCATGGCTCTCACCAAACTTGACGTGCTTTCAGGACTTGATCCTGTGAAACTCTGCGCAGGGTATGAACTGGATGAAAAGAAACTTGACTACATGCCTGAGCTTTCCCATGATGTCGCAAGGTGCAAGCCCATCTACGTCGATATTCCTGGATGGCATGAATATATCTCGAATACCGAGGATTTTACAGACCTTCCTGAAAATGCAAGGGATTATGTTCAAAAGCTTGAAGATCTAATGGGTGTTAAAATAAAATATATTTCTGTGGGTCCGGGAAGAAAGCAAACTTTTATGAAATAATAACCTATATATTAATACAGGGGCAACATGGAAAAATCAATCAGGTTGAAAGTAGCTGAAGCAGACCAGCGGGACGTAGGGAAAGGCATAGTAAGGATAGATGAGAAATTCCGAAACACAATAGGGGTCAATATCTTTGATGTAATTGAACTAAAAAGTGAAGAACGCTCAACATCCGCGATCGTGGGAAGGGCATATCCGCAGGATGAAGGGCTTGATGTCATACGAATGGACGGGTTGATCCGCACAAATGCCCGGACAAGCCTGGGGGAATATGTGGAAGTTGCAAAAGCGAATTGGAAAGAAGCGAAAAAGGTCATGCTTGCCCCGGTTACGCAAAATATTCATATTTATGCTCCCAGTGAAAGCCTTCGCGCGATCTTCCATAACAGGACAGTCTCAAAGGGAGACATCATTTCGACCACAAGCGTGCGCCGGCCAAAAGAATCTTTTGGCAGTGAGGTTATGTTCGAGCAGGTATTCCCTGAATTTTTCGGAGGTTCATTTGGTCTGGGGGCGATAAAACTCCATGTTGTTGCAACCTCACCTTCTGGAATAGTCAAGATCACCGATATTACGGAAGTGGAACTTTTACCTGAAGCAGTAGCGCTTCCCCAGGAAATACCTGAAGTAATGTATGAAGACCTTGGGGGCATAAAACCCGCGCTCAGTAAGATCAGGGAAATAATAGAACTGCCTCTTAAGCATCCGGAACTATTCAGCCGGCTTGGGATCGATGCGCCAAAAGGAGTGCTTCTGCATGGTCCTCCCGGAACAGGGAAAACAATGCTGGCAAAAGCAGTTGCGAATGAAAGCGAGGCATATTTTATCACGATCAACGGTCCTGAGATAATGTCTAAATATTACGGGGAAAGCGAGCACAAGCTGCGTGAGGCTTTTGATGTGGCAGAAAAAAATGCCCCTGCTATAATATTTATTGATGAGATAGACAGCATCGCCCCGAAGCGCGCCGAAGTGACTGGCGAAGTTGAAAGGCGCGTGGTAGCACAGCTTCTGTCTCTTATGGACGGGCTAAAATCAAGGAAGAATGTTATAGTGATCGGCGCGACTAACCGGCCTGAAGCACTTGATATGGCGCTTCGCCGCCCGGGCAGGTTTGACCGCGAGATAGAATTGCGTGCTCCCGACCGTCAAGGGAGGTTTGAGATATTCCAGATACATACACGGGGGATGCCATTTGCGCAGGATGTGAAACTTGATGACCTCGCCGATCGGACATATGGTTTTGTGGGCGCCGATATCGCAGCTTTATGCCGTGAGGCTGCAATGACTTCACTGCGCCGGATTCTTCCTGAAATAGACCTTGAGCAGAAAGTAATCCCCAAAGAGACCCTTGATAAGCTGGTTATCAAAGCTTCAGATTTTGAAGATGTGATGAAAGAAATCCAGCCATCCGCACTTAGAGAAATACTCTTTGAAGTACCCAACGTATCCTGGACTGACATCGGTGGTCTTGAGAATGTGAAAGCGCTGCTTTCTGAGGCTGTGGAATGGCCTCTGAGGTACAGTGAATCATTCAAGCGGATAGGTGTTGAAGCTCCCAAAGGGGTTCTTCTCTACGGACCGCCTGGTACTGGAAAGACGCTTCTTGCAAAAGCCATAGCTAATGAAAGTGAGGCAAATTTTATAACCGTGAAAGGAAGTGATATTTTATCAAAATGGTATGGCGAATCGGAGAAGCATATAGCTGAGATCTTCAAGAAAGCCCGGCAGGTTGCGCCTGTCATCATATTCCTTGATGAGCTTGATGCTCTTGCCCCGGTGAGGGGTTCGGCTGAGGGTGAGCCGCGTGCTACCGAGAGGATCGTCAATCAATTACTTTCAGAACTTGATGGCTTAGAGGAACTCAGGGGTGTTGTGGTAATAGGTGCGACAAACAGGCCCGACATAATAGATCCTGCTCTTCTTCGGCCCGGAAGGTTCGATGAAATGATCCTGGTGCCTGTTCCTGACCATAAGACAAGGTCTGAGATCTTTAAAGTCCATACGAAGAAGATGGCGCTTGCTGATGACGTAAATACAGGTGAGCTTGTCAGGATAACTGAAAATTTCACGGGCGCGGATATCGCGGCAGTCTGCAAGAAGGCGGGGCGCTTTGCCATGCGTGAGAACATCAATGCTGAAAAAGTAAGCCAGAAGCATTTCCTTGCTGCCGTTGAAGATACTGGCCCTTCAGTCACGCCTGATATAATGAGCTATTATGAAAAGTTAAAGGATGAATTGCGAAAGAAGCGCTCAAAGCAGATTGAGTCAAGTCCTGGAATATACGTATAATATGTAATAGAATAATAAAATGCGGGGGCTTATGATAAAGGAAGGAGTTTTATTCGAAAAGCTGCCTGACAATAAGGTAAAATGCCAGGTTTGTTCCCACCGATGCACTATTGCAGAGGGAAAATTTGGGATTTGCAGGACAAGGCAGAATAAGAACGGAAAGCTTTACACGCTGATATATAATTTAGTTTCAAGTGAAGCTGTTGACCCGATCGAGAAAAAGCCCCTATATCATTTCATGCCCGGAACGCTTTCGTATTCTCTTGGAACGATAGGATGTAATTTCAGGTGCCAGCACTGCCAGAACTGGAATATCTCGCAGGTGGCACTTGATGAGTTACACACGATGGAAATAACCCCGGAGGAAGCTATCAGACGGGCGCTGGCATCAGGTTCAAAGTCGATTTCCTGGACATACAATGAACCTGCCATCTGGCATGAATATACCTATGACAGCGCCGTACTTGCAAGAAAAGCGGGATTAAAAACGATATATGTGACAAACGGTTTCATCACACCCGAGGCGCTGCGGCGCATCGCTCCTTATCTTGATGTTTTCCGAGTGGATATTAAATCCTTCTCGGATGATTTCTACAGGAAAATATGCGGCGCAAGACTTGCTCCCGTTCTTGAATCCACAAAGCTTGCAAAAGAGCTGGGGATGCATATTGAAACTATAACCCTAGTTATTCCTTCGAAAAACGATTCACCCGAAGAGATATCACAGATCGTGCGCTGGGTGCTTGAAAATCTTGGCGCTGACACCCCCATGCATTTTACGAGGTTCCATCCTATGTATAAGATGGATGAACTTGAGCCAACGCCGGTAAGCACTCTTGAGATGGCTTATGACATTGCAAAAAAAATTGGGATGAGATTCGTATATCTGGGAAATGTCGCAGGGCACAGGTATGAAAACACCTATTGCCCGAAGTGCAATGCTTTGTTGATTGACCGCCTGGGATTCAGGGTGAGTGAAGTCAGGATAAAGGATGGGAAATGCCCGGAATGTGGTGAGAGCATACCGATTGTGGAATCGTGAGATAGCGTAGGGGTTGGGCGGATACGGAAGGACCCGTGAAAATCCGTTGAATCTGTGTAACTGAAAAATAGAAAGAAGCCCCGGGAGGGAATTGAACCCTCGACCTCGTCCTTACCAAGGACGCGCTATACCTCTAAGCCACCGAGGCGCATATCGTGTATTTTTTGCCTGGATCTGTTATGAGCGGGCCCGGAGGGATTCGAACCCTCGACATCCGGGTTAGAAGCCCGGCGCTATATCCAGGCTAAGCCACGAGCCCAGCGCGAAACTCCAAGATGATTTGTTTAGTTAAAAAGCTTTGTGCATCAAATCATATAATCTTTTTTCAGGGCTTCGATCTCAGGCAATAATATATAGTCCAATGATGTTCCCTTTGCTTCCCTTATTTTCATAACTCCAATAAGTTCAGAGTAACTTCCGCCTGCAAGCCCGTTCGCGACGATCGCGGCGCCCTGCGCGGCCTCCTTGACATTTTTTGTCGGAAAACCTTCTAATTTCCTCAACGGTGCAACATCAAGCTTTCTTTTAATTTCATCCAGAAGCCCTTCAACCCTTGAAATCCTTCCTGAGATGAGTATTTCTCTGGGTTTTACAGAAGCGGTAAGTTGGAGGACATCCTTGATCGCACCTTCCAGATATGCATTCAAAGCATCTTCGTTTTCCATCAATTTATCAGGAGTCCTCGCTAGTTTCTCAATCCCACCTCTAAAAACAAGTTCTTTATTGAAGCCCCCAAGAAGATAAGCAAGTTCCGAATCCATACCACCGAGTGAGAGAAAACCGATATTTCCTACACTTCCACCGATCCCATCCACGATCTGTCCTTTATTTACCGCAATAGCCGCAGTATATCCGAATCCCATTTCCAGCAATATGAAAGATGTTTCCCTGAATCCTATATTGAATCTGATTGCCTGATCACGGATCCCAAGCGCTGCGCAGCAGAGTTTATCTGCTGTACCCATATCGATCCTGTTAAATTTGCGATAATATGGGACGGTGGGAAGATGTATAACCCCGGGAAGAAAAAATACAGGTAGCCTGTTATGTTTCATCCAGTTTATGGATGCACGCAGTCCCAGGATACTTTTCGTATCTTCTTTCTTGATAAGGGTCATAAGGAATAATTCTCTCTCCCCGATATCCCTGATATTAGTGACTGGAATCCCAAAACCGGAAGGTCCGACAACGAAATCTACCCCCGTTTCAGTTATGATGTTTGAGAGAAGTTCCGGATCTTTGACTATCTCTTTAGTGGATATTGAAATATCAAGAATTACCTTTTCATCATCAAGACCGCAAAGATCGAAACTTTTTGTTCCCGGATCTATTCCGATTACCCTTACCATACCCACAAGTTATCATACTATATCATTAATGTTTATGTTCTTGCCGGCTTTCTTTCGATCACTTTTACCCAGCGACCCGGAATGACCTCCACAAGCACGGGCATATTAGGCTGGATTTCATCAAAAAATAACGTCTCATCTGAAAGCGGGTGATCCTCACCACCGCATACAGGGCATTTTTCGAAATATGTTTTTCTCTTATTAAGATCGGACATTAAAAAACCTCCCTGAATAGTATATTTGCTCTGGATAACAATAAGAGTGATGGTTAGAAGGAATAGGTTTTTATCATTTACCAATATTATAAACAAAAATCAGGGATTATCATGCAGGCAGAAATATTCGACAAAGTCCATGTGGAAATAAATGGCGGGAAGTATGAGGGGACACTCATGCCTTCACAAACTGACAGGATGGTTCTAAAATTAAAAAATGGTTATAATATCGGGTTAAAGAAACAATCAGCAATCATAACCCTGCTTGAAAAGAAAGAGAATAAAAAGCCCGGGCATGAAAATGTTTGCCCTGAGAAGAAAAGAAGTTCAAAGCTTCCCAACATTTCAATCCTTTCAACGGGCGGCACCATAGCAAGCAAGATAGATTACCGAACAGGAGCTGTTACCTCACAATTCTCAGCAGATGATATCCTTCAGGCGATCCCTGAACTTAAAGAAATAGCAAATTACAACTGCCGCATGATATACAGCATTTTGAGTGAGAACATGCGTCCCTCTTACTGGATTGAGCTTGCGGGCGCAGTATATGAGGAGATCAAGAAAGGCGCAGATGGCGTCATCATCACACACGGCACTGATACTATGATGTATACGGCAGCAGCCCTCTCATTCATGATAGAAACACCTGTTCCTATTGTGCTTGTAGGTTCCCAGCGAAGTGCAGACCGGCCCAGCAGCGATAATGCCATGAATGCTATATGTGCAGCGGCAGTTGCTGCAAGTGATATTGCAGAGGTTTGTGTCGTGATGCATGGCTCAACAAGCGATGACTTCTGCTATATCCACAGGGGAACGAAAGTCCGCAAGATGCACACATCGCGGCGGGATGCTTTCCAATCAATTAATGCAAGACCCATTGGACGTGTGGAATATCCCTCAAGGTTGATCAAAATGGAATCTTCATTTGTGAAAAGAGGCGAAAAGTTGCTTGTCCTCCATGATAAGATCGAATCCAAATGCGCCCTGATAAAATATGCCACTGGTGCAAGCAATGAATCCCTCCTGTTCCATTCAGGATCGGGATATAAAGGAATTGTTATTGAAGGCACAGGTCTCGGGCATGTTTCTACAGAATGGATACCTCTCATAAAAAGGGTTACAGATTTCGGTATTCCTGTTGTCATGACCTCGCAATGCATTAACGGGAGGGTATGTGACCGTGTTTATGACACGGGGAGGGATATATTGAAAGCCGGTGCTATAGAGGCCGAAGACATGATGGCTGAAGTCGCTCTTGTAAAGCTCATGTGGGTACTTGGGCAGACGCATGATATCGAAAATGTTAAAACAATGATGCAAACGAATATCGCAGGCGAGATAACTCGAATCACTTCCCAATCATAATCATAAGTATTATTATATTTTTTGTAGAATATAACAGTTAATATTAAATACTTATAAAACTATCAATAATATTGCTGTAGGATCAGGCGCCTAATGCCTTTAGTACCCTCAGTCTCCTTCGACCCATCGATTTTATTAGGCGCCTGGTAACTACGCCTTATTTTAACAAAAGTTCCAAATGGTTTTCATATTGTTTATTTGCCGATGCGATACGATAATGATGATAATAATAAGTATATTTCCTAAAGAATATAACAGTTAATATTAAATACTATAAAAACACGATTAATCATGCTGTAGGATCAGGCGCCTAATGCCTTTAGTACCCTCAGTCTCCTTCGACCCATCGATTTTATTAGGCGCCTGGTAACTACGCCTTATTTTAACAAAAGTTCCAAATGGTTTTCATATTGTTTATTTGCCGATGCGATACGATAATGATGATAATAATAAGTATATTTCCTAAAGAATATAACAGTTAATATTAAATACTATAAAAACACGATTAATCATGCTGTAGGATCAGGCGCCTAATGCCTTTAGTACCCTCAGTCTCCTTCGACCCATCATTTTTATTAGGCGCCTACCCTGCACTTATTCATTTCTGTTCTTTGATTTTTTCAAGCACCCTTATATTTTTTATCGCTGTAAAAGGATAATTTCCTGTTTCGTCTTTTTCTGCAGATTTTACCATATCCCATATCGTGAGAAGCGCAACACTAACCCCATGAAGGGCCTCCATTTCAACACCTGTTTTTCCGATCGTCCTGACATCGACTGTCACTTTTACGTTATCATGATCCAGGTCAAATTGCACATCGATGCCAGTTATCGGGATCTGATGACACATCGGTATCACAGAAGATGTATTTTTTATTGCCATTATTGAAGCGATCCGCGCAGTTTCAAGCACCGAACCCTTGATAATTTTTTTGTTATTTATGGCTTCGATCGTTTCGGGCCTTAATTGTATCTCCCCGGAAGCTTTCGCACGTCTTGAAACCTCTTCTTTGTTGCTGATATCGACCATCTTCGCCTTATCCCCTTCTATGTGTGAAAACTTCATAATTTCATTACCGTAGGAATGCAATCAATGACATCAGTGGCAAGAAGTCCGTATCCGAATTCCTTGAATGCAAGGTCACCAGCCGCGCCATTAATAAAGGCACCACTAGCTGCCGCTTCAAGGGGAGAATCACACCTGGCAAAAAGCGCACCTGCAAGACCTGCCAGGACATCGCCCGTCCCTCCGACCGTCATTCCAGCATTTCCAGTCCTGCTGACGCGGACCTCTGCGCCGTCTGAGATGGTATCAACGGCGCCTTTTAGCAGAACCGTGACCTCATGATCGTTTGCAAAATCCTTTATCATTTTCACCCTTTGTTTCAGGTCTTGTGGGACGTCAAGACCACACAACCGTTTCATTTCACCCGCGTGGGGCGTTATAATTATTTTCCTGCTAAGCAGGGGAACCAATCGCATTGAGAGCGCATCGGCATCAATAACAGCTTTTTTGCATAATGGAACGATTTTTTCAATTGCATTTAGGGTCTCATCCGCAGTCCCCAGCCCCATCCCCATTACGACCACATCATGCCTGGAAATTAGCTGGGAAATAACCGCAATATCCTCTTCCAATAGAATATCACCCGAAAGAGCACGAACGATTAGATTTGGAGAGAACGAGGCAATGATGTCTGAAACATTTCTGGGCGCGGCAACTGTTACGATATCGGCGCCGGCACGAAGTGCGCCAAGTGCAGCCAGCGCGGGAGCGCCTGAATATGGTCCTCCTCCAATAACAAGGACTCTTCCTGCATCGCCTTTATGGCTTGTTGGGGTTCTTTTCAGGAAAGGCTGGATGTCGCCGGGACCCACATAGAATTCAGCATCTAGCGGGATCCCTATATCTTCGACCCTGATCTCTCCGGCATATTTTTTTGCATCAAGGCTCATGAGGCCGACTTTCATTTTATGAAATGTCAGCGTAAGCCCAGCTTTCACTGATCTCTCGAATTTCCCGCTATCGGGATCAAGACCGGATGGCACGTCAACAGATATCACAAAAGCGCTCGAGGTATTTATGAGATCAATGGCAGTTGATTCAGGTTCACGGATTTTCCCGCGAACACCTGTTCCAAATATCCCATCAATTATTATGTCTGCATTTTCTATCAATTTGCGATCAAGTGCCTTTGAATCCACGACTTGAGTTAGCTGAATGGATATTTTTTCCAGCACATTCCAGTTCTGCAGCGCTTCAGGGGTTTTGATCTCTTCTTTTCGGCCCAATAGAATAACCCTGACATCATACCCGCTTGAATGGCGCGCTGCCACAAAAGCATCACCCCCGTTATTACCTTTTCCTGCAATGATCACAACTTTACCTCTGCTTATCCTTTCCTTTACCGCTCGCGCTATTACTGCACCCGCATTTTCCATGAGCTGGAGGCGTTTAATCCCCAGGTATTCACAATTGGCGTCGATAGCTGCCATGCGGGATGAAGTGATTGATTGCATATATTGATATTAAGCGTGTGAAACCTTATAATTTATTAAAAGAATTTGAGTACAATATAGATAAGTGTTCAACGCCTTAATAGAAAATAAATCATGCCACAACAACCCCCCCATTTAAAACGCGTCCGAACGATAGCAGATTACCAGTTCGGTCACAGCGCTGGCGATATACTTTTTCCCGATAATGTGGAATTCAAGTTCTCAACTACTAAAAGAATACGCCAGATACTCCTTGATAACGAGCGACTAGCAACGGTCAGGGCAAATGACGGCATGCTGACCCTGAGCATTAAAGGAGCAGGTAAGATACATGGATTTATCAAATATCCGGGTCACAGGGTAGTGGTAAATAGCGATGCTGCACCTTTTGTTGCAAAAGGAAAGACCGCTTTCTCGCGACATGTAGTTTCTATTGATCCCCAGATAAGGGCCGGGCAGGAAGTTCTTGTCGTAGATGAAAACGACCGACTGCTTGCGACTGGAAAAACAGTGCTTTGCGCTCTTGAGATGCAGGTATTTAAAAAAGGGACAGCGGTGGAGGTAAGAAGCGGAATTGATACAAAAGACAGGCCAGATACTGATTGAAACACCTTTTTATGCAATAATTATTACTACAGGTTATCAATGCCTATAGAAAATATTATATATGGTAATGTTGTAGTATGCAGAGGTGAAGTTAATGAGTCGCGTTATCGGATTAAAATGCAGGGAATGCGGAGCCGAGTACCCTGCCGTTATCCAGAATACATGTTATGAGTGTTTCGGACCTCTTGAGGTCAATTACGATTGGGATTTTATTTCAGATCACATAGACAAAAAAAAGATAGAGGCGGGTCCAAAATCCATATGGAGATACGCCGACCTCCTGCCGCTTGAATCAGAAAAACGTATTGATCTTGGCGCTGGTTTTAATAAGCTTCATCATGCGCAGCGCCTTGGCGCTGTGCTTGGGCTGGATAAACTTTATATTCTTGATGAGTCGGTGAATCCCACGAATTCATTTAAGGACAGGGTTACATCCGTTGCTATTTCAAAGGCGATCGAATTCAATGTTAAAGCCGTGGGATGCGCAAGCACAGGAAACCTTGCGGCAGCAGTAGGAGCCCATGCGGCAAAGGCTGGGCTTCCGGCATATATTTTCATTCCTGCAACTATAGAACTCGGAAAGATCGTTCAGATGCTTATCTACGGACCCAATGTCATAGCTGTTGAGGGAACTTATGATGATGCAAACAGGCTTGCAAGCGAGGTCGCCGATTCACATCCCGACTGGGCTTTCGTGAATATTAATATCAGGCCCTATTATACGGAAGGCTCAAAAACGCTGGCTTATGAAACTGCCGAGCAGTTAAACTGGCAGGTTCCGGATCATATTGTGGCCCCCATGGCAAGCGGAGCGCTCCTGTGTGCAATTTCGCGCGGATTTAAGGAATTAGAACGTGTAGGGTTTGTGGATAACGCAGATGTCAAGGTATCAGGTTCACAGCCCCTTAACTGTTCACCTATCTCAAGTGCCGTGCAAAAAAACAGCGAAGTTATCCCGGTAAGGAACTTTGAGACCGTGGCTCACAGCCTTGCAATAGGCAATCCAGCAGACGGTTACTATGCGAAGAAGACCATCCTCGATTCGGGCGGTTATGCAGCAACACCGACAGACACTGAGATCATCGAAGCTATACATCTTCTTGCAAGGACAGAAGGCATATTCACAGAACCCGCTGGCGGCACAACGATAGCGGGTTTGAAGAAGCTCGTGGAAAGCGGGCATATCCAGCATGATGAACGTGTTGTGGTCTATGTGACCGGAAATGGTCTTAAGGCACAGGATACTCTTCTTAAATCACTACAGCGCCCGCCGGTTATCAAGCCCATGCTAAGCGAGTTTGAGCGTCTGTCAGCGCCTTCGATCGAAATTCATAAACAGCATGTTACTCCTCTTGCTCATTCATAAAGGTGATTAAAATGGTAAAAGTTAGATTTTCTTCAGCATTAAGCAATGTGACCCATTCACGCGAAACAATAATTGAAGTCGGGAATACGACCGTAAAAACCGTACTTGATAAACTTGTGCAGCAGTTTGGCCCTGATTTTGAGAAGCGCATCCTGGAAAAAGGCGAAGTAAGGCGGTTTGTTAACCTTTACGTCAATGGTGAGGATATAAGGCATTTGAGCGGTCTTGACAGCCCCGTAAAGGATACTGATGAGATCTCGATCCTTCCTGCCGTGAGCGGGGGATAACTGTTTTTCTTTTGGCTGGAATTTATTATGGACATAAAAGACCTGAAATTTGAAGATGGACTTATCACAGCTATAGCCCAGGATCATAAGACAGGTGAAGTGCTCATGGTAGCATTCATGGATAAAGAAGCCCTCCAGAAGACCATCGAAACAAAAAGAGGATACTATTGGAGCAGGTCACGCCGTAAACTCTGGAAGAAGGGGGAAAGCTCAGGCCATGAGCAGATCGTTCACGATATCTTGATAGACTGCGATGCAGATGCTGTTCTGCTTAAGATCGAGCAGATCGGAGGTGCCTGTCATACCGGCTACAGGTCATGTTTTTACAGGACTATCGAAGGTGACGTGATTGGTGAGAAGTTATTCGAGCCGGATGATGTTTATAAAAAATGATACCATGTTTAAATTAGAAATTCCTGATGGGTTCTTGATGACATAGCTCGGAAACTACATTTATATATATCCAAAACATAGAGGAAAAAAGGAGAAAGCAAATGATCGAGATTACAGATACTGCTGCGGCAGAATTGAAAGAATTGCTTGAAAAAGAAAAGAAAAACGACCATGGATTACGCGTTTTTGCAGCCGGAATGGGCTGCAGCGGAGTACAATATGGTCTGACCCTTGAAAAAACAGCAAAAGAAGATGATGCTGTTTCAGAAAGCAATGGAGTAAAGATATTCTTCAAAAAAGATATCCAGGAAGATATTGAGGAATTCAAGATCGATTTTATCGATAATGAATATGGCAAAGGGTTTGTCATCGATAATCCCCATGCTTCAAAATGCGGTTCAAGCTGCGGCTCCTGCGGATGAAATATGTTTCCAGGTCTTGGTAAGGGTATAAATCCACGTAAGATGGCTTCTATGATGAAGCAGATGGGGATAGATGTAGAGGAAATAGAGAACGTGGAAGAGGTTATCATCCGTACCCCTCAAAAAGATATTGTTTTCAAGGATGCCCAGGTCAGCATAATGGATGCCAGGGGGATGAAAACATATCAGGTAATGGGAACGCCGCATGAAGTTTTGCGTGAAGTTACTGAAGTTACGATACCAGAAGAAGACGTAACACTTGTAATGGAACAGGCAAAATCAAATAATGCCGATGCCCGAAATGCCCTTAAGGAGACAAAAGGAGATATTGCTGCGGCTATAATGAAGCTGAGCAAAACGGGTTAATTTTTTTTCTAATAAATGAACCGACTCGTACGTTCTGATACTGACTCATGCTACTGGAATTCGATTCAGTTAGTATAAGTTAGGTGCCAATTCCTCCAATACAGCATTAGCGTATAGTGTGATGAGACAATTCATCGAATTTTGTGGTTTTAAGAACCAAACTCAACAAAAAGGGCTAATAAATACAAATTTGATTAATAATATTTTAAAAAAAAAGAAATTGTAAGAAGAATGTGAATTCTTCTTAACCGAATAAGGCTCCGAGGCCTTCCATTCCGCTTTCTTCAGCTTTCTCTTTGGCTTTCTCATCCACTACTGGAGCTTCTGCCGTGGCTGCTGCGGCTGCTGCTGGAGCTGCTGCGGCTGCTGGGGCTGCGAATGCTGCCTTTGCGATTGCCTCTTCAATATTGACGCCATCAAGGGCTGCTACCAGGGCTTTTGCCCTTACTGCATCAACAGTAATGCCTGCTGATTTTACAACAGCAGTTATTCCTTCTTCAGTCACTTTTTGTCCTGCGCTGTGTAATAAGAGCGCTGCATATACGTATTCCATTTTAATCACCTATTTATTTAATTAACCGAATAACGAGCCTTAGCCCGCTATAAATCTTCTTGCTTTGGTATTCCATCATCTTTTCTTATTTTGGCGCCGCTGCAAGTTTTTCCTTTAGTTTAGTACTGGTCGAGTTTGCATCTTTTGCATTTGTCAACTTTGCTATAGACATCATCTGCGCATTAGCTTTTCCAAGTAATACATCGATGATCTCAGGCATTACTATTTCAGCATTGATCGCAAGATTCCTTGACTGGGACGCTGCCTTTGTAAGCAGTGTGCTGATCGTGAATTTAGTCGGATATGCTGAGTTGACTGACAAATTGAATGCATGCTGGACTGCCAGTGTTAGATTATTCTTATAGATCGTTTCATCGACCGACAGGATCTTTGACTCATATATCATGCCGTTTTGATAAACAGCGCGAAGGTCAAGGCCCAATTCCATTGGATGGATTTCAAGCCGTGAAAGAATGGATGCAAGTTTTGCATCAACAACATCGCCTTTCTTGGCTACAATTTTAGTCTGGCGGATTACGACTTTTCCACCTTCAATGCCTGCTGCGATCCCTGCACCGGTCAATTCTCCGACAATTGGCCCTGGTGGGAAAGATGTTGGTCCTTTCTCTACTACAATATCCTTTGGCGAAACTGCTCCGGCTTTTATAGGTGCGGAGGTCTTGCCCTGTTGAAGTATTTTTTGTAGCTTGAAAGGGTTCTCGTTCGTGAACAATAGTGCAGTCTGATCTTCCACATACTTATTTATCTGTTGTACATCGGTTGAAGACTCATTAAGTGCACGGTCAATAAGCGAGTTCCTGCACAGCTTCAGGTCAGCGATGCCGCGAAGGCTCTTTCGCATCAATTGAAGCTGGTTTGAGGGAATGCCACGGATTCCCACAACACCAATCGATGAATATGTAGTGATATTTTTCTTTATTTCCTCAATTTCATCTTTTTTCCATTGGGGGATATGTATACTGTGATGTGCAACTTCTGTTGACATTTTAAATCACCTTCACTGCAGGTCCCATAGTGGATTTTACATAGATCGACTTAACGTTATAAAGACCGCGTTCATATCTGTGCTCAATGCGGTTTATTATTGCCTCGATGTTCTGTGCTAATTTCACAGGATCCATGTCCTTTTTACCTACTAAAATATGGAATGTCAATTTATCCTTGGATCTCACTTTTATTGAGTTCTTGGATTTGTTGATCACCTGGACAATATCCTTGTCAGCAGTAAGGGGTATTGGCATTTTTCCCCTGGGACCAAGCACCTGTCCAAGGGTCTTGCCTATTGCAGGCATGTAGGCAGATTCTGCTATGAAGAAGTTTACTTCTTCTGCAAGATTTTTTGCCCGCGACTTGTCTTCACCAAGAACGCTTATTTCTTCGGGATCAAAAACGTAATCTGCGCCTGCAGCCTTTGCTCTTTGCGCAGTATCACCTTTTGCGAATACAGCGATCTTTATGGGTTTCCCAAGGCCGTTTGGCAGAATAATCTCTTCATCAAGCCTGTTGGTGGGCTGGTTCATATCAAGATTCTTAAGGTTGATAGCGATTTCAACACTTTCTGAAAATTTTCGCTCGGGAGCCTTCTCCAGAGCTTGCTTAACGGATTCAAGTACTTTTTCGTGTTCCAATATAATTCCTCCCGTAGTATTCGACTACTGTCTCCTACGGATGATAGGGGAGTACTCTTTTCTACTAGATAGTACTTTAAGCTATCGGTCGATTGGCTTCTGGATGTTTATCAGCAATATTATTTATGGAGAGAGTAAGTATCGAGGGGATCACATGGAAAGGTTTAAGAATCGAAATATACTGGTCGTTATTCTCATTGGGGCACTAGTATTTGCGATTTTCACAAACGCAATCGGGTTTGAAAAGTTCCTTGGTTTGTTAAGTAATGTCAAGAAACAATTCCTCCTTCTTGCTATCCTGTTCAATCTATTAAATATCATCACCTTCACCATTTCATGGCGGTTCCTCACACCAGGTAAGATCAGCCTCTATAAATTATTCAAATTCTATACGGCAGGGACATTTATCAACAATATAACCCCGTCATTCGGAACTGCTGGCGAGCCGATAAAAGCCATGTTCCTCGGAAAAGAGACGGGTTCAAACAAGTCTGAATGCTTTGCGGGGGTTGTTTCTGCCAGAATGCTCAATATGTTCCCATTTGTAACCATCGGGATGCTGGGTGCCGGGCTCATGTTCTCAAATCCAGGGATAGAACTTGGTTTCTGGACTATTTTTGGTTTGCTCTTCTCTCTCGGGCTTGCATTTTCGATCTTCGGTCTTATTATTTATTTTTATATGAGAAAGGACAAACTATCATCGTTCGTCCATTCAAGCATCCGTTTCCTGGCTCCTTTTATCGGCCTTGTTAAGAAGGGATTTGACCATACAGCTTATGTGTCTGCGGTTGATGAATCCATTAACTCGTTCCATGGTGGTCTCCAGAATATTCACCAGGATAGGTCCGGCCTTGCAAAAGCCACCTTATTTTCCTATCTCGGCTGGGTCTTTGATATTCTTGCAATATATATGATATTTCTCTCTATAGGCGAAACTGATATACACATAAGTGTCCTGATCATTTCCTATACTATATCAATGATAAGCGGCTGGCTTCCTCTTTTTCTTCCCGGGGGTCTTGGGATCGTGGATGGCACTATGGCACTGCTTTTCTATTACGGCGGAGTTCCATGGGAGATAGCAGTCCTTGCCACATTTCTCTACAGGCTGGCATCCTACTGGTTCAATACGATTCTCGGAGCTATTTACTTCTGGGCGGTGCTAAAGCCTAAATAATTCATCCTTTTTAAATGTGAAACATCCATCCACTTCAATATTTTGGGGCAGTTCCCCGAATACCGACTTGAGGATCAAGTCAGAGATTTGTTCTTTCATGACCCTTGTTATTCCGATCAGGGATGTTGTGGGTCTTGGATTTACATCCACAACATACGGTTTATCCGCAAGAACAATATCCACACCCGCATAACCACGGCATCCCAGGACTTTTGCCGTTTTTTTTGCGATATCAACGATCTCCTTTTCCCGGTCACATAGATATGGCACCATGCTGCCCTCGTAAGATATTTTATCGCCTATTTTGATCAATTGCCTGTTAACCGTGAGGAAAAGCTGGGTTTTTCCTGTTATTATACTCGCGCTCAGGTTCTCCCCATGAATAAATTCCGTTGCGATAAAACCGTCCTTCAAAATCCCTTTTTTACTTCTTTGGATCCCTTCGGATGCACAACCAAATCTTGGTTTGATAACAAAATCGCCATTGTATTCACCCTCTCCTATGGTCAATGGAACCGGGATATTCTCCCTCGAAAGCTTGCGTGTGCTTTTTAGTTTATCTGCACAGAGGCGCACGGAATCTGATGGACATCCAAGGTTTGTTGTATTTTCTTCAATGATCTCTGTCAGGTCGCCAAGGATCTCATCAGGAGCAATTACAAGTCCTGCCTCACACTTTTTCGATAATGACGCCAGTGTTTCCTCAAATCTTCCCGTTTCCACAGCCGTTCCTGAGTCAATTATGGTGCCGGCTGAAGGATATAATACTTCATGACCGCCTGCAACAAAACTTCTGACAAGTGTTCCAAGCATTGCTCGTCCTTCAAACATGTATTCATCAATACCTGCGCCGACAGCGTATTCCGCGACCAGTATCTTCATATGATCCTTAAATGAACTACCGTCCTCTTGACTGAAGCACTTCTTTCTCGCTCAAGCTGCGGATATCGATCCCTTTCATCGCCTCTCCAAGTCCCTTTGAGATATCGGCAAGCGCGGATGGATTATCGTAATTATTAACAGCTTCCACTATGGCATTTGCCATCTTTTCCGGGTTTTGCGCCTTAAATATCCCGGACCCCACGAAAACCCCATCAGCTCCAAGGCGCATCATGAGAGCAGCATCCGCAGGAGTTGCAATTCCTCCGGCTGCAAAGTTCACGACCGGAATTCTTTCAAGCCTGGCTGTTTCTATTACAAGCTCGATCGGAGCTTCTATCTTTCGCGCCACCTGGATCAATTCCTCTGAGTTTTTACCTTTCAGTTCCCGGATCGCACTCATGATTGTGCGCATATGTCGCACCGCTTCTTTTACATCTCCCGTTCCAGCTTCGCCTTTTGTGCGTATCATTGCTGCGCCTTCATTAATTCTTCTTAGCGCTTCTCCAAGGTCGCGTGCGCCGCAAACGAAAGGAATTGTGAATTTTGTCTTGTCTATATGGAACATCTCATCGGCTGGAGTGAGCACTTCAGATTCATCCACCATGTCAACTCCAAGCGCCTCAAGGATCTCAGCCTCCACAAAATGGCCGATCCTTGCTTTTGCCATGACCGGAATAGTCACAGAATCTATTATCGCGGAAATAACCTGTGGGTCAGCCATTCTTGCAACACCACCAGCTTTCCTTATATCCGCAGGCACCTGGTGGAGCGCCATTACTGACACAGCGCCTGCACGTTCTGCGATCTGTGCTTCTTCTGGTGTTGTAACATCCATTATTACGCCGCCTTTTTGCATTTTTGCAAAACCGCGTTTTAACAATTCAGTGCCATGTCTAAGATTCTCAAGCTGCATAACGTCTATCCTTCTTAATGATATGAGATATACTTTGCGTACATCAGAATCTCTTTACCCCAACCCGGCCCCCGTTTGCCAGGATGCTTATACCGATTTTTTCAAGGTATGACTTAGAATGGCCTTTACCATGAATTAAAACTTCAGCAAGATCACTCACTTCATCTATATCAGTGCTTAGATTAAATGAATCAAAAACCTCAATGCACAGACCCTTTGCGATCTCAAGGTGCTTGAGAAAACTTGCCCCGTAATAATCCACATGGAAACTTAGGGGATTTCGGATAAATACTGCATTTGTGCCACCCATTCTTCCAGGCGCGATAACGATATCAGCCTGGGACGAGACAATATCCTTTATATTCTTTTTTGAGACAAGGGGGATGTCAGCCATTATTATTAGAACAGGCTCATTTAAATTGTGAGATGACATTTTCCCCAGATATTCATTGAGCGCTTCGTTTAAACCCATCTCAGTTAACACGATATTGGTATTTTCAAGATAGATGGGTGACGTGGATAAAATATCGATCACGTCAAAACAATCAGAATCCACAAGCATACCTGCAACATCGGCAAGCATTGCCATGGCAAAATCTTCCCGTTCTTTTTCGTAAAGCAATGTTCCCAGCCTTGATTTTGCGTTGCTTTTCTTAAATGGGATAACAGCTCTCATAGCCCCCAAAAGACAGGTTATGGGGATAAAAAGCTTTGGAAATGAGTTTATGAAAGTTGTTTTCAGATACAAAAAATCTATTAACCCCCAGAACAATAGAAAAAGCCGAGGTAAGACCATGAAAGAAATACTCGAAATAATTGAAAGTAATCCAAAAATCCCCCCAAAAGAGATAGCAATCATGACAGGGCTCACGGAAGCACAGGTCACCTCAAAAATAAAAGAAATGGAAAAAAATGGAATTATCCGCAAATACAAGACCGTGATCGACTGGGAAAAAGCAGGGGAAGAATATGTTTATGCCATAATCGAGTTAAAAGTCGTTTTGCGCTCAAGAACAGGGTATGATGCCATCGCAGAAAGGATCGCAAAATTTTCGGAAGTAGTATCTGTTCGCCTCATTTCAGGAGGTCATGACCTTTCATTGACCGTGAGGGGAAAATCCATGAAGGATGTAGCATTTTTCGTTGCTGAAAAAATAGCAACGCTTGAACAGGTTCAGGGTACGGTAACTCATTTTGTCCTTCGTACATACAAACAGGATGGAGATATCATGTTTGAGAAAGAACGCTCAGAACGCCTTGCTGTCTCTCCATAGTGAGAATTTATGTCAGGAAAATTCGTAGCGGCAAATGTAAGGAATATCCCTCCTTCGGGGATAAGGAAATTCTTTGACCTTGTTCTTGAGATGGAAGGTGTTATTTCATTAGGGGTGGGTGAGCCAGATTTTGTAACGCCGTGGCACATAAGAGAGGCGTGCATCTACTCGCTTGAGAAAGGATTCACGACCTATACTTCAAATTACGGTCTTCTTGAATTAAGGGAATGGATATCAAAATCTTACAAAAAGGACTATGCTGTTGATTATGATCCGCGAAACCAGATCCTTGTCACAACGGGCGTAAGTGAAGCCGCAGATCTTGCATTCAGAGCAGTTATAAACCCGGGTGATGAAGTAATAATACCTGAACCCTGCTATGTTTCATATAAACCAAGCGTTTCCCTGGCAGGCGGGAAACCGGTTCCTGTTCCAACTTTCAGTGAGAATGAATTCAGGGTCACGGCTGACCAGATCGAAAAGAGCATCACCAAAAAGACAAAGGCGCTGGTTCTCAGTTACCCCAATAATCCCACAGGCGCTATCATGAGAAGAAAAAACCTTGAAGAGATCGCTGATGTAGTAAATGAATATGATCTCATGGTAATTTCAGATGAAGTGTATGGCAAATTGACATATGAAGGCACACATACATGTTTTTCCTCAATATCAGGAATGAAGGAAAGAAGCATAATATTGAACGGTTTATCAAAATCACATGCTATGACGGGTTTGCGCATCGGGTTTGCGACTGGAAGCGAAGAACTCATAGCAGCCATGACAAAGATCCACCAGTATGCCATGCTGTGCGCGCCAATAACCGCCCAGATGGGCGCTATTGAAGCCCTGAAGAACGGCGACGGTGAAATGGAAAAAATGGTAAAAGAATATGACCGAAGGCGCCGCCTGATCGTTGATGGATTCAATAAGCTTGGTCTTGATTGCTTTGAACCCCTGGGGGCTTTTTATGCATTTCCAAGCATCAAAAGTACGGGAATGACTTCAGAAGAGTTCGCAGAAAGGCTCCTGAAAGAAGAAAAAGTGGCCGTTGTTCCCGGTGATGTATTCGGGGAATGCGGCGCAGGGTATCTTAGATGTTCTTATGCAACCTCGCGCGAACAGCTTATTGAGGCGCTTTCACGGATCGAAGCTTTTCTGGATAGGATTTAGTTTGAATCTCACCCAAAAGTTCGCATATTGCATCTACGCTTTGCGCGATAAGATTTCTAACTGACAACTAAATGTCTTTGAACCGAAGGCCAATTTAGACATACTTGATACCCTGCTTCTCAAGATCATCAGGATGGGCAAGGAGCTCATCGAAATATACTTTCTTATCCATCCTTACCATATACAGGCGCACCCACCACACGGTCGTAAGCGGTGTGATAACAATTAATGAAATAAAGAAGCTTATGAATGACCACAGGATATTGACGACGGGCAGTGATCCCATTACCTGATCAACCATAAAAAAAATAAAGCTTACGACAATAAGAAAGATGAATAATAGAACTACATCACCCTTATTCTTTTTAAAAAATTCAAATGCTGCTGAAATACTTTCTATCGGTCCGAGATTTTCTGCAACAAGCGCATACCTGAAAATCACAAGTACAATGCTCAAGACAATAATATATAATACCCACAGCATCAGTCCAACGATGAACAATGCAGCAGCCTCGGGATTCTTGGAATCCATAATTTGGGATATATCGATCTTCATCGCCCCAGGAACAATGAAAATTATACCAGCAAGGGAAATCAAACCAAAGAGAATCTCAGCAAAAAACATGTTCATAAAGTTCTTCTTTCCAGCTTCATTCATCGTGGACAGGCTTGATTTTCCAGATCCTGTAGCCTGTATTGCCATGCCAATAGCTCCTGATGTGAAATATGCTTGAATGAGAAGGATAACTAATAAAATCGCAGCTATAAGGATAACGATCTCAATAATATGTTGTTTTATGAGTGGAAGGATTACTAAAGCCATAGCTTCAGGAGTCTTTGCATTTTCAATGCTAGATAAGGATGAGCCAAAAATAAAAAAAAATCCGAAAAATGTTATTATTATGGCAAGTAAGACCGAAATAAAAAAATCCAGAATAAACGGAACACAGATGTTAAGGTTTTTCGTATATGTCCCAAAGCCGTTCCTGATTATTTTTCCGATATCTTCCACCATGTTCATTATCCTCTGCACTGTATTTTAATGACCTTATTATTTATTAATGTATCTTACATAATTTTTCAATTCATGAGTTTTTCAGGATGATTTATATTTTTATTCGAATAGCCGAAATACTATTGCAAGCACCATAAGCATAATTGCCAATAAAATCGCAATTATCGCATATCGTTTATCTGAGCCAAAAATGATAGGTATCGGACCGATAAATATTACGCCACCACCTTTTACTTTTGTTTCTGGTCTTTCTTTTGTATCCCGGGCAGAAATGCATTTCTGTTCCATTTTTTCATTAGCTAGCGAAGAACTCATCAAGCCAAATGCGATAGACAGAAAACCCAAAATTATCAGGCCGATTCCAATAGTGACCAGGAGCCCCATATCAGGCATTTCTCCTTCTGATCACGAAAAATAGGATCATTAATAGAACACCGAGGATCATTGCCAATATTGCAGACTCAGGTGATGTGCCAAACACTATGGGTATCGGACCGATCATAATAAGCCCGCCAATGTTTGTTTTTTTGGCTGAAAATACCGTTCCAATAAAAACGACCGCCAAACCAATAATTATCAGGATCGCCCCAATTTTTATAAAGTTCATAAGCTTTTTGTTTTAACAATATCCCCGTCGATATCGTCTATTTCCCGGATGAAGGTCTCTGCTATCTCTTTTGCAATGGGTTTCCAATCATTTACTCCATTATCAAGAAGCGCAGCTGTATGGACGTCGGATGGCGTTCCCTTCGTCGTAATATTGATACCGCAATGTATTTTCTCACTTGTTACCCCGGCGCTTGCTATGCTAACGGTAAGTTTCCCGTCACCCACAAAAAGATCATCACCATTTCGTGTTGTTCCTATACCATATTTTTCCAGTACTTCTTTTACACTAACGATCAGAAGACGCTGCATGTAATAAGCAAGGCGCATGCTGGCGGGTGAATTGAATCTCTCTACAATGATATGTATCAGGTCATCGCCCTTGATGGTTTTTCCCGCTTTTTCATCCTCAAGATCCTTCATGTTATCAAATGTTACATCCATCGGACCATGGAAAATAACCACAGAATCGCCTTTTATTCCCATACTATATGCCCACAATGGCGCTATCTGGGAGCCATCATATTTGATCGGATATTTTAGGATTATTGAGTTCATGATTTCTGGTTTATTCTCTCTTCCATCGGAGTTTTTTATTCTTTTCCATCTAAAGTCAGCGAAACTATTAAAAAATTACCATTCTTGAAATATATAAAACTAAATCGAAAGAATAATATACATTGCCCAACACGATTAAATTAAAAACGGGATAGTTTGAGGCTTAGCTATGAGGATAGGAAAAATAATCATTCTTTTGAATTTTATGTCAGTCGTATTTACGACAGCAGCGTATGCTGCGGAAGCGAACTTTTCAGCATCTTTGCTAACAGCCAACGATGTCAATTGCAAGAAATGCCATACTGATACTCCCCACATTATCCATGCTAACAAACCTGTGGAATGCGTCAATTGTCATGGTGATAAACTAACCGTATCTACACCAAAATGCACAAAATGCCATGACGGGCCGATTCACCAGGTGCATGCGGGGAAAGTGAGTACCCAGAAATGTGAATATTGTCATAAGACGATTGCCGGAGTACATAATAATCTTCTCAGCGATGCAGTATGTTCCCACTGCCATAAAGACCTGATAGAGGTTCACGGGAAGGAAGCTGCCTGCATAAAATGCCACAAATCCCCACCAGGGATCGTAAAACCTGTTAAATCTGAAGGAATGGTGCTTATTTGCCAGGACTGCCATGCAAATTCCAGCGTTGCAACGATCCATGGAGCAGTGGATGATAAGAAAGGATGTTATTTATGCCATGGAGGCACCTCAAAAGCAGCAGGCAGCGAGATACCACATGTGATCCATGCCACAAAGGTGGACTGCCAGGGATGCCACCAGGAGAACGGGCAGGTCGTGGTACCCAAATGCACGCGATGCCACGATATCGATAAACTGCATGCATTCAGCAAGATTGGAAAATTGACTGCGCAAAGCGGGTTGAACTGCGCGGCCTGCCATTCTGAAGAGACAAAAATGTCAGCGCCACAAACTGCGCCCGCACAGGTTGAAAATACACCAGTTTCACCTGTTCAAACCACTAAGATAGAGAACACTACGCAGGGACAGGGAGAACAGGCGCCGAAAACGCCAGGTTTTGAATCCATATCTGCAATAGGATTATTGATGTCAGGATATATGATCAGAAGGCGTGGTTGAATTATAACCCTTAACTCAGACAATTTAGGGAATAATTATTAAATTCTAATTTTTAAATTTGTTTTTCAAAATTATTGAAGAGCATATCTATTTTCTCATAATAATTGGCAAAACTCTTATCAAATCGTTTAGCTCTTGGCAGTGACTTGGTTTTCATGAATATCCATGCAATTTACAAAGTTAACCAGAAAAATCCACTTATTGATGTTGATTCAATAAAATCTACTTCGAGCGAAAGAGATATATATTTCTTATTCCCTATAGTGAATACATGGAACAATGGATAAATAATTGGCTCGAAGAACAGAGACAGAAAGGGATACGAGGATACGAAATAAAGAAATCTTACAAATCGTATTATGTCTATAAGTCAACAACAGTATGGAATAAAGAAACAAAAAAGAGGGATAAGACCTCTACTTATATCGGAAAACTGAATAAGGAAAATGGTCTAATAATAGAAAGTAGCAAAAAAATTGTCACTCAACCCATCTTCGTCAGATTAAAGACAATATCCATATCGGAAGAGCGCCCTATGTTAAAAAGTCTGTTCTTAATTACCTTACCCCTATTGATTTTAAAAATTCTTTATTCA
>Ga0209226_10000190_pt1 | contig 39990 bp, 37 predicted proteins | sample BarGraNGADG00212_2_FD_184497 | JGI IMG/M metagenome (GOLD analysis project Ga0209226, IMG submission 184497) | Arctic peat soil microbial communities from Barrow, Alaska, USA - Barrow Graham LP Ref core NGADG0011-212 (SPAdes) (version 2) | ecosystem: Environmental > Terrestrial > Soil >...
GTTCTCGGGATTCCTTGGCGGGATGGAGTCGCGGTACGGCCCGCGGATACCCGAGCGCACCGGCGAGATCGGAAACACCTGGGAGTACGTGGTCATGAACCAGGGCATCATCAACCTGTACGACCGCTACTGCCAGAGATCCGTCCCGGGCGCGCAGACGCTGTGGAGCATCGCGGGTCTCTTCGGGGCCGGCGGCTACCCCGAGGCCGACGTTCGGACCGCGTGGGACAACATGGCCAAGGTCGAGGCGCACGACCTCTTCTACGGCGCCAGGCTCGACCCCGACACCGGGGAGCTGATACCGGACTTCATGAACCCGGACTGGGCGAAGGCCGAGTGGTCGCTCATCGCGGAAGGCAAGGCGAGGAAGGCGTACGCCGACGGGGTATCGGCGCTTGCTTCCAGGGTGAACACCGCCGGAAAGCAGAAGGTTTCCGTCTTCAACTCGCTTTCGCAGGTCCGAACCGCGCCGGTGGTGGTCCAGGCCCCGGCCTCGCTCGAAGACGACCGGTTCGCCCTCAAGGATGACGCGACGGGCCTCGAGGTGCCCCACCAGCTCATCGACGCGGCCACCTGCGAGGACTGTTTCGGGCGGCGTGGCTCGATGGCCAATCAGAACGCGCACTTCGAAGGAGAGTACCCGGACCCCTCGCCGCCGTCCGGCAAGTTCATGGTCTTCGTCGCCGGAAACGTACCGTCCATGGGCTACAAGACTTTCACCGTACTGAAGCGCACGTCCCCGCCGGTCTACTCCGGGGGGCCCGCAGTGAGCGCCGGGACGATAGAGAACGAGTACTACCGGGTCGGTTTCGACGGGACGGCCGGGGCGGTCTCGAGCATCGTCGACAAGCAGCTCGGCAAGGAGCTCGTCGACCCCGCGGCGCAGGTCACCGGGAAGAAGGTCTTCTTCAACCAGTTCCTCAAAGGGTACTCGGCCCTGGACGCGATACCGATACTCATCAACCTCGACTTCCTGACCGGCAACCGGCCGTTCTGGCAGCCGATCCTGGAGGGCATGGCGAGGAACAGCCTGAAGAACTGGGACCCGGATTTCTCAGGCGGCCTCCAGGTCGTGTCCAGCGGGCCGGTCATGGGCGCGGTCGCCTCCATCGGCAAGGATGCGCTGGGTGGAGACCGCAGGCAGACGGTGGCCCTCTTCCGCGGCCTCAAGCGGGTCGACTTCGTCGATTGGGTGGCAAGCGCCGGCAACCTGCCGTTCGAGAGGTACGTGGTCTCCTGTCCCCTGGCGTTCGAGGGCGATTTCTCGGTCAGCTACCAGAACGCCTACTCGACCGCGCGCGTCGGCGCCGACGAGCTGCCGGGCGGCCCGTCGCCGCACAGGCACCTGGGCGACTGGATCCAGTTCACGGGTCCGGACCGCGCCGTGTCCATCGCGAGCCCCGACGTCGGGCCGTTCACACTCGGCCGGGTGGACCTCAACATGGTGGACGACGCCCGCTATAAGGTCCCCGACAAGCCCTATTACTTCCCGATATGGCTCGATACCTCGACCTGGTCGGCGTTCGTGGTCCCGGGCTCCTACGGCATGCGGTTCTCGCTCACAAGCTCGGCGGCGGGCCCTGACGCCTCGTGGGCCAACCGGTTCGGAGAGAGCTTCTCCGCCCCGCTTGCGGCGGCGCTCGTCAAGTCGACGACCGGGCCGGCGGGGGGAGCAGGCGCGTCGACGGTGTCCGTGGACAGGACAAACGTCGACGTGACGCTGATGAAGAAGCCGTCGAGAGGCACCGGGCTGGTCCTACGGGTCGTCGAGACCGGCGGGCAGCAGACGGACGCCACGCTGACGCTGGCCAGCGCGGTCAAGTTCAAGAAGGCCTTTGCGGCGGGTCTCGACGAGGAGCCCACCACCCGGCTGTCGAGCGCCGGGCGCAGGGTCTCACTCAGGCTCGAGCCGTACCAGGTGCTGACCGTGAGGCTCCAACCCTGACCGACACGGCGAGCTTTTCCGCGTGCCCCGGCCGGTCTTTTCGGAATACAATTGTCCTGCCACAGACTCTCGAACCCGCGCAACACCGGTGCATGCACCGCGTGCGGCGATGGGAGGGCGGATTGCCGGAAGACAGGACCGATGAGCTCAACCGCATGATCGCCGAGTTCGACGCCGGCCACGACGAGTGGCTGCGCCGCGGCACCCTCGCGGTTGGGCACTTCCAGATGAGACACACCAACAACAGGGTCGGGCGCTTCCTGATGGCGAACGTGACATCGCGGCTGCTCGCGCGGCTCATCGTCGGCAAGGGCCTGTTCGGCATCGAGGACCGCAGGCGCGACGACCTCGTCGAGATCGCGATGGAGTGGCTCAAGCTGTCGATATTCTTGCGGATACCCACCGAGGTCGCCGAGGCGTCGGACGAGCGGGTCGTCGTGCTGAGGCCGGAGTGCACAATCGGTCTCGAGGGACCCGAGTGCGCGCCCCTCTGCAGGGCGAGCATGAACATGGACATGGAGATAGTCAGGAGGCTGGGAGGGCGGCTGGTCGTCACCGAGACGATCCTGGAGGGCGCTCCCAGGTGCAGGCACATCGTTACCAGGGGTGGTTGATTTGGCCAGAGAGAGACGCGGTCATGGCCCGGTCTCGCGGGCGATGACGGGCGGCCTGGATATCCTGCGGTCGTCGTCGGGCCTGTACAGGCGCTACCTGGAGAGGCGCTACGGAAAACCGCGGAGCTCGTCGATAGTCGCCGGCGGCGACGTGAGCATGGGCGTGGTGCGCGGCGCGATACTGCAGGGGCTGGGCATACCGGCGCGTGAGATGCGCACCAAGCCGCTGATAGCGGTGGCCAACTCGTGGTGCGAGCTCAACCCGGGTCACGTCCACCTGGGCGAGCTGGCCCGGTCGGTGAAGAACGGCATCCTCTCGGCCGGCGGCATACCATTCGAGTTCAATGTGCCGGCGCCGTGCGACGGCCTCGGCAACGGGAACGAGGGCATGCGATTCCTGCTGCCCCAGCGCGACGTGATCGCCGACATGATCGAGCTGTACGTGCGGTCCCAGTGGCTGGACGGCCTCGTGATGCTGTCGAGCTGCGACAAGATAAACCCGGGGATGATGATGGCAGCGGCTCGGCTCGACCTGCCGGCCGTGTTCGTACCCGGCGGGCCCAACATGATGAACATAAGGTTCACCAGGAAGGGAGAAGGGATCGACCACCGGGAGTTTCGCGGCCTGCGCGACAAGGTGCAGACCACCACCGCGGCCACCTGCGGGGCCTGCGAGCTGCTCACCACCGCCAACACCATGCAGTGCCTCATCGAGGCCATGGGCATGGCCCTCCCGGGTGCCGCGGCCAGCCCGGCGTTCTCTTCGGTCAAGAAGGTGCAGGCGTGGGAGTCCGGGGAGCGGGTGGTGGAGATGGTCAAGGAAGGCCTGAAGCCCTCCGAGGTGGTGACGGCCGACGCGATAGAGAACGCCGTGATGGTGGCGCTGGCGCTGGGCGGCTCGACCAACTGCGTCCTGCACCTGGTTGCGATTGCGCGCGAGCTGGGGATCGAGCTCGACATCAACGTTTTCAACCGCTACAACCGCGTGGTCCCGACAATCTGCTCCATCGCGCCCAGCGGGCCGCACGGGGTCACCGACCTCTACGCCGCGGGCGGGGTGCCGGCTGTCATGAAGCGCCTTGCGGCAGACCTGCACGGGGATTGCCTCTCGGTGTCCGGCGACACCATCGGCAAGATCGCGAAGCGCGCCCGGGTCCTGGACGAGTCGGTGATAAGGGACAAGAAAAAGCCGTACCGGGACGAGGGCGCGATAGCGGTGCTGAGCGGCAACCTGGCGCCGGAGGGGTGCGTGGTCAAGAGCTCGGCGGTACCCGATAGCCTGCTCCACTTCGAGGGACCGGCGCTCGTCTTCGACGGCGAGGTCGAGGCGCTGCTGGCCATATCCCGCGGGCAGGTCAGGCCGGGGACCGCGCTCATAGTCCGGTACGAGGGGCCCCGCGGCGGGCCCGGGATGCCGGAGCTGCTGTCGATAACCACGACCATCGAACTTCTCGCGCTCAAGCGCGTGGTCCTGATAACGGACGCGCGTTTCTCGGGGGCGTCCGCGGGGCTGGCGGTGGGCCACGTGTCGCCCGAGGCCTACGCGGGCGGGCCGATAGCCCTGGTGCGGGACGGGGACACCGTCGCCATCGACGTTGCGGCGCGCTCGATAACGCTCCGGGTCGAAGGCGCAGAGCTCGAGCGGCGCAAGGTCGGGTGGCGACCGCGGGAAAGGCAGCTCGCCGCGGGGTATCTCCGGCGCTACAAGGCACAGGTGGGCTCGGCGTCGAAGGGCGCGGTGCTCGGATCGGGCTCGAGCGAACGGGAAGCGGGTTAGAAGATGATAAGCATCCCGTGGGGCAAGGACGGCGAGCTCTCCTTCGACCTGCCGGCCGGATGGATGCTCAAGAGTATCGTCGAGCCGGAGGAACCGCGCCCGGTCGATGACGTGCGCCTCATGGTCGCCCGCGCGCTCGCGGAGCCAGTTGGCTCCCCGCCGCTGGCGAACCTGTGCCGGGGCGCGCGAGACGTCGCCGTGGTGGTGGACGACGTCAGCCGCCCGACCCCTGCTCACCTGTTCATCGGTGATCTGCTGAAAGCCCTGGCCGCGGCCGGGATCGACGAGGACAGGATGACGCTCGTTATGGCCAACGGCACCCACCGCGAGATGACCGAAGGCGAGATGCGGGCCAAGGTAGGCGCCGAGGTGGCCACCAGGTACCGCTGGGCCAACCACGATTGCCACGACGCCGGGCAGCTCGTGAACCTGGGGCGCACGAGCAGGGGCACCCCGGTCGACGTTAACAGGGCCGTCGTGCGGGCCGACCTGGTGGTCCTGGTCGGGACTATAGAGCCGCACCCCCACGCCGGCTTCGGTGGCGGCTTCAAGAATATCCTGCCCGGGGTTGCCGGCGCCGAGAGCATTGGGAAGAACCACCTGCTCTCGGCGACCCGACGGAACTTCAGCATGGTCGGTTGGGAGCCGGGCGACAACCCGATGCGCCTCGACCTCGAGGAGGCGGGCCGCATGCTGCCGGGCCGCTGCTTCATGGTGAACACCGTCTTGAGCCCCGACCTCGAGGTCACCGCGATCGCCGCCGGAGACCCGGTCGACGCCCATCGCGAGGGCCTGCGCAAGGCGCGCGCGATGTACGGGGTGGCGGTGGACTCGATGGCCGACGTGGTGATATCGAGTTCCCACCCGATGGACCACGACCTCAGACAGGGGGTCAAGGCGGTGGCAAACACGTTCATGGCCGCGAGAGAGGGCGGGCTGGTCATCGCGGCGATGCGCTGCCAGGCCGGCCAGGGTGACATGGCCCTGCCCGGATTCAGCGTCCCGGACTCGCAGGGCCTGGTCAGGGGCGCGGCGCGGTTGCTCCTTCCCGTCGTCAAGCACGCGCCGGGGATTCCGGTAGAGGAACGCTTCTACATGTACACCGCGCTGAGGACGGTGCTGCGGAACCGGGTCCGGGTCTTCGCCCCGGGGATACCGGAAGGGAACAGGCGGCGCTTTCCCGCCCTCTGCTCGGTGGTCTCGTTCCAGGAGACCATCGACCGGGCGGCGCGAGATATGCCTTCCGCGTCGGTGCTGGTCTTCCCGAAGGGCGGGGTCACTTATCCGATAGTCTCCGGATGAGTCGGCGCCGACTCCTGGGCCGGGCCGTTCGTTCGGTGAAAGGAGCAGGATGAGACTGACGATGTTGGGGCAGTCGACGGTGATCATCGAACTGGAGGGCGGGATGGTCATCGTCACCGACCCATGGTTCGAATCGTTCGGCTTCATGCGGGGCGTCCCGCCGGCAATGGGGCCGGGGGATATCCCCCGCTGCGACCTTATGCTGGTCTCGCACAACCATATCGACCATTTCGACAACGCGGCGGTCCGGCTGGCGGTCGATCGCGGGGCGGGGGTGATCGGCTCACGGCGGGCGGCAAAGAGGGCCACGAAGAAGGGCTGCCGCGACGTGACCTCCGTCGCGCCCGGAGACACCGTCGAGCGCGGCGGCATAAAGATACACGCGACGAGGGCCTTCCACCCGCTCGCGAAGGACGCCGTCGGGTTCGTCGTCGATGCCGGGAAGAAGCTCTACTTCAGCGGCGACACCAGGCGCGAGCCCGCGCTGGTCAGCGAGGTCGCTGCCTTCGAAGTCGACGTCGCGCTGGTCCAGGTGGCCTGCAGCACGTACTTCGGCAGGGAGGACGGCATGGACGCGCGCGAGGCCGCCCTCTTCGTCGACGAGATAGGCGCCGCCCTGGCCGTGCCCATCCACTACCAGGTCAGGGGAAAGGTGATCGACCCGCAGGAGTTCGTGAAGTTGCTGCCGCCGGGCAGGGGGCTCGCCCTCCCGCCCGGGCAGCCGACAGACCTTTAGAAACGCAACAGGGGTTCAGGCCACATTTTGCTTTTGCGCGAGGCGAAACGCAAACGGCGGTTTCTGGCCCGGACCACGAGGAGGAGACGATGAAGAGGTTCAAGGGCATATTCACGGTGATGCTGAACTCCTACGACCCGGTCGGCGCCGTAGACCGGCCGGCGATGGAAGAGCTCACCTCTTTCCTCATCGACTCGGGCGTCCACGGACTGGTGGTCCTCGGCAGCAACGGCGAGTGCCCGTACCTAACGCGCGAGCTGCAGATGGACGCCATCGATACAGTGCTGAGCGCGGCCGACGGCCGCGTCCCCGTGGTTGTGGGGATAAACGAGAGGGGCACCGAGCCGGCGATGGAGTTGGCTCGCTACGCCGAGGAGGCCGGGGCCGACGGCCTGCTGGTGGCTCTCCCGGTCTTCTACCAGCTTCAGGAGGACCAGGTCTACCGCCACTACGAGCAGGTGTGCGCCTGTACCAGGCTGCCGGTGCTCTACTACAACTACCCGTCGGCGACCGGCCTGACCATGGCGCCGCAGTCCATCGCGCGGCTGGCCGGGATAGACAACCTGGTGGGAGCAAAGGAGACCATATTCGACATCGAGGAGGTGCGCGCGCTGGTCGAGGCGACGGACAGGGACTTCTGCGCGTTCACGGGGATGTGCTTCAACCTGGTCGCCGCGATGGAGGCCGGTGCGTGCGGCGCCATATGCCCGCTGCCGAACGTCGCGCCGCGGAAGACCGTCGAGCTCTACGACGCGATCGTGGCCGGCGAGGCGGAGGCGGCCTCGCGCCTTCAGGGCGAGGTCATCGCGCTCGCGCCGCTGATGGCATCTTCCCCCACTCCGCATGCCATGATGAAAGAGGCGCTGCGCCTGCTGGGGCATCCTTTCAGCGCGATCGTCAAGGGCCCGCTGCCCGAGCTCACGCAACAGCAGGCCGACCTGGCGCGCGACACGCTGAAGAATGCGGGCATGCTCCAGTAACGTCCGGGGGGGGTAAGGGTCAGTCGGGGGAGCCCTCGAGGGCCTCTTCTATGGCCTTGAGCAGGTCGTCGGTCTCGAACGGCTTGCGGAAGAACTTGAAAGCCCCCAGCTCCTGGACCTTCTGCTTGGTCTCGTCGTCGTCGAAGGCCGAGGCCACGATGACGGGGATGCGCCGCGTCTTGATTGAACCCTGCAGCTTGTCCATGACGGTTATGCCGCTGCCCCCCGGCATCCTTATGTCGAGGATGAGCAGGTCAGGATCGCGTCGATGGGTCATCATGACCGCCTGCATGCCGTCCATCGCCGCGACGACGTCGTAGCCGGCGGCCTTGAGACGGATGCTGAGAGCTCTCACGAGGTTCTCGTCGTCGTCCACCACCAGAATGGTCTTGCCAGCCAAAGCGCCTCCCTGCCTCAGTCGCCGGTGAACTTCCTGATCTCAACGAGCAGGTCTTCGGTCTTGAAAGGCCTCTTGATGTAGGCGGCGGCGCCCGTGGCGAGCGCCTCCTTCTCCTCCACCTCGTTGTTGACCTTGCTTATGAATATCACCGGTATCAGCATGGTGTCCACAGATTTCTGGAAGTCCTGGAGTATCTTCATGCTCTCGGGGGCTGAGATGTTGCGTCCGATAACGACCAGGTCCGGCTTCTCCCGGTGCGCAAGCATGGTCCCCTGAGACTCGTCGCGGGCGAACAGCGCCTCGTTGTCCATCTGGATCAGGCTCTTCTCGACCTCGGTTGCCAGGTTGTTGTCGCTGTCTATTATCAGCACGCGCTTGCCGGCCATGGATACCCCCCGGTTGTCGACCTCCGGTTATTATATTCGACCGAATGCGCAGGGCTAAAGCAGCTTCCTGCCCAGGTTGACCAGAAAGTCCTGCACGTTCGTCACAATGGACGTCACCTCGAGGGTGCCGCGGTCCCTCAGCTTGCCTACCGCGAACTCCGAGACGTCCACGATGTAGATGAAGACGGGCCTGACCCTGCCATCGACCACCTGGTACGAGGGCGTCATGTTGCCTACCGCGATCGAGTGCAACTGCGTGGCCAGGCCTATCACGGTGGTGGCTCGCCTCGCGTGCCCCCTCATCGCGTCCTGCGCGGCGTACACGTCCCCGATGGTCTCGGGAAGCGGGCCGTCGTCCCTGATGGACCCTGCTATGACCATCGGCACGCCGCAGCGGGTGCAGGCCTCGACCACGCCGGAGTCGACCTGGTACTGCCCGATAAGAGCCTCGGCCGAACCGCACGCCCGCGCCCTGTTGAGGGTATCCAGGTGGTTGTAGTGCCCGTTCCTCGCCGACACCTGCGTGTAGATGTCCTGCCCGAGCCCCGTCCTGAACAACGCCGCCTCCAGGTCGTGAGTCGCAAGCGCGTTGCCTGCCAGCACCGCGTCCGCGAATCCTCTCTCGATGAGCCCGACCATCGCGTTGCGAGAATCGTAGTCGAACACGACCGCCGGCCCGGCGACCCAGACGATATAGCCGTTTTCCCGCTCGTGTACGAGTATCTCGTACAGGCGGTCGTAGTCCATCGAGTAGGAGGTCTCCCTGGTCCTGCCGGTCCTGAAGGTGAACGCTTCGGAGACCTCCTCGGCGTAAGAGAACCCCCCGGGGTGGACGAAGATCCCTTCGCTGCCGTCCTCCACCCGGCCGAGCACCACGCGGTCGCCGGACTCCAGCCTCCTGAACTCGGTGACCTCCAGTGTCGCGTCGTCCTTCGCGACCATCACGCAGTCCATGCGGCTCTCGCGGGCGAGCAGCCACCTGCCGTCGAGGCGCACGTACTCGGGGAATATGGTGGTTGCATGGAACCCTTCGGGAGCTACCCCCCGCTTTGTGACGGGCTCCGTCACCGCGTCGGGGCACGAGGCGAGCCGCTCACTCTCGAAGTCCGGCTCGTCGTACACGGGCAGTTCGAACGTCATAGACAGGCTCCTCGATCCTCTTAGAAGTAACGGTCCCGCCAGCCTGCAGAAGATTATATCCAATTGATCGCGCGGTTGAGATAAATCCTCATGGGGGCGATGCGAAATGACGATACAAGCACTGAATGACGTATGACCAGTTAGGCGGAATCATAGTTTGAGGGGAAAAAAGCGCAGGATAACGACCCCCGGGCCCGGCACCGGGTCGGGGGACAATGGCAAGAAACGAACCACACAAGAATTCGCAGAGTCGCACGACAGGCGTATCGACCCCCTGGAATCACTGATGGACGCGATGCCGAGCCCGGTCTTCTTAAAGGACAGGAACGGTTTCTACATCGGGTGCAATCGCGCGTTCGAGAGGCACGCCGGCATGTCCAGGACCGAGATAATCGGGAAGACGGTCTACGACGTGTGGACGCGCGAGCTGGCCGAAGCCTACTCGAAATCCGACGTCGAGTTGCTCGAGGTCCCGGGGTACCGGACGTTCGAGGCCAGGATCGACTACGCGGACGGGTCGCCGCGAGACGTCGTGATAAACAAGGCGACCTTCACGGATGACACCGGAACCGTCGCGGGTATCGTCGGCGTGATGGTCGACGTCACCGAGCGGAAGGCCGCGGAACGGTCGGCCCTCGAGGCGGAGAAGAAATACAGGGAGCTCACCGAGGCACTGCCGCAGGTCATCTTCGAGACCGACGTGACGGGGACCATCTCTTACGTCAACCAGGCCGGCTACGACCTGTTCGGCTACACGGAGGATGACATCGCGGCGGGGATCAGCGCCCTGAACGTCATCGACCCGGTAGACCACGAGCGCGTTGCCGGGGCGATCGCCAAGATGATGGACGGCCGCTCCGTCGGGGCCCTGCGGGAATATCTCGCAAGGCGGAAAGACGGCTCCACTTTCCCGTGTCTGGTGGACTCGACCCTGGTCGCCGACGAGCTCGGGGAGCCGGCCGGCATAAGGGGCATACTCACCGACATCACCGAGCGCCGGAAAGCCGAGGACGCCATGCGGGAATCGGAGGAGAAGCACCGGGCGCTCTTCGACTCCAGCCTGGACGGCATCGTATTCGTCGACACCGAAGGGCGAATCGTCGACGCGAACGCGGCGTACCTCGATATGCTCGGCTACACGCGTGAAGAGATAAGGGAGTTCAGTTACCAGGAGCTGACGCCCTGCGTCCTGGCACCGTGTCGACGAAGAGATGGTCGAGACGCAGATCTCGAGGCGCGGCTTCTCCGACGAGTACGAGAAAGAGTACATCCGCAAAGACGGGTCGGTGTTCCCGATCTCCTTAAGGGCCTGGCTGTTGAAGGACGACCGGGGCGAGTCTGTCGGGATGTGGGGCATCATAAGGGACATCACCGAGCGCAAGCGTCGCGAGGAAGAGCTGCGGAGGATAAACGTGGAGCTCGACGGCTTCGCACACACGGTCTCGCACGACCTGAAAGGCCCGTTGTCCGCCATCAAGGCGGCGGGTGACACACTGGTTTTCCTGCTGGACACGAAGCAGACCGACGAGGTCAGGTCGAGCGAGATGCAGGTAGCCAAGATCATCGGCGACGGGGCCCGGAGGTCCGCCGCGTTGATCGACGACATGCTGTCCCTGGCCGAGGCCGGGCAGGAGCCCGAGGAAGTGCGCGAGGTCGACGTCTCCGACGTGGTCACGCGGGTGCTGAGGGAAAGGCGGGAAGCCATAGTCGAGCGGGGCATCCGGGTCGCTGATTTTAACGGGCTGGGCACCCTGGTCGCAAACCCGACGCACGTCTACCAGATGTTCACCAACCTGATAGGAAACGCCATCCAGCACAACGACAGCGCGAACCCTGAGATAGCCGTATCCTACCTCGGCCGGGACAGGCGGGGCAGCCACCGCTACCTGGTCAGGGACAACGGGAGCGGCATCCCCAGCGAGGACCTGGACCGCGTCTTCGTGCCTTTCTTCAAGGGAAGGCCCACGGGCGAGACCGGCCTGGGCCTATCCACCGTCGAGAAGATAGCGAAGGTTTATGGCGGGAGCATCAGGGCCTACAACGAAGGCGGCGCCTGCTTCGAGCTGGTGCTCAACGACTACCGCATAGACTGAGCCGTCCATCTTCGCCTAGTCAGGAACCCCGAAGGCACGGAAGCAAAGCTGGTCAACGGGTTCAACGAGACGGCGGCGGCGGGCCCATGCGGAGGAGGAGCGGGCGCGTCACTTGCCCTCTTCGGATGTGTGATGGGGCTGCTGTCGCTCGCCAGCTCACCGGCGCTCGTGAAGCGGCTCAGGAAGGACTGACCTTATACAGTAGATTAAATAGATCCAGATATAAAAGGCCGGTGGGGAGACCCGCCGGCCTTTCTGTTCAGAGCATGTTCTCCTGCCGCTCGACTCTCTCTATCATGCCAGCGAAATAGCCGACGATGATGGCGATCACGCTGACCATGATTATGCCAAGCGGTATGAACGCCAGCCACCAGTTGCTCGTGAAGAGTACGAGAACGGATATCGGGATCAGGACGATGATGACCGCCGACAGCACCACCGCCCACATGTTGCCTCTGCCGCCCATCTGAACTCCTTGGATGCTCGAAGCCTTATGGAAGCTAGTCGCTGTCGCTCCGCGCCCTTCTGTCGCAGAGGAGCTCTCCCCCGACGCAGACGTTCTCGGGCGGGTTCTCCCTGATAATGACCACGAAGGCCTGGCGCGGAAACCCGTAAGCCCTCTCGAGCGCGTCCGTTATCTCACCGGTGAGCTGACGCTTCTTGTCGACTTCCATCGGGGGCCCATCCACGTAGACGTTTGGCATGTCATGCTCCTTTCACGCCGTTGTCTTCGGCCATCACTAATTGTATTCGTCTGCCCGATGACCGGGCAACAGCATTCACGGAGGGGTCTGGAATGAAGGGTGGTGTTTGCGTGCGAGACCTCAGGGACAAGTCGGTGCTGGTGACCGGCGCCGCGAGCGGCATCGGCCGCGCGACCGCCGTCGCTTTCGCCCGCGAAGGGGCCGACCCGCTGCTGCTGAACGACGTTAACGGCGAGGGCCTTTCTGAGACTGTAAGGATGGTCGAGTCGCTGGGCCGGAATGCGATGGGCCTCATTGCGGACGTCTCCGATTTCGACTCGGTCAAGGCGATGGTCGGTGCCATCCTCGGGCTGTTCGGCCGTATCGACATCCTGGTCAACGTCGCCGGTATCGGAACCGTGGCCCCGTTCCTCGAAATGGACCTGGAGGACTGGAGGGAGACCATTGACGTCAACCTGTGGGGCAATATACACACCGTCATGGCTGTTTTCCCACACATGGCGGAGAGAAAGACCGGCCACATAGTCAACGTCTCCTCGGTGAGCGGCCTCTGGGGGGACATGCTGTTCGTGGCCCCGTATATCACGAGCAAGTTCGGGGTGGTGGGGCTTTCGCAGGCGCTGCTGGTCGAGGGGTCCGTCTATGGGATCGGGGTGAGCTGCGTATGCCCCGGGGTCGTCAAGACGCCGATATACGAGACCGGCAGGATCAAGGGTTTTCGCGCCGACGAGGTCCGCGGCATGACGCGCTACCTGTTCCGGATCGGTGAAGACCCCGAGGACACGGCCCGTGCGATCGTGGAAGCAGTGAGGAGAAACAGGTTCATCGTCGTCACGACGCCCCTCTTCAGGGCTTCGTATTTCCTGCGGCGCCATTTCTCTTCGGCCGCCGTCCGCTTTGACAGGTTGTGGCCGCGGGTCATGGACAAGGCCACCCGCAGGTTCAGGCTGTAGCGCGGCTCACTGGGGCACGGCATCGTTCAGCGTGAACTCGAAGCAGGCTCCGCCCTCGTTGAACGCCCTGATGTCGCCTCCATAGGTCTTGACGATCTTTTCCACTATCGACAGGCCTATCCCGGTCTCGCCGGACTCACCTTTCGTAAACGGCAGGAATACCGTGTCCATGATCTCCATGGGTATGCCGGGGCCGTTATCGCGGACCAGGTACCGGTGCCCCTCCCCGTTTTCGGGCGGGCTGTGGTGGATCTCGATCCTGGGATTGTTGCTGTCGTTGTACTTGATGGAGTTCCTGACGAGGTTTGCGAAAAGCTGGTAGATGTGTGCGGGGGCGGCGACCACCTCGCCCATGTCTTCGTCGACATCGACTTCGATGCCACGTTCAGAGATGTCCTGCGCCTTCTCGGAGAGGACCTCGTCGACCTTCTCCGAGATGCCGACCGGTCCCACGGCCTCCGGGATCTGCCCCGACTCCGCCAGCAGGAGGAGCTCCTCGATCATGTGGCTCGCGCGGAAGGCACCGGCAACCGCTCCCTCCGCCAGCGTCTCAACGATCTCCTCGGAGCCGTTCATCTTCCCCTCCTCGACGACGTTCATGATCCCGCTGCACGCCAGCAGCACCGTCTGGATGGGATTCTTGAGGTCGTGCGAGACCGTGTGCGCATAGCCTTCCAACTCGGCGTTGGCCCTCTCCAGAGCGTCCTGGTACTCCTTCCGCCCGGTCACGTCACGGATGATCCCGACGCTCTGCTGGAATTTCCCTTCCCCGTCGAACATAGAGTGTGAGTGGAGCTCCACCCATGCGACGCCCCCGCCCTTCCTGACCATGCGGAACGTGAGTCCGTCGCCGGTGTCCGTCCTCTCGTCAGGCCTCTTCTCGAACGCGGCGATTGCTTCCTCCAGGTCTTCCTCGTGTATAAAATCAATGAAAGGCCTTCCGCTCACCTCGTCCAGTCGCCTGTATCCGAAGAACGCCAATCCCGCCTCGTTGACCCACGCTATCTTCCCTTCTCCGTCAAGGTAGTAGATGGTGTCCGGCGAGTTGTTCACCAGGTCCTCGAACTTGCCCTGGGACTCCAGGTATGCCGAAAGCACCCTGCCGAGGAGGAAGTAGAACAGCAGCATCAGGAAGGCCGCTATCACGGTGTATAGCGCCGTGTCGAGAAAGAGGAAACCGACGGTGTTCTCGCCGATAGCCAGGTAGTATCCCTCGATCCCGAAAGTAGCCGCCTCCGCCATCAGGAAGACCATGATGAATATGGCCCTGTAGTGGGGCAGTGATCCGACCTTGCCGTCCTGCAACGCGCCCTTGAGCCTTGACAGCAACCCAGGCGCCTCCCTTTATAAGATAGCCGCTACAGGCGGCCGCATCCGGCCGCCGAGTTAACCGATCCTTGCATTACCTATCGGCGGTTTGAGGTTATCGTCTGAGGCGCACGCGCGATCGCCGGGCTTCCCGGGCCGCCCGGCCGCGTGTCATGGCCGTTCCCCGAGCCCTCCGCCGGCGCCGCTTTGTGGTAACATTCCGTCGGCTACTTTTCGCCAATTTCATCCAGCCAGCGATCGGAGAGGTGCCGCGATGTCCAGGATCGGTCGTCTTTTCAAACTGGGTCCGCCGGCCGCGTTGCTGGGGGGCGCCGGCTACTTCGCCGCAAGGGTCAGGCTCTCGATCCCCCGCACCGGGGGCAAGCTGAGCATGCCGTGTCTCGACGAAGAGGTCGAGGTGGTTTTCGACCGGGCGGGCATCCCGCACATAAGGGCCGCCACCGCCGGGGACGCTTACCGGGCGCTCGGGTTCCTGATGGCACAGGACCGCATGGTCCAGATGCACACGATGCTTCAGGTCGCCAGGGGGAGGCTCGCCGAATCGGTGGGGGGCATGGCGCTCGACATGGACCGCTTTATGCGAACGGTGGGGCTCGCGCGGGTCGCGGAGGAGCTCACCGGCAACCTCGACGCCGAATCCGTCTCGTGCCTGGAGCGTTTCTGCGAGGGGGTCAACGCTTTCCTCTCCGGCAACAGGATCAGGCTCCCGTTCGAGTTCATCCCGCTCAAGGGAAGGCCGGAGCCATGGCGGCCGTCCGACTGCATGACGATAGGGCTCTTCACCATGTGGCTGCTCGACTCGTTCTGGCCCGCCGACATCATGCGGGAAAAGCTCATGCGTTGCCTCGGCAGGGAGAGGGCGGCGGAGCTCCTCCCGGAGACGACCGCTTACAACAACCCTCCCGTGAAGGTCGATGGGCCGGGCGTGAAGGCAGAGACGCTGGAGCCCGGTGAAGACATCGACTGGGACTTCGAGGGCGGAGGGGGCGCCGACTGGGTCCTCGCGCCGGGGGCGGGGGCGGTGATGGGCTCGAACAACTGGGCCATCGGCGGCGATCACACGACCACCGGCAAGCCGATACTCTGCGCTGACCCCCACATACAGCACAATGCCCCGGGCGTCCTCTACATGTTCCACCTGGAGTGCCCGGAGCTCAACGCCATCGGAGCCGGGTTCCCCGGCGTCCCTGTGGTCGTCTATGGACACAACGGGTACTGCGCCTGGGGCGCGACCAGCCTCTGCCCCGACGTCCAGGACCTCTACGTCGAGACGTTCGAGTCGGAGACGTCCAACCGCTACCTCTACGAGGGCGAGTGGCTCGAGGCCGAGGTCATCGCCGAAGAAGTCAGGGTGCGCTTCTCGAAGACCCGCAGGCTGGACGTCCTGGTCACCCGGCACGGCCCCATCATCAAGCGGAAAGGCGACAAGGGCCTGGCGTTGCGGTGGGTGGCCCACGACACTTCGCTCGATTCGCTCAAGGCTTTCCTGCGACAGAACCGCGCCCGGTCCTGGGACGAGTTCGTGGCGGCCATGGAGAACTACGTCGGCCCCGCCATGAACCAGGCCTACGCCGACATCGACGGCAACATCGGTTACATGGCTGCCGCCAAGGTGCCGGTGAGGGCCGAGGGGGACGGCACCGTGCCGTGTGACGGGTCGAAAGCCCGGGGCGAGTGGACCGGATACGTGCCTTTCTCCGAGATGCCACGCGCGCTGAACCCCGAGGAGGGGTTTCTGGCCACAGCCAACTCGAAGGTGGTCAGCGAGGGTTATCCGCACTTGATAACAAAGTGCTGGGAGGCGCCTTACCGTAACGGCCGTATAACCGAGCTGCTGCGCTCGAAGGAGAAGTTCGGGCCGGAGGACATGGCCGAGATACACGGCGACACCTTCACCTTCCCGGGGAGGAGGTTCGCGGTCGCGGCCGTCGGCGCCGCCGAAGCGTCCACGGTCGAGCTTTCTGTGGCGGCCGCCAGGGCAGTCGATTACCTGCGAGACTGGGACCACCATGCGCGAACCGATTCGGTCGCGATGTCCATCTACTTCTACTCCTGGCAGCACCTGTGCGAGAGCCTGCTGCGCCACCGGCTGGGCAGCACCCTCTTCCGGGAGTACATGTGCAGCTGGAGCTCGGTGAACCTGGCGTTGGAGAACCTGCTCGAGGGCGGTGAGGACTTCTGGCTTCCCCCCGACCACCGCTCCTACGACAGCCTGGTGCTCGACTCGCTCGAGAAGGGTGTGGCCGAGCTCGAGTGCGTGTTCGGCACCACGGACCAGTCGGCCTGGCGGTGGGGCCGGGTCCACTACCTGACCTGCCAGCACCTGCTCGGTCTCGCCTGGCCACTCGATCGGATCTTCAACGTCGGCCCCGCGCCCCGGGCGGGCGAGGTCGACACGGTCAACGCCTCGCCTCCGGCGAGCGACTGCCTGGTCCAGTTGCTGGGAAGGGGTACCATGGGCGGCTGCGGCGACATCGCCATCCTGCCCGACTGCAACAGTCACGCGGCCTACGCCGGCCCCGTGTTGCGGCTGGTGGTGGACCTCTCCGACCTTGACAACTCGCGCGCCGTGCTCGACGTCGGCCAGTCCGGTCACCGCCTCAGCCCGCACTACAAGGACCACTTCGACCACTGGCTGAACGTTCGCTACCTGCCGCTGCCCTACTCGCGCGAGAAGGTCGCCGAGCAGGCCGCGAGCACCCTCAGGCTGGTGCCCTGACCGATGGGCGAAGGTTCGGTCCGGGTCGGGGACATCGACGTCGCTTATCGCATCCACGGCGAGCGCGGTTTCCCGCTGGTCAAGATTGTCGGTTACACGGCCACCATGGACGCCTCGGACCCCGACCTCGTCGAGGCCCTGTCAAAGCGTTTCAGGGTTCTCACCTTCGACAACCGCGGGATGGGGGGCACCACCGCCGGGACCGCGCCCTTCAGCATCGGGCAGTTCGCCCGTGATACCGTCGGCCTGATGGACGCGCTGGGCATGTCGCGCGCCCACCTGTTCGGCATCTCGATGGGAGGCTTCATCGCGCAGGAGCTGACGCTGGAGAACCCTTCCAGGGTGGCGGCCCTGGTCCTGCTGAACACTTCGTGCGGGGGCTTCGACTCCATCCCGGTCTCCACCACTGCCATCGAGCAGCTCGGCGACTTCTCGGTCGGCGCGGAGGAGCGCCTCGACAGGGTGACCCGGCTGCTGTGTCCCGCCGACTGGCTCGAGGGCCACGAGGCCGAGTTGAGGGAGAAGCTGCTCCGCGGCTCGCGACCGCCCGACCCGGAAAGCGTGAAGAAACAGGGCGAGGCGATGCTGGGATGGAGAGGGAGCTGCGAGCGCCTGCCGGGCCTCAAAGCCCCGACACTCGTGATAACCGGGTCGCAGGACGCGGTGATCCACCCCGGGAACAGCGTCACGATCGCCGGGTTGATTCCGGGGGCGCGGCTGGTGCAGTTCGACGGGGCCGGTCACGGGCTCCCCTACCAGTGCCCCGAGGACCTCTCGGCGATGATCCTCGATTTCTTGCCCGATGATCCTGAAGGCACGCGGTGACGCTGAGCTCTGAGCCCCTGCGGGGGTCCGGCCGGGGCGTGCCGGCGCCGGGCCGGTCGCCGAGACAGCCGGCACGCGACAGGAGGGATGCAAGGTGATCGAAGACAGGTACGAGCGCGGCCTTCAGCGGCTCAACGAGATCGACGGCGAGGCGGGCGAGCGGGTCATCGAGGGCCTCAAGGACGTGGCTCCCGACCTGGCCCGCTATATCATCGAGTTCGCGTTCGGCGATATCTACTCCCGGCCGGGGCTGGATTTGAAATACCGCGAGGTCGCCGTCATCGCCGCGCTCACCGCCCTCGGGACGGCGGCGCCGCAACTGAAGGTCCACGTCATCGCGGGCCTCAACGTCGGACTCACGCGAGACGAGATCGTCGAGGTGATCATCCAGATGTCGGCCTACGCAGGATTCCCGGCGGCGCTGAACGCGATGTCGGTGGCCGCCGAGGTCTTCGCGGAGCGCGAGGATGCGCCCTAGCGCTTACGGCGTGTATCCCACCACGTCGTGGCCGCCGGTGCAGACCCCCTGGTAGTTGAAGTACATCGGGCGCTCGGCGATTATGTCCGTCTTGTTGGTGGTCTCCACCTTGGCGCTGAAGTCGTGGGCCGGGTCGTTGCCCTCGCCCAGGGTGTCCTTGACCACCACCGTCACCCGCGAGCTCTTCGGCACCGTCAGGGTCTGGGGCTGCGAGGTCCCGTCACCCTTCATGTAGGTTATCTTCACGGCGGCGTCGGTGGTCCCGGGGTTCTGTATGCAGAGGTAGGGGTCGAAGCCCGGTCGGCAGGTCCCCTCGGCGAAGTAGAAGGTCCCGGACGGGGCCGTGGCTCCGATCACGTCGTGTCCCCCGGTCCAGCCAAGTTGCTCACCCGCCGCTCCGGATGCACCTTGGTTTCGTAGCGCTTGACCGGCTCCAGATGCAGGTGCGGGTTGGTAGTTGAAGTACATCGGGCGCTCGGCGATTATGTCCGTCTTGTTGGTGGTCTCCACCTTGGCGCTGAAGTCGTGGGCCGGGTCGTTGCCCTCGCCCAGGGTGTCCTTGACCACCACCGTCACCCGCGAGCTCTTCGGCACCGTCAGGGTCTGGGGCTGCGAGGTCCCGTCACCCTTCATGTAGGTTATCTTCACGGCGGCGTCGGTGGTCCCGGGGTTCTGTATGCAGAGGTAGGGGTCGAAGCCCGGTCGGCAGGTCCCCTCGGCGAAGTAGAAGGTCTTCGGTGGCAGCGGGGGCTCGCTGGACACCGAGAAAGGCATCGCGTTCGAAGTCTCGGACCCGCGGGTCAAAGTCAGGCCCACACGCCCGGACGCGCCCGCCGGCACCTCACAGCGGACACGCGTATCCGACCAGGACTCGTATTCCGTCGCACTGACGCCCCCGAAAGACACGCGTGAGGAACCCCTGCCCGCGCCGAAACCATATCCGTCGATAATCACCTCGGTGCCCGCGAGACCGTAGTCGGGCTCGACTTTTGTTATCGCAAGAGTTCGGAGGCGGCCATACACCAGGACCTGACCCTCCGGTATCGTTGACGGGTCTACCGGCGCCATCCCCGGCGGCAGCGGGTCAACCTCTATGGCGCGGGCCCACTTGACCGAAAGCTGCCAGTTCGGGTCGCCCCCCGAAGCGTAGTTACCCGTGTTCGGGTGCTGTGGCACGACCAGCCTGAAAGGGCCCCCTATGTCACCGCTATCCAGCGCCGTCAGGGGCGGGTCCTTGTGCGCGGCATTGGCCTCGCCGTACTGCCAGGCGAGGATGGCATAGAACCCCTGGCTGTTCGCGTTTCTGAACTCGTCGATTCCGAGGTCGACGTAATACCCGTCCCTGGCCCAGACCCTGATCCCTGTCGCCGCTGGCTGGAGCCCGACCTTCTGGTCGAGCAACTCCGCCAGTTTTACCCCGTACCAGTCCTGCCAGAAGAACGTATAAGGCGGCTGGGATTTCAGGCAGGAAAAATACCCGCCGCTGAGCGCGAGCCCCTTGAGGTAGGCCTCGCTGAAGGTCCGCGAGTATCCGCTTCCGGCTCCGTCAGCACTCACGCCCGCCGGGGTCGTGCCGCCCGCCGGAGGCACGCATGCCAGTGCCACCACGACGCACAGGGCCGCCCCGACGCAGAAAGCTGTCCATCTCTTCACGCGTCCCTCCCGGGTCATCTTCGCACGAAAATCACGCTTGCCCCCCCTCCCGGAGGAGGCAAGCGTGAGACTTACTGCAAATGTATCGCGTGGTATCCACCGGGCGGGACCCATTCGGCCCCGCCCGTGTGTACCCGCCGCGTATCCCTTTATTTCTTCCTGAGCTTCCTGCGGAACCCGCCGACGCCGGCCACGGAGAGCAAGCCCATCATCACTCCGAAGATCGCAAGCGTTGCCCCGGCGCCGCCGCCGCACATGTTGGTCACCCGGAACCCCTGCACCAGCTTGCCCTCCAGCGCGTCCGTGTTCCTGACCACCACGTCACACTTGCCTATCGCCAGACCCGCGAGGTTGGCTGTGCAGGTTATCCTGGTGTCGGATACTACGACCACGCCGGTGGCGTTGACGACCGTACTACCCTGCTCGAGCCTTACCGTCGCACCTGTCTTGAAGCCCGTGCCCACCAGGTTCGTTATACCGACCGTGCCGTTCTCGACCGCGTAATCTGGTGTCACAGAGGTCACCGTGGGCGGCACCGACACCTCGGCCATCGTAAAGGGCACCGCGTTGGTCGTGCCCTCGGAGTTCGTTACCGTGACATCGACGGTACCCGATACTCCGTCGGGAACCTTGCACTTGATCTCCTTGGGCGTCCACTCGGAGTACTCGGTCGCCTGCACCGAACCGAAGGTAACGTAGCCGGCGTCCTGCGCCGCGTAAAACCCGTTCCCGCTAACAGTGACTTCCGTACCGAGGGGCCCGGAGGTCGGCGCTATGTGGTCGATGCTGAAAGGCTTGATGTTGCCGTAGACCACCAGCTTGTCTGCCGGGATTGTCGTCGGGTCGACTGGCGTGACGCCCGGCGGGAGCGGCTGGACCTCGACCGCGCGGATGGACTTGAGGAACAGGTTGTAGTTCGGCGTGCCTCCCGACGCGTAGTCTCCGACATTCGGAGACTGGCCTATCGCGAGGCGGAACGGGCCGCCGCTGGTAAGTAGCGGAAGCGGCGGGTCCTGGTGCGCCGCGCCGCTGTTTCCCGCCTGCCAGGCAAGGATCGCGTAGAGCCCCTGGCTGTTCGCGTCCCTGACCCTGTCGAGGGAGAGGTCCAGCGTGTAGTTATCGACCGCGTACAGCCTTATCCCCGTACTGCCAGCCGCCAGTCCGACCTCGTTGTCGAGCAGGTCGGCGAGCTTTACACCGTACCAGTCCTGCCAGAAGAACGAGTAGGGTGCCTGCGACTTGAGACACGAGTAGTAGCCGCCGGTGAGCGTCATGGACTCGAGGTAGCTCTGCGAGAAATTACGGTAGTAGTTGGGGGTAGCCGACGTCACGGTGTCGGCCTTCGGACTTGCCGCGGCGGTCACAGTGACCATTCCGAGGGTCGCCATGCACAGCAGCACAGCCAGTAATACGATGGTGAATCTCCTCATGCGGGTACCTCCCTGTCGGTAGACGATTCCAGGCATGTCTTCCGGGGCAGACCCGCATACCGATCACCGGGGACTAAAGAACGCCGTCCCCGCGATCGAAAGGACGGCGCATGAACAAGCCGCTTCAAGCTTGAAGTCTCTGTCTTGTCCTACTGCCGAGGTTTCCTTTCCAAGCGCGGGAGGCACGACCGTTTCCAGTCATACCCTGTCGGCAGTCCGCCATAGCTTCAGCCTTAGGCGGGTCTGCTCGGAAAACCCTCAAGCATCGCAATTACTATCACCCGCGTAGGCGGTCTGTCAAGGAAGCCGGAGCCCGTGACACCGGCGCCGGCCCCCTGCCTGTTCAACTTGACGCCTTCCGGGGGTAGTAATAGTTTAGACCTCGTGCGCGGCACGGCTCTCCGAGTCTTGCGCCCTAAAGCGAACGCCAGGGGCGAAGACCGATAGGGTGCGGAGGGAAACCTCCGGGCCTCCCGTGCTTGGAAAGGAGAGTGCATGAAAAAGGCGTCACGCCTGCTCTTTGTCATATCGATGATCCTCCTCGCGGTCTCCGCGTCGCTGTTCGCCTGGAGATACGCGGGAGCCGATAAGGTGAGAGTCCTCTCGGTCGACCAGGTCAGGGCCTTGCCCGCAGCCGGCGGCTCGTATCGCAGCATCAACAACTGGAAGACCGTCGAAGTAACCTCGTTCAAGGGCGTCCGCGTCTACGACCTCCTGCGGCGCAGCGGCGTCGATGACGCTGACGCGACCGTAAAGCTGATCGCCCCCGACGGGTACTTCTGGCCCAAGGTCGGGACCACCATGACACTCCGCCAGCTCGCGCGGCCCAACCCGTCAGGGGTGTACCCGCTGATCGCTTTCGACCTGGATGGGAAGCCGCTGGACCCCGAGCCGGACGGGAGCGGGCCGCTCAGGTACGTGGCCCCCCAGTACTCGGTGACGGAGACGAACAAGCCCTCCTGGGTCTCGAACCTCAGGCTCGTGCAGGTCGGGCCGTTGGAGAAAGGAGCGAAAGCCCCGGACGCAAAGAAGGTCCCGGTGGATCAGTTATGGGTCTATGGAGACGTGCCGGTGAGCTACCCGGTCGGGCTGGTGGCTCCCCTGTTGACGGGGATTATCGGATTGGTGGTGTTGATATTGTCGATCTTTACGCGCGGGGTGAAGCACGGCGAAGACCTCGCGGCCGGTGGTCCGGGGGCGGCCGTCCTCATCATGGTGCTGGTAGTGGTTGCATCGATGGCCATGGGCGGGTTCCCGCCATCTTGCGGCGCCCAGCAGGCGCCGATCGTCTTCTCGAAGGCCCAACTTACCTCGATGCCCGCGGTGTCCGCCCACTACACCTTTCTGAAGCAGCAGCCACCCTACACTTACTACGAGGCCGATTACAAAGGGGTCGCGCTGCCTTACCTCCTCGGGCAGAAACTCCAGTTGCAACCCGGGGCGAGCCAGGTCGTTGTGAGGGCCAGGGACGGCTACCTCGCGACCTTGAGCCTGGCGCAGGTCAACGCCAGCTATCCGGGCAATGCTAAGCACCCCGGCAGCCTGCAGGTGATGATCGCGTACGCCAAGGAAGGCGGCCAGCCGCTCAGCGGCGACGAGGGTCCGCTCAAGCTGGTCGTGCCGCAGAGCAAGCCGGGCAACCACGACCAGGGCAGCGACCCCAACACGCCGCTCTGCGTGAGGATGGCGTACGCCGTCGAGGTCCAGCCGTTGCCCGCCGGTGTGAGCCAGCCGGACCCCGCGACCGTGCCCGCTGGCTCAATCGCCGTCTACGGCGCTGTCTCTACCCCGGCGCCGGCGCCCGCGGCGACCACGCCCCAGGCGGCGCCAACCCTTCAGCCCCAGCCGACGGTCCAGGCGACCGATCCGGCGGCCACGTCCCCCGCGGCATCGCCGGCTGCGACGACGGGCAACGCCGCTCTCGACGCCTTAATAACGTACTACGGAGATTCGGCGGGCCTTGGGCTATCGATCGCGGCGACCGCTCTGTTGACGCCGATCCCGCGCCCGCTCGGGATAACACTCGGCCTTTTGTATTCCGCCTACAGGGTGACCAGATGAAGGGGCGCCGGCTCCTCTTCGTCCTCCTGCTTGCGGCTCTCGTCGCACCCGTGGCGGGGTGCGGAGCGGGGAAGCCGGCGACGCGGCTGCTCCCGAGCGAGCAGAAGCTCAAGGGCATGTACGAGGCGTGCCAGAACATCAAGCTGAACGAGCAGGGCGCTGCTACCAGGACCATCTCCACCAGAGAACTTCCCGGTCTCGGCACCATCGAGATATCGGCCGTCCTGGTGAGGTCCAACGGGATGACAAAGACGGACAAATGGTCGGGGGTGCGGTTTTCGGACGTGCTCGGTCACTTCGGTGTCGTTTCGCCGTTCAAGGAGCTGCGAATCGAGGGCTGGGACGGTTACGTGGGCCGTGTTTCGAGCGAGATAGCCCTCAGGCCCGATACCATCCTGGCTGATACGCGCAACGGAAAGCCCCTGCCACGCGAAGATGGGCCGGTCAGGCTCGTCGTCGGCAGCGAGGACGGCTTCTACTGGATAAGGATGATCACGATAATCGAGGTCATCAGGTGAGAAGATGTCTCGGTACGGCGGCCCTACTGCTGCTGTGCACGGTGCTGGTGACGGCCTCCGGATGCGGCACTCCAGGGTTCGCCAAGCGTAGCAAGCTCATCCTTGCCTCTACCACCAGCGCCGAGGACTCAGGGGTACTCAACGAGTTCGTGAAGCGCTTCGAGAAAGCCTACCCTTACGACGTCAAGGCGGTCGCGGTCGGCAGTGGCGCCGCTCTGTTCATGGGCAGGAACGGCGACGCCGACGTCATGCTAACGCACGAGCCCAAGGCGGAGAAGGAGTTCATGGACACCGGCTCCGGGGAGAGCGTCGACAAGGTCATGCACAACGACTTCATAATCGTCGGGCCGGCCTCCGACCCTGCGGGCATAAAAGGCATGACCGACGCGGCCGCCGCTGGCCGGAAGATCGTCGAGGCCCGCGCGCCGTTCGTGTCGCGGGCCGATGCATCGGGCACCAACGCCATGGAGATGAGCGTCTGGGAGCGCGCGGGAGTCAGGCCGGCCGCCGACCGGTACACAGAGACCGGTCAGGGAATGGCCCAGACGCTGCGTATCGCCGACCAGAAAAAAGCCTACGCGCTGACCGACAGGGCCACCTTCATAGTGCTCGGGGACAGCGTGTCGCTCGAGAAACTCGTCGAGGGGGACCGCTCCCTGGTCAACCAGTATTGCGTCACGGTCGTAAACCCGGCCCGGTTCGGTAGAATCAACCACGCCGGGGCGGTGGCGTTCCGCGATTTCCTGCTGGCGGAAGGCACGCAGAATATGATCGCCGGTTTCGGATGGGACCAGTACCACGAGCGCCTCTTCTACCCCGACCACTGACGAGGCCGCGTCAGTACGAGACCCCCGAGGAGAAGAGGCATGAGAAAAGTCGGAATCGTCCTGGCAATGCTGGCGATCGCGTGCGCCCTCGTGAGCGCCACGGGGTGTGGCGGCGCCCGGCCTACACAGGTGATCCTGTCCACGACCACCAGCACGCAGGACTCCGGCCTGCTAGACTCCCTCTTGCCCGCGTTCGAGAAAGAGTTCAACCACACCGTCAAGACCATAGCGGTGGGCAGCGGTGAGGCCATCAAGATGGGGCGGCGCGGTGACGCCGATGTCGTGCTGGCCCACGACCATGCGGCGGAGGAAAAGGCCGTCGCGCAGGGGTACCTGCTCGAACGGGTAAAGGTGATGTACAACGATTTCGTCATCCTGGGGCCGCCGAACGACCCCGCGGGCATCAAGGGCAGCGAATCGGCGGTGGAAGCCTTCCAGAAGATAGCCGCGTCGGGCACGGCGGGAACGGCCGCGTTCGCCAGCCGGGCGGACGGCTCGGGTACCAACACGGCGGAGCTGGACATCTGGAAAAAGGCCGGGGTCGACCCCCGGGGGCAGCGGTGGTACATCGCCACCGGCCAGGGGATGGGGGAGACGCTCACCATCGCGGATGAGAAACAGGCATACTGCCTTGCGGACAGGGCCACCTACATATCGAGGCAGGGGAACAAGCTCGTCATACTGTCCGAGGGCGATCCGGCGCTCTTCAACCAGTATGGCATCGAGGTGGTCAACCCCGGGAAACACCCGAAGCTGAAGCTCAACGTGAAGGGAGCGGGCGACTTCGTCCAGTTCCTCACCAGCCCCGAGGGGCAGAAACTGATCGGCGAGTACAGGCTGAAGGACGTGGTGCTGTTCCATCCCAACGCCGAAGGGGAAACGAGAGGGATGGACGGCTACCGGGAGCCCGGGTAGGGCTCTCACAGGCCGGTTCGATGAGCGGGGCTCTCCTGGGGCAGTATGGACGTGCAACGCAATCAGCAACGGGATGAGAGAAGGTGTCGCGATGGTGACCGTGTCGCAGTTCTACCACGCCCTGTGGCTTTCGCTTTTCGTTTCCGGCAGCGCAACGGTCATAGGCGCCCTTATAGGCATACCGCTGGGGGCACTGCTTGCCGAGTACGACTTCCGGGGCAAGCGCGGAGTGCTGACCCTGGTGCACGCTTTCATGGGGCTGCCCCCGGTGGTGGTGGGCCTCTTCACCTTTCTCATAATCGCGCGCAGCGGCCCTCTGGGCGGCCTGAGCCTGGTGTACACGGTCACCGCAATGATCATCGTCCAGGTGATACTCGCCGCCCCTATCATCACCGGGCTGACCCACGCCGCACTTAAAGACCTCGACCCGCGCCTGGGGCTGCAGGCGCGCAGCCTGGGCGCCAGCCGAATGCAGTCGGTACTGGTGAAGGCACGAGAGGCGAGGGCTGGGCTGGTGGCGGCCGTCATCGCGGGTTTCGGGCGAGTGATCGCGGAAGTCGGAGCGGTGACCATAGTGGGTGGAGCAATCAGCGGCAAGACCGACACTCTGACCACCCTCACGGTCAAGTTGACCCGTCAGGGGTACACCAGCCTGGCCCTGCTGGTGGGAGTCGTCTTGATCGTTCTCGCAGTGATAGTGAACGTGTTCCTGACAAGGCTGCAGACCGACAGGTCGCAGCGCGAGGACCAGAAGAGGGTGACCGGTTACGTTGCCTGACGCCGACGAGACGATTCTCCAGGCCACCGGGCTCGAGAAGACCTACGTGGACCGCACGGTCGTGGACGTGGGTGACCTCGCTGTGCGGCGAGGGGAGCTGCTGGTCGTCCTGGGGCCCAGCGGCTCGGGGAAGAGCGTGCTGCTCCGTATGCTCAACCTCCTGGAGGAGCCTACCGCCGGCACCATACTGTTCGACGGGCGCGAGGTACAGGGCCTTTCGGGCCGCGAGCGCACCGAGGTCGGCCGCCGCATGGCCATGATATTCCAGGCCCCCCTCCTTTTCCGTGGCACCGTCGAGCAGAACGTCTCATACGGGCTGAAGGTGCGAGGGGTCCCCCCCGTAAGCCGCGCCGGACCGGTTCGCGAGACACTTGAGGGGGTTGGGCTGGCGGACCTTGCGCAGAACAGCGTCGCGACCCTCTCGGGAGGGGAGGCGCAGAGGGTCTCGGTTGCCAGGGCGCTGGTGCTGAAGCCCGACCTCCTGTTCCTTGACGAGCCGTTCGCCAACCTCGACGTGCCCACGCGCCACTCGCTGCAGGCCGAGCTCAGGGAGATACTGCACGAGAGAGGCATCAGCGCCGTTTTCGTGACCCACGACCAGGAAGAAGCGGCCCGGCTTGGCGACCGCATACTGGTGCTTCACGACGGCCGCATCGCCCAGGAGGGAAGCGCCAGAGACATCTTCTACAAGCCCGAGAACGAGTTCGTGGCGCGTTTCGTGGGGGTCGACAACATCTACCGGGGGCGGGTCGTCTCCACAGAAGGCGAGGGGCACGCGCATGTTTCGGTAGACGGCGCCATCCTGGAGGTGCTGACCGACAGCGAGGCGGGCGGTGAAGTCACCCTGGGCCTGAGGCCCGAGGACGTGACTCTGGTCCCCTCCGAGGATGTCGGGGCGCCGGCCAGCAGCAGGAACGCGTTCGTGGGAAAGATTACCGGTGTCGAGTTGAGGGGGCCCATGGTCCGGGTGAACCTGGAGTGCCCGTTCCCGCTGGAGGCGCTGATAACGAGGCGCTCCTTCGAGGAAATGGGCATCGAGGTCGGCGGCGATCTCGGGGCGCGGTTCAAGACGGTTGCGGTCGTGGTAATCGGCATCGACGTCTCCCCGCCGGGCTTGAGTAGGGTGTGACGTATGGATCGCGGGACGCGAAGAGGGATGCTTCGATGTGACGCGGTGCTCCTCGCGGCGGTGCTCTTCCTGGTCCTGACGGTGGCCTCCATGGTCCTTTACCCCGGCAGCACCGACCACGACCATTCGACGACCCACTACTCGTTCACCGACAACTTCTTCAGCGACCTGGGTGCAACGCGCACCTACGCCGACCAGGGGAACCTGGCGTCGTCGGTGTTTTTCACGCTCGCGCTCACCCTGGTCGGGCTGGCACTGGTGTTCTTCGGGCTCACGTTCCGGGTGATACTGAGCATGGGACAGCGGATGGGGTCGGTCGGCGTGGCTTCAGCCATCGCGTGCGCCATCGCGGGGCTGGCGTTCATCGGGATAACCGCTTTCCCCGAGAACGTCTCAGAGACCATGCACATCTTCTTCGTGAAGGTCGCGTTCGGCTCTCTGCTCGTCTACGTGGTCCTGGTCACCGTGCTGCAGGTGGCCAACGGCTGGGCGCACCTGTACGTCGGTCTGAACGTCGTTTACCTTGTGCTGCTCGCGGGCTACGTGGGGTTGCTGTTCTTCGGTCCGGGGCTGGAGACGGTGTCGGGCCTGCGGGTCCAGGCGATCGGCCAGAAGGTCATCGTCTACTCGTCGATGATCGACCTCGCCTTCCAGGCCTACGGCATCAGGCTCTACCTGTTGGTGAACTCGGGTGGTGAAAAGTCGGCGGCCGGCTGAGCGGGATTCGCCAGGCGGCCAGCGAACACCGCCTCCATCCGCCCGCGCGCTAGACCTTCATCTTCCCGATGGCATCCCTTATCTCGTCGACGGAGGCCCCGTCCTCGATGGTAGACAGGTCGCCCAGGTCCTCGCCCATCCAGAGCCGCTTCATCACCCTTCGCATTATCTTGCCGCTCCTGGTCTTGGGGAGCATCCTCACGAACTGGATGTCCCTTATGACGACTATCGGCCCCATGACATCCCGGACGTGCTTGATGATCTCTTTCTTCAGCTCGTCGGTCGGCTCGGTGCCGGTCTGCAGCACGACGAACGCGCAGGCGACCTCGCCGCGCAGGTCGTCGGGAACCCCCGAGACGCCGCACTCCATGACGAGACGGTGCGATATGAGCGCGTTCTCTATCTCGATGGTGCCGATGCGGTGCGCCGCTATCTTGATGACCTCGTCGGCCCTCCCGACGAACCATATGTACCCGTCCTCATCGCGGTACGCCCCGTCTCCAGAGCAGTAGAGGCCCTTGAGCGTGTCGATGTTCTCCCAGTAGTCCTTCCTGTAGCGGTCGGGGTCCTCCCACAGCATCGGTGTCAGGCCGGGGAACGGCTTCTTGATGACGAACATCCCCTTTTCGCCAGGGGCGCACGTCTCGCCGGTGTTCGCGTCCACTATGTCCACCTGGACGCCCGGGACCGCGAGCGTGGAGGAGCCCGGCTTGATCGGGTAGCAGCCGAGCCCGTAAGGGTTGCCTATTACCGGCCCCGATGTCTCCGTCTGCCACATGTGGTCTATCACAGGGATCGAGTCGGAGAACACCTCCTTCTGCAGCCACTCCCAGGCGGCGGGGTTAAGCACCTCACCCGCGCAGAACACGCGCTCGACCGAGCTGAGGTCGTGCTTGCGCGGCTCTTCGATGCCCATCTTCATCAGCGCCCTGACCCCGGTCGGGGACATCCAGAGGGCGGTGACCTTGTTGCGCTCGATGACGTCCCATATCATGTCGTTCTTCGGGTAGTCGGGTGTCCCCTCGTAGAGGACCGTGGTGCACCCGGAGATGAGCGGCCCGTAGACGTTGTAGCTGTGGCCGACTATCCATCCGATGTCTGAGGTCGCGAACCATACGTCGTCCGGTCGTATCTTGTATATCCACTGGCCCATCGAGTAGACGTACTGCTGGTACCCCCCGTGGACGTGCACCGTCACCTTCGGCTTGGCGGTCGTCCCCGAGGTCGGGAGCAGGAAGAGCGGCTCGTTGGACTCCATTGGCTCCACGTCTTCGCTCTGCCCCTCGGCCAGGGTCAGAAATTCGTCCCAGAACATGTCCCTGCCTTCGACCATCGGACGCTCCTCGTCGGTGGTAACCTTGAGGACCACGACCTTTTTCACCTGGCCGAACGGGACTTCCTCGATGGCGTCGTCGATGACCTTCTTGAGCTCGACGGTCGAGCCCCGGCGGTGATTGACGTCCTGGGTGAGCACGTACTCGGCGCCGGAAAGCTCTATCCGGTCCGCGACCGCCATGTAGGAGAAGCCGGCGAACACCACCACGTGGATAGCCCCGATGCGGGCGCACGCGAGCATTGCCGCCACCGACTCGATGCCCATCGACATGTAGATGATGACCCTTTCGCCTTTGACAACCCCCATTCCCCGGAGCGCGGCGGCGTACTTCTTGACCAGGTGCAGCAGTTGGGCGTAGGTGATGACCCTGGTCTCTCCGGTCTCCGCTATCTCGGAGACGATCGCCGCCTTGCCTCCCCTGCCCTTCACGACGTTGTAGTCGACCGCGCTGTAGCAGGCGTTGGTCATGCCTCCGACGAACCACCTGAAGGATGGGTAATCCGACTCGAACGCCTTTTCCCACGGCTTGAACCAGTAGATCTCATCGGTCGAGTCGAGCGCCGCCCGCTCCCAGAAGCTCTCCAGGTCGTCGTAGCCCGACTGCAGGAAGCTCTTTACGTGCGGTGGGATCAACTGGATCTCGGTGTCGCCGGAAGCCTGCTCCATGTGTACTCCTCCTTGTAATAAAGGTGACAGCCCCTATTAATGTCACGGGAAGCCTTGGGAAGGCAAGTGCGTTACTTCGCGTTGCCGCCGACCGGCGGGTTCACTCCATCGAAGGGGATGTTCTCCCAGACCAGGCGGTCCGCCCTGTACGGGTCGTTCTCGACCGCGGGCCTGACGTCCAGGACCATGGTGGCCCTCGTCTTTCCGTCATACGCGGGCCAGCGTGGGATGGACCCGTTCGCGGGGTTCCCGGTCTTCGCGAAAGCGATCCACGTGTCCTGCATCATCTCGGACAGCTTCACCGGCGGCGACGGGCTCAGTATCTCGTCCACCAGCGGCGCGTGCAGGTTGCCGAACACGAACGGTATCTCGATGGCGTGGCACGAGCGCAGCTCGTAGTTCGACTCGCTGGGCCATTTGAACAGGTACATCCAAGTTCTGGGGTTCTGCTTCGACTGCGCTTCCGCGAACCGGATCTGGGGGATGCGGAACATCACGTCGGTGGCTATCGCCATCGAGATGCTCCCTTCGCGAACCCCTATCCGGCGCGATCGGTAGCTTCCGACTATCGAGTCGACGCGGTCACCCATCGCTGCCTGCAGCGTCGGGGCCAGCGGGAGCACCACCTTGACGGGAAGAGCGACAAGCCCGGGTATGTAGAGCGACCAGTACCTTATCTCGTCGAGGTTGGTGCCGGTCATCAACTCGATGTCCCTGGCCGCGCCCTTCTCGATCGCCCGCAGCGGCGGCTCGGGAAGCACCGACCCGTCCACTACCGGCCCGAAGAGGGTGTCTGTCTCGACGTTCAGGCTGGTCAGCGCGCACTCGGCCTTCGTGAGTTGGTCCGTCGTGTAGCTGGTGAGGTCTTCGATGCCCGTGGCGCCCAGCTCGTCCATGAACCTCCGGGTGACCTTGTCGGCGTAACGGGTGGTCCGGATGGTGTTGAGGGCGCCGCTCTCCGCTATAACGCGGTGGAACAGCCCCCTGGCCGCCGGCACCGTCATCAGGGTCGAGACGCTCATGCTGCCCGCCGACTCGCCGAAGATCGTCACGTTCCCGGGGTCTCCCCCGAAGGCGGCGATGTTCTGCTTCACCCACTTGAGGGCGGCCACCTGGTCGAGCAGGCCCAGGTTGCCGCTCTGCGCGTACTGCTCGCCTGCGACCTTGCCAAGGTAGAGGAAGCCGAACACCCCGAGCCGGTAGTTTATCGAGACCACGACGACGTCCCCCCGGTTTGCGAGGGCCGCGCCGTCGTACCACTCGTCGCGGCTCGACCCGTACATCCAGCCGCCGCCGTGTATCCAGACCATCACCGGGCGCCCGCCAGTCTTGACCGAGGGCGTCCACACGTTCAGCGTCAAGCAGTCCTCGGACTGCGGGCACTGTGAGGCGCTCTCGTAATCGTCGGGGGGCTGCGGCTCGACCGGGCCGAACCGGGTCGCGTCGCGGATGCCGCTCCAGGGCATCGCCAGCCGGGGCGGCTTGAACCGGAGCGCGCCGACCGGTGGCTTTGCGTACGGGATGCCTCGGAAAGCGACCACCCCGGCCCCTTCGCTCGTCCCGGCGAGGGAGCCCTGGGCCGTCACGACCACGGGGTTAACCGAGCAGCCGGCGAACGAAAGCGCCACGCCGGCGAGCAGAGCGCACGCTAGCGCCGCCGCCGCTAGCCTTCTGGAGACCTTCGATCCCCGTCGTCCCCTCAATGCCTTCCCCCGGTCATCCCCGTCAATATTCCTCATCTATCGAACCGCAGGAACTCCACCGGCGCCCCGTCGTCGACGATGAAGGCGACCGTCACGCCCTCGGATGGGCTGTTCGGCTCTATCAGCACCTGCCTGCCCTCGAGTTCGGCTTCCAGGTCGTCCACCTCGAACGCAACGTGGGCGACGGTCCTGACCAGCTCGGGCACCGTGCTTTCCCGCTCGAAGCGCATCCATTCGACCCCGTAAGGGCTGGATTCGAAACCCGAATGGTAGAACTTCATCCCCTCGTGATAAGACTCGTTCTCACGCGGGATCTCGGTGGGTATACCTATGTGGTGGTACTTCCTCATATCGATCCTGCTCCCCACAATGATGACACTCCGGTGCGCCGACAGGAAGGCGTTGCGCTGGATCGAACGGTCCGGCGCGGCAGGCCTCGACCGCGCGTGCCGGTGGACAGGGCCCGCTTTTATTTCCCCCGTTTCTTCAGCGTCTCGAGAAGGGCTTCGATCCTCTCCTTGTTATCGTCCGAGCCGAACATCTTCTCCCCGCCGGTCAGGACGATGACGTGGACGTCCGTGTCGGCGCCGAGTTCCGTGAACGTGCCCTCGATCTCGGCGAGCACATCCGGCGACAGCGAGTTGCCCTTGTCGGGACGGTCGATGGTGACCGTCGCGACCGCCTCGGATGTCGAGACTACGAGATAACGTGACTCCATGATCCCCTCCTGGTGCCCAAGCGACGCCAGAAGAATAGCAGAGGGCTTCTCCGTCGGGCAATCGGCGGCCCCGCGAAAATTGTTAGAATGGATGGTCCCCGGTGATGTCCGGTGGCGACGCGTACAGACGGAGGGATGGACTTTGGACCCGAACCTGGTAAACCTGGTCAGCAGGCTGATCCTCCTGTTCGGGGGCGACTTCTTCGGCTTCGCCGACACGACCGCTGCGAAACGGGCGATAGAGCTGCAGGGCGGCGAGCTGGTGAGCGGCTATCCTCGCGCTATCTCGATCGGGATCGCGCTCCCCGGCGCGATAGTCGACATGCTGCCGATGCGTTCCGAGCCGGGGGTCGCTGTCAGCTACCGGGTCCACTGCTACGAGGTCATCAACACGCGCCTGGATCTGATCTCTTCTTCCGTTGCGGGGCTCCTGCAGCGCCATGGGTACCGCGCCCTGCCGCTGCCCGCCTCGGAGAGGATCGACGACGACCGCATCTGCGCGTCTTTCTCGCACAAGATGGCGGCCAACCTGGCCGGGCTGGGCTGGATCGGAAAGAGCTGCCTCCTGGTCACACCCCAGGTGGGTCCGAGGGCGAGATGGACGACGGTCCTCACCGCCGCGCCGTTCGTCCCGGAAGCCGGGCGCCTGGAGGACCGGTGCGGCGAATGCTCGGCGTGCGTCGAGGCGTGCCCGGTCAGCGCGTTCACCGGCAGGCCCTTCAGTGAGGGCGAGCCCAGGGAAGCGAGGTACGACGCGCGAGCCTGCGAGTTCCACCTGACCCAGCCGGCCGGAGACGATAGACGGGTCTGCGGGATGTGCATATACGCCTGCCCGTTCGGCCGCCGCCCGGGCCCCTCGTAGCTCCGCCTCGCCCGCGCGGGGCTTACCAGAAGTTGAAGTTGTGGTCGTACTTGCCGATGCCCTCGACCTCCACGACCCCGGTCCCGGTGGAGGCGGTTCCCCGCACCTCCACCAGCAGCTCGTGGTAATCGATGCTGACATAGGGCAGCAGCGGAGGTATCCGCATGGTGCTCGCGTGATGGCTCAGCGGCGTCACCTCCAGCTCGAGCTGCGGCGACCTGACATGCCAGCCGTCGCGCGGGCAGCGGGGGTCGTATCCGAAGAACAGCGGGGTGGCCAGGTAGCGCCCGCTTCCCTGGTCCCACAGCCATGCGTAGTGGTGGTGGACGCCCTCGTCGTAGTGGCAGTCGAGCAGGATGCCGGCCGACTCCTCCGCCCAGAAGTGGAGCCAGTTCGCGGCCGAGTGACGCGTCTGCACCCCCCAGCAGTTCTCGCAGTACCCGTAGCCTTCGAACGGCAGGGGTCCCTCACCGACATCCAGAGTCCCGCTCACCGCGTTCAGGGGGAACTGGGCTATGTTGTAGTCGATGCGCCTGGTCAGGAGCCGGTTCTCCTGGAGGGGAGCCCGCGCAACCTGGCGCAGGCCGGCCCGCAGGGACCCGTCCCTCACGTCGATGACCCACGCGTCATCCCCGTCCCGCCTGAAGACGAGATCGCCCCAGTCCCCGCCGGCCGATACGAGTTGACCGGGATCAGCGCCCATCCGCACCCTGGTAATGTGTTCAGAGGCTGTCCTCCGACCACCGGCGTAGTCCAGCACGGTCAGCGAGACATAGTCCGATATCGGGGAGCTCATCGCCAGGAACACGAAGTAGAGCCGGCGGGCCGGGTCGAGGCCCTCGAATGACCACCACTCCTTGAGCCTCAGGAACGCCGTCGGCCCGTGCCGCCTCCAGGCGACTGCTCTTGAATTGCCTTTCTTCATCTTTCTCCCCGGTGTGTCTTCGCGGAGGGTCCTGCCTTCCGCCTCCAGCCCGTCGACGGGTCGTCCTCCACTCCAGTTGTTCTTCGTCCTTTCGCCCGTGGCCTGCAGCCCCTGCCGCCCCGCGCCGCGCGACCGGGCCGGATTGTGGACGGCGCCTCGCCTGTGTCATCCTTCTCGTGACCGGCGTCCGGCGGCGTCAGCAAAGGGGGCACGATGAGCGTCGAGGATCTCCCGTGGTGGAAGAAGGGCATCGTCTACGAGATATTGGTGCGCAGCTTCGCCGATTCAGACAACGACGGGATAGGAGACATCCGCGGGATAATCGAGCGACTCGATCACCTGAACGACGGCACCCCGCGCTCCCTGGGCGTCGACGCCATCTGGCTTTCGCCTTTCTACCGCTCTCCGATGGTGGATTGCGGCTACGACGTCGCCGACTACTATTCCGTGGACCCCGCCTACGGCCGGATGTCCGACTTCGACGAGCTGTTGTCCGAGTGCCACAGGCGTGGCATCAAGGTCATCATCGACATGATACTGAACCACACCTCGGACGAGCATGCGTGGTTCGCCGAGTCCCGGTCGTCGCGGGACGACCCGAAGCGGGATTGGTACATCTGGCGGGACGGGAGGGCTCCCGGCAAGCCCCCGAACCGTTGGAAGGCGGTCGTAGAGGGAAGCGCCTGGGTGTTCGACGAGATGACCGGACAGTACTACTACCACGCATTCCTGCCCCAGCAGCCGGACCTGAACTGGCGTAACCCCGAGGTCCGTAAGGCCATGTTCGACGTCTGCCGCTTCTGGCTCGACAGGGGTGTCGACGGCTTCCGCCTCGACCTCGTCAACTTCCTGCACGAGGACGAGCGCCTTCGCGACAACCCGCGCAAGGTCGGGTGGCGGACCTACGAGATGCAGCGGCATCTCTACGACAGGTCGCAGCCGGAGGACCACGAGGTCGTGCGCGAACTGAGGGGGATGCTCGACTCCTATCCGGGCACGATGATGGTGGGCGAGGTCTACACCGACACGTCGAAGGACGCCGCGGACTACTACGGCCGCGGGGACGACGAGCTGCACCTTTCCTTCTACCTCGATTTCGCCGAGGCGAAGTGGTCGGCGGAAAGCTTCCGCCGCTCGGTGGACGACTACGAGCGGATGATGCCGAAGGGCGCCTGGCCCTGCTATTACCTGTCGAACCACGACCTGGTGCGCCACGTGACCCGGCTGGGAAAGCACGGCGACGCCGGGGCACGCGCCAGGGTCGCCGCGGTCATGATGCTCACGCTCCGCGGCACGCCGTTCCTCTACTGCGGCGAGGAGATAGGTATGCCCCAGGGCAGGATACCGAGGCAGAGGCTGAAGGATCCCATTGGGATCAAGTGGTGGCCGGTGCCGGTCGGCAGGGACGGCGAGAGGACGCCCATGCAGTGGAGCTCGGAGCGGTTCGGGGGGTTCTCGGAGGTCGAACCCTGGCTGCCGGTGGACGGGTCGTACACGCGGACGAACGTGGCGTCGCAGGACTCCGACCCCGGCTCACTGCTGAACCTCTACCGGCGCCTGGCGTGGCTTCGCAGGGACAGGCCCTCGCTGCATGCCGGCGACTACCGGCCTCTCGACGTGCGGGGCGGCGGCGTCTTCGCGTACGCGCGGGAGCTCGGCGAGGAGCGGGTAGCGGTATTCCTCAACTTCAAGCCCGGTCGCGTGGTACTGGAACCGGGATCGTCCGGTCTCGGCGAGGGTCCGTGGCGCCTGCTCCTGTCTACCCGTGCCGACCGCGTGACAGGCGCAGAGGTCGGAGCGATAGAGCTGGGACCCGATGAGGCCCTGGTCCTCGAAAGGGCTTGAACGACCCCGAGGCGCTACTCGAGCTCCTTGTCCATCATCACCTTGAGCTCGCGCTTCAGGATCTTGCCCACGCCGCTGGTAGGCAGCTCATCCATGAAATCGATGGCCTTGGGCACCTTGTAAGGCGCTACGTTCTCGCGCAGGTAATCGAGTATCTTCTGCTTCTCGGCGTCGCTGGCCTCGACACCGGGCTTGAGCACGATGGCCGCGACGACCCGCTCCGAGCCGGGCCTCTTGGGGTCGGGGACCCCCAGGGTCGCGCCCATCTCAACGTCCGGGTGCTTGACCAGCACGTCATCGAGCTCGCGGGTGAACACCTTGAAACCGGACACGATGACCATGTCCTTGACGCGATCGACGATGTAGAAGTAGCCGTCCTCGTCCATCTTCGCCACGTCGCCGGTGAACATCCACCCGTCGCGGATGGCGTTCGCCGTCTCCTCGGGCTGCTTGTAATAGCCCTTCATGAGCTGGGGCCCGCGTATCGCTATCTCCCCCGGCTCGCCGAGGGCGGCGAGCTGGCCCGTCTTCGGGTCAACCAGCTTGAACTCGGTGTCGGGCACCGGCATGCCGATCGAAGACGGCTTCTTCTTCCCGTAGCGCGGGTTGACGCAGGTGACCGGTGACGTCTCGGTCATGCCGTATAGCTCGATGAACATGTTCTTTCCGATGACGCTCTCCAGCTCGTCGATGTTCTCCGGCGGGAACGGCGCCGCGGCGCTAAGGCAGAACTTGAGGTTGCTGCGGTCGAGCGCCTTGAACTCAGGATTCTTCATGAGCTCGAAGAAGACCGTCGGCACGTTCACAACGATCTCGGGCTTGTGCGCCTTCATGGCCTCTATGATGAAGTGGGTGTCCCGGGGGTTCGGAACGCATATCTGGGTGGCCCCCACCGTCATGCAGAACCCGCCGAACGCCAGCCCCGCGATGTGGAAGAGAGGGAAGGCCGAGAGCGCCATCAGATCCGCTTTCAAGTCGAGGTAGGTGAGGGTCTGCAGCCGGTTGCACATGTAGCTGCGCTGCGTTATCACAGCGCCCTTCGCGGGCCCGGTGGTGCCGCCGGTGTACATCTGGAAGATGGCGTCATCCATGGTCCGCTTGACCTGGACCGCGGTGTCGGGCATGCCCTTGAGTGCATCCATGAAGCCGACGACTTTCTTCCCGGCAAGCGGCTTGACCTCCGCTGTCGGTATCTTCTTGAGGAGCTTGCCCAGCACCCGCTTCACGCCGGGCAGGAAATCCGCGATCTCGCTGACGACCACGGTGCTGAACGACGCCTTGTCGGCCACCTCCGCTATCTTCTCGAACAGCAGGTCCACCGTCATTATCACCTTGGCCCCGGAGTCGTTGAGCTGGTGCTCCATCTCGTGCGGGGTCGAGAGTGGGCTGAGTCCGGTCGACACGCAGCCGGCCTTCTGCACACCCACGATGCTTATGTATTGCGCCGGTATGTTCGGCATGTGAAGCCCTACCACGTCGTCGGGCTTGAGACCGCTCTTCATCAGAAAGGCCGCCACCTGGTTGGAGAGCAGGTCGACCTCGCGGTAGGTGATCTGCTTGCCCATGTAGATGATAGCCGCCTTGTTGGGATACCTGTCCGCCGTCTCCCGGAACTTCTCGGCGAACGTCTTGTCCTCGTACTGGAGCGTGGGTGGTACGTTCTCGTCGTAATTCTTAAGCCAGGGCTTGCCGGAATAGACGTCTTCCATGCCAACTCTCCTTCCGCTCCAGGTAATACGTGGTACCGCGAAAATGCATGACCCATTCTACCGGATAGCAACTGGTACTCTCCAGTACTTCCCGCTCACCGCCCGGCCCCGCACATCCTGGGGTCATGTCTCTCTTCGTACCAGTCGTAGCTCGCCTTGAAAGCGCCCAGGCTGTCGTATCGCGACTCCCACCCGAGCAGCTCGCGCGCCTTGCCGACATCCAGCACGTAGTCGGAGAAGCCGACGAGGAACTGATCGGGCTCCATGGGCGACAGCCCCACCGCGCACAGGGCGCGGAGCACCCCGGTGGCCACCGCCGTGTTCACCTTCACTACCCGCGCGACGCTGCCCGAGTGCGTCTTCATCGCCTCGGCAAGCTCCAGGTGGGTCGGCACCCGCCCTCGGCTCGCCAGGTTGAAAGCCTCCCCCACCGCCTCGCCGGAGTCCCCCGCCAGGATGACTGCCGAGGCCGCGTCCTCGACGTGCACGACATGCCAGCGCGCTTCGCCCCTGCCCGGCACCGGAAGGAAGCCGTCGGAGTCGAGCTGCTTGAAAAGGGTTGCGAAAGCACTGTCCCAGTTCCACTGGCCCACTATCGTCGTCGGCCTGAGCACCGAGACGGCCAGGCCGTGACGGTGCATCGCCTCGCGGCACAACAGCTCGGCCGCGACCTTGTTGACGCCGTACTCGCCTATCGGCGCGGGTATCGCGCTTTCCGGGCATGGCACCCGCTCCAGGTGCCCGTATATCTCGGAGCTGGAGACGAAGACGAGGCGCTCCACGCCGCTGGACACGCACGCATCGATGACGTTCCGCGTGCCGCCCACGTTCACAGAGCGCATCTCTGGAGGTGCTACGCGGGCCTGCGGAACGACCCCCACCAGGTGGTAGACGATCCGGGCGCCCCGGCACGCCCGGGACACCGCGGCCGGGTCGCGCACGTCACCGCGCACGAAGTCCACCCCGTCCGGTAGCCAGGGGTTCGTCACGCTGTCGAAGACCCTGACCGCCGTTCCCTCCGCGGACAGTTGCCGCGCCAGTTCGATACCCAGGAAACCCGAGCCGCCCGCTATCAGCCGCATGTCATCTACCCCCGCTGTCCCCCCCCATCTCGCGATAGCGCCAACCGGGCCCGTCCGCCCCTCGCGCGGGTTCGCGGCGCCTGGTCCAGCCTCATATGATTATTTCCTCCATATCCTTTCGCGGCCTCGCCGGCGGCGACTCGGCCGTATAGCCGAGTGTGAGCAGGCAAAGGACGCTCACGGATTCCGGCAGACCGAGGATCCGGGTCACTTCCTGCTGGTCGAACGCGCGCACCCAGCAGGTCCCCAGCCCCAGGCCCTGGGCGGCAAGTGTCATGTGATCGACCGCAATTGTCACGTTCATGGTGCCGTTGATGACGACACGCTCCGGCTGCAATTCCTTGTCCTTGTCTCCTCGCACCGACCGGAGGACCATCTCCAGGCTCGGCCTGACAGCCCCTTTCAGCACGAGGTCGAGGGTCCGCCTGCCCCGGTCGCCGAACGCCTCGAAGTCCAGGCAGCAGGCGATGACCACACCCGCCTGTTCGATGAACTTCTGGTTGTTCGCGGCCTTCCGCAGCAGCGCTTTGGTCCCGGGGTCCGTCACGACCTTGAACTTCCACGACTGGACGTTGCTGCTGGATGGCGCTATTCGGGCCGCCTCGAGCACCTTGTCGACCAGGTCGGCCGGAACCGGTTTGTCCTGGTACCTGCGGATGCTGCGCCTGCTCTTGATGGCCTGAAAGACGTCCATGATGACCTCCCGCGTCGTGTCGATAGAACAGCCCGCGCGGT
>Ga0209226_10000192_pt1 | contig 39716 bp, 25 predicted proteins | sample BarGraNGADG00212_2_FD_184497 | JGI IMG/M metagenome (GOLD analysis project Ga0209226, IMG submission 184497) | Arctic peat soil microbial communities from Barrow, Alaska, USA - Barrow Graham LP Ref core NGADG0011-212 (SPAdes) (version 2) | ecosystem: Environmental > Terrestrial > Soil >...
ACTTTCATTATAAAAATTAGCAGAAATATCCAGTCCATGAACCGGAAGGCCGCCATCGAAATATATGAGGTCAGGATGGTAGTTGTAAACCACATCCATTACGCGGTTATAATTTATGGCCTCAAAGGCGGAATCGGGTCTGTCGCCGCCAGGACCAGGACAGCAATTCACATATCCGGGATTTCCTGGTTTATGCGGACGACAGTACAAGTCCCATGGATCGTAGCCTTCCCACCATTTCCCTTTCCCATCGGCTTTTGTAAGTACTCCATCGTATGGTACCCCTTTCTTAGGGCCAGTAGTATCGGCCATGCGGGTTACTTCAAAAAAAGTCCATGCGTATTCACCATGAAAAGAAACACCAAACCTCATTTTATTATTCTTTGCTGCAGTCTGCCACTCTTTAACGATGTCCCGTTTCGGGCCCATGTTTACAGAATTCCATGGTTGATATTTCGAGTTCCACATATCAAAATTATCGTGGTGCTGACCCATAGACATAAAATAGCGGGCACCAGCCTGGTAATAAAGTTTCATCAATGCTTCAGGGTCCCACTTTTCTGCCTTGAAAAGGGGGATTAAATCCTTATAACCGAACTCAGAAGGGTGTCCATACTTGTTCAGATGATAAGTGTAAGCAGGTTCTTTGTCTTCATTCCATTGAGTGTTTCCCTGAACGTACATCTGACGGCCAAACCAATCTCCGTATGCCGGTACACTTTGTGGTCCCCAGTGTGCCCATATCCCAAACTTGGCATCACGGAACCAATCGGGGCAGTCGTATTGTTGCAGTGATTCCCATTTTGGTTCAAACTTTACAGGCTGGCTTTTGTTTTCCCTGGCATTTCCCTGTGACACTGCTTCCAGAGTGGAAATAAACAAGCAAGCTATTGTTAGAAATAGCGTATTAATTTTCATTATTTTCATTGGTTTAAGTTATTAATCTAAATGAAAAACTTCTTCCATATTTGCCCACCATTCTCCGGTCGCTATTGTTAGTACAGGTTTTTGCATAGGATCCATTATTGCCCACCATTCCTTTGTTTTAGGGTCGGCAGCCATTTTTTTCATATCGGCAGCAAAATCGCTTCCGGTATATTCAAAATATGCATATAACATCCCGTCTTTATGAAAAATGGAATAATTACGGATGTTGCATTTCTTAATCATATCAAGTACTTCAGGCCATACATTTGCATGGTACTTTTTGTAACTTTCAAAAACCTCGGGTCTTACACCAATTATCTGACCGAATCTTTTCATATTTTTACATGTTTAGTTATTTTCTATCATTTATTAAATTCCTTTATTGCATTGAACATTGCTATTATATTTTCAGGCGGAACATCCGGAAGTATATTGTGAACTGTGTTAAATACAAAGCCCCCGCCTTTGGAGAAAATTTCGAGCCTTTCCAGCACCTGTTCCCTGATTTTTTCGGGCGTACCTGTATTGAGAGTTCCAACAGTTTCTATGCCGCCACCCCAAAATGTGCAATCTTTTCCAAATTCTTTTTTGAGAAAACGAGGATCCATACCATTGGCATTGGTTTGCACAGGGTTGAATATTTCAATTCCTGCTTCGATTAAATCTGGCATAAGTAGCGAGATAGAGCCACAGGAATGAATAAACGTATGCATCTTACTATGTGTTTTTACATAATCGCATAATATTTTATGTCTTGGTTTAAATAGTTGCCTGTATATTTCCGGTGCCATAAAAGGTCCCTGTGTCATCCCAAGATCATCGCCGAAGCGTATAATATCTACCACATCGCCAACTGCATTGCACACTTTTTCAAGGGTTGCAAGGTGTCGTTTCATAAGCTCATCAAGAATTCTTTCAACGTTGTCTTGTTCGCACATCAGGTCCATAAGAAAATTATCCATCCGTCGCAGGAAAGTGCCCCATTCAAAAAGGTTGCAACCGCATACCACCAGAAGGGCCTTATCGGTTGTTTGGCGCAAATGAAGGGCATTTTGGCGAAGCTTTATCCAAAAATCGCTTTCTTTGGAATGGTCCCATGGGCTATGTGCATAGCGTGCCCACAAGATACGTCCCATTTCGGCATCTAAGCCATCATAGCTGTCTGGATACCCATCTACATACGGGAAATAGGTTTGGTCGAAAAAAGTACCTCCAACGGGCATCCGTGACAACACAGTTTTTCCATCGTCATCATGGGTAAGATAAGAGCCATCGGGCTGCTTTTCGGGTCTGAACCATTTTGGGTAAAAAGCATCTGCGCCATTTGCCATGGTTACAGGCTGCCAATCGGTTGGTGAGGCATTAAACGTACGGCCTATGTCAATTACGTCCACTCCAAACATATCGAGTATTGCATTATCGGGCTGGGCAAGTTGCTGCACCACGTCATATATCCATACCGGCAGATCGGTACGGTTGATATGTTTTAGCAGGTTGCTGTATGCAATAGCCGAAATGCCCGAACTGGGCGTAGCGCCCATATCTACCGGCACTTTGTCAGGTTCGTGATGGTTAATCGCGGCCAAAATTCTTTCGCGTGATGTCATTTAGTTTTATTTAATGAGTTTATAGTGATCCACTTATACTAATGATAAAAGAAGAAACGATAATGATTATTAATGATACTAACATAAGGACAAGGACTTTAACGGGTGCCCCTTTCCATTCTTTCCTGTAAACGCCCCATAGTGTGGCACAAACAATGGTGAGAGCCATAAGAATACCCCACGATGTAAAAGTGAACGGGCCCATTTTGCTCTTCCCCATTCCAAATAAAATGAGCTGGACAAACCACAGAAAACCTGCAAGCAGCGCGAAGGAATAGTTTTTTATAAGACTGACTCCCGGTACTTTTTGTACATAATCTTTGAGCGATTTATTCTTGATGCCCAGGTATAAACACCAAACAATAGTTGTCACAAAAGTGCCAAGAAAAAGTATGGGCATACCTGGCAATGAAGCAAATAATGGATCAACTCCATTTTTTAGTGCAACTTCGTTTATAGGCAGCGCTTTTTCGAAACCCATTGACATTGCCGAGCCGGTAATACCGACTAAAACAGCAGCCATTGTTCCTTTTAGAAAACTAAATTCAACAATGCTTTCCTGCTTTTTTGCTTCTGATAACTTTTTATCTTTCAGGTAGCCTGCCCAGCCGGTAAAAGCAATACCCAGACAGGCAACCAGCACGCCTGCTAAAAGCATGTTGCCTCCCGAAGTTTGCATCATTACCTGCAGTCGCCCATCAATTAAAGGAGGGATAAGCGTGCCAATGGCAAGCATGAGCCCCAGCGAAAATGCATAGCCTAAAGAAATTCCCAGATATCTCAATGACAGACCAAAAGAGAGGTTGCCTATCCCGTAAATCATTCCAAGAATAAATACCAGGGCAAGTGTTCCCGAGGGGACATCTTTATACACACTCATAAAACCAGGTGAAAATATCATACAGGATAGTACTGGGAATATAATATAAGCTCCTATGCAGTAGATAAACCAATACGATTCCCATTTCCATCCTTTAATTTTCCCGAACGGTATGGCGAAACTCCCTGAGCTGAATGCCCCAAGGGCAATAAAGATAAGTCCTGTTAAAATTGCTGTGTTCATTTGTAAAATATTACTGATTAAGTTAGAATAGCTTGTATTGAAAATATCGATTATTTTGTAATCTTCAAGGCAAAGGCATACTTGCATGGTTTTGATTCAGGCATGATAACTTTAAGGGACTCATGATCACGACTAAACCTTAACTTACCTTTGTGCCCAAGTAGTTGCACAGATTTGATGGCTCTGGCATCCTGCTTATCTCCAAGCGATTGTATTACTAAAATTCCATCCTCCGGCCAGTCTAATGCAATGGCATAAAGGACTTCTCCCTTGGTTGTGAAGCGGATGTCTTTTGAAGTAAATGGCTTATCATTACCGTCGGTGTATCCATTTCCTGTAGCTCCGATCTGCGGTGTTGTACCCTCGCCGAATTTTTTCCACGGACGTGACCCATAAATTGCGTCACCATTAACTTTGAGCCATTCACCCATTTCCAGCAAAAGGGCTTTTGCCTTATCAGGAATTGTACCATCAGCATTTGGTCCGACATTCAATAACATGCACCCGTTTTTTGATACTATATCCACAAACACGTCGATAAGATTATCAGCGGTTCTGAAGGTTGCGGTCTTATTATTGAACCATGGACCGACAGATGTGTCTGTAAGCCATGGATATGGCACCAATTCACCAGACCTTCCGCGCTCAAAATCGATGATCCCGGTATATTTATGGATTTGTTCATGCTTGGTGGCAACAATTGATTCAAGATGGTTACTGTCAGCCCAGTTATAATAATCGGCAAACATTTTTTTGCGGTACTCATCAGTTATCACACTCCATAATTCAAAATCGAACCATATCATGTCTGATTTGTACTTAGAGACACATTCGTCTACCATTGCCAGCCATTGGTCAAGAAAAGCCCTGGATGGCGGAGCACCAGGGGCATGAGGCTCAGTATATAATTTGGAGTATTGAGGATCTGCGGCATCATATTTAAAAGCTCCCTGGTAATATCTCCATGCATATCCATGATGAAAAGTAGTGATAAATTTCATCCCCCTGCTCTTTATTGCCTTCTCCAATTCTCCTACAATATCGCGTTTCGGACCCATCAGTGCAGCGTTCCATGGAGTAACTTTAGAATCCCACATGGCAAAATTATCATGATGGACAGCAACAGGACCTGCAAACTTAGCCCCTGCTCTCTGGAACAGGTCTGCCCACTCATTCGCATTAAACTTTTCAGCCTTAAACAGTGGAAAAATATCTTTGTAACCAACCTTCGTCTGGTCGCCAAAATGCTCCTTATGAAAATTAAATGCCAGTTGCCCGGGATAGTACATTTGTGAACCATACCATTGACCATTGGCTGAGGGGTCATCCCTCGGCATATCTTCAGCACCAAGAGTTACCGGACCCCAATGAGTATAAATACCAAATTTGGCATCCTGAAACCATACAGGATCAGTATGCTGTTTCAGTGACTCCCAATCGGGCTGGTAACGATTCTGCGCCAGCAGGCTTGTATTGAAGACCAGCATTAAAAGATAAACGATTTTTTTCATGTAGACTAGTATTTAATTATTGACTTATAATATAATAGCCGGATTTTGGATTAGTTTATGTTATTAACATTCAAATGATTATATCTACAATAGGTTTTTAGATATGCCCTTAAGCTTAATATCCATAAAGTCTGTAATCTTGTCTGTTTTTTGTTCCGTAACGCGACCTGCCCCGGGCAATTCAACTTTTTTAGCCAGGGCTTTCAGTTTCGGGGATACAACTCCGAATTTATCCATTTCGAAATTTACAAATCCGGCTTTCAGGGCAGGAGACCCTGCAGCCACCTGAAAGTTACCATTTGCAGGATCGATAAACATAGGATTTCCTACAAGCGAATTTAAATCTGTCTTATTGCGTTGTGCCCTCAAAAGCGATGCTGAATCGGGGAAGAGATTATGATTTACAAATTTTCCCCAGTTCCTGATGTTGATAGGAGCATAAGCTTTTGTCACAATATTATGCATAAAAACATCTTTACTGTCTAAAAACCATACATGAGGGTGAAAAGAATTGTTAACCATTATATTATTATACACTTTACGATTAAACCCTTCGCGGAGTTTAAGTCCGCCATTTAAGCATAGGTTATTATAAATTTCATAGTTAGAAGATCCGTCATCCAGATCAATATCCCAGCCATGATCGCATCTGAAACGATTATAACGGAGAGTAGTGGTTTTAACAGCATCAAGAAAAATGATTTCAGGATGAGCCGCTACTAGTGAGTCCATAGTCCTTGAATCAGGATGCCAGTACCTGTCGCGACCCCACGAATTGAATGATCCGTGGTCGCCTGTTTCAAGTACTGTATTGAAGATATCATTGTATTCAATCATGTGGCCGCCCCATGTTCCTTCGCTTACATTAATCCCTGCACGCGGCACATCGTAAATTGTGTTATGCGATATGGTGATCTCCTGCGACATTGAAATCTGAACTCCCGCACTTTGTTTTTCAGTATATCCTGTATTGTGAATTAAATTATTATAAACAAGGCATTTGGCAGGAAAATTATTGGTTTTAGGGCCGGGAATAAGATCCATATTTTTATAGGGAACGAATTCATTGTATTCGAAACTCGGAGAACGAACTGCATTTGGGTCACCTACAAAGCTGATAGCACTGGCGCCTCCATATGAAAAAACAGATCCTGAGACTTCGTTGTTCCGGTTATAATTACTGAAATAGACAGCATTTCCTCCTACAGAATTAAAAATGCAATTTGTCACTTTACACTTTTCAGCCCCGGTCATAAAAACAGTTCCTCCACGGTAGGTGGTCCAGTCACTCCTGAGAAGCGGTTCCTTATTATCCATGAAAGTGCGAAGTGTTTGTGTGAGTTCAATGCTGTCAATTGAAATATTGCGCACCGGCTCTTTTTCGGTACCCCTAAATTCAAAAAGTGCACTTAACTGGGGAGTCTCAATCCTTGCAGTTTTCAGATTATCATTCTTTGATGGATAGAAATAGAGTGTTTTGGATGTTTTGTTGTAAAACCATTCTCCTACTGTGTCTAATTCTTCAAAAACATTTTCAATAAAACGGTACCTTTTGTGCATACCCATACGCCTGTTATTCTGCCATCCTCCTTCAAGAACAAGTTCCCCTTTATCATTTTTACCTGTTACAAGATAATGAAAGTCGCCCCACTCATATTCATGTATTGCATGAACATACGCGCCCACGGGGTTTGCATATTTTTTTACACGTTCAGGGCTTATTGCGTCTGCTGCTGTACCTCCCAGATATTTGGCTTTCGGGTTATAGTTTGGATATCTTGCCATTCTTTGAAGATTACCATTAACAAAAAGCTGATCGAAAATTACATCTTTGTCAACCTTTGCCTGCCATATCCCGTTTTTGTATTCGCTCCATTTCAGCTTCAAAGGAACTGATCCGCTTACTATAACATTTTCTCCCGGAAATGACCTATATACAAGTGGAGCATTGTCTGGCCTGGAGTCTGCTGAAGTAGAAACCACCGGTTTAGTTAAATAGTAGGTACCACCCCGAAGGATTATACTTACCTTTTCTTTAATCTGTCGGGCTGCGGTTTGTGCTTTTTCAATTGTTGCAAATGGTTTATCCTTTGTCCCCGGATTGGTATCTTTTCCCAGAGGGGAAACAAATAAACTGGTTTGTGCACTTACAATAAAAGGTGATAATAAAATAAAGTTTATTAGCAAAAATGATTTAAATAATGCTTTCATAAATAATTTAATGTCAGGTTATTATTAAAACTTCCCATACCGGCAATTTTGGTTTTAAACCATTATTAATAAGATTATTACTTCGATTCATTTAGACCTACATTTCAATTCTATTGTTCTTTTTTTAGTTAAGCAGGGTTCTATTGGACTGACTAATTCCCACGTTTCAATTTTAAAGCTGCTTCTTTCAACATATTGTATGTATCTGCACCAACAGTTCCATCCTCATACATCAGGATATTAATCGCTACTGAGTAACGTTCTTTTTCAAGCCTTTTTGTCATTTCAACAATTTTGTCCGCAGACCATCCTTTGGGAGATTTGATAATAATATTGGCTCTTGAAATACCCCAACCCGGGCCATCAAAAATAAAATTACCAAATAATTGCAGCCCTTTCTGAGCTCCTTCTGAGACAAAACCATTCTCAAGCTTATAAGGGGTCACTTTACCATCAAACCCTTCACCACAATAAAAATCCTGAAAAGGAGTATGGCTCGGGCCAATCCATGGATTATAACAAATCAGCCGTTTGGGATTGCCTGTTTTCATAGCTGCACCCAACTTTTCAAAATCTGTTGGATACCAGCAGCAGCCATCGTCAAGAAATATGGCATCCAAACCCTTACCATAGCGATTCCCTATTTCTGTAAATATCTTCTCTTCTATGCTTATCCATTTTTGTCTCGACTCATAGGTTTGAACAGGAGAATCTATCCACCCTTTAGCGAGCATCAATTCTTTGTTCCCATGTCCAAAATGATAGTACATCATAAAGCGGATATCATATTTTTGACACTCATTGATCAGATCTCCAATAAGATCCCTTTTACTTACATTATTGGGAAGAATCTCAGCAATTGATTTGATTGGCGCCGGGAAAAGAAATTTTCCCCAGGTAGCGCTCCAAACTATATACTTCCCTCCCATATCACGTATCTTCTGAACAAATGCCTTCACATCAAAATCTTCTGCAAACCCCGGCCATGGTTTTTTATCGCCTGTTGGCGGATATGACCATCCTCCTGCCTGAAACATAATTCCATAACCGGCATCCTTCATCCATGTGGCATCGCCTTTAAAAGCCTTTACTCTTTTATCAATATTCTTCTTCTCTTCAATATTAACGAGTTCGATTGACTTGATTTCGATTGTGTCTTTTGCATTGACAAGCTGTAAGCTTACTGTTCCACTTCCGGAAGGTAATTTCAGGACATCTTTAGCCGTCTCCCTCTGCCATCCATTAGAAGATGCAGTGTACAAAATGCTGTTTAGTGGGCCGGTAACTTTAATTTGCGTTCCCGGCTTACTGTTGATAAGAAAATCGACATAATAATCTCCTTGTGAGGGAGACGAAATATTCCATTGAATCTTGTGTACCTTTGTAAATCCAATAAGCCAAAACCGTTTGGCATCAAATGTGGATTGTGGTCCAAATTGCTTTATTCCAGGTGTTTGCATTGCATCAGGAGCAAATAATATATTGATCATTTTAGGATTCAATATAATAGGGTCCTGAAATAGTTGCCTGGTAAGTCCTCCTACTAGGGGGGTAGAAAAATTATCCGGAGTTTGACCAGGTAAGGTTTGACAGATATAAAACCCAATTGCCAAAATAAAATTCAATTTGTTTTTCATAATTATGTTATTAATATTCAAATGATTATATCAACAATAGGCTTTTAGAGAGGCCCTTATTTCATTTCCCTGATATTTTTATTACAAAGGCATAGTTACAAGGCGGCTTATCGGGCAATTGTACCGTAAGTCCGCTGTTATCCTGTGTCCATTTTAATGGCTTGTCATAGCCAAGCATCCTTACTTCCCTGATTTTCCCATACCACACTTTTTTATCCTGAGGCAACGATTTTATTGTAACACTTTTGCCCGGCCAGTCCATTAAAAAGGCATAAAGACTGTTACCTTTTGTAGTAAAGCGAATGTCTTCGGCTGTGAATGGGACATTGCTGCTTCGATTCTGTTCGCCGTTTTTTGTATTGTTCGGGCCTTCGCCAAAAACTTCCCAGGGACGAGTGCCATGAATGGCTTCGCCGTTTATATCCATCCATTGGCCCATTTCTTTAAGGAACTGCACGGCATAGTCCTGAATTGTACCATCGGATTTCTGGGTAATATTGAGCATCAGGTTCCCGTTTTTGCTTACAATGTCAACCAGCTTTTGGACAATACTTTTAGTAGAAGCATGGCCGCCTCCCTGCATATAAAACCAGCCATCCAATGATGTGTCGGTTTGCCATGGATACTTTTTAAGGTTATCGCTTTGGCCATTTTCAATATCAAGTACAACTGCCTTCTGCCGATCTGCTCCAGCCCCTTTAATATTAACAACAGCATCATTTTTGCCTTTGTTCCACTTTGGACTTTCATTATAAAAATTAGCAGCAATATCCAGTCCATGAACCGGAAGGCCGCCATCGAAATATACGAGGTCAGGATGGTAGTTGCCAACTACGTCCATTACACGGTTATAATTTTTGGCCTCAAAGGCGGAATCGGGTCTGTCGCCGCCAGGACCAGGACAGCAATTCACATATCCGGGATTTCCTGGTTTATGCGGACGACAGTACAAGTCCCATGGATCGTAGCCTTCCCACCATTTACCTTTCCCATCGGCTTTTGTAAGTACTCCATCGTATGGTACTCCTTTCTTTGGTCCTGTAGTATCGGCCATGCGGGTTACTTCAAAAAAGCTCCATGCGAATTCACCATGGAAAGAAACACCAAACCTCATTTTATTATTCTTTGCTGCTGTCTGCCACTCTTTAACGATGTCCCGTTTCGGACCCATGTTCACGGCATTCCATGGTTGGTACTTCGAGTTCCACATATCAAAATTATCGTGGTGCTGACCCATAGACATAAAATAGCGGGCGCCAGCCTGGTAATAAAGTTTCATCAATGCTTCAGGGTCCCACTTTTCTGCCTTGAACAGGGGGATTAAATCCTTATAACCGAACTCAGAAGGGTGTCCATACTTGTTCAGATGGTAAGTGTAGGCCGGTTCTTTGCTTTCATACCATTGCGTGTTTCCCTGTATGTACAACCGCCGGGCAAACCAGTCGCCGTATTCCGTAACACTTTGTGGTCCCCAGTGTGCCCAGATACCAAACTTGGCATCGCGAAACCATTCGGGACAGTCGTATTGTTTCAGCGATTCCCAGGTTGGTTCAAATTTTACAGGTTGATCAGTATTTCCCTTCTTAGTCCCCTGCGGCATTGCCTCTAATAAGAAAATAGCCAGGAATATTGCAGTTAGTTTAAGACCTTTAATTTTCATTCTTTTTGGTTTTAATTATTTTGTTTGTATTCAGTCGTAGCACTAAGCCAATAACATGAAAATTGATACCTGCTTCTCTTTATTGATAAAGATGAAAGGTTAAGATAAAGAATAATATAGTAAAATTTCAATATTTTTTTCAAGTTAATGGAACATATTAATACAATATAAAGAATATGTTTTCACAAAAACCCGCAAATATATCATTATTGTAACCTTCAATAAAAAAATACTTCCTAAACTTGTATTGATTACTGGTAGAACATCTTTTTTAATAATATCTTTTTATTGCAAGATAAAGAAAAACATTATAAATTTCACTTCCATTCTTAAAATATAGAAGACATATTAATATAATTTAACAAATAGGTTTTTTGAAAACCATCCTTTATATTTGTAAAGAAACCATGATGAAAATCTATTTCTATTTATTCTTTTAGGTATTAATGGTACAGAATTAAAAACATGCAAAATGAAAAAAATATTAGTATTGGGATTTGCATTATTGCTTTCAGCGGCGAATAGTATTTTTGGACAGACAACTTTAATCAGTGACAAGCCAGTTAAAATATGGGAAGGCAGCACCAATATGCCTACATATTTGATTGATCCTCCAAGCGTTAGTCCGATGTTTTATGATGGTCGCTCCTATCAGGGCGCTCAGGGCAGGATATATCCTTATCCCCTTAATTCAAGTCTGACCTTTAAAAAGGTTGATAAGGAACATCCAATGGTTTATCTTGAAAATGAATATATAAAGGTTGACATTTCTCCGGAGATCGGAGGCCGGGTATGGGGTGCCTTGGACAAATCGGATCAATATGATTTTATTTACCGCCAGCATGTTGTTAAACCGGCACTGGTGGGTATGTTAGGTGCCTGGCTCGAAGGAGGCATCGAATGGAATTTCCCGCATCATCACAGGGCAAATGCCTTTATGCCTGTAGATTATGATTTACAAAATAATCCTGATGGCAGTGCTACATTATGGATAGGGGAACTGGAACTCCGCGACCGCATGAAATTTATGCTTGGTGTTTCAGTATATCCAGGTAAATCATATTTTGAAGTGACATTCAGGCCATTAAACGCTACTCCGTTTGCGAATTCATTTCTCTATTTTGCAAATACCAGTGTGCATGCCAACGAAAACTACCAGGTATTTTTTCCACCCTCAACGGATTTTGGTGTATACCACGCCAAAAACCAGTTCCTCAGATGGCCTATTTCTCATGAAAGATTTAACGGTCAGGATTATACAAAAGGAGTCGATGTAAGCTGGTGGAAGAATCACCCGGATTGGACATCAATATTTGCTTTTAATTATACAGATGATTTCTTTGGCGGATATGATCATGGAAAAGATGCAGGTACCGTTATAGTATCCAATCATAACATAGCCCCCGGGAAAAAGTTCTGGGAATGGAGTAATGGACCGCGAGGAAGAGACTGGGATAAGGCTCTGACAGATGCAGACGGACCGGCACTGGAATTAATGTCAGGTGCTTATTCCGATAATCAGCCGGATTACAGCTGGTTGCAGCCCTGTGAATCGAAATATGTGAAACAATATTTTTATCCTATCCGTGGCATTGGTGGTATAAAAAATGCTAACATTGAAGCTGCCGTCAATATGGAATTCCCTTCAAAAGGAAAGGTTAAGTTTGGATTTAATACAACGTCATCAAAGAAAAACGCCCGTGTAGTGTTGAATATAGATGGCAAGACATTCTTTGAACAAAACATTGATATTGATCCCGGTCATCCGTTTGTGAAGGAACTCAGTATTCCGGAAAACACAACCGAAACAAGTGCTAAAGTGACATTGTTAACATCGAATGGAGAAGAATTGATAAGTTACCAACCTGTTGAAAAGAAAGAATTGCCTTTTCCAAAGGTGACTCAGGCACCAAAACCCGTCAATGAAATAGGTACTATAGAAGAATTATATCAGACAGGTCAGCGTATTTCACAATTCCGTAATGCAACCCTGACACCTTATCCATATTATGAAGAAGCCCTGAAAAGAGATTCAGGAGATTACAGGGTAAACACTGCTATGGGATTGCTTTATATAAGAAGAGGGATGTTTGATAAAGCTGAAAAGTATCTTCAGACTGCCGTTGACAGGATAACTAGCAACTATACCAAGCCCAGGGACGGAGAAGCATATTACTATTTAGGTGTATGCCAGAGATTTCAGGGTAAGGAAAAAGAAGCCTATAAAAACCTGTATCAGGCAACATGGAGTTATGCATTTTATTCTGCTGCCTTTTTCCAGCTGTCTCAGATAGACTGTGGCCGTGGTAATTATAGCCTTGCACTTGAAAACATTGACCGTTCAATTTCAACAAATACAAACAACACCAAGGCTCAGAATCTGAAATCCGCTATTCTCAGGAAACTCGCTAACCCATCACACGCTCTGGAAATAAATACTAAAACGATAGCTTATGACCGTCTGGATTTCGGAGCCCGGTTTGAGAATTATCTGGCCTGCAAAGCGATTGGAAAAGATCAGGAATCTGCAAAGGTATTATCGGAACTGAAAACCAAACTGAGAGGCTATCCGGAGTCTTACCTTGAACTTTCACTCGAATATGCCAATGCAGGATTGCTGGATGATGCCATTGATGTACTTTCAAATCCGGGTCTGGCAAGTGATAACAACAGCAGTATTTCTCCTATGACATACTATTATCTTGGTTTCTTATGGTCTAAGAAGGGAGACGCATCAAAAGCGGCTGATTATTTCAGTCGTGCAGCGAAGGTATCACCTGATTATTGCTTCCCCTTCAGGCTCGAAGAGATAGGTATGCTTGAAACTGCCATGAAGGCTAATCCTTCAGATGGAAAAGCTCCCTATTATCTGGGGAATCTGCTTTATGATTTTCAACCTGAGAGAGCAACCGTCCTTTGGGAAGCTTCAAGAAAAATAGACGATTCATTTGCTATGGTACACAGAAACCTGGGGAACGTTTATGCAAAAACAGACAATGATTTGCCAAAGTCTATTGCCAGTTACGAAAAGGCTATATCACTGAATAACAAAGATCAAAGATGGTTTTATGATCTGGATTTAATGTACGCAGCTGCCAGAACTGATCCTGCGAAAAGGCTGAAATTGCTCGAGGACAATCATAATGTCATTGATAATGATAATATAATTGACGGCCTTTCAAGGGAATTACTACTTATGGTTCAGCTGGGCTATTATGACAAAGCGCTGGAAATATTCAATAACAGATCATTCCCTCAGTTTGAAGGGGTTGATAGAGTATATAGCTCTTATCTCAATGCTCTTCTTCTGAGAGGATACAAAAATCTGAAAGCCGGAAAATATAAAGAGGCACTGAAAGATGGTCAGACTGCACTTACATCTCCTGCCAATATAACAGTTGATCAATCGTATAGAGGTGGACGAAGCCTTGAAACATATTATTTTATCGGGACCGTTTATGAAAAAATGGGCGATCTGAAAAAAGCAAAAGAAGCCTGGAACGAGGCAATAGGTTCAAATCAGGTCAGTTCTGGTGTGAGAGGAGGAGGACGCGGTGGTGCTGGTTCTGATCTCAGTTTTTACAGAGCCTTATGCTTAAAGAAACTGGGGAAACCTGAGGAAGCAGATAAATTATTAACTGGTCTGATTAGTTCAGGGAAAGCCAGAATTGAATCAGAACAGATAGATTTCTTTGAAAAATTCGGAGAGAGGAGCAGCCAGGCTGACAGAATAGCTGATGGACATTATTATATCGGTCTCGGTTACCTGGGTAAAGGAATGCAAAAAGAAGCAAAACAGGAATTTACAGAAGCTGTAAAGTTTAATATTAACCATGTATGGGCTAATAAATATTTATCCGATCTGCAAGGGATCTCAACACCATAAATTCAGGTTGAAGTTGTATTTTAAAATTCTGAATAAATTGCAAATAAAAAAAGACAGATAAAAATTAAACCCGCTTAAAACAGCAAGTGCCAGGAAAAAAAAGTTTCGCTGGCACTTTCTGTATTTACTTTGTTGAGTTTCTAAGTCCCTATGGCGTCAATATCTTTCTGTGCTAATTTATGGGGTTTTACTTTCCACTCATATGGCTCTGGCAATGTCACTTTTCTTATATGCCAAAAGGTCAATTAATTTAAGGCTGCGATCTTAAAGCTCCATGCCATTTTACAGGGTCGTTTTGACTCATCCTGTAATTCCGCCGGAAGAGAAATTTCCAAACCCGTTGCCTTATCATACTTCCATTCCAGTGGCTTTGCCAAACCCAACAGATAAATTTTTGAACCTTGTTTAGGTTCCACTGTATGTAATTTGAGCTTTGAACCAGGCCAGAAACGGGTTATAGCGTATGTCGCTTGTTTGTCTTTTGTACGCGTATAGCGGATAGTATCTCCCTGCTCTTTCCAGAGCTCTCCGTCGCGGGGGCGGGTGGCGTAAATTGCTTCCCCATTAACTTTCAACCATGCCCCTGCCTCTTTAATTGCCTTAATCACCAATGGGTCGAATTGGCCATTTCCATCGGGACCGATACCTAGCATGAAGTTTCCTCCTTTTGCAACAATATCGGTAAGACTGTTTATAATCCACGCAACATCTTTAAATTTATCGTTTTTCAAATACGAAAAAGATTTTCCATAAGGGTAAATAACGAACCATGGCATATCTGTATTCTCCCGGTTGCCGGGAACAAACCCCTCAGGTGTGTAATAATCGCCGTAGTTTCCGATGCCTCGTGCCCGAAACATTACATCCGGCTGAATTTTGCGGAAATCTTTCATCTCCTGCCGCATCTGTGGCCATACTTTCTTGCCTAACCACATGTCAAGGCACATCATATCTATTTTTCCATAATTAGTGAGAAGCTCCGTGATTTGCTTCCGGTGGTTGGCCAACATTCGTGCCTCTTCTTCGGGTGTCGGGTCTGAAACAACTGTAACGTTTTTGCCGGGGAAGTTGCCGTAAAGATTGGGATTTGCCAAAGCTGCCTTAAAAGTCAGGGGGTGCATGATGTATGGCCGGAAATCTGCGTTATAGAAGTTCGGATGCGAGTAATAGAGGTCTATTTTGAGACCGTATTTTCGGCCGGCATCACAAAGTTCTTTAATTACATCGCGGTGAAATGGTGTTTCCATGATGCTGTAGGCAAGGTCGCAATCTTCCATAACAGGTCCGCCTGGTGCTATCCAATTGACACGCTTCTTAACCCGGGTTTTCGTGTCGAACAGGGAAAAACCATCATGATGCATAGTGGTGATAGCGAACATCTTAATGCCATTTTCACTAAACAGCTTCATCCATTCCTCTGCATTAAAACCTGTCGGGTTCCAGGTCTTGTACATTTCCTGGTAAGCCTGCTTCGCCTCGTTTGAAAGATTCAGAAATGGCCATGATTCGCCTCCTTTCTCAGTGATCGAGTATAATCCCCAATGGATGCGCACCCCGTACTTTATATCGCGGAATGCCTCAATGGCCTCTGGTGATGCATGTTGATAGTCGGCGTCAATGTTATCTTCTATATAATTCTTAACATGGCTATACTGTTCGTCATTTTTAGGTAATGTATAGTTCAACACAGGAACAGACACTTGTGCAAGAGAAACAGCACAAATGGCAGCAAATAAAATAATTGACAAAAATGTTGTTTTCATGTTTTGATTATTAAATGTCAGTAAATGTTTTTCAATACTATTCTGTTTCAACAACTATAACGATATCATATTCATCAGCAGGGTTGGCAAATTTATCAGGAAGATTAACAGTTAATCCTAAATATGATTGCTCAAAACTTAAAGGCTTTTTGCCTCGATCTGCCAACATATAAACTCTCACTACCTTTTCTGTGAAATCGTTCACCACAATTCTCTTGTTTGCCGGTATGTCAAATACATGTAAATATTGTTTATTTCCCTTTGAAGTAATACGACCCCATTTTGGCTGCCAGAGTTTAGCCGATTGAGTCCCATAAATACTCTCGCTGTTAACCTTCATCCATTTACCAATATCGAGAAGTCTCATTTGCGCTTTTTCCAAAATAAGCCCTTCGGCATCTGGCCCGATATTTAACCTGTAATTACCCCCATTGCTTACAATATCGACTAATTTACGAATCAGATCTTTCGACGATTGCCAAACAGTATCATATTTATTGTAACCAAAAGATTTTCCTATTGTTCCGCTACTCTCCCATCCAAAACTATTATCCCTGTTAGAAACTTGATTATCACCCATCTGACGATAATCGCCATAGTAGAAATGTTCCCACTCGCCTAAGCGGCTATTGATTATGCATCCCGGCTGGTACTTGTGTATTAGATCAATGATTCTTTGATTCTGTTTAACTGTTTTCTTGCCGATGTCATCGAAAATAAAGATCGAAATTTCACCATAATTTGTCAGCAGTTCAGTAATTTGCGGAATAGCATAATTGTCAAGATAATTATTAAAATCCTTTTTGTTTTCATCAGGATAATCCCAGAAATTGGATTCCTTAAGATAGTTTGCCTGCGCATCAGGGTGGTGCCAGTCGCGATCAACAGAATAATAGACACCGAGTTTAATCCCCTCTTTCTTACAGGCAATTGACAGCTCCTTTAACGGGTCCTTTTTGTAAGGTGTGGCATCAACAATATTATAATTGGTCATTTTCGAATCGAACATGCAAAATCCATCATGATGCTTTGTTACGAAAACCATATATTTAATGCCGGCAGTTTTTATATCATTTTTTTATCCCGTATGTTTAACCTTTTTATCAATTCAATTTCCTTTACATCATAGGGTTCTAAATTTGGTCTGAATAAGTCATGTTGCCAGGGACCTAAATAAGGAAGTTTCCCGGGTCTGAATCCCCATGGCAAATTTGTTTGTGTTTTTCCGTTTACCAAACCCCACAAAATACATCCAACATTTAGTTCCCTGAATAATGGTAAAATTTCTTCCACTGTTGATTTTTGTGGTCTGCACATCCATTCAGTACAAATTATGGGTCTGTTGTATTTCTTTAAGCGCTCTATAAAAGCAGCAGTTTTTTCCTTTGCGTCGTAACAATGAAAGGTGATAACATCGGAATTAGCGAGCACAAAATCGTTCTGTTCTTTCAAATCCTCGAAAGAAAATACCGTAAGAGGTTGGGTAGGATTAACCTGGCGCGCCCATGCAAACACGTTTTTAACAAGCTGAAAACTTATAGAAGGCTCATTGTACAAATCCCACACAAACACACGCTTATCATTTTTAAACCTCGTTATTATCTCCTTAACATAGCCCTCAAGCTTTGGATATGTTCGCGGATCGTTAACCATAGAATGACCTGGTGATGGCGACCAGGCCCATGCATACCAACCTTCCAAAGGTTCAGATTGTTTACCGATTACAGGGTCGGTATTTGCTCCGAAAGCGCAATCATCAAACAGAGCGGGCATCACTTTTATTCCATGCTTATCGCAAATCGCAAGAAATTTATCAACAGTATTTAAAAAGTATTTTGGATCGTCTGCATAAACAGCGTATTGCAATACAACGCGTACACAGTTGAATCCAATACTCTTGGCCAGTGTTATTTCTCTCTCAATCAAGTCAGGTGAAAAACTGGTTTTATCCCACATGGCAGTATAATTGATTGCATTTGAAGGGATATAATTCACCCCACTGAACCAATCATTCTGTTTATACCAGTCCCAAATTTGTTTTTCACTCCAGCGGGTTCCCTGAGAAAAAACCGTGAAACACAAGAAAATCATAAAGGTTGTTACTATTAATTTTTTTACGTTTCTCATTTATTTTAGATTTAATTATTCAACGAAATTTATCTTTAAAACATATTCAAATAAACCGATTACAGGTTTGTTTTTGGTACAATCTTCAAACAAACCGCATTCTTAGATGGCAGAACATCGGGCATTTGAATTGTAGTGTATTCTTTTTCCTGAGAGAATTTTAAGGGACCTTTAACACCCAGCATGGTTATCGATTGAATAGTATGATAATTCACCTTATTAAATTGCCTGATCTTAACTTCACCCTTTGGTTCGCCACAGATAAAGGCAAATACAGTATCACCTTTACAAGTAAACCGGATATCTTTATCTGTTAATTCATTCATTTCTACCCAATGTCCACCTTTCACAATAGTTGGTCCTTCGCCAAAAACAACAAAAGGGCGTGTGCCATAAATACCCTCGCCATTAACTCTAAACCATTGCCCCATCCCTTTAAGCAACGCCAAAGACTCCTGATCTATGGAACCATCGGCACGTAAAGGGATATTCATAAGCAGGTTGCCGTTTTTGCTAACAATGTCAATAAGCTGGTCTATAAATATTTTAAGACTAATGTATTTCTGATCTTTTGTCCAGAACCAATCGCCAATGGAGTTATCGGTTTGCCAGGGTACGCGGTTAATACCTTCCATGCGACCTCTTTCAATATCTTCCAAAGCAGCGCCATACCGAAAATCGCCAGAAAAAAAATCTAAGAAACAATAGTTTTTAATTGCCATTACTGCTTCCATGCTCCCGTTGTGCCACCGGGTATTTTGGTTGTAATACCACGCAACAAGCTCACGACCCTGATTGCCAAAGGGAATAGCGCCATCCATGTAAAACAAATCGGGTTTGTGTTGATCCAAAAGGTCTTTAATGCGGCTGCAATACTCATCGGCCCATTGCTTTGGCGGGTGAATGGGATAATTCTCATTATTATCCTGAATGCCATAAGTTTTATGGTAAATAAATGAGTTTGCAGTATCGGCGCCATCGTAGGGCACACCTTTGTATGGACCGGCAGTATCGGCGCCATGCGAATTCTGCGTCCAGTTCCAGCTACGTTCTAAATGGCTGGTTACCCCCCAGCGTAAACCCGATTTGTGGACAGCCTGTTCCCATAACCCAACTATGTTTTTATGCGGACCATAATTTACGCTGTTCCATTTATGAAACTTTGAATTCCATAAATCGAAATTATCGTGGTGCATGGCCATTGATACTATATATTTAGCGCCTGCCTTTTTAAAAATGGCAACCAAACTATCAGGGTTGAACTTTTCTCCTTTCCATAATTCAACAATATCCTTGTAACCAAACTTTGATGGATGACCGTAATGCTCCAAATGGTATTTGTATTGACTACTTCCTTCTTCGTACATGTAACGGGCGTACCAATCGCCTACGGCAGGAACAGCATAAGCATTCCAGCAAGTCCAAATCCCAAACTTTGCATCACGAAACCATTCGGGGCACTGGTACTGTTCCAATGATGCCCATGATGAATTGAAAACGACAGTTTGCTGGGCTGAGGATATTGTGCAACAAAACATAAATAATATTGCGGCGGCAAATGCACTAAATAAAAGTTTTTTAAATGGTTTCATAAGATTTGAAGATTTGAGAATTACTAATTTCATTTCCCTGTTATTTTAATTACAAAGGCATAGTTACAAGGTGGCTTATCGGGCAATTATACCGTAAGTCCGCTGTTATCCATCGCGAAACCAATCGGGTGTATTGTAGACTTTAAGCGAATCCCAGTTCGCACTAAACGACCCTTTTTCAACAGGCAATGGCGGAAGGTTCCAATTATTGAGCGATGATGCTTTTTGTGCCGATAGTTTTAAACCGACTAAAAAAAATACCAAAATAATAAGTTTACGCTTCATTTGTACATGATTTTAGCAAAAAACTAATTTTACCGATGCTGAATTCAAGCTGCAAATGCAACTTCTGTTTGTTCAATTTTTTAAAATGAATCTAAATATCCTAATCTTTTCCCTGGTCAATTATTATATTTATTTTCAATCCAAGCAACTTGTTCATCTGTAATTGTTCCACATTCTATTTTCTTTGGAAAATATTGTCTAATCAATCCATTTGAATTTTCATTTGCTCCTCTTTCCCAACTATAATATGGTTTGGCAAAGGAAAACTCCAACAACTTCTCCTGCAGCTTCATGCCCCTTATTTTATATCGCGGAATGCCTCAATGACCTCTGGTGAGAAATGCTGATAGTCGGCTATTTCTCTTTGCTTTTGTGGGGTATTAAAAAATTATTTCTGTTCAAACAACAGTTTCACGGGCCTGTAGGACTCCATTTTAATCCATACTATCAAATCGTTTCCTTCCAGTGTTTTACGGATTGCATAGCGGAAATCCTCTACCGGTTTCAGAGGTTTTCCGTCCATTCTGAGGCTGCTAAAATATTTTCCCCAGTTCTTAATAATGAAAACCGGGTTGAATACCGGGTTGTCCTGACCGGCCTGAATGACCAGTGCCATAGGAATGGATTTGACTTGCTTGTTTTTTAAGATATATGCACGTTCATTCCTGTCAAATCCTTCGGCCAGAAAATCAGTGCTGATTTTTTCGATCGCTGGTGGATTGAGCCAGAACTTTGCCAGTGGCAATAACGCAGTAATTTCTTGCCGGGTCAGCCCCATGATGAACCTGCCTTCCAGGGCTCCGGTCTTGGAATTTCTCACCTCCGGTGGTCCCGGAGAGGTGATGGCGGAACTTGTTACCTGATCCGCGGCAAGGACAAAACGCCCGTCGGAGGGAATCATGGAAACAGGCCAATGGTTCCTGGAGTGAAAATGGGAGTAGGAATAGTCGATTTCACGAATACCGCCTCCGTACGGGCCTATCGACGTTCCGGGTTCGTACACATAAAAGGGCTTATATTCCGATTTGATATTGATCATGCTTATCAGGGCGTCGGGAACCGGATTGTCGAAACCTCTGCCGCTCGAAGGCCAGGTTGCAAAGGAATAGGTCCGTTTTTCGCCCTTCAGATTCGCAAGGGTGACAGCGTCGAGGTTGATGTTGTCCTCGGGTTTTTCGCCTGGATTGCTCAATGCGGCTGGTTCCGTGATACTATACTCTCTATTTTTTCCGTGGATTATAAAATGCCTCACGGCAATGCCGTCGGGGTATATGGTATAATACTCGTCAACCCAGTCACCCCAGTCGGTAACCGGATCCTCGTTGGCGATTTGGTAAAGCACATCTGTAATTGCATACCTCCAGTGCACCACCACCCTGGCGTCGTTGCTTTCGATAAGACGCACGTGGCTGTAGCGGTACTGCTTATCGGACATGTGCTCCATGCATCCCCTGGTTTGGGTGTATGCTTCTGCGCTCTGGTCGGCTATCCATTTGCCGTTTTCCGTCACCAGGTTCATGTTGTAATTGGTTCCTCTCCAAAAGACCATAGCGTAACTGTTGTTATCGAACGGCACGACTATGTCAGGCTTGTCGGCAACCCTCCAGAGGGTGTCCCAGTCTTCGTCATATTTCAGTTTAGTGTAATAGCCGCCGAACTCATGAATACCGGATGGGACCTGTGGAAGCTTTCTCCACTGGAGGGCAGGCTTACCTGCAGGTTTTTCTAAGTACGCAGCGGCTGCCACCTCATCGGCCGAAAGGCAGGATTTGTAGATTTTGAGCTCGTCGATGATCCCGTCAAACGAATATGAAGCAGGAACCCTTACCCTGCCGGCCCGGTTCAGAGATGTCGGCACTGTAAGCTTGTGATTCCTGGCAATCTCGAGATTCATACCGATGTCCGCAAGCAAATCCCCCGGAATGTCAAGCCTGCCTGCTTCCTTCCCGTTAACGTACAGGGTGATCCCTTTCTGAGGATCGAAGGTTCCAGCGATGTGCGACCATTCCATGAAAGGGATTCTGACCTCGCTGACGCATTCCCGCCACTGTCGTTTCACGGCAAGATGCAACCCGATTCGGCCCTCCGCATCGATCCCAAAGAAAAAACCACGCTGGTGTTCGTATTCCTGGTTCACGATGGCGCACCAGTTCCATGGATAGGACTGCGGAGCCACCCAGGCTTCAACAGTGAATGCACCTGTGATTATGGGCGCTGTTTTGGCATTACGGATGATCCGGGTTGTGTATCCGTCGCACTTCAGACCGTTGCTCTTAACCCCCCGGATGTACTTGAAATTACCTTCAATGGAATCGGCGATGCCTGTGGCGGAATCTTTTGCGAATCCACCCGAAGTTTCATCAAATGTCCACCATGCAACCGGAACTGGGGCGATACCCTGAATATTCTTAAACTGGTTACCTTTGTCCGGATTAAGGGCATTGATATTAAAACTCACTAAAAACGCTAGTGAAGGAAAAACTAATATTCTAAATACCAGCTTTTTAATGTTCAGGTTTTTATTCATATGGTTTTATTCAATTTGATTTGGGCAATTAATTAATGCAATACATTAGAACAATATTATTTTACATATAATTTATTATTTCACAACACCGATAGTGATAAGGATATTTGCAAAACTTCGTATTTCACCGGTTGCGATTACCAGGCAGGTGTCTTGTGATCGTGCTTCCCTGTAAAAATCAATTTTTTTGACTTTTGTTACCGGAATACTTTCGCCCAAAATGTTCAAAAATTCCTCATGGATTTCCTGTGGGGTCTCATCCGGAGGAAGCATTACTATATAAGATTCAATTGGAACCGCTTCTTTGATGACCTTTAAAACATCTGTAACTGAAAACATTCCCGGTGTGAGATTCAGAAACACTTTCTGCGCTTTTTCCGGAACCCCTGTTGTAAAAGGATAGTTCCCATCTGCAATAAGAAGTCTTGAACCATGACCATTGCTGCCAAGTGCAGATAAAATTTTCGGATGTAAAAGTTTCGTTTTTAACATTCTACTTTAGCTTATATGAAAGTTATTATATTTCCTGTTCAACATATTCCTGTAATTCTTTATTACGAACAAGAGGCCCCGTCATAAAAAGAAGGATTGATATACCTATCAGAGCCAATAGTCCGTATCCGATAAAAACAGCATTGTACGCTGTTGAATAATTAAATTTGGCTGAAAGATTTTTAACAGTTACTCCTGAAAGCGACTGAAAAATTGCTCCGCCTAAACCTGATCCTACACTTGCCACTCCCCATACAGAAGCTGTGGCACTTAATGGCACAACATCTGCAGGGAAAGCCAGCATATTGGCAGAACAGGAAGCATAGCCGAAACCGGCTAAAGCGAGAACAACAAGTGCAGAATACGGACCCGTAATAAGGAATGGGCCAAGTATTAATGAAAAAGCCATTATTGATCCAAAAAAACCGGCGCCGATTTTCCTTGCCTTTGGAACAGGGACACCCCTTTTAATAATAAATTGTGTAAACAAACCTCCTAAAATATTTCCAAAATCTGCAATTATGAAAGGGAACATGGCAAACCACCCTATTTTAGCCAGGTCCCAACTATATGAATCGGCCAGATATCTTCCAATCCAGAAAGTTATGAAGTACCATACGGGATCAATGAATACCTTTGAAAGGGTAAGGCTTAAAACAAATTTGTTCTTCAGTAATTTTACAGGTAGTACAATCCGCGCTTTTGATTCTTTTAACGACCGTTCAGGAGTGTAATAAGTAAACCAGAATGTTGCCAGCCATAAATATCCAAGTACTCCTACTACGATAAATGTGATTTGCCATCCAAAGGTAGTACCCAGCCACGAGATAAGCAACGGAGCAATAACTGCTCCGGCTGCCGCACCACTGTTGAAGATTCCTGAAGCCGTAGATCGTTCTTCCGGAGGAAACCACTCACTTGTAAGTTTGATTGCAGCAGGCCAGTTACCGGCTTCACCGATTCCAAGCAGAAAACGGAATATCCCAAACTGAAAAGGAGACCTTGCTATTGCATGCAGGATACCTGCCGTTGTCCAGAATGCCATGCATAATGAGTAACCAAGTCGCGTACCTAATTTGTCAATGATGAAACCTGAAACTGCATTAGAGAGAAGATATGCTATGAAGAAGCAGGTTGCAATGTATCCGAACGCGTCATCGGGGATAAGATCCCTTAAATAACCATTGGCGGCAAGATAATTAAATGATAAGCGATGTACATAATTGAGGATAGTAGCTATCATAGCGAAACTTATCATCACCCATCTCATTTTTAATGGCCTGGTTGAGCCCGAAAAATCATTTTGCGGTTTATGATTTCTCATTTTTTTGCCTGTCCTATAATCATAAATGAATATTCTGCTTATGGATTTTATTCCTCGTTCTTATGCACAATATACACCCCCATTTATGTCAATAGTTTCTCCTGTAATAAAACCATCATATTCGGAAGCGAGAAAGGAAATGGCACGGGCTATATCATAAACATTCCCGGCCCGGCCAAGAGGAATCCCCTTAACTGTTTCATCAGCTGATTCCTTCGTTGTATGAGTGTTGTGGAAACGTGTTCCAAGAATAAGACCCGGAGCCACAGCATTTACACGGATTCCCTTCGGTCCAAGTTCACTGGCTAAAGCTCTTGTAAAGGTTAAAACTGCGCCCTTTGAGGTTGAATAAATCAAAGAACCCGGATGACCACCCTTTCTCCCGGCTACAGAAGAGATGTTAATAATGCTAGCTGCACCGGCTTTTTCTAAATAAGGGAGGCATTCACGGGTGACGAAGACCATAGTTTTAAGATTTACATCCATAACAATATTGTAGAATTTCATGTCAACTTCATATAGATATTTCCTGGCAATCAGTCCGCCAACATTATTAACAAGAATATCCATGCCACCAAGGAATTCTGTGGATTTTTTTACACAATCTTTTACCTGATCTTCATCAGTCAGATCTCCACTGAAAAATGCAGATTTCTGACCTAAAGACTCTGCTAACTTAACCAGCTTTTCAGGCCCCTCTGTTCCATGAAAATAGTGTAATGCAACATCACAGCCAGCCTTGATTAATTCTTCTGCAGCAGCATACCCGATACCTTGTTCAGCGCCTGTTATAAAAGCTTTCTTTCCTTTTAATGTTCCCATATTCAATTTATTTAATTAATTTCACAATTGCAAACAAGAGATATTTTCATAATAATAAGGAATGATAAAACTATAAAAGCAAATAGTCCTTATTCAATATTAACAGCAATTTAAGCATCTGAATAATCAAATTTTGTCGAAAGACTTTGCTATAAATAAAGCCTATATCATTCAAATATACCTGCGCTGTTTTAATACCAGCGGCAAATTCAGACTTATTACAATTTGTTATTAAAAACTCAAAAATTAACTATTTTAGAGCTGCAATCCTGAAGCTCCAGGCTATTTTACATGGACGTTTTGCTTCGTCTTGTAAATCCTTAGGAAGTGAAATTTCCAGACCTGTCTCTTTATTATATTTCCAACCCAAAGGTTTTGCCCATCCCAATAAGTAGATTTTTGAGCCTTGAACTGGTTCCACTGTTTTTAGTTTAAGCACCTGGCCAGGCCAGCCCCGGCTAATTGCAAAAATAGTTTGTTTGTCCTTGGTACGGGTATAGCGGATAGAATCGCCTTCCTTCCAAAGTTCACCATCGCGCGGCCGCGTGGCATAAATTGCCTCTCCATTGACTTTCATCCATGCCCCTGCCTCTTTTATAGCTGTAATCACCTGTGGATCAAAACGGCCATCAGGGTCCGCACCAATACCTATCATGAAGTTGCCTCCCTTGGCCACGATATCGGTAAGATTATTAATAATCCAACTGGTTCCTTTAAACTGGTCATTTTTGATATAGGAAAACCACTTGCCATAGGGGTAAATTACAAACCATGGCATGTCGGTATTTGATCTGTTTCCGGGAATAAATGCTTCGGGTGTATAATAATCACCATAGTTGCCAATACCACGGGCTCGGAACATCACATCAGGCTGTATCTTACGTAAATCTTTCATTTCCTGCCGCATCTGTGGCCACACTTCTTTTCCCAGCCACATGTCGAGACATACCATATCTATCTTACCATAATTAGAAAGTATTTCTGTAAGTTGTTGGCGGTGATAAGCCATCATTCGGGCCTCTTCTTCAGGTGTCACGTCTGCAACCACAACAGCGTTTTTTTGCCGAGAGTCACCATAAAGACCCGGATTTGCTAAAGCTTTCGGAAATGTCAAAGGATGATAGCAGTATGGTCTGTAATCGGCATTGTACCAGTTGGGATGCGAGTAATAGAGGTCAATCTTGAGGCCATATTTTCGACCGGCATCACATAGCTCCTTAATAATATCGCGGTGAAAAGGAGTTTCCATAATGCTGTAAGCCAGGTCGCAATCTTCCAGAGCAGGACCGCCGGGAGCTGTCCAGTTGACCCGCTTTTTTATCCGGGCTTTAGTATTGTACATAGTAAAACCATCGTGGTGATTGGTGGTGATGGCAAACATTTTAAGTCCATTGTCTTTGAAAAGTTTCATCCATTCCTCCGGATCAAAGCCTGCCGGGTTCCAGGTCTTATACATCTCATTGTAGGCTTGCTTCTGCAAGTAGGAAAGATCCAGAAAAGGCCAGGAAGTGTTCCCTTGTCCATTAATCGAGTAAGGGCCCCAATGGATACGTACACCATATTTGATATCTTTGAAGGCCTCTATAGCAGCTGGGGAAGCATGTTGATAATCAGCGTCAATATTATCTTCAATCCATGACTTCGTTTTTTTATACTGATCGTTATTTTCAGGAATTTTATAATTTTCCGGAGGTGGAATTTCCTGACCCAGGCAAGCAAAAGTAGTTACCAGTGCAAAGAAGGAGATTAATCTTAGCTTTTTCATTTTTTCAATAATTAGATTTGACTAATATATAAATATTCAATTTTGTACTGTATAAACTTTAAATATTTATCCCATTCTGTAAATAAAAAATCAGGTTTCAAAAAAAGCGTTATTGTAATTCATTATTTACTATCAAGACGCATCTTGTACATTTTATAACCTATCTCTCTCGATTTGTCTATCATTTCCTTTTGTGGCTCATCTCCAACGGTAAGGAACCCTGCCTGGTAATTTTCCCCATCACCCCTGCCAGCAACAGATTGATCAACCAGCTGGAACCAATGGGCCCCGATAATATATGGATTTTCGACTGCACCTGACAGATAATAGCCGAAGAGTTCGGCCCTTTCATTCTGATCGGCAGCATAACGTAAACCCGGTTGAAGCAGGCCCGTTTGGAGTGAACCGAAATGATATTCCCCGATTATGAGAGGATAGTCACCACCATCTGGTGGTATCAGTTCAGCACATGAATATCTGTAACGGTTAAAGCTTACCACATCGCAATAACGCGAGGCAATTTTTATAATGTCGTTCAATGATGAATCTTCAGGGTAAAGGTGAAAATCCATCCGGCAACCAAGGTATAGAAGATCAGGGGCCGTTTTTTTCACTGCATTCCGGCATTTGGAGTAATACAGGTCGGCAAACTCGTTCATGAAGGTCTTCATATCCATAGAAGCGCCCTGTATCACATTCTTATTACCAAGAAATTGTTTCCAGTCGGTAAAGGAAGTTCCCCAGGCATTATTAAGTGTGGTTATGGATTTGTATTTCTTTTTCAGCATTTCCATGAAGGCTATTTTTGCAGGTTGCGTTTCAGGCGCTCTCTGTACCTGTTCACCGATTTTTGATCCCCATTTAACGCCCCATTTGAGTTCGTTATCAATAAAGACACCAATACACCAGGGATCGTTAATCTCTTCACCACTCGATTGGGCCATTTTCAGCAAATTTTCCTCATAACCTGAAACAAAAGGATCCGGGATACCTCCGGTTTGTAGTGTATTCAGAGTTAGAACGTAAGGGGTTTTACGTTTGAGATATATCTTAGTGTCCGACCAGTTACCGATGGTATTAAACCCCCAGCTATGCATACGCTGATGTATCTTTTCACTTACGGTACTGTCCCACTTTTCACCATATTTCCTGAATAGATTCAGTGCATTGAAACTCAACCTTTTTACGGCATTCTCTCTGCCATTCCTCGAGGAATAGAGTTTTGCCTCAAGGCTTCCTTCAGCAGGAAGATATTCAAAATATTTTTCGTGGCCGCTTACCAGAGTCTGTGTCTGCCCTCCGGATTCAACACAATCAAAGCCGTTTGACCAGAAAAGTTTCCCGCCAGGATCGACGAACCACCATTTACCTTCGTATTTCTGAACCCTGAACCTTCCGTTGGAAGTTAGTTGGGGACCGTTCTCCCAGCCTCCGTACTTGTTCCACTCCGGTGATTGCGGATGTGCTTTCAGGTCAGCCTGTTCTTTTTTTTCAGAGTTGATTAAATCACCTTCATTATGAATCTTGCCTGGCCATTCCCCGAAGTTGAGCTGCCCGAATCTGTCAACGAAGGGGTAATATTTTTCCATGAGCTCTTTTGCAGAGTATAAAACATAGGGAACTTCAAACCATATTCTGCCAATTTTGACTGAAGAGCCAGCTTTTGATACCGGAAATAGTAATTTGATATATTCAACAGAATCAGCTGTACTTTTCATCCAGCTTCTTAATGTCCCATCGGGTTTACCATGCATAACCGGAAACAGACTATCGATATACGCCGCATGGCGGGTGCGATAGATAACAGCTTTTAAAGTTTTCTTTCCTCCCGGTGGGACAATTGTTCCTCCAAGTGTCAGGTCATAATTGCCAAAACCCAATTCTACCAATTGAGGTGCACTGCCTGTATTTTCAATTTCACATCGTACAAACCGATATCCTGAAGCGTTCCACAATCCGTTTGATGGTCTTATCGCGATGATCGAACCGTATTTGCCAGGTGCAAAATTAACAACAAGAGCTCCGTCTTTCATCGACAACGAATCGCCATTGAATGAACTTATCAAACCTGCATCGTACTTAGACGGATTAAAAATTTCAAATGATGTTTTCTCTTTTGGTGCGCAGCCAAATATTCCAAAGACTATCGCTGCAAGAACAAGAAAATAAACTGCTGCTTTATTTTTTGATATAGATCTCATATAATTTATTTATTAGAAACAATTTCCATTTTTAACTTTTTTCATAAAGAATTATTTTACTATTCTTTTACCGGTCTGACTGTCATAATAAAATCATACCGTTGCGGCATAACCTGGTATTGTGTGAAAACTGACCGGGGAGTATCGCCTAATCCGCTTGTGGCATAATCGAAATTAAAAGTTATCCCGTCAAACGGATGGAGTTGATAGGTATAAAGAGCTTTTGTGAGGTTTTCCGTCGAATAAGGCTGCGCACTGAAGTTAAATAATTTATTCCCTTTAAATTCCAGCCCTGCCCCGTTGCCATCGATCATTTTTACCCACCGGTTTTCAGTCCTTAAACCATAGTCCTGAGGAATAAGATAAGGCACATACATCTCTTTTACTGTTGATTTGTAGATACCTGTCTTATACCCTGATTTTCTGTCAGGGTAGTTTTCTTCAGGACCCCGGCCATACCATTGAACGATTTCCAGACTTTTATCCAGTATCCATGTTGTTCCTATTCGCGGAAGCCAGCTTGGCATGTCTCCGTTCGGGATTATGGTATGCTCAATTTTCATTTCTCCGCTACCGTCAATCCTGTATCTGAAATGATTCAGAAATGCGCCTTTCTGGTTTCCTAAAACCAGAACATTCTTTACCTCTATTAAAACAGTATCGTCATTTTGTTTTTCCCACCGAAAGTTATCAAGATAGAATTGCAGTCTGTCAAGGCCCGATGAATACCATTCAGTGGCTGCCATGTTTCCGTACCCTTCGACTTTGTGCTTCATATTTGCACTTTTCATTGTCCATTCATCCGTTTCATTAGCCAAAGGAGCGTGCCATGCATTCATCCGGGCGCCTGCTTTAATAAGCTCTTTCCCCTGAAATTTTAAAGACGATAAAGTCCCTGTACTTTTATTAAAAGTATAAACAAAATCTTTACCTGTCACGATTAATTCACCGTTTTCTTCATTGACTTTTATTGAACCGGAAGATGGTTTTTTAATAATTTGAGCCTGTTGGTACCAGGGCAATTCCAACTGGTCCCATGCAATTTCATAGCCAGCATCTGCCCATGGTTTCTTTTCTTTCTGGTGAAAACTTATCAACAACCTATACTCAACTCCAGCCCTGATATCGGGTTTCTTAAACGGGACCACCACAATTTTCTTCTCCTGGGGTTTAAGTGAGACAGACATTTCTCCCTTCTGAATAATTTCATTATCAGCCTGAAGTATCCAGGTAGTATTCAATTCACTAAGATCAGTAAAGAGATAACGGTTTGTAATTTCCACTTCGCCTTTTTCTGCTGAAACCAACTTTGCCTTTACAGGTTGAGCTGATTTCTTGAATTGTAACATTTCAGGTTCCGTCCGTCTGTCAGGCCAGATGCTCCCATATGTCCTGGCGCCAATCCCATAACTGAAAAATTCACCATCTTCAATTACTTCTTCAAAATCCAACCATAAGGCAGCATGTTTTTTCAGGTCATCTGAAGGTGATTTCAATAAATCAGGAGACACAACTTTTGCAAAAATTCCTACCTCATCAATAATTGCATCACAAATATAAACGCTTGTTTCCTGTCCGTGAATTTCGGCATTTCTTCCAATATTTACAGGAAACGGTGTATTCAGAATATTTCCATAAACCGGATTACGGATGCTTTCCTTTCCATCAATAAATATTGAGATTTCAGACCCGTTATAAACAGCTGTAACCTTATGCCAGTTAAACTCCCAGTTCTTTGGGAGTTCAATTCTTACTTCATGTTTCTGATCGGTCGTAACATAAAACTCAAGAGAATCTTTTCCGATCTGGTGTAACCCGAACTGATAGTTCCCTTTGGTAATTAAAGTCCCTGCCGAACTGCTGAGGGCGCGAGGATAAACCCACAATGAAAGTGTAAGCTGGTTGCCGGAGATCTCCAGTGCTTCATCGCGGTAAACTTCCACCCACTGATCATGACCATTTAAATCTATCCCTTTCCCTGAAACTCCGGTAACAAGTTTTGCACGGCCCATGATATTTACCTGCACATCATTTCCTGAGACGTCCTTAACGGCCCGGACTTTTTCTGTCAGACCTGTGCTTACAAAATCCCAGATAGCGCCGCCCATGCTCCTGGGATGGCTGTATATAAGATCCCAATACTCATCAAGCCCTCCACCACTATTCCCGGTTACAGCCTCGTACTCGTCCATAAAAGACGGGCGGGGATCAACATTTTCAGGTACAAGCAAAGTCTTTGTGATAAATTCATACAGTTGCGGGTATCTTGGTCCCACAATTTCTTCGCATGGGTGGGTAAAAGCATTCCCTCCGTACATCCAATAACGGGTATTGTCATATTTTCTCCCTTCCTCAATAACTTTGCATATATTATCACCTTCCCCGCTTTCGTTACCTGCACTCCAGAAAAGAACAGAGGGGTGGTTCCTGTCTCGCAATACCATTTTCCGTGCTCTTTCACGGTACATCTCCTCCCATTCTTTCTTTTCGGAAAGAAATTGTGTTGCATGGGTCTCATCTCCAACTTCATCTACAATGTATATCCCATACTCGTCAGCAAGTTCAAGATACCTGTTGACGGGCGGATAATGTGATGTACGCACACAGTTTATATTGTAACGTTTAAGAATATTGAAATCTTTAATAATTGTTTCTTCATTCATGGTATGCCCGAGGGTAGGGTGCTGCATATGACTGTTGATCCCATTCAATTTAACGGCGACGCCATTAAGATAAAACACCTGGTTCCGAATTTCGGTTTTTTTAAAACCAATCCTTCCTGAAATTACCTCCTCAGTTTTTCCCGTTGGATTAATAAGTTCGAAGGTCAGCCAATATAAATTCGGGTATTCGGCCGACCATTTTGCAGGATTAATAATATCGTCCGACAACTTTACAGTTTGCCTGCCAAGGGTTAAGATTGAAAACTTACCTGATGTTATTGTTTTAACTATATTCTTTTTAGGATCCAGCAGTGTAGCCCGAAGCACATAGTCACTTTTGGGCTTATCGGAATAATTCCTGACATCTAAAGATAAATCAAGACGGGCATTAATATATGATTTATCAAGATCTGTTGTTGCGACCCAGTCAAAAATATGCGTTTCAGGTGTTGCAAATAGCCATGCATCATCAAAAATGCCTGCCAATCGCCAGTAATCCTGATCTTCAAGATAATACCCGGCAGAATACTTGTAAACATTTATTGCAACTGTATTCTGTCCGGGTTTAACATATTTTGTAATATTATATTCGGCAGGTTCCTGAGCGCCTTCATTGTACCCAACCTCCTTCCCGTTAATCCAGATAAATGAAGCGGATGCAGTTTTTTCAAGCCTTAGAAAAACCTCTTTGCCTTTCCACGTCTGGGGGATAGTAAAATTTTTTCTATAAGACCCGGTAGGGTTATATTCACGCGGAACATAGGGTGGATTAGGTTTAAATGGCGTAGAAATGTTCCGGAAAAGAGGATCAGAAAATCCCTGCATTTCCCAGTTCGATGGTACATGAATAGTATCCCACTTCTGATCGTTGAAATTTTCTTTGTAGAATTCATCCGGAGTACCTTCAGGAGTATCAGCATAATGAAATTTCCATGTTCCGTTAAGTGATAAATACCAGGCTGATTTGCTCCGGCTGATATTTAAGGCTTCAGGAAAAGAATTAAAAGGCAACAGCAGAGCATGTCCTTCCTCCTGGTTCAATTCCAGCATCCGCGGGTTTTCCAGGTATTTATAAATATTCTTAAGAAAAGGCTCATCCTGTGCGCTGACAGAAGCAAAAACAGTCAGGAGAAAAAAGCAGTAACAAAGACTTTTCATTCTTTCACTTATTTATTGTTTGACATCCATTTTAAACCGCAGTATTCAACACTTGTCAGTATCAGGAGCATGACCATGGATGAAGTAGGACTTTTCCACATTTGCCACTGATTTGCAATTTAAACGCATCTTCTGCTTCTGAAAGGGCAAATTTGTGTGTAACCAGTTTTCCAATGAGGTCATTACTATTGGCAATAGTATCCATTATCTGTTTTGTGTCATTTAAATTCCAATGCCAGCTACCGTGTATTGTCAGTCCTTTCCTTATCAGATCATCGCTTACCTTCACTTTAAGACTTTTCGATTCGCCGACAAATGCGACCTGTCCTTTCCGCCGGGTTCCATCAATGCATAACAGCTGGTACAGTTCTCCACCGGAACATTCAATAGATTTGTCAGCGCCAGACCCTCCTGTAAATTTTCTGATATGTCTTATACAGTCAGCATTATTTGGATCAAGTACTACCTCGGCTCCCAGATCGAGAGCCAGTTTTGCACGCCAGGGATTTCTTGCTATACCTATTACTCTTGCTCCCCTTGAGATACAGTTTATAATTGCTCCCAATCCTACAGGTCCCAAACCGGTTATGAGCACAGTTTCCGATGATTTAATATCAAGCAGATTAACAGCGCCAAAACTGGCGCCTAAACCGCAACAAGCCATACTGGCGTTGTCATAAGACATTGACTCAGGGATGGGAATGAGCAGCCAATCCTGCTTAATAATATACTGGGAGTAAGTTGCTCTACCGGTAGTACAGGAACATATTTTAAAAGGATCCACCACATTTTCGCAATGAATATAATCTCCGCTTTTACACAATTTACAAATACCGCAGGGATATTGGGGCATAACAACGACTCTGTCTCCAACTTTTACACTGCCCGGACGTGCAATTTCGACAACTTCTCCTGCGGCTTCATGTCCCGGGCATAATGCCTCAGTTCCATCTCTGTAATGGTAAAACTCGGTACACATAGGAGAGGTATGAACTTTTACAACCACAAAATTTTCATTGGCTTTTGGTATCTCCTCTTCAATAATTTCAACACGTCTATTGGATCTGATTATAACCGTTTTCATTTCTAATTTTTCCTGGATTTATCTGACCGGATTTGGTTTAAAGCATCAACCAATTTAATAATTACCATGTATTTGTTTACTGTTGATTTATCGCCCGGCATATTGCCAGCTTCCTCGACCGGCATATCCGTGCCATAAACCCGGTCATTAGCAAGAGGATAAGTTCCTATGTCATGAACTGTATAGGGTTTTGTCCACTTGCCACGGAAACCCGAAGGGCGAAGATGGAATTCTATCCGTATTATTCACTCTTTCAGGGTATTGAGATAAAGCAATTCAGAAACCGATAAATTTCTTAACAATCTTTAATGTTTCACCGGTATCTTCCATCTCGAAAATACATGACCTTGAATTCCGGTCATTTGGAGTGTGCAAAACCATCATAAGTTTACCGTCAAACGCAGTGAAGAGCATCCCATGTCCCCCGTCATCCTTAAATACAGGTTCGGCTTGCTGTACCCACGGGCCTGCCAGTTTACCCGATACCGATATAGCTATTCCTGTAGTATATTTATAATTTGGGTATCCAAAGCTCGACCAGATCATAAATAATTTGCCGGTTTTCCCTTTATACAAATAAGGACCGTCAGTGACATTGCAGCCATATTGGGTGCTCAACATGCTCCAGGGGGCCTGGGTTGCACGAAAAAGAATTTTCGGTTCACCTGCTGTTTCTGAAAGGTCACCTTTAAGCTGAATATAATTGATGGTACCATTTGTAATTTGTACCCACTCATTGCAGAAAACCATATAAGGTGTACTATCTTCAACCCAGAGTGTGCCATCAAGCGTTATCATATCGACCGGAAGTGTCGAATGACTCTGGAAAGCGGTGAAAGGCCCGGTAATCGAATCGCTGACAAGGATCTGCGAACCTCGCATAACACGGGGATACCAGTTGCGCCATTGTTCAAAAAACTTCTGACTTGTGCTGAAAGTCAGAAAAAGATAATATTTTCCATTGTAGAAGTGGAGCTCAGGTGCCCATATCCCGTCAACAGGAATAGTGCCCCATAAATCGTGTGGAATGGTATAAATCATCCTTGGCCCTTGCCAGTTCTCAAGATCTTTACTAGAATAGATTTTAACCCCCTTGCCTGAGGAACCGACAAGATAATATGTTTTTGTTCCTGGATCCGGGAAAATATCCGGATCGCGACAGGGAAGATCCGACAATTTATAGGTTTTATCCTGTTGTTGCAATGAAGTATCCCGAGGTTCAACTGCACAAACAGAAGAAACAGGCATTTCTTTAAATAAAAAAATAAATAGGCATAATGCAGTTAAAATAAATCTATTAACGGGCCTCATACTAATCTGCTATTAACGCTTAAGATTAATATTTGAAATAGACTTTCTGCATAATTTTCCACGAAGTTTCTCCCTTTAATGGTATCTGCATCGGGTCGCATACTTTTAGCCATTCACTATTCCGGGGTTCTTTATTTAAGGCTGCCACATCTGCTTCAAAATCTTTCCCCCAGTATTCGTAGTAACCAAATTCATAGTAATTACCATCCTCCAGCTGGGTCATAAAAATGGAAAAATTCCTCATATTATACTTCGTAAGCAGGTCGCGCACACCAGGGTTAGTGTCCGCATGGAGTTTAAGATATTCATTAAGTCGTTCAGGTTTGATCTTAATAACCATACCGATTCTTTTAACATTCTTATGATCCTGTACATCAACAGATATTTCTTTGTTTGAGGTCAGTGTAGCGGTCTGCTCTTTCACCTTACCGCTTTTTTGGGTACAGCTTAATAATACTCCGGATAGTAGAAGAACGCATAAGCTAACAGAGATTCTAATCTTTTTCATAGTAGTTAGTTTTTTAAATTGATTTCTTAAAGGTGTAATTTTTATATTTAAGAGCTACCTCTATAATAATTAATTTATTGAGGACTTCGACAGTCATTTCAATTAGTATTACTCGTTTACCGGGGTTAACTCAAATTCTGTTTTCTTTTCGGATTGATATTTTATCCAAACAATAAGTTGGGGTTTACCCGCAGTATCGTATTCCACGCCGTACCTGAAATCCTTTCCACGCTGAATACTTTTCCCGTCGATGGTTAATTTAACTTCGGAATACTTCCAGTTTTTTAGTACAAATGCCGGATTAACTAATGGTGATTCTCCGGAAGCATTTATACTAAACGAAATTGCAGGTTCTGTAACATCAATATGATAGGCCTTTTCGGATTGAACAAATTTTGCTCCCGATGCTCCTTTCACAATTTCGACAGCGGGGGCGCTATTGAAAAAGCGACCTAAGGGAATAAGTTCCTTAATATCCTTATTCGTGAATCCGTACAAAGCAAAATCGCGGGGGCCTGCTCCGCCCAGAGCACTGTGAGTGACTCTATCCTGCCTTGGTGCATAACGGCCGTCATTTGGCATCTGGCTTACCGGCCAGTGATTCCACGGACCTGCAAAGTGAGTTTTACTTTTATCAAGCCGTTCCTGTTCACCCCATGCACCAATACCTTCAATCTGGTCTTGCGGATAAATCACATCAACTTTATAATCAGACTTAAAGTTGACAACAGAGATAACTGCATTTTTGATATTGTTTCTAGGTATACCATTGGTCCAATCCATTTTCCCAACATCACCTGCAAGATTTGCAACCATAAGCGCCTGCAGATTGATCTGATCTTCAGGCGATTCTCCCGGTGGTGCAAAAAACTGAACATCCTGCCAGCCGGGTTTATACTTATCATGATAAGTGACATATCTGATTGCAGTCCCGTCGGGATAAATATAATGATATTCGTCTGCCCATGTTTTGCGGTTCTCAAAAGAATAGGTAATATCGCTTGAAGCATAACGCCAGTGGATAACTACTCTGGCAGGGCTATTTTCAATTAAACGGACATGAGAATATCTGTTCTGCTTGTCTGCCATATGTTCGTCACAACCGAAAAAATTCATAATTTCACAACTCTGATCGCTCATCCATCGGTTATTTTCGGTTACCCAGCCTGGTCCGTAATTAGTTCCTCGCCAGTACACAACGCTTGTTGGCAGTTCATCGAAACGGACAACTATATCCGGATAATCGCTTGTCCGCCATAAGTTATCCCAAAGCTCATTAAATTTTAATTTTGTGTAATTAGCTCCAAATTTCTCTGCATTTTTTCCATCAACATTACCCGGTAGAACACTTCTCTGTAAATCCGGATTATTTATAATCTCATCTGCCGGCTTTATTGCGTTATAAACATTATTAACTTCATCTGCAGTTAAAGCGGATGAAAAGATTTTCAGTTCATCAATCAATCCCTCGAAGCCGAAAAGCATGGGTTGATTTCCTTCAGGTGTTCTCTGATAAGGCGGGTAATCGCGCGATACATGATAAGTGGTTCGCATAGGCATCCTGTTAAGACCAACGAATGCATCGCAACCAGGAAGTCTTATCCTTTTAAATTCAAAAGTGCTTGTTTTAACTTCTTTCCCATTAATAAATATTGCGGCTTTATTTTTCGCCGGATCAAGAGTGACCGCAACATGAGTCCACTTGCTGAGAGGAATTTCTTCATCGGAGACAATTTTCAGGGAATCAAGACCCGAAGCGTATTTAAAGCCGAGCTGTCCGATATCATTAATTCCAAAATAGAATTGGTTTCCGGAGCTCATATCTATAACCGGTGCCCAATTCCATGGATAAGCCCCTATTGCTAACCAGGCATCAATTGTAAAACCTTTTGTCATTTCAGGTTTTTGATCCTGACGTATTACCACTTTAGAATCATATCCGTCAAAAGCCAATGCACTGCCTGAGACACCAGCCTTATATAATGTTATATTTCCCTTAACAGCCGAAGGCGAGCCTGAAACAGCGTCAAAGGTCGAATCTTTCACATTATATTTTCTTAATGTTACTCCCTCATTAAACTTAAGCCAGAAAGCAGGCTGGACTGCTGAATATTGCTTAATGGGATTTCCTTTAACAGAAGGCAGATCGGCTTTTGACAGTGAAGCCTTATTCAGCGACACTTCATTTATTCCTTTTTGATTTAATTTAAGTTCCTGAATCGTTAGATTAAGCGGATCATTATAATCAACTAAATTGTCTTTGCCTTCTTTGATCTCTCTTTTGACTCTGCCATCCGGATAAAAGTGGAAGTATTCATGAACAACACCGCTAAAGCCAACATAATGAAAATCGGGCATGTAACGCCAGTGTATTAATATTTCTTCAGGAGTGTTTTTAATAATCCTTACATAAGAGTACTTATTGTCGGCATCAGGTTTTATATCAGGTCCATCGCCTTTACGCTTAATTATTTCATCAAAATAATATCTTTTACTATTTATAATATAGAAAGGTAGATAGCTACTTCCCCTGTTAAAGATCACTTCACCGATAGAACCGATTTTTACTGCAATATCAGCATAAGGACCTGTTATATCATCACTCTTACCATAACAAGTGTAATAAGCATAAAAGACTGTTTTGTCTATGCGATCGTTCTGTGCTTTCCCAATACCGGGTATGATCAGAATACCCAAAAGGATAGATATTAATTTTCTCATATCTACTTCAATAATTATTAATGACAATTTTAATAAATATTTCGGAACTTTTTAATAAAATGTTAATAACCCTGCTTTAAAAAGTTAAAGTTCGTATTGAAAGGACCGTTTCTCTTACATTATATTCTGCATTGCTGTTAGGGACAGGAGTATCACCTTTATCCGTGTACTCTCCGAAGTGGGTTCACCAATTCTGCTAAGCAGAGGATCGGCAGAAAGCTTCTCCAGAACCCAAAGCCGCTGCGACTGATTGTAACCGGAATCGGCAGCAAAGCAGATATACCACTTGCCTCTTATAAAGTGCAGCTCCGGTGCCCAGAGCTAGCCTGAATAGGGTCAGCTGCTGATGAAGTAGCAGAACCAGTCCCGGAAAATCACCCACGGGTCAGGCCCGGGATCCAGTACCGGGTTCGTGAAGGTGCCTTAGGAACTAACTCAATTTACATAGAATTTGACTTCTCCAAGCTGTACCCCGTTACTATCATCATAGTTGCTTTTTACCGTAAACTTTATAAACCTGGCTTTAACGCCATGAAAGCCGGGCCCTGCAAATCCGATATAATCAAGGCTGCCTGATGCCTTCGGGAACGTAGCGGTAACAAGCTTTTTAAAGTTCGCACCATCAGTTGAGTAGCTTATGTCAACGACTTTCAGTCCCTTTCCCGGCACTATATTTCCGTTCCATATATGGGTTGAATCCAATGCGTATGTTTTGCCCAGGTCGAACTTAATCCACTGGTCTGTGGGCGATTTGCTGCTCCAGTCATTATTAGACAGGGTATCATGAACATTGCCCAGCAGGCCTGAGCCATCTACCGTTTTGATGCCAGGTGATGACACATCGTCAGCATTGGAACTTGTTGTAACAGTA
>Ga0209226_10000194_pt1 | contig 39554 bp, 37 predicted proteins | sample BarGraNGADG00212_2_FD_184497 | JGI IMG/M metagenome (GOLD analysis project Ga0209226, IMG submission 184497) | Arctic peat soil microbial communities from Barrow, Alaska, USA - Barrow Graham LP Ref core NGADG0011-212 (SPAdes) (version 2) | ecosystem: Environmental > Terrestrial > Soil >...
CCCTTCGACCTGCCGGTTGAGCGATCCATGATCACGTCCGCCGAATCTACTGTACCGAACTGAGCAAAAGCCGCCCTGAGGTCTTCATCGCTAACATTGTAGCTAAGATTTCCTGCGTAGATTTTCATTCTTACACCTCCTCCTCGCATAAAAAAAAGCCCCGAGAATCGCTCCTCGGGACTGAACAAACTTACCTAAGAACACCAAACTCCATTGCATTGTAGTACATTTCGTTCACCCGCCGGCAGCTCGAGAGAGAAAAGTTTGAGCGAGGGGCCGATTTCTCGGACCGCTTCATGTTCTCGTGTGCGATCAGGGGCCCTGGATTCAGTCAAGCCCACAATGTTCTGCACTTTCGTCCGTTCCGAACCAGGCACGGCGCACAGTAATCCAAGTGAAACCACCATGGCTTCAAGCTCAGAGCCGGACAAGACCGGGTCCATCTCCTTAGAGGGGGCAAGGACGTTCAGGCTCCCCGGAGACTGCCTCGTGCCCTACTGCTACGCGAGCCCGAACGGCGGATCAGTCGCGTTCACTACGACCACGCCCGGAAAAGACAACATGAGCCAGGTCGACCTTTCAGCCCTCGACACAAAGACCGGCTTGGTACAACGGATAACGTACTCTGGTTACATCTATAACGCTTCATGGTCGCCTGACAGCCGGTTCCTGCTATACGAATACCAGGACCCGGACACCCATCTGCCTTCGGTTCGTGCCCTTTTCAGCATCTACCCCCTCGCAGACTCTGGTAGACGATGACCCGCATGGCGGCAAATTGAGGATTTGCAAACGTTGCTACGAGTCCGGTGGTTTGGGCAGCCAGTCTTTCAGCGTGAATTCGAAGCAGGCCCCGTCGTCGTTATAAGCGATGATCTCGCCGCTGTAGATCTTGACCAGTCTGTCGACAGTCGAGAGCCCGATGCCGGTCCGGCCGCCTGTCCCCTTGAAGAAAGGTTCGAACACCCTCTGGAGGTCTTCTTCCGGGATGCCCGAGCCGTTGTCTCGTACGAGGTATCTGTGTCCACCCGGGACGTCGTTCTCCAGGCTCATTATCTCGATCATCGGCGATTGGCTGTCACTGTGAGTGATGGCGTTGCTGATGAGATTCGAGAAGATCTGGTAGATCTGGTAGTAGTCCCCCAGGACCCGCCCGAGCTCGCCATCGTAATCCACCGTGATCCCGTTTGTCTCCAGGTCACCGGACCTCTCCTCGAAGACCGTTTTCACGACCTGGCCGACGTCTATGCTGACCACGTCTTCGGGTATCTGCCCGGCCTCTGCCAGCCTGAGCAGGGCGCCGATCAGCTCATCCGCTTTACCGACGCTTCGTCCCATCAGGTCAACGACGTCGCGCGTCTCCGACCTGGCTTCTTCGGACTGCTGCCCGCGGAGCAACTCGCGCAGGAGGGCGAGTGACATCCCGACCGATGACATCGGTCCCTTGAGGTCGTGGGACACGGTGTGGGCGAAGCCTTCCAGCTCGACGTTGATCCTCTTCAGGTCCTGCTCCGCCTGCTTGCGCTCGGTGATGTCCTGGCCCTGGGCTATGGTGGCCACCACCGTCTTGCCGTCGGCGCCGTAGATGTTCGCCGAGTTCCAGAGCGCTATCCGCACCTGGCCTTCACCGGTCAGTATGGGGACCTCCATCGACTCCCAGGATTCTCCGGTCAGGACCCGGTCAATCTTCTTAAGCGACTCCTCCTTGCTCTCCGACGGAAACAGCATCTCCAGGTCTTTCCCGATGACCTCGTCGGACGACAGCCCGCTGATGCGCTCGAATGCGTGGTTGAACCTGGTTATCTTCCGGCCTGGGTTCCAGACGATTATGGGTGCGTTGGCCTTGTTGAAGAGGCTCTCCAGGTACTCTCTGGTCTCCCGCAGCGTATCTTCCGTCTGCTTCCGCTTGGTGATATCGCGGATGTTGCACTGGATCACTCTCTCGTAGTCGGCGTCGTAGACGTTGCTGACGAACTCGACATCGACCCTGTGTCCGTCTTTCGACTCGAGGGGCAGATGCTCGTACCGCACGTACTTCTTTTCCTGCAGGGTTGCGAACAGTTCCTTGGACTGGGCGACATCTTCGAATGCTCCGATCTCCCAGAGGTTCTTCCCTAGTATCTCCTCGCGACTGTAGCCAAGGAGATCGATCAGGAACGGGTTCACGTCGGCGATGGTCCCCGTGGTCGCGTCCAGGATAAGGATCCCATCTTCTGCCGCCTCGAAGAGACGGCGATAGCGGATCTCGGAGTCACGCAGGCTGTTCTCGAATCGCACGGTGTCGAGCGCTTTGCCCAGGACCGAGGGGAGCATCCACGGGAGCCCGCTGTCCTTGACCAAGTATCCGGCGGCGCCCGCCTTGAATGCTCGCGCGGCCGTTGCCTCATCGCCCTTACCGGTGATCAGGACTACCGGCGTATGCTGGTCCTTCGACCTGATCTCCTCCAGGAGCTCGATCCCGTCGGAGTCAGGGAGTTGATGGGCGAGCGTGATGAGGTCAAAGATCGAAGAAGCGAGAACATCCCTTACGCGGGCGCCATCACCCGCTACTACGACCTCCGCCGCGAGCTCCCTCTCGAGGAGCATTTGCAGCGAGTTGGCGAAGTTGGGATCATCTTCGACGACAAGGATTCGAGGTTGCTCTGTCATGCCAAATCACCGCACTAAAGTCGCCTTGTTCAAACCGATATTCCCCATGTGCCTCCTCCAAAGCCGACATATTACAACGAATTGTGCCTTTCAGGCACAGTTGATTGGTGTTTGCCGTACGCTCGTCGCCTGACCTTTATATATCCCTCCAAGCTGCGTGATTTCCCGTTGTCCGCAGGCTAATTCTGTCACCATTCGTCGCGATTTGCTAACATTTTGCTAACGAACCCCACGACACAGGGTGATACAGGGCAGTACCAGGCAGCATGAAAAGTCGTCGAATCCAGTACATGATGACACTCCACCGCACGGGATAACACAAGATGTCACGGACACCACCGGTCTCGAAAACCGTCTATAAAAAGCCTTGAGATCTTGATGTTTGCATGACAAGCATCCTTGTCTTGGTCATATCGAAGCGCAGCAAGGACTATAAAGTCACCGACTTTAGCTCAGACTTATCTCTTCATTGGCTGAACTGTAGTTCTTCCCTGATTTATCGCGCTCAAGATGATCAGTGGACGCTGCTCTAACGAGCCGCGCCAATTGCGTCTCCGTATTTCGCTTGAGAAATAACTTGCGAGAAAGAGCCCCTCTGGTTGAGCGTAACGTGTCGTAACGTGGGTCGTAACGTTACGTTACGACCTGTGCGCACAGTTCTCCTGCTGGCGCGACTAGGTAGACTCGGACAGTCGTATTCTTTTTATTGCTTGAGGCCGTCCGAGTCTTGGGTGTTGTGGCGCACTTTGGTCGTCAAGTCACAGATTATGTATTTGATCGATCTTCTCAGGCTACTCTGAAGCCCTTTTCTAGAACCTCGCGCCTGATGAAAGAATTAAGGTCAGGTCTTTCGGCCTCAGCGGGAGTTATGCCCAGTATGTCCATAGGCCTCATCATCCCCGAGCGAGCCCTTCCGAGGAGAGACATCCTCTCCCAGAGGTCCATTCCTTCGAACTGTAGAGAGACAACCAGCAGGTCGAGGTCGCTTCCTTCGTCCGCCTGACCGTTCGCGTACGACCCGAAGACCAGTATCCTTTCGGGGACGATTCCCAGGCTGACAAGCCTCTCCTTGTATTCCTCAATTATTCGATCTGTGTCTTTATCCATTCAAAAGTCTCTTTCGTTGTGGCGAGGACAAACTCGGCCCTATCCTTTGAGAAGTCTGAGAGGGCACGTTCAAAATCCACCGGGTACCTTGTGGCCACACTCAGGTTGCTCAATTCTGCTATGAAATCCTGCGTATTCTCTTCGGGTGTCAGTCCCGCGAGGGTGAACAGATATTGCAGGTCGTGGGTCCTCGGCGGCTCTTTGCCCGATACTTCTTCGATTACAGCCTTTGTAATCTTTTCGAGCGCCATATGAGACATGAACACTGTATAGATATACCTGCCGGAGGTGTACATGAACTCTGCCGTCTCGAGGTCATACTGGGCACTAGCAAGCCAGTTCTCCGCTTCCCTTTTCATGACTAGAGAATAGTGGAGCCGTCGGCGTTATACAAGAAACACTTCAGGGTGACGGAGAGCACCGACGCGATGCCGATTTAGGTTCCTCTAAAGCCGTGAGAACCCCTCAAATGAGTCGTATAAACCCGTCGAATGGGTAGTATAAACCCGTCGAATGGGTCGTATAACGTGTATATTACTTATGCGCACAAATATCGCTTAACACCGGGCTTTTCTCGAGGTGCGCCCCCGCGACAGACCCTCCCTCGACCTTGGATGGTCGAGAGAGCCACCTATCGGAATAGTTGGAGAAAGAGGGAGGGTCTGTCGCGGGGGTACCCTTCTCTTTTTCGACTGAACAATGCTTAGTTTGTGCGCAATTGATATCCCGGTGCGACGGAGGAGCTGGCCAGGCGTGTCCTTTGAACTTTAATGCCTGTTCGAGCTCCGGTGCGTTCGTAGTCAGACTTGTTCATCACGCACCGATGCAACAGAACACGCCTGCCTCGCACATATAACCTTGAGGTCAAGGACATGTCGCAGGGGGATTCTCATATCTTGCGTTCCGTGCTAGCTGACAGCCTTCCTCCCCGCAGCACAACTCGGCTTGCTCTTCGCATCAGGCTCCGGGCCGGCGTTGAATCTTCCTCTCATCTGCTATGCCACAGCAATCCTTACGGGAGTCCGCCAGGGAGAGCTTCTTGCCCTGAAGTGGGGGGACCTCGACCTGGAGCGCCGGGTGCTCTTCATCCGACGCACGTATCACCCGGTGCACGGCTTCGCCGAGCCCAAGAGCGAGAAGAGCAGGAGGGCGGTCAAGGTGACTCCGGAGCTCGCAGAGATCCTGCGGGTCCACAAAGAGAGGAGCCGTCCCTGGGCGGACGACCTGATATTCCCGAACGGAGCGGGCAATCCCATGGACGGCACTAATCTGCTCACCCAGGAGTTCCGCCCGACCCTCGAGCGGGCCGGTATCCGGCGGCTCAGGTTCCACGACTTGAGGCACACCTACGCGGCTCTGCAGATCGCATTGGGCGAAGACTTCAAGTTCATCCAGCAGCAGATGGGCCACGCATCGATCACAACCACGATGGACCTTTACGGGCACCTGCTACCGGAGGCAAGCGAGGTAGCCGGCGAACGCCTGGACGCCCTGGTCTTCTCCGACAACGTGGTGACTTTTCCGGCCAGAAATACCAGCAAGGCAGCGCCGGAAGAGGAACCCGGGATCGAGCCGGTAGATATTGGGTAGATTGAGCTTAGCAAGCACGGTTTGCTTGGATTACTGGAAAGCGCAGTTGCCTGGCGATAAGGCGTTGGGGTCCCCATCGTTACGTCAACATCAATAAGATCATGCTTCGACGATGGGGGTAATGGAGCCGGCGAGAGGACTTGAACCCCCAACCTGCGCATTACAAGTGCGCTGCTCTACCAGTTGAGCTACGCCGGCTAGCTAGCCATAGAGCGCGCTCGGCCGGGCGGGGTGATCGTCCCCTGGGCCAGGCACTCCCGATAGCGGAGGTGCTGCTCTACCTTCCGCTTGATCCTCTGGAGTGCATTATCGATTGACTTCACATGGCGGTCAAGATTGTCCGCTATCTCCTGGTACGAGCGGCCTTCGATGTACAGGCGCAGCACGTCCGTCTCGAGCCCCGACAGCATCTTGCCGAAATTGGCCTTTATACTCTCGGCCTCCTCGAAGCTGATGACCACCTCGGCCGGGTCCAGGGCGACGTCGCTCGCCAGGAAGTCCATGACCACCCGGTCAGGGTCCTGCGAGTCGCCGACAGGGTTGTTCAGGGATACGTAAGTGTTGAGAGGCGTATGCTTCTGCCGGGTCGCGGTCTTGATAGCGGTGATGATCTGCCGGGTTATGCAGATCTCGGCGAACGCCTTGAAGGAAGCCTCGCGGTCTTCGCGATAGTCGCGGATAGCCTTGTACAGGCCGATCATGCCTTCCTGCACGATGTCTTCGTGATCGGCCCCGATGAGGAAATACGACCTCGCCTTCAGCCTCACGAATTCCTGGTACCTGTCGAGCAAAGTCGTCTGCGCCCTTGAATCGCCCGCCTGGGCGAGCCTCACGAGATTCACGTCGCTCTGCTGATCGGACCTGACCAGTTCGATTGCAGCGGTGCCAGCCACTTTCAAACCTCCCGCTCGTCGGTCCTTTTTGCCCGCTCATAGCACAATATATACCGCTCGGATACTATATCGTGCCGTTTTCGGTAAGTCAAGGGGGTTTTGGAAAAATAGTGGGGTCAAACGGTAATAATACTGTGATGGCTGGTCATCATGAAGGGATGAACGGTAATCTGAGCTAAGGCGCTACTTGCGGCGTTCGCGAAGCCGGCGTAGCGCTTCCCTGGTGTCTTCAGGAATCCTCTGCTCCAGTTTCACCCGGCCGGTCCGGGGTTTGCGCTTCTCCATCGCGGCTACCTCTTCCCGGGCCTCGCGGACCTCGTCGAAGAACTCGCGGGAGGACATCCGTATGACGCCGGCGCCGGATACGACTTTCTGCTGCTGGTAATCACCGGTCACCACGATGACCCGCAGGTCTTTTTTCGGACGCAGTCGATAGGCCACCTCCTCGATGTAGGAGTCGGCGGTCTTACCCCCGGCGGAGAACGTCACTGTAACCTGGTCGGACCGGCGAGCACTCGTGCTTTCACGGTTCGTGCCCCGGCCGTCGAAAACGACCTCGAGCTGCCTGTCTTCCCGGGCCGCGTATTCGATGAGCTCCGCCACGAAAGCGTCCCTCGCCGACTCGAGGTCGACAGACATCAGATCCCTGAGTCGGGGGTGCGCGTACATGACGTTGTAGCCGTCGATGAGGATCATGATCAGAGATGGACCGTTGTCAGGCGGGAGTGCCCACCGACCTTTGCCGGATGGCCTCATAAAGCAGGACAGCCCCCGCGGTCGAAACGTTGAGAGACGAGATCTTGCCTAGCATCGGCAGGCGGACAAGGAAGTCGCACCTCTCCTTGACAAGGCGTCCGAGCCCCCCTCCTTCGCCGCCGAGCACCAGGGCGAGCGGGACCGTCAGGTCGACGTCGAAGTAGGGCTCTCCCTCCTCCGCCTCCGCCCCGACTACCCACAGGCCTTCCTTCTTGAGACGAAGAAGCAACCCCGACACGTTGGCGACCCTGACGACCTGCACCCCTTCGCAGGCGCCGGCCGAGGCTTTGCAGACAACGGCCGTGACCGGGCTCGCGCGCCTCTGTCCTATTATCACTCCGTGGACGCCGCAGCCATCGGCCACGCGCAGGAGCGAGCCGAAGTTCTGCGGGTCCTCGACGCCGTCGAGCGCCAGGACCAGGGGGGTCCTGCCGTCCTGCATGTTTTCTATCAGGTCAAGGGGGGTCGCGTACCGGAACTCCGACACCATCGCCACGATGCCCTGCGGCGCCGAGGTCTGGGCCACCCTGGTGATCTCTCCCCTGGTGACCTTCATGACCGGGATATTGTCGGCGTCCGCGGCGGCGAGGATACGGGCAATGGTATCGTTGCGCTCCAGGCCTTCGGCCACATAGATCCGCGAGACCGTCCTGGGGCCCTTGAGCGCCTCGAGGACCGCGTTCCTGCCCTCGACCTGGTCGTACTTCTTCGACTGGTCGGGGGCCCTGAAGCCGCCGTCCGGCGGTGTTACCGCTCTAAGCGCCATCGATAGCCCTCCCTGACATCCTCGACTCGTACTCCGAGTTCCGCCAGGCCGTCGCGTATCCTGTCCGCCAGCTCAAAGTTCCTGGACTCTCTGGCCGCGCCGCGGGTCTCGAGCAACAACTCGATCAACTGCTCGCGCGTCGGCCCCTGTTCCTGCTGCCCGACTTTCGTCCCCTCTGCATCTTTATCGGCAAGTTCCGGGGCTTTCTCCACCACCCGCTGGAACAACCCGAGCGCGCCGCAGAGTTCCGACAGCACACGGCTCGATTCGAGGAGCGCCGGCCTGGCGTCGGGGGTCCTGGATGCGTCCATGTCGGAGATGTAGGAGTTGATCTCCCTCACGACCCCGAAGACCACTCCCAGTGCCGCCGCGGAGTTGAAGTCGTCGTCCATCGCCTCGCGGAACTCCGCCTGCGAGTCGTTGAGGAAGTCGACCAGCGTCGTCTCGCCGCCCGCACGGGAGAGGCCGGTCTCCTCGCTCTCGGACCGCCGCAACGCGTCGTCGAGGTTGAACACGCAGTTCTGTATCCGGGCGAGGGTGGCGGCGGCCTCGGCGAGGCTCTCGTCGCTGAAGCTCAACGGGCTGCGGTAGTGCGTGCCCAGCATGAGCATCCGTACCGTGTCGGGGCTGTGCTCCGCCATGACGTCGCGCAGCCGCTTGATGTTCCCGAGTGACTTGGACATCTTCTCCTGGTCTATGTTCAGCATACCGCTGTGCATCCAGAAACGGACGAACACGCCACCCGAGAAGGCCTCGGCCTGCGCGATCTCGTTCTCGTGGTGGGGGAAGATGAGGTCCTGCCCTCCGCCGTGGACGTCAAAGCCTTCGCCGAGGTACTTCATAGACATGGTCGAGCACTCGATGTGCCATCCCGGCCGCCCCCTGCCCCAAGGGCTGTCCCAGAAAGGCTCGCCGGGCTTGGCTGACTTCCACAGCGCGAAGTCGTTCGGGTCGCGCTTGCGGTCCATCTCCTCCCTGAACTGGACTGTCACCTGCTGCTCCGCGAGGTCCCTGCCCGAGAGCCTGCCGTAGCCAGGGAACCTGGAGACCTGGAAGTAGACGTCTCCGCCCGACTCGTAGGCGAACCCCTTCTCGACCAGTCCCTCTATCACGCCGATCATGTCGGGTATGTGTCCCGTCGCGCGCGGTGCCAGGTCCGGAGGCTTTACACCGAGCGCCGCCATGTCGTCCTCGAACGCGCGCGAATAGGTCGCCGCGACCTCGTCGGGGGTCACCCCTTCCTCGTTGGCGCGGTTGATGATCTTGTCGTCCACGTCGGTGACGTTCTGGACGAACTCTACCTCGTAGCCAGAGTACTCGAGGTAGCGCCGTATCATGTCGAAGTTGAGGAAGGTGCGCGCGTTGCCGATGTGGATGAAGTTGTAGACCGTCGGGCCGCAGACGTACATTGAGACCTTCCCGCTCTCGCGCGGGACGAGCTCCTCTTTGCGCCGCGCCATGGTGTTGTAGATCTTTATCGCCAAGCCCACGCTCCTGTGCACTTTGAAAGCGGCCTACCGGGCTCGAAACGGCCCTGTTCACAATTGTAATCTAACGGCCATGGTCCAAATCGCACGAAAAGAGACCTGACCCCATGGTGTGCAGGCAGGCGGTCAGTCTTTCGGCGGCTGCTGCTCGCGCCTCGCACCGAGCGCCTGCTCGATGCGGTCGAGCCTCCTCTCGACCGCCTGGAACATGTCCAGCACGGGGTCCGGCAACTCCTCGTGGTGGAGGTCGATGGCGGAGATTCGCTCGCCCGCGCAGACCGTGACCCGCCCCGGTACGCCCACCACCGTGCAGTTGTCGGGGACGTCGGCGATGACGACCGCGCCGGCTCCGACCTTGGCGTTGCGCCCGACCGTTATCGGGCCCAGAACGCTGGCGCCCGCGGCGATGACCACGTTGTCCTTGATTGTCGGGTGACGCTTGCCTTTCTCCTTGCCGGTCCCGCCAAGGGTCACGCCCTGGTAGAGAGTCACGTTAACGCCTATCTCGGCGGTCTCGCCTATCACAACGCCCATGCCGTGGTCGATGAAGAAACCCTCCCCGATGGTGGCGCCCTCGTGGATCTCTATCCCTGTGACCAGCCGGGCGAACATCGAGATGAACCTGGGGATGAGCGGCACCCCGGACCCGAGCAGGTAGTGGGCGAGCCGGTGCATCCAGACGGCGTGCAGACCGGGGTAGGACAGGATTATCTCGAGAGTGCCCCGGGCGGCGGGGTCCCGGTCTTTGACCGCTTCGATATCCTCGCGGATCAGTCTCGAAGCCCCGGCTATGAAGCCGCCGTTACGACCGGGCTCACCCAAGTTCGATCCCCTCCCGCTCCATGGCCTTGACGGAGGCTTCGATTCGGTCGGCGCAGCCACCGGGCCCCCAGAACATTATAAGGCAGGCGAGGTCGGGGCCCACGGTCATCCCGGTTATCGCGAGCCTGAGCGGCCAGAGCATTTTCTTTGCCCCCCATCCCCGCGCCTTCGCGGCCTCGCGCAACGAATCTACTATCAGCTCGGCTGTCTCGCGGTCGCCCGACCCGTGCCTTCGCAGCTCGGCCAGGCAGAGCTCGATCGCCTCGCCCAGGTCTTTTGACTTTCGCAGCTCGGCGAGCGCCTTTTCGTCCAGCTCGCCGGCCTGCCTCGCGTACACGTCCATCGGCTCGACGGCATCGGACAGCTTCTCCATGTTGTTCCGGACCGACGCGACCGCCGTCACCAGTTGCTCGCGGGGCAGCTCCAGCAATCGGGTACGCCCGGACTTCTCGAGGAAAGGCTCCACCAGGTCGGTGAGTTCGGAGTCGGACAGCCGCTTAATGTGCTGGCGGTCGAGCCAGTTCAGCTTGTCGAAATCGAAGATCGCCTTGCTTGCTGAGACCCCCTCGATGCCGAACTCGGTCACGAGCTGGTCCAGTGTGAATATCTCGCGGTCGTCACCCGGCGACCACGACAGCAGCGCCAGGTAGTTCACCAGGGCCTGCGGCAGGTATCCCTGTTCCCGGTAGTCGGAAACCGCGGTGGCGCCGTGGCGCTTGGACAGCTTGGTCCCGTCCGGGCCCATCAGCAGGGAATGGTGCATGAACCGCGGCGGTCGCGCGCCGAAGGCCTCGAACAGCAGGACGTGCCTGGCCGCGTTGGTCAGGTGGTCGTCGCCCCGGATGATGTGTGTTATCTCCATCGTCATGTCGTCGACCACGACCGCGAGGTGGAAGCCGGCGCTGCCGTCGGAGCGCATGATGATGAAGTCGTCTATCTCGGCCGCTTCGACGGTCACGTCACCCCGCAGCAGGTCGCTGACCGTGACGGTGCCCTCCGGTACCAGGAACCTCATCGCGAAAGGCACGCCCTCCGCCTCGAGACGCTCGCGCCCCGCCGCGTCGAGGCCGAGGCACCGGCGGTCGTAGCGCCACGCTTTCCCGCCCTTTATCGCGTCTTTCTTTCGCGCCTCCAGCTCCACTGGCGTGCAGTAGCAGCGGTATGCCTTGCCTTCGTCGAGCAGCCTCCGGCCATAGCCCGCGTACAGCTCCATCCGTTCGCTCTGCCTGTACGGGCCGTGGGGGCCTCCGACGTCCGGGCCCTCGTCCCATCCGAGGCCCATCCAGTGGAGAGAATCCAGGATGTCGCGCTCGAACTCGGACGAGGAGCGCTCGCGGTCGGTGTCCTCGAGGCGGAGCACCATCGCCCCGCCGCCGCCGCGCGCGACAAGCCAGTTGAACAGGGCGGTGCGGGCCGAGCCCAGGTGGAGCTTGCCTGTGGGGCTGGGGGCGAACCGGACTCTCGGTGCGGTATCGGGTCTGTCGTCAACGGGTGTCAATCGCCGCCCTCCCCGCTTCGCGCTTCACACCAATGCTCGAACTTGCCGCCCGTGACCTTGAACCGCTCCCACGAGACGCCTTCTTCGCTCTTGTATGCGCCCAGCCGCATCACGAGGTTCTCGAAGTCGACCTGGTGCCCGTCGAACTCCGGGCCGTCGACGCAGGAGAACCTGGTCTCGCCACCGACCTCGCAGCGGCAGGTGCCGCACATCCCGGTGCCGTCGAGCATTATCGCGTTGAGGCTGACGATGGTGGGGATGCCGTGGTCGCGCGTGAGGAACGAGACGGCCCGCATCATGGGCACGGGGCCGACCGCGATGACGCGGTCCGGTTTCCACCCGGTCGCCGCCTCGAGGACCAGCTCGGTGACAAAGCCCTTTATGCCGACCGAGCCGTCGTCGGTCGCGACCCTCACCTCCGCGTCCAGCTCCCGCATCCTGTCCAGCAGTATCAGGTGCTCGCGGTCGCGCCCCCCCAGCAGGACCCTGACCTCGTTGCCCGCGTCGACCATGGCCCTCGCTATCGGGTAGAGCGCCGCGATGCCCACGCCGCCACCGACGCAGGCCACCTTTCCGAAAGCCTCGCATTCGGTCTGCCTGCCCAGCGGTCCCACGACATCGGCCAGGCACTCGCCGGGCTCGAGCCTGGAGAGCTTGTCCGTGGTCGTGCCAACGACCTGGAACGCCATCTCGATGGTCCCGCGCTCGCGAGAGAAGTCCATCAGGGTCAGCGGGATCCTCTCGCCCCTGCCGTCGGTCCTGACGATCACGAACTGCCCGGCCGCGGCCCTTGTCGTGACGAGCGGCGCGCGCACCTTGAGCCGGTAGACGTCCGGGGCGAGCCTCTCTTTTTCGGTTATCCGGAAACCGTCATCGCTCAAGTTTCGTCCTCTCGCGGTTATCCTCAAAGGCCGCGCGGCCGGCCGCCCTCGAAGCGTTCTTCGGTCAGACCTTCGCGCCCTCGAGCTCTTCCTCGAGCCTTCGCTTGATGCCGTCTACCTCCTCGACGAACACAGGGTCGACGTCGAACGCCGACTGGCCCTCGAGGTCGGACTTCCTGACCTTCTCACTGAAGTGCACGGCCCCGAGGTACTCGATGTCCCCGAGGTCTTCCTTGAGGGTCTCTATCTCGGAGTCGTCGATGACCTTGTTCATGACCGCGAAGAGCCTTTTCACGCCGATCTGCCGCGCCAGCTTTGCGGTCGTCCTGGCGGTCTGGACGCTCCGCAGCCCCGGCTCGGCGACGATGAGGATGGCGTCGACGCTCTCGGAGGTGCCCCTGCCGAGGTGCTCGATGCCCGCCTCCATGTCCATCACAACGACGTCGTCACGCTCGAGCAGGATGTGCCTCATCAGTGCCTTGAGGAGCACCGACTCCGGGCACACGCAACCCCCGCCGCCCTCCTTGACGGTGCCCATTGCGAGCACCCTGACGCCCTTGTGCGTGAGGCATATCTGGTCGGGCAGGTCCTCAACCCGCGGGTTCATCTTGAACATCTGCCCATAGACGCCCAGCTTGGCTCCCGTGCGCTCCTCGACAAGGTCCTTCATCTCCGCGAGCGGCACCACGTCCATCGCCGCCTCGGGCGATATGCCGATCGACACCGCCAGGTTTGCGTCCGGGTCCGCGTCGATCGCAAGGACCTTCCTGCCTTCGTCGGCGAAACTCCTCGCGAGCGCTCCCGCGATAGTGCTCTTGCCGACCCCTCCTTTACCGCTGACAGCTATCTTCAAATAAACCACCTCCGGGGTTTTACTTTCTTTACGCGCCGCCAAACACCTCGCGGCGCCCGGCGTTGAGAAATGATAACTGATTTGAGCTCGGCGCGGCGACGCGACCTACTCCAACGCCCCCTGCGTGGTCTTGTCGAGCAGGTCGAGGAAGTGCGCCACGATCCGGGGGTCGAACTGAGAGCCCGCGTTTCGCCTCAGCTCGGTCATGGCCTGGTCGCGGGAAAGCGCCGTCCTGTACGGGCGGTCGGAGGTCATGGCCTCGAACGCGTCGGCGACCGCTATTATACGCGCGCCGAGCGGGATCTTTTCGCCGACCTTGCCGTCGACGTACCCGCTGCCGTCGTAATGTTCGTGGTGGTGGTAGATGATGGGGATGATGTTGCCCAGGTGGGGAAGCGGCTCGATTATCCTCATGCTCAGGGCGGGATGCATCTTTATGGCCGAGTATTCTTCCTCGGTCAGCCTGCCCGGCTTGTTCAGTATTCGGTCCGGCACCCCTATCTTGCCGAGGTCGTGCAGCAGGCCGGCCAGCCGGAGCTCCTCTATGTTCTCCTGCGGCAGGCCCATCGACTCGGCGATGGCGACCGCGTACTGCGTCACCCTGGCCGAGTGGCCCACGGTGTAAGGGTCGCGCGCCTCGATAGCCGCGGCGAGGGAGCCGATGGCCCCGAGGTAGGTGTCCTGCAGCCGCTCGTAGAGCTGGGTGTTCTCGACCGAGATCGCGGACTGTGCGGCGAAGTTGTTGAACAGCTCGAGGTCGTCATCGTCGTAGCGCGCGCCCGGCGCCGCCGTCCCCACGTATATGGCGCCGACCGACTTGCTCCGCACGGTGAGCGGAGCGGTGATGCTCGCCTCTACCCCCGCCTGGACAAGCGGGAAGCGCGGGTCCTTGACCCCTTTCTCGAGCGACGCGGGCTCACCGTTCTCGTAGACCCACTTTGCGACGGCCAGCAGCGCCGGCCCTTCCGCGTCCCAGTCTTCCGGGCCTACCCTGGAGGCGACGGAGAGCACCCCGAACATCTCGTCGGGGAGCAGTATCGCGCCGCGGTCGGCCTTCACGATCGCTGTCGCTATCTCGAGCAGGCCGTGAAGCTGCTGCCGTGGGTCGAGGTACGAGGGCAGGGTCCTGGCGACGATACCTATGGCCGCCATGTGTTTGAGCCGTTTCTCCATGTCGCGCAGCAGGTCGCTCTTCTCGATGGCTATCGCCGCCTGCTGTGCCACGGCCATCGCGAGCTGGACCTGTTCGTCGGAGAACTTCCCGTCCCTCGCCTCGTCGAGCAGCATGACCCCGTGGGGCTTGACGTCCGTCTTGAGTGGTGCGATGAGGACGGTCGGTGTGCGATACAGGTCGAGTATGTCCTCGAGGGCTGAGCCCGGGTCCTGGCCGCTACCTCTCTCGACCACCAGCGGGACCCCCTTCCTGACGGCCCCCGCCAGGGCTGCCTCGAGGCCGTCCGGGATAGCCCTGAGGTGCTCCATCGAGTCCGCGAAGTTCGACGCGACGGGCTCGAGCGACCCGTCCTCGCCGAAGACCAGCAGAGTGCAACGTGACAGCCCGGTTATCTCCGCGGCCTTGTCGACCAGGGCCTGGAATACCTGGTACTTGTCGGATTCGGTGGATAAGAGCTCGGTCAGCGAATGCATCGCTTCGAGGCGCGCCGACGTCGCGGTCTCTTCGACGGCCCTCGAGCCCAGGTAACTGCGGATCATCGCTACCCTGCAGTCCGCAAGGATAGACTCGACATCCATCATCGATTCGACCAGGTCCTTGAAGTCGACTTGTCCCGACTCGACCCGCCTTTCCATGACAGTCCAGATGGCCCTCTTGAGGACGTCCGTGGCGTCCGGCACCTCTGCGAGCGCTATCCCGCCCTCGCTGCAGTCACGGCCGACCGCTTCCCAGTGGCCCAGAAGCTCGGACTCCTCACCCTGCCCCAGCGTGTCGACGAGAAGCTGCAGGGTCTTGCGGACCTGCTCGAGGATCACTTCGTTGGGCACAGCGGCTATCGCGGCCGCCCCACGCCCGGTGACGAGGACGCTCGCTTCTTCGATCACCTCTTGCGCGCCGGTCTCCAGCGCTTCGCCGATCCAGGACATCGTCCCTCCCGGGACCCGGGTGTTCCGTGCAATCGAGAACGCGACACCGGCGCCTCCGTCCAGCCTCAACACCGGTGTGGCGGCAATGTCATTTTACCATCGTGTCACTTCGTGCCCTGGTAGAGGTCACATATCGAGTTGACGGGGCAGATCTCGTGTCGGGCCCCTCGGGCGTGGCAGATCTCGCGACCGAGCTGGACCAGGTTGAGGTGCATGCGTGGTCTCTTGGCGGGCGGGACCAGCCCCTCCAGCTCGCGCTCGGCCTCCTCGGCGGTGGTCTTCTCGTCGACCAGCCCGATCCTCTTCGATGTTCGAAGCACGTGCGTATCAACGGGCAGCACCTTCCTCCCCAGGGAGAACATCAGCACGACCGACGCGGTCTTAGGGCCGACGCCGGGGAGCGAGGTGAGGAACCGTCTCGCCTCGGGCACTCCCAGGCCGGCGATGAACTCGAGCGAGTACTCGCCCCTCTGCTCGTGTATCGCCGCCAGGATCTCCTTGAGCGCTCTCGATTTCTGTCGCGACAGCCCACCGGGGCGGATGGCCTCCTCGACGCCGGACAGCGGCGCCCGCGCCAGCTCCCCTGTGGTCGGGTATCGCTCGAGCAGCCGGGCATAGGCGAGGTTGTAGTTCCTCCTGGTGGTGTTCTGCGAGAGGACCGCGTGGACGAGCTCTTGTATTACGTCACGGCGCTCCGCCGGCAGCTTCATGCCGAATGCCGTGACCAACCGCCGGTCGACCTCGAGCGCCTTCTCCCTGCGGTCCATCTTCCACGCCCCTCAGAACGGCAGCAGTGGAGGGGTCCGCGCGGAGGTGCGGTTCAGTTTGGCTTTCACCAGCAGTCCGAGGGACTTCAACGGGCTGATGGGCACCATGCTCAGCGGGCTCACCCCCATCAACCTGTTCAACCCGAAGGTGGTGCCGGCCAGGTCGTTGCACTCGACAGTGCCGAAGACGTTCCTCTTTCCCAGGCGGGACCTGAGCATCGCTCCGACTTCGTCCTCGGCGCAGGGCCCCGCGACGAACGCACGGCCCTCGATCGCCCGTATCTCCGCCTCGTCGAACCCCTTGCCCATGACGATGGTAAAGCCGCCCTTGCCGTTGAAGTCCAGGTAGAGCACCTGGAGCAGCGCGAGGGTGTTGGCGTCGCATCCCTCGAGGCAGTTGCGCTCGCTCCCCCTGATGACCTTCACATCGTGCGGGAACGCGTCGAAGAGCTCGTAAGGATACTTCTTGGCGAACCTGGAGAGCGGCTCCCCCTGCACCTCGATGCTCTCAAGGTCTCCGCAGCCCAGCCCCATGTCCCTGGCCTCGCGGAGGTGGCCGACCTCTTCGACGGAGTACCCGAAGATGCGCGCGCACACGACGTCGACCGCCAGGGTGTCGGTGCCCCCGACCAGGATGTTGAACGGCACCAGCGTCTGCCTGTGCAGGGCCTCGGGCGGGTAATGCCCGTGGATGGTGCCGACAGTGCCGTCCACCAGTGTGAAGTCGGGCTGGATGAGCCTGTATATCTCGGCAAGCTTCTTGTGCAGACGGAAGTTGTGGTCGGGCGCGCGGTCGGCGTGCATGATGAGTCCGTACTGGTTCTTGATGCCGGCGGTCAGCACGGTCATCGAGTGCGTCTTCAGCTTGGGCACGTTCACGTAGGTGACCTCGTCGCGCCTGTCCATCATTCGCTTTACGTGCTTGGATACCCTCACGTCGTAGCCCATGCCCGGAAGTGCTACCGGCACCTGCTTCCCCTCGTCGAGATAGAGGGGTATGGCGCCGGTCTCCCTCGCGAGTTCCTCGAAGCGCGCGACGTGGAACACCAGCCTGGTGAAATTGCCCTGGGTCGCGTTCTCCATCAGGTAGACCTTCTCCGCGCCGGCGCCCTTGCAGTAGTCAATTACGGCCCCGGTGACGGCGATGCTGGTGTAGCAGTAGGGCTTGAAATCGATGGCGTTGACCTTGACGTAGACCTCGCGGGGCTTTCCCTTGATGATGTCCGCGACCCCGTGGCCGTCCATGACCCGGCCCACTGCGCCCTCGAGGTCCCTCTTGATGTCGATGACGGAAACGCGTGCGGTGGTCTCAGCCAATACTTCCCCCCGGTAGGTGGTTGGCAGGCGCCACGCCGCTGCCGCTGCCGGGCCCGGCCGATCCGACGGCACAGCCCAGGCCGGCTCGCCCGCGTGCGAACCGCAACGTCGTCGCGGTCAAAGGTCCTGCGGGATAGCTTCTCCGCGCACCAGGTCCTCGTAGGTCTCCCGGCGCCTGATCAGGTAGGCTTTGCGCCCCGATACCAGTATCTCCGGAACGCGCGGCCGCGAGTTGTAGTTGGAGGACATGGAGAACCCGTACGCGCCGGCCGTGAAGACCGCCAGCAGCTCGCCGGGCTTCGCGTCCGGCATCTTGCGTTCGAGCGCCAGGTAGTCGGTGGACTCGCAGATGGGGCCGACGACGTCGGCGGTCACCTCTTCGGCGCCTTCCTGCTCGACCACCGGGCTGATGACGTGCTGGACATTGTAGAGGCTCGGCCTGACGAGGTCGTTCATGCCGGCGTCGACCACGATGAACTTCTTGCCGTCCGACTGCTTGTTGAACAGTACTTTCGTGACCATGATGCCGGAGTTGCCGGTTATCATCCGGCCTATCTCCAGTATCGCGGTGCACCCGGTCTCTTTCAGGAGCGGGACCAGCGCCCCGGCGAACTCCTTCGGCGTGAGCGGCTCCTCGTCCGTGTAACGGATGCCGAACCCGCCTCCTATGTTGATGAAGCGGATGTCCATGCCGAGCAGCTTGAGGCTGTTCGCAAGGTTGATTATCTTTCGCAGGCTGGCCTCGAAAGGCCCCGACTCGAGTATCTGCGAGCCTATGTGCTGGTGGACCCCGATGGGGTTCAGGCCGGACAGCTTGTGCGCCACCTCGTACTCGGCGAGCGACTGCCCCAGGGGGATGCCGAACTTGCTGGTCTTGAGACCGGTGGTTATGTTGGGGTGGGTCTTCGCGTCGATGTCCGGGTTTACCCGGAGCGCGACCGGCGCCTCGACTCCCATCCTGCCCGCTATCTCGTTTATCAGCATCAGCTCCTGGCTGGACTCGACGTTGAGCATGAGCACGCCCTCCTTGAGGGCGAACTCGATCTCCGCCGCGGTCTTGCCGAGCCCGGCGAACACTATCTTCTTGGGGTCTACGCCCGCTTTTAACGCGCGATATATCTCGCCACCGGATACGACGTCGGCGCCGGCGCCTTCACCGGCAAGGAGCTTGAGTATGGCGACGTTGCTGTTCGCCTTGACGGAGAAGCATACGATGTGGGGGATCCCGGCGAACGCCTGGTCAACGGCATGGAAATGCCCGGCCAGGGTGTTCCTGCTGTAGAGGTAGAAGGGCGTCCCTACCTTGTCCGAGATGTCGGAGACGCGGAGCTCTTCGCAGAAAAGCGCGCCGTCCCGGTAGTTGAAATCGTCCAAATGTCCCTCCCGCGGGGCCCCACCCTTGCCGAAAAGCCGCCCGATCGCCTTCGTCCACCATGTCCAATTATATCCCACATTCCGCGAGCCCTGAGCCAAATCCTTCCCCCCCGCGGAAGGTGTCCACGCGGCGCGGGCGAATTCGTATGCATAGAAACAGGAGGTGTTAACTGATGCACATGGACAACCCCGACCTGGTGTCCATCAAAACCGCGATACGCCAGCTTGCGAGCAGGCTCGAGAACGAGGCTGTCGCGACCGGCCACTGGGCGCGCCTGGCGAAGAACCGCGGTGAGCCCGAGGTGGCGGTGAGGCTCGACGAGGTCGTCGCGAACCTGAAGACCGCATACGTCAACGCTGAGGCGGCCGCAGCGAGGCTGGTCGAAGCCCAGGAGCACGAGGCCGAACACGAGCATCACGCCGTCTAGTTCCCGGCTGCGGCGGCGGTGACAGTTCGCCCGTTCGGTCACCCCTCTTCCAGCGAGCGGAGTATCCTCAGGTTGTCGGGCGCGCCGGGCCTCTCGTAGGGCACCTCGACGATGCCCGGGAGATCCTTGAAGGCCGGGTGGTTGACGATGCGACGGAAAGCCTCCAGGCCCATCAGGCCCTCCCCGATGTCCGCGTGCCGGTCCAGGTGAGACCCGCAGGCCCCCCTCGAATCGTTCATGTGCATGAGCCTGAGCCGGTCCAGCCCGACGAACCTTTCCAGCTCATCGAGAGCCGCCTCCAGGCCGTCGCGGGTGGAGATGTCGTAGCCCGCCGCGAAGATGTGACACGTATCGACGCAGAACCCCAGCCGGCGCGGCCGGCCCGCCTGATCGAAGACCCGGCCGAACTGCTCGAACGAGTTCCCGATGGATGTCCCGGCACCGGCCGTCGTCTCAAGCAGGAGCATGGACTCCCCGGGCGACCTCTCAAGCGTTGTCGTAACGGCTTCGGCGATGCGCGCTACGCCGAAGTCCTCGCCCTCTCCCTTGTGGTTGCCGATGTGCGTCACCACCCCTGCCGCCTCCAGCGCCTCGGCCTTCTTCAGGGCGCTGGCGAGCGAGCCCATCGACCTGGTGTATATCTGCCTGGAGGGGGCGGCCATGTTCACGAGGTAAATGGCGTGAAGCACGACCGGGTCGATGCCCGACTCGGCCCTCGCCCGGCGGAACTCGAGCGCGTCCTCGTCCGACACGGGAGGGGTGCCCCACTTCTGGGGGCTGCCCGGGAATATCTGGATAGTCTCGCAGCCCGCCTCCGAGCCGCGCTTTATCGCCGAGACAGGGCTGCCGCCGACGCTGACGTGATACCCGAAGCGCACCGTCCACCACCTACATCTTCTCGGGAGCCGACACCCCCAGCAGCCCGAGTACTATCTCGAGGACCTGCCGCGTGCCCTTGACCGCGAATAGCCGCGCCCTGGTCATGCACTCGTCTTCGGTCACGACCCGGCAGTCCCTGTAGAAGACGTGGAACAACGCGGCGAGCTCCTCAGCGTAACCGGTCAGCCGGTGCGGCGCCCTCCTCTCGGCGCACAGCTCCACGACCTCCTCGAGTTCGGAAAGCTTTCGCAGGAGGTCCATCTCGGAGTCGCTCGCCAGCAGCTCGAGGTCCCCGGGCCCGGGCTCCGAGGCTGCGGCCCGCCCTTCGGCCGCGTACCTCAGGATGCTGCATATCCTCGCATGCGCGTATTGCACGTAAAAGACCGGGTTCTCGGGTGACTCCTTCTTGGCCAGCTCGATGTCGAAATCGAGCTGCGAGTCGCTCGAGCGCTGCAGGAAGAAGTAGCGCGCGGCGTCGACCCCGACCTCGTCGAGCAGCTCGTCGAGCGTCACGATGTCGCCGGTCCGCTTGGACATGGTTACCGGCTCGCCGCCCCGGAACAGCTTGACGAGCTGTCCCAGTAAAACCTCGAGCCTCGCCGGGTCGAAGCCCATCGCCTGCAGCCCTGCCTTCATCCGCGCGACGTACCCGTGGTGGTCCGCCCCCCAGATGTTGATAACGGTGTCGAAGCCGCGCTCCATCTTGTCACGGTGGTAGGCGATGTCGGAGGCGAAGTAGGTGGGCTCTCCGTTCTGGCGCACCAGGACCCTGTCCTTCTCGTCCCCGTAGTCGCTCGTCCTCAACCAGAGGGCGCCCTCGCTCCGGTAAGCGGCCCCGCTCTTCTCGAGGAGCGCCAGCGTGTCTTCGACCTCTCCCTTCCGGTAGAGGTCGCGCTCGCTGAACCAGACGTCGAAGGCAACGTCCATCCTCTCCAGCGTCTTCTTGATCGCGTCGAGCATCGGCGGGTATTCCATCGAGATGAAGAGCTCAGCGCGCTCGGCGTCGGGAAGCCCTGCGTACTCCTCCCCGTGCTCCGCCACCAGCCGCTTCGCGATGTCGGTGATGTAGGCGCCGGCGTACCCGCCATCGGGCCACTGGGCCTCCCTCCCGAGCAGGTCCATGTACCGGGCCGAGATCGAACGCCCGAAGTTCGCCATCTGGGTGCCGTAATCGTTCACGTAGTACTCGCGCTCCACCACGTAACCACAGTGCTCGAGGACGCTCGTAAGGGAGTCACCGAGGGCCGCCCACCTCCCGTGCCCGAGGTGGAGCGGACCCACCGGATTGGCGCTCACGAACTCCACCTGCACCTTGCGCCCGCCGCCCGCCGTCGAGCGGCCGAAAAGCTCTTTCTTCTCCTCTATCTCAAGGAGAATGCCCCTGACGAACGCCGGGGCGAGGTGGAAGTTTATGAACCCGGGGCCGGCGATCTCGACATCCGAGATGACTTCCGGGGGCCTGTCGAGGCGATCGACTATCGCCGCCGCTATCTCGCGCGGGTTCATGTCGAGCCTGCCGGCCAGCGAGAGGGCTACGTTTGTGGCCCAGTCGCCGTGCTCGCGCCTCTTCGGACGCTCGAGCTCGATCGGTCCCGGGTCCACGGGCGGCAGCAGGCCGCTCGAGGTGGCCTTCTTTATCGCGTCCTCTACGAGGGAGGTTATCCGTTCTTTCGCCATCCGTGTCCTCGCGCGTATCGCATCGGGGTCGTCGCATCGGGGTCAGACCCCGTCGTCGCAGTCAGGCGGACCATAGATTGTCAGTCTAGACCAGCGCGGTTGGCTTCACAAACAGGCGTCAGCACGCGCCCGGCAAGAGAAAAGCCCCGACGGTTTATCCCGCCGGGGCTCTCGACTCTCGCGCCGCCGAAGGTGTCACGCGCGTGCGCGCGGCTCTGTCTACTGGACGTTCGAGGGCATCTCCGCGAGCGTCACCTGGGCGGACTTCTTCTGTCCGTTGGAGTAGTAGCCGAGGGTGATGGTCTGGCCCACGTTGTTATTCCGAACCGCCCCGATGAGGTCGTCCATGGACGTGACCGCCTGGCCGTTTACGCTGACTATTATGTCGCCTTGTTTGATACCGGCCTTCTCCGCGGGACTGCCCGGCACGACGGCGGTGACGTAGGCGCCGCTGGTCACGGGCAGGTTGTACTGCGTCGCTATCGTGTCACTGACGGTCTGGCCCGAGATCCCGATGTAAGGGTGCGAGACTGGCTTCCCGGCTATAAGGTCATCGGCGACCCTCTTGGCGGTGTTCGATGGAGTCGCGAAGCCGATCCCCTCCGACCCGCCGGACGAAGAAGCGATGAGGGTGTTGATGCCGATGAGCCGCGAGTCCGAATCGCACAGAGCACCGCCGCTGTTGCCGGGGTTTATGGCCGCGTCGGTCTGGATGAGGTTGGTCAGCAGGACCGGGTTCCCGCTCTCGTCCTGCGCGGTCACGTTCCGGTTCAGCGCGCTTATGATGCCGCTGGTCACGCTCTGCTCGAACCCGAACGGGCTGCCTATTGCGACCGCGAGCTCGCCCACGACCAGCGTGTCGGAGTTGCCGAGCGTAATGGCCGGCAGGCCGCTCTTGTCGATCTTGACCACGGCGATGTCACTCTCCGGGTCGGTCCCGACCCTGGTGCCCGCGAGCTTCTCACCGCTGGCCAGAGTGACCGTGATCTTCGTCGCGCTGCCAACGACGTGGTTGTTTGTGAGGATGTAGCCGCCCGAGGTGTAGATGACGCCCGAGCCTGTCCCCTGCTGGACACCGGAGTTGAGTCCCGGGACACTCTGCACGGTCTGGCTGACGTCGATGTTTACGATGGAAGGTATCACCTTCTGGGCGATCGCCGATACGTCCGTCGGGCCGGACGGGCTCACCACCTTGGTGGTCGACTTGGGGAGGCTGATCTCCTCGTGCGTCTCGGCGCTCTTGACCTTTCCACGAACGAGGTCGTAGGGGTTGACGCCGAAGGCCGCCGGGAACACCAGCAGCACTATGATCGCCCCGATGAGCCCGGCCACGAGCGCCGTGACGACGGTCCTTCCCCATCCTCCCTTCTGCCTGCCTCCCCCGGGCGGTGGCGGCACCGGTCCGGCGGCCATGCCACCGGTCGTTCCGCCGCTCCAGCCAGGTGGGGCCTGCGTCGGTCCGACCGCCCCGGGCTGCCCCTGTGCCGGCGGCGTCCAGCCAGCCGCTCCACCTGCGGGCGGAATGGGCGGGGTAGTGCCCGGGGGCTGGGGCTGCGTGCCCTCGTTGACACCAGGGGCACTGTAGTCTCCGGGACGCCCGGGCGCCTGGCCCTGGGGCTGCCCTGTTCCCTGGTTCTCATCTGCCATGGATAGTCGCCTCCTTGTCCGGGATCGCCGTTCTCATGGCGCCCGAACCCGGGGCGCCCACGGCGCGTAAGAGAGTTCCTGACCTCACCATATTGTTCTACATCCTCCCTCCGTTTCCCGTTGTCGGGGCCAGGTCGACGGCTCCGGCGAGCCGGCCGAAGGCGGTCCTGTCGCCCCGCGAAAGCCGCCGCGCCCGGTCAGTCGAGGGTCTCGTCTATCAGCAGGAGGAGGGTCAGCAGGGCCTCCCTTTCCTTGTCGCTCGTGCCGGTCAACGCCCTTGTGACATCCCTCACGTAGTCGCGGGTCAACCTTGCCGCCGCTTCCACGCCCGCCTCGGTAGGGGTCACTATCAATACGCCCCTCCGGCGGCCGTCACGCGCCGTCTCGACGAGCCCTCTCCGGGCGAGCCTTTTCGCCAAGCGCCTCGGAGCCGCCGCGCCGGCTTTCCCCTCCTGGCGGGGATGCCCGCCATTCGGGGGCTCCACTCCCGCCAGCCGGATGAGGAACCGCGCCTGTTGCGGCCGCAGGCCTTCCCGGCCGGCCCCGTCGGTGCTCGACCCGACGGCTTTGTCCGCGATGCCGAGCAGTACGGTGCCGACCCTTCGCGAATAACGTTCAAAACTGTTTTCGTTGCGTCTCATTGGAAACCAATGGTCGTATCGCCGTCGACTCTTGCCTTTCGATGAGGATTGTCCCTCCGGGCTGTTAAACGCGGACGGAAACTGTGTTAAAAAGAGGTTAAATCGAGCAACCGGATAAACGGTGGCCCGCCACGGCGGCTGTCGAAGACGCCGTCCGGGGTCGCCCGGCGCGGGGAGGACCGACATGGCGCGAGGGAATTCTAAGGGATACGCGTACGGACCCGGTGAGGCCCGCGGGCCCGCAGATGCCGCGCGGGGTGAGCCGCCGCGGCCCAGGCCCAGGGTCAGCCTCGGGGCGTACCTCATCAGTATCGTGGTGGTCGGGCTCATCATCTTCATCGTGATGCTGGTCCAGTACTTCCCGGGATACAGGAGCAATTACAGGCTGTCCCAGCAGGTCAAGAACTCGGACGTGAAGATGACCATCGTCATCCCGATGTCGGAGACCGAGAAGCGCAAGCAGAACCCGTTCACGAGAGACCAGCGAAAGCAGGCCGAAGATCTCCTAAAGGGCATGGGGGCCAAATCCGCCACTGTCGAGATCAAGCCCCAGTGAGCTGGAGCGTGTGGCGATCGCTCCCTACTGGTACTGGAGGCCGTATTCTCCTGCCATCGCCAGCGCCAGTCGCCTTTCCTCGGCCGAGAGCCTCCTGTCTATCCCGGGGTGCAGGCCCGCCTGGTACTCCGGCCTGTACTGGAACATCAGGTTGAAGTAAACATCCGGCATGTTGTCCGCCACCCATTCCATTACCGGGCGGGAGCAGCACTCGAGGTGCCCCGGGAGCACCAGGTGCCTCACCATCACCTCGGCCGTCTCGAACGCCAGCGTGAAGTTGCGCGAAACGACCGCGAAGTAGTCCGTGACGTCAGACAGCTCCTCGGCGCAGGCGTCGTTCCCGTACCTGATGTCGCCCAGGTAGATGTCGACCACGCCCTCGAGTATCTCCATGGTCTCGCGCGACGCGTACATGTTCGAGTTCCAGACCATGGGCAGGAACCTCGCTCCGCGTCCCGCGAGCAGTATGGTCTCCAGTATGGTGTGAAGGTTCGGGTCGGGATTGCCACCCACGAAGTTCGCGTTCCTCGACCCCTGGCCGATGCCCTCGAGCAGCACCGCCGACAGCATGGCCGGCTCGGCGGGATACCCCGCCGAAGGGTGCATGGCGATATCCCAGTTCTGGCAGTATGCGCAGCGGAACGTGCAGCCCGAGAAGAAGATTGTATGGCTCGGGACCAGCTCCGGCTCCTCTCCCATGTGGAGGAAGTCCGAGCAGTAACGAGACTCCGCCCCGACGCCGCAGTATCCCTTCTCGCCGGATGCCCTGTCGGCCCCGCACCTCCGCTCGCAGAAAGCGCATTCGGCCAGCACTCGCCTGGCCAGCTCGAGCTTCACGTCGAGCAGGCTGGCGCCCGCAACGGCTTCCTCCGCGCCCGCGGGCCGGCCCAGCATGCGTCGAAGCGTCGCGACGCCGCGGGCGTTCGCCTCCCTGAGCTCGTCGGCGGATGCGCCCTCCAGGTCACCGACGCCCGCGTCGATCGAGCGCGCCAGCCAGTGAACGGCGAACCTTTCTTTCTTCAGTATCGAGTGGTACCTCTCGAGCATCTCAGGTCCAATTATAGTGTGGCTCCGGCAGGCAAGTTAGGTGCCGCGTCAAAATGCTAGAATAGGGCGCGCGACCGCGGTGCCGCCACCTGGCGGAAAGGGTTGGCGCGCCCCGGAGGGACATGCGGGAAGCCGTTCCCGCGCCTCCCCGGCGAGTGGAGGGTTGGCATGGACGAGACTACCAGGGACGTGGCGGTCGTCGGTGGCGGCCCGGCCGGGCTCACGGCCGGGCTCTACCTCTGCCGCGCGAAGATAGACGTCGTGCTGGTCGAGAAACAACTGCCGGGCGGCGAGGCGGTCTACGCGCCGCTCATCGAGAACTTCCCCGGGTTTCCCGAGGGCATCCAGGGCGCCGAGTTGATGGAGCTCATGCAGGCGCAGGTAAAGAGGTTCGGCCTCGAGGTAAGGACCTTCGACAGCGCCACCGAGCTCTCCATCGACGGCCAGGACAAGGTGCTGGCCCTCGACAAGGGAGCGTTGAGGGCGCGCGCCGTGATAATCGCCACGGGACGGAGCCCGCGCAAGATGGGCATACCGGGCGAGGAAGAGTTCCTCGGCAGGGGGATCTCGCACTGCGCGACCTGCGACGCGCCTCTTTTCCGCGAGCGGGTGGTTCTGGTGGTGGGCGGCGGTGACGCGGCCATCGAGGAGGCGTTGCACCTCGCCAGGTTCGCCAGCAAGGTGATACTGGTGCACCGACGGGACGAGCTGAGGGCCGCGGACTACCTGCAGGAGCGCGCGGTTTCCGAGCCTAAGCTCGAGTTCATGTGGAACTCCGAGATTGCGGAGATAAAGGGAGACCAGACCGTATCTTCCGCACTGATAGTCAACAAAGTGACAGGCGAGCGCACCGAGATGCCGGTCGACGGAATCTTCTTCAAGGTGGGTAACGTCCCTAACACGTCTTTCGCCGGCGACCTTCTGGAGCTCGACAAGGCTGGCTACGTGGTCACCGACGAGAAGCTCGAGGCGAGCGTGCCGGGTATCTTCGCAGCCGGAGACGTGCGCGCCAACCTTTTCAAACAGGTCATCCTGGCGGCCGCCGAGGGAGCGCTCGCGGCGCTGTCGGCGCAGCGTTACCTCGAGTCCATCGGGGCCCGCAAGGCCTACGCGGGGGGGCACTAGATGGTGATAGCGGTGGTCGACGGGATGGGTGGCAGCATCGGCACGCAGATAGTGCTCCAACTGCGGCAGGCGCTTCCCGAGGAGACCGAGATTATGGCGCTCGGCACGAACGCCATCGCGACCGGGAGCATGATGAAGGCCCGGGCCACCCGCGGCGCGACGGGCGAGAACGCAATAACGTATTCCGTGGGCGAGGCCGAGGTGATCATGGGGTCGCTGTCTATCATCGTCCCGAACTCGATGATGGGCGAGGTCACGCCAAACATCGCCACGGCGATCGCGTCGGCCCCCGGGAGAAAGGTGCTCCTGCCCATATCGAACCCGCCGCTCGACCTGCTGGGCATGGTCAAGAAGCCGCTCCAGCAGTTGATAAGGGACGCCGTCATCATCGTCCAGCAGCACTATGGCATTATCGAAGAACCCGAGGAGGATGCCGATGTGTGAGGCAGTCGTCTTCCTGGTGAAGGAGGGGGAGAGCAAGCGCCTGATGGAGGACGTAGTGACCGTCCACCCAGAGGGCGAGAAGGTGCTCCTGACCGATATCTTCGGCGAGCAGCGGCTCGTCACAGCGCGTATCGAGAAGGTCGACCTGATAGGACACGAGATAATACTCTCAACCGAGGAGTAAAGTTCGCGCGATTGAGCTATCCGTTTGCGCCGCCGCGCGTTTTCTGGTATAAATCGTTACTCGAAGAGGGTCATGTAGGCCCGTATAGAACAACTCGGATGCGATGAAGGCCACGAAGGCCGGCAGTACCGGTTGAAAACCGGAGAGACCGGCAGGCGTGGCTTTTTTTGTTGGCACCGCGACAGGAGGTGTTCGAGTTGCACATCCCGGACGGGTTCCTCGACACCAGGACCTGGGGGGCGCTTTACGGCGTCTCGGGGGGCACCACGGCGTACGCCCTCTACAAGGTAAGGGACAGGCTCGAGGGGAAAAAGATCCCCATGCTCGGTATAACGGCGGCTTTCATATTCGCCGCCCAGATGCTCAATTTCCCGGTCGCCGGCGGCACGAGCGGCCATTTCCTCGGCGCCCTGCTCGCCTGCACGCTGCTGGGGCCGCTCGAGGGTTACCTGGTCATGGTGGTGGTCCTGCTGGTGCAGTGTCTCTTCTTCGCTGACGGCGGGCTTACCGTGCTTGGAGCCAACATCTTCAACATGGGGATAATCGCCGGCCTGCTCAGCTACTATCTGATGATGCTGGTCAAGGTGCCGCTCTCCAGGCGGATCGGCGAGAAGCGGGCCCTGCTGTCGTCGGTCGCGATCTTCTCCTGGATCTCGGTCGTCATGGCTTCCGCGGCGACCGCGCTCGAGCTTGCCATCTCGGGCACCGTGCCGCTCCACGTGACGCTTACCGCTATGTTAGGCGTCTACAGCCTCATCGGCGTCGGCGAGGCGATGATAACCACCATAGTGGTGGGGGTCGTCCTGCAATCGCGGCCCGACCTCGTTTACGCCTGGCGCGGTCCGGCGTTGACGCCAGCCCGATCGGCCGGGGAGGTGGCATGATGGCCTTCAAGCTAAAAGAGAGCTTCTCCAGAAACAGGGGGCTCTGGATCTTCGCGGGAGCGGGGCTCCTGGTTGCGGTGCTCCTGGCCGTGTTCGTCTCGCCCTGGGCCTCGTCCAGCCCGGACGGGCTTGAGAAGGTCGCCCGGGACAAGGGCTTCGCGAAAAAGGCTGAGGACACGCAGCCCGCCTGGAAGCACTCACCGTTGAAAGACTACTCGGTCTCCGGGGTCAGGAACGAGAAGGCGTCGACCGGGATCTCCGGCCTCCTGGGCGTCCTTATCACCGTGGGCTTCGCTCTGTTGGTCGGGCTCCTTGCCTGGGGCCTCGGGGTCAGGAAGCGGAACAGGGAGGACGCGGCTCGGTCGGGGCCCGCCGGGTAGCGCAAGAGCCACAGGAGTCATTCACGGATGCGGCATGATTTCATCGACAGGTACAGCAGGCTCGATAGCCCCGTCCACGGGTTGGACGCGAGGGCCAAGGCGCTGGCGTTCTTCGCCGTCATAATCGCCTGCGTGACGACGCCTCCCGGCGACTGGTGGGCGTTCGCCATCTATGCGGGCCTCGTCGTGGTCGTTGCCACCGCGTCGCAGGTGCCGCTCAAGTACCTGCTGACCCGCATGCTCGTTGTCCTGCCGTTCATCGTGGTGGTGGCCGTGTTCGTGCCCTTCATGCACAAGGGCGGACCGACCTTCGACCTGGGGCCTCTCACGGTGTCGAGGGACGGCCTCCTCATCGTGTGGAACGTCGCGGTCAAGTCAGTGATATCTGTGGCCTGCCTGATCCTGCTCTCGTCGACCACCCAGTTCTCGGACCTTATGCACGGGTTCGAGCGCCTTCACGTGCCCAGCTTCTTCACGACCGTGGGCGCGTTCATGTACCGCTACATCTTCATCATCGTCGACGAGGCCGAGCGGATGAAGCGGGCGCGGGACTCACGCAACTTCAGGGGCCGCTGGCTGTGGCAGGCCGGCGTCGTCGGCCGCATGATAGCCACGCTGTTCCTCCGCAGCCAGGAGCGTGCCGAGCGGGTTTACAACGCGATGAGCGCGCGAGGCTTCGACGGCACCTTCCCGCGCTGGACGGAGACCCGGCTCAGGTGGCCCGACTACGCGTTCATGTCGGGCGTGATACTGACCGCGCTGGCGGGAAGGCTGGTGATCTTCTGGACGTGATACCTCTCGCGCAGGAGATCGCCGTACGGGTCGATGACCTGAGCTACCGCTACCCGGACGGGCACCAGGCGCTGATCGGGATAGACCTCGTAGTGCGCAGGGGCGAGTCCGTAGCGATCATGGGCCCCAACGGGGCCGGCAAGTCGACGCTCATGCTCCACCTGAACGGCATCCTGCAGGGGGACGGCAGGGTCGAGATACTCGGCACCGAGGTGAACAAGAAGAACCTGGGCCGCGTGCGCGAGACCGTCGGCCTCGTGTTTCAGGACCCCGACGACCAGCTCTTCTCCCCGACCGTGCGCGAAGATGTCGCGTTCGGCCCCCTCAACCAGCGGCTCTCGCCCGAGCTGGTGAACCAGTCGGTCGAGAGGGCGCTCGAGTGGGTGGGGATGGAAGGGTCCGAGAACCGGTCGCCTCATCACATGAGCTTCGGGGAGAAGAAGAGGGTGTCCCTGGCCACGGTGCTCTCAATGGGGCCGGAGATACTCGTTCTCGACGAGCCCGTAGCCAACCTCGACCCCAGGGGGCGCCGGGAGCTCATCGAGCTGATCGGGTCGTTCGACGTCACCAAGCTCATCGTCACGCACGACCTGGAGATGGCGCGCGATATCTGCGGACGAGCCGTGATAATTGACAGGGGGCGCATCGTCGCCGATGGCCGCGTCGGGCCGATCCTCGGCGACGTGGGGCTGCTCAGCCGGAGCGGGCTGATCTGAGCCTTCCGCCGCTCCTTTTTCATCCCCCCGCGTGACCCCGCGTCGAATGAATGAATCATGGAGGCGGGGCGCCACTGTGGTAAAATCAGGCAATCGGAATGCGGTTTGGATTTTCCTATGGTCACTGTAAAAAAGCGAAAAATCCTGGTGGTGGACGACGAGCCATCCCTGCTCGAGGTCATGAAGACGAACCTCGAGATAGAGGGCTACGACGTAGTGACCGCCATGAGGGGCGAGACCGGCCTGGCCTCGGCTCTTGTCGACGAGCCGGACGTCATCCTGCTAGACATCATGATGCCGGACGTGGACGGCTGGGAGATCTGCCGCAGGCTCAGGTTCGACCCCCGGACGAAGTACATCCCCGTGATAATGCTCACCGCGCTCGACGAGACCGAAAACGTGGTCAGGGGCTTCGAGAGCGGGGCCGACGACTACCTGGCAAAGCCGTTCAATAACGCGGAGCTCTACGCGCGCATCAAGTCGGTGCTGTCGAAAGCCAGCAAGGGCATGGTGGTGGACCCACTCACCAAGCTGCCCGGCAAGCACCAGATCTACGAGGAGACCCGGACCCGCCTCGAGCGCAGGAACCGGTTCTTCGCTTTCGTCTACATCGACATCAGCAACCTGCGCCATATCAACTACGCGTTCGGCGTGGACCGCGGAGACGTCGTGATACGGACAGTGGCCGACATCCTGGCCGACATCATCGTGCCCGACGAGGAGTTCCTCGGGTACATGGGTGAGGACGATTTCGTCGTGCTCACGGTGCCCCTGAGGGTGGGCCAGATCTTCAACAGCCTGACCGCCCGGTTCGACAGCGCGCTGGAGGGAATATGCCCGGAGCTCCGGGGCCCCGAGGCGGCGGCGGACAGGAAGGTCAAGCTCGCGATGGCGGTGGTGACGAACGAGCGCAGGCAGTTCGGTGACCCGCTCCAGGTCAAGAACGTCGCGCTCGAGGTCCTCAAGAAGGCGAGGAACAGCCCCGACCACTGCTGCGCGGACCTCAAGGACACGCCGGTGTGACCCCTCACGCGACCATCCCGGGCGCCGCCCGCGCTCGCTCTTCTCCCGACAAGCCTCGTGCTCAGGCTCGAGAGCCGTTTTTTACGCGCGTGGTCGCCAGACCTGGACTTCCGCGGGAAAAACCTGCAGGAATAAGCTGAGGCCGGGACTTTGACTTCCTTGTAAATGTCCCGGCCTCAGGCCTAAAGGGAGGGCTGGTGGGATAGGTGGGCGGGTAGGCGGTGCTTGAGGTCTGATGCAGGTGCACTTCCTCCTACCCCACCAGGAGTATAAAGTTTTCCAGACTGATCTGACGTTCCGCCACTTTCGGTCGTGACTTGTGGCGGAGGGCTCAACCTGCTTCGTCCGGCGAACCGGAGGGCGACTGGGCTATCTGCTTCCGGCCCCGCCGCCGATTATGAATCAAGCGCGCCCCCTCCCTGTGCCGTTGCACCCTTCGCTTAATAGTTTCGGGCATTGACGTTAATCCGACATCGGCCAGCGGTAGCATCGAAGAACGGGGAAGGTATGAAATCGAACGTGCTGAACGGGTGACCAGGGGCCGGCATCTTCCGCGCCGGGGGACTGTCGGAGGTTTACCGGAATCGCGCGGAGCATGTGAGGGCAATAAAAAAGGGCCGAAACACAATCTGTTTCTGACCTTAAAGAATATTATACCACGATCACGGCAACAGTCAAACAAGTCAAGCAATGGCCTCGAATACGGGTTTCTACGCCTGAAAACAGGGCTTTGAAAGGCTTTTTCATGGGTCCGGCAAGGCCTTGCGAGACGAAAATAGGTGACGCGGGCGACGATGGAGGGCACTCTGAGCACAAGAGTCAGCCCGATCCTGGGAAAACGAGCACGAAAAAGGGCCGAAGCGCATTTGCGTTTCGGCCTTGCAGAGAATTATACCACGGAAATCGTATCCGTCCAACAAGGCAAGCCGGACGGCGCCGGACGCGTGCCGGTAGCCGGATCGACCTTAGTCGAGCGGCGCTGTTGCTAGCTCGGACAGGAGGGTTTATCTCGCCGGCAGGCGAGCACCGCGAAGTCGTCGGCCAGGCAACCGCTTGCGATGAGCTCGCTCTCCATCAGGTCGATGAGCCTGATGATGGCGCGGTCGCGGTCACACTCGGGGTCGAAGTTCACCGCGATGTGCTCCAGGACCAGGTGCATCATCGACCCACCGTAGGGGTAGGTCCAGGTCCGCGGAAAGCGTGCGCCGAGCAGCCCGATGATCTCCGACGAACGGACCGCCTCGCTGGGGTCCACCTCCAGCCACTGCTCGGGGGTGCGGGAGAGGTACCTGTCCTTGTAGACAGGCCTGCCGGCCTCGCGGCTCGCGACCGGGTGAAAGCGCAGCTCCCTCGGGAGCATTGCTATCACGCGCTCGGCCAGTTCCTTCTGGTCCGCCGGGAACTGGAACCGGGAAGGCCCGACGTACTCGTTCGCGAGGAAGATGCCGCCCGGCCGCAAAGCGCCGTAGATGCTCTCGATCGCGGCCTCGAGCTCGGCTATATGGTGGAGGGACATGGAAGTGAACACGACGTCATAAGCACCCGGGTCGAGGCTGTCCCGGTTGAGGTCGGCGACCCTGAAGGAGACCTGCTCGAGCCCCTCGTCGCGCGCGGCCCGGTTGGCTATATCCACGGCCGCCGTCGAGATATCGACTCCCATGACGGAGTCGGCGACGCCCGTCCCGGCCAGCCACCTTTCAAAACCGCCTTCACCGCAACCCAGGCTGAGCCAGTCGCCGCCGTTCTCCATGCCGTGGCGGCGCAGCATGATGGTGAGCCAGTTGCGCTCGGGGCCGCCCAGCTTGGGAAAGACGCAGTCTTCGAGCACGGTGGGGTGGTCGAGCCACCCCCATCCTTCACCTGCGTCCCTGACGCTCGCCCTGCGGCCCCAGAACCCCTCGACGCTGTCGCCCGGGACTGACCCGCCCTCTTCGGCCAGGCGCTCCAACCGGCTCCGCAGCTCGTCCTCGTCGTCCGACCTCGCGACGGTGCACTCGACCATGGCCGCTCCGTCGCCGGCGACTTCGATCCAGGCCTCGCCCTCCCTGACCGGCTCGACTCTGGCGACTACGTCACCGGGTCCCACGGTGACGGATATCCTCACCGGGCAGAACAGCTCGCCTCCCGGCGGGACGGGCGCTGGCAGCGGAGTCCTCAGGCCTTCGTAGTCGAGCGACCCCCCGTCGGGCGTCTCCCAGTGGTAGGAGAGATAATCGGGTCGGGTCGGGCGCCCCGAGTCGAGGGTCTCGGTCCCCAGGTTCCGGATGCGCGCCTTGACGTAGAAGATGTCGCCGTACGCGCAGCGGACCGGGCCGGGGTCGCCCACTACTTCCACCCGGACTAGGAACGCCGGCGCATCTCCGCGCCGGCCCTGTCGGGTCTCCCTTTTCCGTCTCATCGCGCCTCCGCACCGCACACCATTAGCAATTATCCTCCTGTCGGCGGGGCAGTGGATCCTGCCGCCCCGCTTCACCCGATGGTGACGTGATGCCGACATTGTATTTCCGTGGAGCCCCGACAGGAAGCGCCGGCGCCGCCTGTGTTACAGTGCTGATGACCCTTTCGCCCCATGGAGGTTTGACATGGCACCGAGATGCGGACCGGCGATGCGACACCCGGGGGTGCGCCTCTACGGCAAGGACCACCGGGAGCTGGGAGCTCGCGCGGCACTCCTCTACGGCGACAGGATAAAGCTCACGATGCGGATGCTCTCCCGTGTCGCTCGCGGTCGTCCCTGGCTCATCGACCCGGGGAAGCCGGCCCCGGGTGCCGAACGACTGGCAGAGCTGGAAGGGCTGTCGCGCGGGCTTTCCATGGGCGTCGACGAACTTTCGGCCGCGGGCTCTGTCGCCCAGTCGCTGGCGATGGCCGCGTGCACCAACTTCGGCGCCCTGCCGCCGGTGACGGGCGACGGGGACGCCATGCTCTCGTGGAACTTCGACGCCGCCCCCCCTATCAGGGCCATGTTCGGCCGCTTTCCGCTCTTCGTGCGAGAGGTTGATGGGACCATCCCGTACCTCTGCATGGGCTTCCCGGCGTTCTTCGGCATCGGGGTCATGAACGCCGAAGGGCTCTGCTGCGTGGTCAACGCGGTTGGGATAAGAGACGACGGGGACGGCCTCAGCTCCTTCGAGATGAACAACCGGTGCATGGAGACGTGCTCAACGGTCGACGCCGCCGAGGAGGTCTTCGCCACGGGGCCGCGTGGCGCCGTGAAGGCCATGACCATGGGCATGCTGATGAACTGGAACACCATCTGGACCGACCGTTCCGGAGACCTGTCGGTCTTCGAGTACTCCCACAACCACTTCCACAGGCACCGCGCGACCGACGACAGGATGGTGGCGTCGGCGAACCACCACCAGTTCCTCGACAGGAGCCTGAGCGGCTCGTTCGACCCGGGCTCGCAGGAGCTGATAACCGGCTCCTACTCGAGGCTTGCGAGGATGTACGCTATGCTGGCGGCCAACGCGGGCCGCATCGACCCGGAACGCGCCAAGGCGATGGTCTCCGACCACTTCCCAGATTACTCTTTGCTCCGCGAGTTCGGCATGGACAGGGAATGGTGGGAGGAGATGCCGGACGACGCCACCGTGTGCGCCCACGCGTGGAACCTGAGGCGCCACCTCGCGAAGGGCAAGCTCATGGACGCAGGCATGGAGACGGCGATGAGCACGACGCTGTACTCGTTCCAGATACGGCCGGCGGGCAAGACCGTCTGGTTCACCTGCGGTCACCCGTGTCGTAACGAGACCGTCCCGCTCTACTGGGGAGACATGCTGGGCGCCGATGGGCGGCGTCCGGACGGGGCGCTGCTCCCGGACAGGCCCCGCTCCCGGGTCCGCCGCGACAGGGGGATGATGTTCGGTTCGGACGGAGGAGTCCAGGGAGAGCGACTGACACGGGTGTGGATGTCGGTGACGGGAGCGATCGAGGACCAGAACTTCAAGCACCTGGCGGGCTGATGCGGTGGCAGGAAGCGTGACGGCGCGCCGGGTCCTCAGTCCTTCAGGGGCAGGACCCAGTTGGTGACCTCGGGGCGCTCCTGGAAGCCTATCTGCCCGTAGAAGTTCCTCTCGTACGAATCTCGCTCGCGGTTATTCAGGAGCATGAGACGGGAACAGCCCTTTGTCATCGCGAGCTCCTTGATGTCGTTCATGAGCGCCGTCCCAACGCCTTTTCCCCTCGCCTCTTCCCTCACGAACAGCTCGGACACGTAGCCTTCGGGGCCCTCGAGCAGCAGGTAAGGCAGCCAGTGCACCGAGATGTAGCCCGATACCGCGCCGTCCTCGTCCTCCGCGACAAGCACTGTATGGCTGTCGTCCGCGTCGGCAAGCTCCATGTGGAGAAGCACCCGCCTCTCGGTCGCCGACGGAGACTCCTTGTCGACGTAAGGGAACCAACCGAGCTTCCGGATTATCTCGGCGATGACCGGGACGTCTTCCTGTTGCGCTCGACGAACTGTAATGCCCATCTTCATCCTCCCGGAAAAGCACTGCCTCGAATGTACGTCAGGTTTCATCCGTCCTGTTCGGTCATGTCCAAACCCATGCAGCGCCAAGCTTGTTTGGCGGAGAGAGTGGGATTTGAACCGCCCCACGTTCCTTCCGGAACGCGGTGACCCCGAACGTCTTTGAGGTCGCAAGCGACCTTTGGCGAGGGTTCAAACCCACACAGCGCCAGCCTTGTTTGGCGGAGAGAGTGGGATTTGAACCCACGGGACGAGGTCAACCCGCCCACACGCTCTCCAGGCGTGCGCCTTAAACCAGACTCGGCCATCTCTCCGTGGTCGAGTTTAGCAGGAGTGGGAACGTGAAGCCATTTGTGTTATCAGACTGCAGGTTAAATGCAGGTCCGAGAAGCCCGAGATAACGCGGGAAAGCAGATTTGCCTTCAACGGTCGGAAAATCGGCGGACGAAAATAACAACAGTGTTCGGAAACCACAGATGGGGTACTGAAATAAGACTTTTGAGACGACAACATAGTGATACATAAGATTCATCATTCATCAAGCCGGAGAAGACAGATGAGACGGTTGACAGGCGCGGAAACTCTTTATAATGAAGGTTTCACCCTCATGGAACTGATGATTGTCATTCTCATAATCGCAGTCCTTGTGGCCATTGCTGTTCCCATTTACTTGAGCCTTGAGACGAGAGCCGACAAGGCCGTAGCCACTTACAATATCAAGGCAGCAGAAGAAATACATACCCATATCTGGTTAGAACTCATAGGACGTAACGCTTTCCCTGCTGGTGGCGAGTGTTATCTGGACGGCTCGACACCTGTGGATGCTCTTTACATAAGCGGTAAAGAGACCAAGATTCCGTGGGTGGATATGGGTGGTTCGGGGTCTCTGGCGACAGGAAGTTCCTCCGGTATGCTTGCAAGTCTTTCTCCTAGCCCCGGTATTTTGGCGCAAGTCAACGGTGGTTTCTCGTTCTCGATTAACGGGTACTACAAGAACGGAACTCTAGTAGAGGCAGGAGGGGATTCCAGCCTCGGAAATCTGCCGGGTAAAATCGCTGTGTTGTTCAACTCCTATTACCTCGACGGAACGTGGTACGACAATACCGACTACAAACACCTGAGTATGATGGTGGTAGAGAAGTCGGGGAACCTTCACATCCTCACTTTCTATCAGGGAAAACCTGTGGCTTCCGAGGACTTTGTGTGGAACCAACCCGACGAGGTTGATTACCCTCCGGGGCCTCCTACGATAGACGATTTGGCGGTTAATCCCGGAACCCTGAACCTTCGCAGCAACGGGGATTTCAATTGCCAGTTCGACGTTGAATTAACAGCCTACCCTGGATTCAATATAAACAGTTTCGATATGTCTACTATATCTTGTGGAAACGCAAAAGCCATAGACATAAAGTTAAATGAAAACGGAAAGATAATAATAAAGTTCGACCGGCAAGACCTTATTGGAGTTCAAGCAGGTAATTCCGTGCCGATAACTATCAATGGAAAATACACGAACGGGAATAGTTTTTCTGGAACTATAAACGCTAAAGTAATATATAAGTAGGGGTTCTCGATTTCCCACAATGCATCACTTAGATGCCGTTTTACTCCGTGGGACTTCCCATTTTTTATCTCACGGCGTGCGCCTTAAACCAGACTCGGCCATCTCTCCGTGGTCGAGTTTAGCAGGTGCGAAGTTGGCTTGCCATTGCGGCTTCGGCGGCCATGCTTCTTCAGGGAGCGTCTCGTTTTTCCTGTTTGGGCTTATAGGCCATCTTCATATAGACGTCTCCCCGTTGCAGCTCGTCGAGCATCTGTTCGAGTCGCCTCTGTCTCGTCGCCTCTTGCTTTGCGCGGGTTATCCAGCCAACGTAATCGTTTTGCTGGAAAGGGGGTCGTTGCCTGTACGCGTCCATCAGTCCCTTGCCCTCGAGCTCCCGTTTGATGTAGTCGGGCATCGGATACCTCGGTCTCCTGGGGCGCGCCTCCTTTTCGGACTTCTTCTTCTCGTTCTCCTCGACACGCGCCTTGACGAGCTTCTTCACCAGCGCATCCGGCAGTGGTTTGTCAGGCTGGAAGTGGATTGTCCCCTTGGCGGTCCTGTACTCCCCGAGCTCATCCTCGTGTGCATCCAATACAGCCGTGCTCATGACGAAGAAACTGAGGTGGTTCTTGAAGGCGGCGAAGGCCACCAGCGTTCCATGGTCTTTGAACGCGGGCATCTGGTAGCTGATCGTCTCGATTGCTTCCGGCGCGGCTTCCCTTATCGTAGCGCGCAGCCTCTCGAGAGCCGCTCGCTGCTCCTCCGGGATCCAGGAGAGGTATTCATCAATCGACGTTGCCTGTTTCACTGCAAAGACCACCACATTTCCGCTGGTATCGCGTCCGGGCCGCCCCAACGCCCCCCGGGGGCGCGCCGATACCCACTCGGCCATTTCTGCGTGGTTGAGTGTAGCAGTTGAGGCCAAGGCCCGCCGCGGCGCGCGACGACCGCGCGCCCGCGCGACCCAATACAACAAATGGGTGATTGGTCGGTCACCTTATTGTCGCGACCCGCTCCACGGTGGGACAATACCGGGACAGGGCAATCATCCACACCGCCGGGGTGGCACCGGTTCGTCAGCGAAAACTGGGGGTTGACGATGGGAAAGGCACTGAGGGGAAGGGCAACCGGCAGGTTCAAGGTCTACGTTGCGGTCGTCGCGCTGCTGGCGCTGTGCGCCTCGATGGTCCCGCTCGGCGCCGGGGTGGCCGTGGGCGCCGGCAAAGCGACAAAGCCGAAGGCCGCCAGACCCGCGAAGTCGAAGGCGAAAGCCAGGACGGCCGGTGGCGGGGCCACCTTCGACCTGTTCAGCACCTTTCCCAAGCAGATGCTGGCGCCGGCGACCGGCAACACCATGACGTGGATGCGGCTGGAGACGCGGAACATAGTCGACAACAGCGACACCGTGTCTCTCTCCGCCGAGTGCGACTCGAGTTACTTCACGGCCAGCGTCTTCCTCTGCAAGGTCGCCCCTTCGGGCGCGACCGGAATCGCGTCATCGTGGGTGATAGTCTCGTGCAGGCCCGAGACGCCGGACGGGACCGTCTGCTGGATAAAGGTAACCGGGAAGCGGGGCGCGGAAACGCATCGCATGTGGTTCCAGGTGACGGCCCTTGCCTCGAAGCCCCAGCTCGACAGGTCGACCGGCGACCTCGGGACCGGCCAGGGATACCGGGATCCAGTGCTCCAGCCGTTCGCGGGCAAGCCGATGGTCTGGAATCTCGGGGCCACCAACCTTGGGGCCGCCGTGGACACCTACCCACTGGGCTACGAGGCGGGCTTCCCGTGCAGCGTCAGGTTCCTGGATTCGGCCGGCACGCAGATAACCTCGGTCACGGTCCCGGGACTGACCCGCAACTTCCTGTACCCCAACGCGGTCAACTTCAAGGCGGAGGTGACACCGACCGGGCCTCTCCCCAAGAACGTCCCGACCGACATCGATTTCATCCTCGGGCCCGGGGCGGGTTCCAGCATGACATCTAGATTTACCATGCAGGTGATCGATGCCGGGATGCTGTTCTGCGTCAACGACACCGGGGGCTGGAAGCCGCGCGCGCACCAGGTGATGCCCGGTGAAGAGACGAGCTTCCTGCTCCACGTATCGAACCGCGGGGCAACGGCCGCCGACATCGCCCTCTCGCTCACCGGTGGAGCGCCCGGTTGGGAAACGGGCATCGACCACCCTGGCTTCGCCGGGATGCAGCCTGGCGAGACACGCGAGGCGACCGTCGACATGAAGGCGCCCGCGTCGGCCGCC
>Ga0209226_10000195_pt1 | contig 39001 bp, 47 predicted proteins | sample BarGraNGADG00212_2_FD_184497 | JGI IMG/M metagenome (GOLD analysis project Ga0209226, IMG submission 184497) | Arctic peat soil microbial communities from Barrow, Alaska, USA - Barrow Graham LP Ref core NGADG0011-212 (SPAdes) (version 2) | ecosystem: Environmental > Terrestrial > Soil >...
ACAACATCCCCGAAAACCGCAGCGCTTATTTTCGGCAGTGGCAAGATCGTTTGTACAGGAGCAAAAAGTATTGCCGATGTAAACACAGGTCTTACAAAAGTGTTTGATAAATTAAGAGAAATGGGTACCGAGATCGTGGATAAGCCTGAAATTAAGATACAGAATATCGTTGCATCCGCAAATCTTGGAAGAGTGCTCAATCTCAATGCAATAGCTATCGGTCTTGGGCTTGAGAATGTTGAGTATGAACCTGAGCAATTCCCCGGTCTTGTTTACAGGATGTCCAGCCCCAAAGTGGTCATGCTATTGTTCGGCTCTGGCAAAATTGTGATAACAGGCGGCAAGAAACCAGAAGATGCAGAAGTAGCAGTCGAGAAGATAGTTATAGAACTTGATGGATTAGGTATGCTTTAATAATCTTGACTTTAGCAACGGTGTCATGGAGTAATGTTAATGTCCAGATATCTGTTGGGGTAATAATCATAACTACTACGTCAAGATATTCAACAAGACCAACCGCTCGAATGTGGAATTTATTCCAGAAGCAATCATTTATATTTTGAATTTACCCCAACATGTCTGTAGACACTAATGCTAATGAAAGTGTGTACAAAGTGGGACGTCAAATGTCGTCATTTAGGTGTAATACTGGAAAAGCTATTTAAAATTGAAAAGTAAAACACTGTGTTAGTCGGGAACGTTAGATCAAAACCATATTCTTAACTCCTCCTATCCAATTAGAATTTGTCTCTGCTCAATTATGATAGGTCGAAAAGGTGATTCAATGAAGAAAATAGACGATGGCGTTAAAAACAGGCTGATAAAATTTCTCCTTAAAGATAAGATAGGTATTAGGAAATCTCTTCTAAGGTTATTCTCAGAGGAGAAGAGCTGTAATACCGTTGAAATTTATGATTACCTCATAAAGCAGGGTTTTAATGTAAATTATAGAGCAGTCTCTTCTATGGTTGGACAGATGCATAGCCGACTTGGGATTCTACGTTTCTATTTGACATATGAACATAATGTCTATACTCTCAAGGAAGACTATTTGAACATTGTTAAGATGGTTTTGCCTCCTTTTTCAATTTTGGATTCAAAATCTCGACATGCATAGATATAGTTAAACAAATTGAATAATGGGAGTAAATAGAAATGCCAATAATATTTAGTGATGAAGACCTGATGTATATTGACAAAGAGCATGACAATCAACTACGTTCTACAAGACAGGAAATAGATACCTTGAAAGCAAAAGGTGATGCATCATTTTGTAAAAAATGCAGTCATATAATGCAATATTGCACAGTTGGAAATGCAAAGCTTCTTCAGTGTGGTTTCTGTGGTAATCGAATAGCTGAACTGATGAAGAGCGATTAGAGGTGGAAGTAACCGCTTATTCTATCACTATTATAAATTTTAATTATTATTAGTTCTAAAATAGTTTTATATTGTTGAAAAATAGATAGATGATAAGGAGACGAAAAAATGGACATATTCGATGTATTAACCGCGATCTCAAAGAAAAAGAAGACATTTATGCATAGCGGTATTAATGAAAATGAAGCGTTGAAGAAAGCAGAATTTGATGTTTCTAATGAATATCACATACCACTTTTTGACATAAAGAAATTAGTTAAAGCATGAATTCAATCTTTAATTTTTATTTTTTTATATAAATACCAACAACGCCATCTATAGGCATGAATGTACAGGAGTATACACACACAACCAGAATTGTACATAACAAGTAATATATTATTCCACTGGAAATAATGGGGTTATTTCAATTGATAATTGCTATAAACACGGCATAAATTGAAGACGGGTGTAAATGTGTATCGCACTTTCCTTATGAATCCGTAGATCGGAGTGCAACGCCAAATTACCTTCTGAGCATCTTTATTTTTATCTTAATCGCTATACCCCGCAGCTCTGCTGCGATTGGGATAAACCATAGTAGGGACTTTTTTAAGCGTTGGGATAATATTAACATAGATGGTAGAGTTAGAACATGCAAGCCATTGCGTTTATAAAATTAGATATCACATGGTGTTTTGTATAGTGCGACAAGAAGTTGCATCATAAATTGCCAAAGTGCTACTCCTTCCACTCGGAGTAACCTTATTATGGCATGCGTCCCCAGCAATGAGGAGGTGTGAAGCCCGTAAGACAATGTGGAAAAACCTGAAAGTCTCACTCAGATAATCTGCTAAGGTAAGAATACCACGAAGAAATTAAACTGAATCATCGTAAGGATCGTAAGCACCGACAAGTGAAAGGAGACCGATGCACTTGAACCAAAAGGTATAGAATCAGATCATGATGGCTTATACAACATCATGGGGAATGGACACATGATTCTCGGTCTATAGATGGCTTCTAAAGTATTCACAATTATTTATGGTGCAGAACTTGGTAAGTTCGTTGTACTCCCAAACATCTTGGGAAGGAGTTCCGTAAGGAATTACGAAAGTGCAGCGAGTAGAAGATATGATAAAAAGCGAATGTCAGTCTGTAATCGACTGAATAGAGGTTCAAAATTTGCCTCAACCTGAAAAAGTGCTGACTTATCATTGGTGTTTCGTTGCATGAACAGCGACAAACCCAGGAATGTAAGAAGATCAATTACGCTGAAAAGCGAGATACTTACAGACACATAAAGTGTTAATGGGCTGTAAACTGGAATTGCAAAGACAGTTGTCTAAATGATAATTGTCGCCATATTAAAATGGTGACGGAATGCTTGAGCCGTATGCGGTGAAAGTCGCAAGTACGGTTCTTAAAGGGCTTGGGGTCGGCAACGACCTCCAGCTACTTGATAAATATAGAAAAAAATTATTATTTGACAATGATAGAATTGAATTTTTCAAAGAAATATGCTTGGAGATTGGAAAGAGATATTGGTTTAAGTTTGATGCTATCGGCACGGATGGAGACCACGTACATATTTTTATTGGTGCAGCCCCAAGGTATGCACCTTCAAACGTTATGCAAATAATTAAAAGTATTACCGCCAAAAAAACATTTGGAAAATACCCTGAGATTAAGAAACAACTATGGGGTGGGCATTTTTGGAGTGATGGGGGTTAAGATGTTCGGGGTCATCTCTCATATTATCGGAATGGTTTCTAAGAATAGTGCACACGTTTTTAGTCGTTCCCCTCTTCACTTTCTTATCGTTCTGTCCCCTCTTTGATGATTTGTATTTCTCTGGATTGTTGGCTTTCCATGCACGACTTCGTAACTTCATCAACTCCCGGTTCTTTCTATTTTGATTCAGTTTACAAACCTGTCCAGCCACCATACATCATCACCCTCGATTATTCGCTACTTCGTTTTCTTCCTATTTGGTTATCGGGCAGCCCGGGTGAGCCATTCAGGCCCCTATGGTAGTGGTCCGCTCGATAGTAAGTTATATATTCTCAGTAATACAAAAGCATTACTATAGTAATATTAAACTTAGGAGTTTAGATGGGAACAAAGAAAAGTGTAACCAAATACCCAAGAAAAAAACATGAGAAGAAAACGCGCGGGATAAGCAGAAAGCAGATAGACTTCCTGTTCCTGCTGGCGATAAGAGAGTTCACCGGGAAGGCAACAGAAGCCCAGAAGGAACTGATGATAAAGACGTGGCCAGGAATGCCGATAAGAGAAAAGGGATTTGAGAAAGCCCTCATCGAGTACTGTGATAGTGTATTCCTCATAGAGAAGTTAATGGCTCTTTTCCTCCGTTTCATGGAAGACAACGACATCATGGACTTCCCGATCAAATACATACCCACACGTTACAAAGGCCATAGATCGGTACTTGAATCGGGGATGCCAGTACAGGCCACACCAAACCTCAACAGTGAGATTCCCCACTCCCCTACAAATAAAAACCTCCGGTTATTCAATGACACCAGCAATAGTACAACAGCGATACAACCAACAACCGAGGCTTAAAGATGGACGGGAAGTCGCATGAACTATTTGCCGGAATTCTCCTCGATGCAGTGGTGGCAGGAAACAGAAGAATCCCATCGGTGTGGGGAGTCGCCCCGGACATAGACATACCCTTTTTACACAGATGGTACAGGCACAGGATCAGCGTTCTGCCAAAGATATACTCAGAGTTTCTCCAGACAAACCCTCTGCTCAACCCCGATGCAGACGGTACAAAGGATGAGGTGGCTTTGTGTGTGGTGTCGCACCTCTATCTCGATATTTTCAACGGCTGGGTATTCCCATTCGGCTTCTTTTATCCATTGTATCCAGAGAAGACAATAGTAGCCGGCGTACTGAACGACATAAACAATCCAAAGCTTTTGGTCAAGGAGCTAACAAAACTTGCAGGTGGTACGGATGCTTATTCGACTCAGTTCTATAATGACAGCAAGAACCTGATGGCAGCGCTCATCCCGGATAATGCCACGGTGAAAGACCTTATCGCACATCTGGTCACACGCCTTTCATGGCATGCAGATCCTAATACCGCCAGCTCGATTTATAAAGAAGCGATGAAGCAGATCTCAGACTTTACAGGCAATGTCAAGTATAAAGAACCACGCGCAGATGAACGGTTCACAGATAGCGTCTGCAGCTTATTTGAAACTGAGTATTGCAGGCTCATTAATAAAGTGATAGAAGAGTAGTTGGACTTATAGCCGCAGGCGCTCGAACCGCAGGTGCTTTTGGCGATGTGTGTGGTGGCTTCTGGTCTCCCTGTCGCCGTTGTGTTTATCTTTTCGTGAAGCAGTTCCTCAGTGCGGTCTTTACAGATTTTTTGTATGGGTTAAGAACGTGAATTTACTAAAACGGCATTGTAGTCATTGACTTCCTCTGCAATTCCGCTTAAAATTATGCTTCTCCATTTATTAATATCACCCTCGTAATCATCGACTTCAAAACATACATTGGGGTTACTGCACATTATTTCTATTTTTTTGCCTTCATGACACGAATGGAAGAATATTGTCCATAATCTTTAAATGTCAACATGCATATATTGACATATGTTCGTGCCCTTAAATGACAAGCAGTTCAAGTTTAGGAAGTTAAAATGCTGCAATCTTCCCAGTATTGTATGTCTGCCTGGCATACTGATGATCTCAAAGGATGAAAAATATGAAAGATAGAGAAGTCGTCTTTGTTATAAGTATCCTTGTAATATTGATAGGATTCTATATGTTATTAGTGAAAACTATAGGGGTGAAATTCGGGGATAATCTATTCCATGTATCAGTCATATCCGACGGGATTTTTTTGATTATAATGGGTATCGCAATGGTAATTGTTTCATCAAGAGAATGGGATTCAGAAAAAAGGGTAAAATAAAAAAGTGTCAAATCCTAAACTGATGCCTCGTTTTTTAAACTATTTTTGTTACCTGGATCTGAATATTTGGAATTTGAGTACTCGATTAATGGAATCTATGAGTTTACAGTTATAATCAGATCTAATTGAAGGAATTAACCGATCATTAACAAACGAAATTAATCTGCCTTCAATAAATCTGATATAAAGATATGGAATAACAAAAAGCATAGAAAGAACAAATACTCCTATTATTATGTCTTCAGTAGTTGGGGGTGGGAACATTTCTGGATAGGTTCTTCTTAAGTAATCTAAATCAGCACTCATCAAAAGAATATCTGTACTAACCGATATATAAATAGATATGATAATCGACCCAGAAGTGCTATTGAATATCCATGCAGCGGGAAAGAAACCTTGGATGTTTTTATCGGTTGGACCATTCTGGTAGGACCTAGAAACCAAACAACAGGGTATGAAATACTCGAGAAAATTGACAAGCATTTTTTAAGTGACAATGCTATTTTATGACATAATCTTTAAATAGTCAACTTGCATATATTGACCCGTGTTCCTTCCTTTAAATGATAAGCAATTTGAGTTCTGGAAGCTGAAGCGCAGCGGTATCTTAAGCATAAACATAGCGCGCTTATTCGATATATCCAAACAGGCAGTATCCAGAGCGCTCATTAATATGGATGAACGGATAGAAAAAACACTTCTTGAGATGGCGCACTCAAATCAGATAGAGGTGGAAAGGGTGAACTCTGAACGCGGTATCCTGTTCGGTCACTCAGTGCCGTTTAATGCCAGCGCCATTATTTTCGTGTCTTCAAAGCATGGGATGCAGGTATGGTATGAACATGAAGGAAACTGCGGTGCATGCAATAGATATACACAGTGCATTGAATTGCTGTGGGACTTTGCAGATGAAATGAAAATCAAACTTGAGAAAACTGATGATCCCACGAAGTTGGCGGATGAACTGTTCGAAAAATTACGGGGGTTGGCATGACAATGAATGTAACCGAGATCATAAGAAAAACGATGGGCTGGTGCCCAAATGCTGCATTTGCGAACAAAAGTGAGGAGGAATATATGATGTCTTATGAAGGAAAGTATGTAGACAAAATAAAAGGTATGGGATTCAGGGGATTACTTAGCGTCCTGCATCTGGTATTTGGAGCGTGGTTGATATTTACCGCCCTTCAGGTCCTGGCAAAGCCAATGATTTTCCCGTGGTGGTTCATGGAGATAAATCTCTTTTCATCAGTAATTCTGCTGCTTGTAGGATTATCTTCTCTAATGATCTTCCTTAATTTTGTAAAATCCGCCAACGTCCACAGGATACTGGCTCTAGTAAATATTGGCCTCCTGATTGCATTTTTACTATATCTGGGCCAGTTCCTGGTTTCAAGGGAGTTTTCTTATTCTGTTTTTGATAAGCCTTATATGGGTTATTCTTTCGGGCTTGTAACTCTGGTACTTTTTACTTTTATTATAACTATCCCGAGTGCCTTGACGTTTTTCAGCAAGCCTTCAGGGGAAAGGAATAAAAGATTCCTTCTGGCAATTTTACTGGTTCTGATAATCACTTTCGCATCTGTTGGTGTCTATTACCTATACTTGAATAAACAAAAAGACGCTGCATTGATGGCAGAATTCGGAGATAAAGGTGAAATCAAAATGTACAAAATAGAGCCCGGATCAACATCATATTATGATGAGGCCCATCCATATTTCCTTGATTCGCCAGGAGATACCACAGGACATCATATTTCCCAGGATACATTCCAAGCGATGCAATTTCTGCAAAAAAAAGAAACAGGTAAAGTTCTTTCATGGTGGGATTACGAGCTTGAAATCAAAGCGGCAGGTAAAGAACCTGTGATCAGCTATGCTTCAAAAGCCATTAAGTTCACTATAGCAAGACCTGCTTCTTTATACGATAAATTTGAGCCGGACGAGAAGGTGGCAGATGTCTCAAAGTTTTTCACCACAAATTCTGAGGACGTTGCTAAGGGTATTGCAGAAAAATATGGTGCAGATATTGTGTATGTACCAAAACAAAGATTTAATGACTTGATCGAAGTAATGATGTTTGCTGCCAACCCTAAATCAATGCAGAAACAGGATATTATTTCGCCTGATGAACAAATTATCAAGCCGACGATGGCAAATAAATTCAATACAGGCGCAGATTTAAAGTACTTTGAAAAAGTATTTGAAAATAAGGATGTTATAATTTATGAGTTGAAATAGATCGACATCATCTATTTCCATTCTATATTTCGAATACAGCTACATTTACACTTAATATTGTCTCTTCTGGATTCTCATTGGCAAGATTCATGGGATCTTGAATTTACCCAACTGGTTGCGTGCACAGGGCAGCAGAAAACTCTTCCACTGTAAGGAACTCTTCTTTCGGATATGAATGCCCCAACAGCGAGCGCCCAGGTTGCATAATAGATAGCAATGGAGTCCATTACTAACACGGCGCCTTTCGCTTCCTTCCCGGCTTCTTAACTTCCTTGGGAATAGGGTCGGTGAATGCGAAGTTGCGTATCCAGTTCACCATCGCCTTGGCGATACCGGATGTAGTGTCGAGCTTCTCTTGCACGCATCGTCTGCGGAACTCAGTAAGTACATTAGGGTTTATGGTATTGAGTGGGGCTTGTGCCAACAGATCATCACCAGACGTGGCAACCAGCCATGCGAGTATCGCCTGTTCAAATCCGGGACCGTATTCAAGCTTAAGTTCGGAACATCTTGCCCTGAACCTTTGGTATAACTCAACGTCTACGTTTCGAAGTCCAACGAACTTATCTTCGGATGTTTTTCCGTCTACAGTGGTGTCATTATCCATATCCTGTTAAACGCGTTAAATCCATATAAGCATTACTATTGTAATATTTGGACAATGCAGCCGTAAGTTAGATTTAATATATTAACAGGAACATAGTCTCCAGCAAATGGCTGTGTTCAATGATGCTGAGGGACTAAAGAAACACGTAATAGAGAAGCTGTGGAACGACACTGCTGTGTGCACCACAGAGAAAACAGACTTTCCAAATAGCACACCAAAGGCCAATAAGAGAAAATCGGCCACAAATATATTTTTCACCGATATTATAACAGATGCCAACCGCAAGAAAATGTATGACAGGGGAATTGGCGGCCCGATAGTGGACAAACTCATTGACGATGCACTGAAGAATGGGTTCGTCATTGACCAGTTTGCAACAAAAGAAGATCCTGATAGAGACTTAACCGAGAAGCTGGTTCGGCTTTATGAGGATAAAGTAAGAGCAGAATTTGACAAGGCATGGAAATGGTCTCGGCTTTATGGCTTCAGTGTACTACTCCTGGGAATAAAGGATAATAAGGCACTGGATGCACCTGCAGATAGTACAAGTAAAGTAGAATATATAATGGCGATCCCCGAAACATGGGTACAGGATGTCGTATATGAGACGGCAGATAAGGGCGGTTTCGTAACCCTTCCTTTAAAGATAAAGCAATTCAGACTCATGGTGGACAAGTTTGGTGAAAGCGCACTTATAGATGTATCAAGAGTCATCATAATAGAGAATCCCGGACTCCAGGAGTACTGGGGTAACAGGCAGAACAGTTGGGGTATCGGGGTATCGGCATTAGACCGACCGTATAATATAATCACGATCGTTGACAATATGCTGTGGAGCGCAGGTCAGACCATGTGGCGCGTAGGCGGTGGGCTGCTGGGGATAGATATGCCGCCAGATGCGAATGAAGAGGATAGGGAAGCAGCACTCGATTCGCTGGGTGATATAAACGCCAAAACTGTACTGGCCTTCCCCGACGGCTATAAAGCAAATATCCTGAATACGGCAAGTGCTGTATTAAATCCGGCGCCATATTTCGAGAAGATGATGGAGCAACTGGCTGGGGTCACAGAGTACCCCAAGACAATATTGTATGGCCTGTCAACAGGGGCAGTAACAGGCAGCCAGTTGGATCGCAGCACCTATTATAGCAAGGTAGTGACCAAACAGAATGCGATATCAGGGATCTTAAAAACAGTACTTATGAGATTATCAGGGGATATGGGTGAGTGGAGCATCCGGTGGAATAGCCCGTATGAGATGACAGAAGCAGAACGCCTTGGGGCAATGAAGCTCCAGGCACAGATAGATACGGAGAAGGTAAAGTCGTTCACGAGGACTCCGGATGAGATTAGGGAAAGGGATGGCCTGCCGAAACTCACTACAGAGCAGACTACTTTACTGCAAATAATCCAGAAGGCAAGCAGCACGCCTACACCGGCGAGTACAGCTAAAGTATCGAGACAAACAGAGGCCGACCCACATACAAAGATCATAAGCTAAATACAGAAACATGATATTGATTTGAATGAGCCTTGATTGATTACTTAAAGGTTTGAGAGGGGTAAGGTACCAGTTGAAAAGGTGACCTTTTCAAATCGTGCTGGTAGGATGGATACTATTTTCACGACTTACCTGTGTTGCATTTTTTCCTTTTCCAAGCTCACAGAGAATCGATATTTTGAATTCTCGTGTGAATTTTTTCCTTTTTTTCATATTTGCACCATTTCTGTAGATGTTCGTTAAGAATGTTTCTTAACTCACGGTCCACTTTTTGGGGTGCAGTCCACAATATTTATTATGCAAGGAATGTTTAATGGGAAACCATGGGCAAGGTCAGCATAGTAAGGACAAATGAAGGAATAAAAAGCAGCTTGCAAAAGGCACTGGATCTCATAGGAGGTCTGGAAAACTATATCTGCCGCGATGAAAGAGTCATGCTGAAGCCTAATTTGAACGGTACCGAGGGCATAACCAATATTGAACTGGTAGAAGCATTGATCCAGTTGTTACTGGATTTTAAGGTGAAAAAAATTGTTATTGCCGAATCCACCTTTGGGGACCAGCAGATGACGGATATGTGTTTCAATAAGAGCGGGTACGTTGAACTGGCAAAAAAATATGGCATCAATTTAATCAATCTTAATAAATCTGAAATAGTGGAGGTCAAGGTCAGGAAACCTCTGGCGCTTGAAAAGCTTAAGATTGCCAGAGAAGTGTTTGAAGTGGATAAAATTATAAATATACCTGTTATGAAGGTTCACTATGCGACAGGCATAACACTGGCTTTGAAAAATCTAAAGGGCCTGCTTGTAGGGGACGAAAAAAAGCACTTCCACGAGGTCGGCTTGGATAAGGCAATTGTCGATTTAAATAATACCATAAAACCCAGATTGAACATTATTGATTGTATCTCATGCATGGAAAGAATGGGTCCCAAGGGTTGGGACATTGTAAGCCTGAACCTACTGGTTGCCGGAGGTGACTGCGCGGAGGTTGATTATGTCGGCAGCCTGCTGATGGGCTATGAACTGGAGGAAGTAAAGCATTTGAAATATTACATCGAGGAAAATAAAATTGATTTGGGTAAGATTGAGTTGGTCGGTGAAAGCATTGAGGATGTAAAGTATGGTTTTAAAAAAGTAGAGATGGAGAATATAATCCCTTCTGGATTCAAGATTTATAGTAAAAACGCCTGCAGCTCCTGTATGAATGCCCTGTTATTGTCATGCCAGTTTCTTGAGAAAGACTTACCGGATAATGTGGAAATTTATCTGGGCTCAATGGTTAAAGAGGGCGGCAGCAGCGATGCAGTTAAAATTGCATTCGGAAACTGCTGCAAGAGCGGTGCGTTTTTTGACCGGATAGTTAAAGGGTGCCCACCCTATCCCTTTATGTTAAAGAATGTTTTAGAAAAATAATATTAATGAATCGAGGAATAGCGCATCGCACCCAAAATCTGGACAACTCAAATATGGATGCATCCATGCCGATGCCCCGTTTTTCAAAAATGGAGTCGTGTGACGAATATATATTTTTAAGAAAACTGCATATAATTTTTTGTAAGTGCGACAAGAAAGCTATCCCATGAATTGCCAACATGTTACCCTTTCCATTTGGGGTAATCTTACCGGGATGTGCTTGGAGAATGTAACGTGAACTATCATCAAAAAAGTCGTAAAATGATAAGCGAAACTGGATTTATGCGCTTAAACCAAACGGTACGAGGCTAGCTATAATGGTTTATAAACAATATGGAAAATGGGGATGTGGGACAAAATTATTGGATAACCCCATAATTTAACCAACCTCAGTCCTTCAATACAATCACATAAACTCTTTTTCCAATGTGTTTTTTCTGAGCGTCAATTTTCGCTCCATTTCCATATGGTGTTATTCTCTTCTCATAAATTTCTTCAACGTCATCCTTTATTGTAATTTTCTCATGAAAAATAGCTTCAATTTCTCTCATAGTTTAATATATATTACTTGGACAATGCAGCCGTAAGTTAGAATTAATATATAGCCAGGAACAATTCTATTCTGAATGGGTCTCAGACTAAGGTATACATCACAGACAACAGAGAGGAGCGATGGTATATGATCACACTCCTCGATGTCCTGGATCTCTTGGAAAAGCACAACTTTATTGATGGCTTTATTGTAGGTGGAATAGCCGAACATGGCTTCAGTGATAATGACGTTGATATTATAACAGATGCTGAACTTCCGGCGCCTTTCCATGTAATCACAGACTCAAAGACACCACAGGGGCCCGCAATAGATATTAGGAAACTGAGGCAGGGGAAAGCGTACCTGTCATCACTCGCCAATTCAGCAGACCGGGCAATGTTCGCTGATTCAATGAACCTTCATATTGATAGTTCCAAATTAGTTGACACCAAAGACGGCTTATTGATCAAGGATGCCATAATTTGCAGGGCGATGGTGCTGGATTATGGGGGAAAGAAGGTACTAAAATCACCAGAAGTTCTCGCGGCATCAATGCCGACGATGCAACGGATGATGATAACAAACAATCACCCATCAGCAAGGGTGATAACAGACATAACCGAGATCAATGGCAGGATTCTCCCTGAAACTATTAAACTCATAAAAGATGCTGCCATCGGCGACCTTCTCATCACAGACAAAGCTCTGGCAGATGAGGTCAGGAAAGGGAAACGTGACCTGAGTCCTGGGTATTTTGCGAATATTATCGATCAAACCGGGACGTTCAATGATGAACCATATTCGGCAGTTCAGGAGGACGTCATATATGATCACCTGGCTGTGGTGAGACTCGGCAGATGCTCAAGACCGAGATGCGGCATCCTGGATTCTGATGATTCTACTTTACAAGAAGGAGACCTTGAGATGGTAAACGATCTAAACGATGAAGAAAAGCAGGTGCAGGATGCAGCAACTCTGGTCAGTCACATGGCCTCATACAAGACTATGATGGCAAGTATGGAGGAGATGCTGAAGCAGGCACCAGCCGGAACACGCGGCCAGATGGTCACGTTGATGGGCAAGATGAAGTCCCTTATGGGAATTATGATGACTCTGGGCGATGCGGATACCGCGAAAGGCCCTCAGATCAGTTACAATCCAGACAAAGGCAGGATAGCAAGTATGCTGGGTCTGATGGCTGAGATGGAACACATGATGTCACAGCTTCCCCCCGATCTGAAGCAGAAGATGACAATGATGGCTGAGAACGTAAAAAGCATCATGAAAATGATGGACAGCGAGGGGACTGACACTGAGGATGCCACACTGGTCGATGCAACAGGAGGGCTCCTGCCGGCAGCCAAGGCAGACATGCCAGCCGAAGCGATCAAACTTTATGAGACAACCTACGCGGCAGCCAAGGAGGGCGTGTGAAAAGCCAAGACCGGGGTTGAAGTATCGTCTTGTCCGATTAAGGCCGCATGGGAAGCGGTAAAAGCACAGTTCGTCAAAGGAACGGACGGCAAGTGGGCGAAGAAGACCACCAATTCTACAAATTCCACAGATTCACACTCATCAATTACTGATGAAACAAAGGTACAGGAGACAAAGGAAACAATGGCAGAGAGCATAGTAGTCGATGGTGTGGGGTACACACCTGAGATGGTAAAGAAACTCGTAGCCGATTCTGCAGCTCTCACAGAAGCGCAGAAGACGGCAAGCGAGACTAAGAAACTGCTTGATGCGAGAGAGGTTGCATTTGTTGACCAGGGCAAAGCCCTTGCAGCAAGTGAAGCAAGGATCGTAACAATGCAGGCAACAATAGATGCAGCAGAACAGGAGAAACGTGCACCACTGATTAAACAGATAATGGATGCAACGCCGACTCTCAAGATCGAAGACTTCAAAGCCTGGGACTTGAAACGTCTCACGGATACAGCCGCGAGCACCCTGGAGGCTGCGAGACTGAGGGCCAAGACCGATGGGAAAGGGACGAAAAGCGTCGTTGATGACGCATATGCTAAGATAGGCGCAAAGGGAGGCAAGTAATCATGGTAGCAGGCGAAGTCGGTCTGGATAAGATCGGAACGAACGGTGACAAGATTGCTGCGGAAACAATAGGTTTCGGCGCCGCAGTAGAACGCAGAGGGCCCAAGACAGTCGGGGTACATATGTCAATGGTCATTGACAACTGTCAGACCGCGTGGATTGGGAAGGCGAATGTCACTGCAACATCAGAGGCAAGCGCAAAGAAGGTCAATGCAAAAGGCACAAAACTGGTAATTGATACCAGCTTCACTACCGGCCTGTTAGCAACAAAAGACTTCGCTGCACTGGACCTGTCCTTGAACAAAGTCGCTGGACTCTGGATGAAGTCTGATATAGTAATTGCGGCAGGTGTCCTGGGACTCGTAATAGACGAAAGCTCAGCATGTGCAAGCCCAAGCGAAACACTCCTCATCCCGGCATTAGCAGCAGGACAGTGGAGATATGTCAAACTACCATTCGATGGGGCACGGGCGGGAAGAGATGCGATAATCAGTGTCGGAATAACCGCGATTAGTGATCCGGGCGCAGCAACACTGTTCATTGACCAGGTCAATGCAGGAAGCGAGTTCGTCGGCATTGCGGAGAACGATAGTGCAAGAGACTCGTATGCGGCAGGTAACCAGATCACCATCATAGACCAGGGGAAGGCCATAGTTGACCTCGAAGTAGGCGAGACATGCCTTGCAGGAGATGCGCTTATCCCGGTAGGTAATGGGAAGTTCGGCCCAGACTCAGCAGGCGGATTGACCGATATTGGTACCAAGACACTGCTTTCGAGAATGACAGCGGTAAACGATCAGGCAGTAGCAGCCGGGGAAGTAGCAGGGAGGATGATGTAAAATGTTTGCACATAATGATGCAGCAATTCCAGATAACTATCTGGAGGCATGGACAAGAGAAATCGCCAATTGGGTGGATGCCAGGGCCGATGTGTTGTGGGCAAGGAATGCACTGATCCCAAGGAAAGTAGGCGAAGATGTCCAGATCGATGTCGTGGTAACATATACCAAGACAGGAACAGGGGCACAGGTAGTCTCAAAAGGCGGCGTGCCAACAGCGAAAACAGGCATCGCTTCAACAACCAACAAACAGGATATCTATCAGATAATGGACCAGTTCCAAGTACATGAGAAGGACCTCAAATCAGATCCATCAATGTACAGCAAAGAGTTAGATATGTGTCTGAGAAACGTCCACCAGCTCGAGGACGACATGGCCATAAATGGCAATGCAGCACTCGGCCTGAGCGGTGTCCTGGGAATGGCAGCGGCAAACCCGAACGGTAAAATCGTAAACACTGGCGCCTCAGGAAGCGACCTCGATAATAACGGAGCATGGACTGAACTAACTGCCCTTGACCCATATGCAGACATCCTCGATGCGGTAGAGATGCTCGGCAGCAAGTACGATCCGGTACAGATCGGAGGAAACAGAAAAGGCCTTGCGCGCTTGTTCCGGAAAGACAAGAGCTCAGCCCAGCATGAACCATGGACTCAGCAGATCGCGCCATTACTCGGGTACAGCCCTTCGGATAATCCATATAAAACATGGCTTAAAACGAGCAGCAAGTTCCCCAGGGGTAAAGTAGTCCTCATGTCGAAGGACGCTGATGCAGGAGAGTTCGTAGTCAGCGAAAACCCCTACCCTGACAGACTGCCAAAGGCAGCAGGCGGCAACTTCCCGGTCGAGATCAAGAGCTGGAGTGTGCCAAGACTATATGATGAAGAATGCTTCGTTGTAATAGACATCACTTAGATGTCTATTCTCCCCCTTTTTTTCATAATGATAGAGGCACGAAGATGGTGGACATTCCTTTAGAATCACTGGGCGGCATTGCAATCGCTGTAATAACTGTGTTCGGTACAATACTGATATTCATGGCAAAGGCGGTAAGATCGGACTTCAAAGCCTTCTCTGAGAGGATAGGGACATTTCAGGACACCCTGGCAGAGACAAATCTTGTGGTTGCAAAGTTACTTCTGATGCATGATGCCTGCCCGACGTGTCCGAAACTGAATATAGACCTGAAGGAGGGTCTCAGACTGATAAAAATGGGTCTTACAAGAGATAATGAGGAGGATTAGAATAGAACTGATAATAATCATCGCGACTGCAGGCGCGGTAGGCGGGCTCATAAAGAGCCTGGTAGAACAGAAAGGGGCGGTTGCCCTTGCCATGTATCGAGACAGCACAGGATGGCACAAAGTACGTCCACTTGGGCGGGATCGCTAATTTGGTGATCGGGGCGGCGATTGCTGCTGTTATAGCGACTACACCAGCAACAGCAGTGGTTGCAGGCATATCGTCGGCATTCATTGCGGAAAAGCTGCTTGAAAGAGCAAAGGAATTGCCGTTACCGATGCCCGGAAAAGGACAATAAGAGCAAATGCGTGATGAGATGACCCTGCAATGGCGGATGAACTGGTAGTAAAGGTCAAACTGGTCGAGCCAAACAAGGTGAAGATCGACTTCAGAGAGCCGGATAAAGTAACCACAGGAGTTATCACAGGTGGCCGGAACATGAGAGAATATGATGCTGGAGAGACAGCATACATTGAGATCGAAACGCGGGATAAGTATGACGATCTAGTAGATCCCAGTTCAGTGATTATTGACATATTTGACACCGACGGGAACAAGGTATCGACCGGGTCAGCCGCCAAAGAGGGGACAGGCAATTATTTCTATACATACACTATCCCGGCAACTGCGGTCAGCGGAAGCACGTACACCACAAAGGCGACAGTAATAAACAGTTCAGACTTCGTCACGATCAAGAGAGCGCGCTTTAAGGTAAGGCGATAAGATGTATTCCACAGTTGATGAGATCAGGGAAGTATTCGAAGAGAATGATATCGGCAATGAAGCGGTGATAACCGATGCTGAAATAATCAAGATCATAACAGACGTGGATGCAGAGATCGACGCCGCCTTATACAGAAGATACACCACGCCTTTCGCCGACAGGCCCCAGTTAATACAGAAGATCAGCAAGTTCAAGAGCACGGCGCAGGCGATGCGGGATATTCAGCGCGGTTCAAACGGCGCGCTCATAAAGCCGGACGTGATGAACTACTATGAGATAAAAGGGGAGGCGCTGTTAGAGGATCTGAGAATGGGGCGGCTTGAGATTACAGGAAGTAAGAGGCTGCGTATGTCATCAACAACGAGCTAACATGACACTGGAATCAAGGTTTTTCGAGTTCAACGGGATAAACCTGACTCAGTTCACTGACCGTATAAAGGATAGCCAGAACACATCACCCGGAGATATGCCCATACTCGGAAGTGAACAGAGGGTATTCGGACAGGAGTCCCAGGGTCTAAGAACAATACTCTGGTCGGGGTATATTAGTAATAGCGATATCTACACCAGGTTACGGAAGGAGTTATTCGACGACTCGGAAAAGATAATCAAGCTCTCTCATGACCGTTACATAACCCTGAAGTCAGTTAGCGCGGAGAGAGACCTCTTCATAAAGAAATCGGAAGATAACAAGATGACCATGGTAATGGTGGCTGTTGATACAAGAGAGTACTCAGTAACCAGGTCGTCAATAGAACAGACAATAATTGCCTCGCCAACAACAATCGGCCTGGAATCTAAGGGAACGGCAAAGACTGTGCCGGGGTGGATAATTAAGGCGGTTGGGACAATAATAAACCCGACGATAAGCGAAGGTGAAGACGAGATGACATGGTCAGGCACCTTGACTGCGGGAAAGGAACTAAGCATATCCAGGGAAGGTACGACCAAAGTAGATGGTATGGATTCCAATTCTATAATAGGGGATGTTTTGAAAGCAGGGCATGGCGAGACACAATTCATTTACTCGGACGATCCGAATTCAAGTCATAACTGCACAGTAAAGGCTGTGTGGAACGATGCATACTACTGATGGGTATGCTTGACAAATAAATCAACTTCGAAGGAGACAAAGAGAGAAAATGGTACAGGTAACTAAAGGCAAGAATGTCGTCATAGAAACCTATGACGCAGAGTTAAAAGAATTCACTGCAACCGCAGCGCAGGCAGCATTCACAATGGTGAACAAAGCCGGGGAGACAGATCCGGAATATACCAGGGTTTATGTGGATAATGTAGAGGTCGCATCAGCCGACATAACAGTATCGTCAGCGACTCCCGCTGTGGTGACTATTCCGGCATGCACATTAGGCCAGATAGTTCAGATATATATGCCAAAAGCCAAGAATGGCGCATACAGCGTCCAGCAGGCAATCCAGATGAAGGTATCAACAAAGACCATAGAGATAGCAGAGCTGGGCACGGATGCTGTGACAGTGGATGTGGTACAAAGATCCGGAGCATTGAACATAGCATTTGCCCAGGCAACGAATCATGACCTGATGAAGAAGCTCAATGATAACGCACAGAATGATGCTTTCATGGTCATCGCTAAAAAGTACTCAAATACAACTCCGGTAAGCTTCCGTATATTCAAGGAAGCCAGGGTAAACGAGATGAACGACAGTCTGGAAGCGGGCGGGATTGCGATGGAAACCTTCACGCTGACATTCAAACATCCTGTGGCGTTCAAGACAACATAAGGTGACATGATGGAAGAAAAAGTAGCGGGCGGTTTGGATAACAAACCAACTCCAAAAATCGTAGCTGAAAAGACACCGGAGACTGGCGCAGAAGCGCCGGAATCTCAACAGGAGCAATCAGGATTGGTTGTGGTGCTGGGTAGACAACTGATCGGGTTAGAGGCTCTGGGTGTCCAGGACTTCCTGTTAATAGACATAATCACGGGCGGCACACCTGCTGGCGCTTTAGATAGGGCAAAGGCAAAGCAAAGTCTCATTGGCTCGGTTATATCCAGGAGCAAACTCACACCAGACCAGGTCGAGATATTGAAACGTGATCCGCTCAGGACGTATAAGGCAGTCGGTATGGCAATAACACAGGAACTGTTCGGAATGGATAGTTAAGCCGAAACTGTAATCATTATTCCAATGAGCTTTGCTGAAATCAAGAAGCTTAAGGAGCTTCTCAAAACACTCCAGGAATCCGGAGAGGTATCGACTAAGACCCGGATGGATGTCGGCAAAGCGATTGAAAAGATACAGAAGGAACGCTCTGCTGCAAAGATGATGGCCAGCGCTGACGTTAGCCGCCCGATTGGACTGCTTGAATCTTCTTTTGAAAAGTCATCTCTTCTGGGTGAGAGATGGAAACCACCATGGGATCCGACATGGAATCCCCTGTCTACAGACATCAAACGGATTGAACAAGAGATATTGAGCCCGCGGGCGTTCGATGTCAATCTGAACAGTTACTCACCACTTGGTGTACAGCGTAGTCTTACCGACAGGGCAATTAACAAAATCGTTACTGCGGACCTACCACAGAAAACGAAAGAAACCGCAATTAAGCGACTGGAGTATCGCAGGAATCTATTAGAGAACGCCGAAACAGAGATCAGTGGGTACTCTACTTCAACAGGCATGGCGAGAATATTAACGAGCAAACGGGTTAATATAGACTCAAATATTCAGAAAATTATTGGGTTAAAGCAGTCAGGTGCAAGCATCTGGTCACAGAAAGAGCTGGACGATCTGGTGCGAGCCCAGTTGGTTGAGAGGGACTAGATAGACAAAAGCATATCCAGGATGAAGGCTGGGCTGCCCCTTGATCTGAGCACCTCAGAGAAGCTGGAAAGCCTTGATGACAGCATATACAAAATGGGGGCAACTCAATGGGACGAGAAAAGGGGTATTCCGGTTGACTGGATGAATACAAACAAGGCATATGAAACACCAACAGCTATTGAGCAGTTGTCGGGGTCGTTCTTCACAGGCGCCCGGATACCCGGCACTCTTGGCACTGACCTATTATCTTTCAAGGATCCAGAAAAGGTCCTGAACAAAGCCACAGTATTCACGCAAAAGCAGTGGGGAGACAAGGAAGCAGCGCAGGAGGAGCTTCAGTTCATAAACAATTATTTGTTAGATCCCCAGATGGCTGCGGAATATGCAAAGACTGCTCCGTTCTCATTCTTCAAATACTGGTCAGAGAAGGGTGGTACGCTGGGACTGAAAGAGCACATGCAATCATTGAAGGTAGCAGCGCGGGCTGATGATGTTGACGTTGAGACTGCAAAATGGGGCGCACTCACGACGGTAAAAGGTGTTAAGACAAAGGACTTCACCTTCGCATCACTGCGGGGACAGGTCACAGAATTGTGGGACACGACCAGCCCAAAGATATCACAGGTCGGACTCCTTAAGGACTCGTCTGGTGAAAGCATCAAGTTCACAGTATGGAAGAACCAGCAACAGAATATCCCGAAGGTAGAGGTGGGAAAGAACTATTATTTCGGTAATGTCGCAAGCCAGGAGTGGCAGGGCAGATGGAATCTCAACGTCAACCAGTACTCAGCTATAGAAGAGATAAAACCGATGCCGTTCAATACCGCGCCTCCGCTTATATTGCCCGGGAGCAAGGTTGAACTTCGTGATTATTCAAAGCCTTACTCGATAGATCCTGCAAAGGGCATGATAACCTATACTACAAAGTCGGGGAAGATAGCTGAGACACCGATCCAAAAAACGGATCTGGCGCTTTTAAAGAAGATCGGCCTTGGAGATGAACCCGGTGATTTAGCAGCGTTCCTGCCATTTATGGGTCTACCGTTCCTGCAGAGTAATGTAACAGGAGGCACGGCGCAGTTGGGCTCACAGCAACCGGCCACTCATCCCATCGCAAACATGCATGTCCTGAACTCACTCACCGGAGCATATAACAATCTGGGAGAACTCGGAAGTATCTGGTGGAAGAAAGCACAGGAAGCAAACGAACGCATAAGCGCAAGAGGCGCAGCAATGCCGGATGCAAAAGGCAGCCCTGGCCAGGCATGGGCAAACTCAAAGCAAAATCGGTGGCGAATTCTTCCATGGGATGCATTAGATGCTCTGGGTGCAGCATTAGCACCAGTATCATTCATAGATCAGGCCGCATGGGGAAGTTATGCGGGAATCGGGGCAATGGAAGGGATTCGTAATGAGATTCAACCATCGAGCATTTTTGGTATAGAAGATCCATTAGAAGCCCTTGTATTGGATATCGTTGCACAACCAACCAACTTGATAGGGGCGGGTCTCACATCAAAAGGAAAGAAGTTGTTGAGTAAGATGCCACTTGGATTCCAGGTAATATTTAGGGGCGATATGGCAAAGATGGGGACGCGAGAACAGGTCCTTGAAACAATGCGAATACGGGCAAGACCACAGAACGCCGAAAAGCCAGTAGAGTACTTCAATGAATTGTATGGTCTACAATATGAACAAGTGAAGCAAGAGTACATGGTAGCTGAGGGAGTCACAAAAGAAGAATTCGAAAGTATAGCAAAAACAGATCCTACCTTTGCCGACAAAATGGCGACATGGATATATACAGATTATGGCAAAACCCCACGGACACCAATGGGGGAAGGATGGGACTTTTTTAACTCTGAAGTCAGGAAAGCCGAACAGGGGACACAGGTCAAGGTATCGGGCATAGACGAGTCGTTCCATTACTTCGATTCCTCGAAAATACCACCTACTAAGCCGATTAAGGTGCCATTGAAGCCAGAACCGCCCGCGAAGCCAGCGGGGACTTACAAGGCCACCTTAGCAAAAGCAAGACAGGCAGGTATAAAGAATAAGATTGCAAGAACCGTGGGAATAGCAGCAGCGGGATCAATTCTCTTCGGATTACCTGATAGTGAAAGAGAATACAATAAACCTCAAGCAAGGGAACCATTATACCCATCCAACGAGAAAGGTTTCTGGGGAAGCCTGGGGGACGTGGCAACCTTTGATAACTATGTAGAGGGAGCGGCCATGCGCAACGCAGTCCAGTCAGAGAAGGTCTATACTCCAGAAGACCGGATCACACCATCAATGGCATTGGGCATCCAGAACAGGGATACAAGCCTGTTCTCAATACGCGGTGCAGCAGGGACATTCTTAATAGATATGCCCAGTTGCTCCGACATCTTACATCTCACTTGGTAAATACGGCAGCAAAGCGTATGATGCTATGAAAGGATACGTCGTGCCAAAGATGGGGCAGGCTGGCGTCGATACACTGATGGCGATGAGAGGGATAAATGATAAGTATTCGCCAAAAGGAGATCTGGGGCAACCCGGAAAATACGATCAGTTCCTGAAAAATACATACGACCCAATATTAAGGGGATGGAAATACTTTTCAACTTTAGCGAATGCCGCGTATTATCCAACAAACCTTGTAATGGGGGCATACACGAACTTCCTGGGAGGCGTTACGGGGAAGTCGTATTTCCAGGCAACAAAACTCATGCTGGGCATGGATAAAGAAAAGGTAGTAAACGAACTCACAGGACAAACGGGATATGGTGTAATGAAGGGGGCAGAAGAAGCAGGACTATTCAAGAGTTCTGGAGCTATGGACGTTCCAGAATATGCCAACCCATTATTAAACGCCCCTGTATGGTTAGCTCAAAAGTCAGAAGCTTTCCTTAGACTCCCAGGTTATCTGCAAAAAGTAACCGAAGGCATGACGTCGCAGGAGGCAGAAGATTTTGTAATAAAGTACCAGGGCGCATACAACCCAGACTCGTATTCGAGATATGAGCGAGAGGTGGCAAAGCGTCTTATCCCATTCTATGGTTCATTGAGATTTGCAATTCCACGAATGGCAGAGACCCTTCTAATGAATCAAGGGAAACTATTACAGATAGAAAAACTCAATGAAGCTGCAATGGAAGGGCAGGATGCTCCCCCCTCGGCATTAGGTAGTATCACATGGGGATCGGGTACCGAAGGCAGTTTCAATTATAAGAGAACCCCAATGAGTGATATGGTGAATGCGGTATCAGATCCAATAGGATATGCGATCAACTCACTCATACCAATAGCAAAGACTCCAATGGAATTAGCAACCGGCAAAAACTCTTATACCGGAAAGCCATTTGATTCATCATTGCCGTGGTGGAATTCAAACAGCGGCCCATGGTCAAATCTTTTACTGGGACGCCAGGGATATAATGCAGTAAATGTGGATAAAATAACCAGCGGAAAAGATCCAGACAACAAGGCACTACTGGGGCTGACAACCGGGATAGGAACAGCGGCCACGCAGAATACAATTAACTCAAAGACTGCAGGACTCTCAGACCGGGACATGTATAGTAAGGTGACAGGAAGACCGAATGATTTCTCTTATGAACAGCGGCTGCAGCTAATGCAGAGAGACAACTGGGCAAGCGTGCAGTCAGGAATATCCGGCAAGTTCGAACAACTTCAGGGTGGGCATTTCTATCCAGCGGTGCTCGGAGGTCCGCCGATGCCGTGGAACTACATCACGCAGACGCGGGAAGAGAACTCGGAATGGCTGAGCGCACAGAATTATATCGAGAATCTTCCGGAGCGCGAACTTCAGCAGGAAGAGGCGTGGGGGAGAGTCGAGCAGGAGTATTCCACTGGTGTGGAAGAGATCAATGCGCGAACCCTGGATAATAGCGGTCGTACTGAGAATGAAGCCCAGAAGGAAAAGAAACGGTATGATCTCAGGAAATCGGAAAACATCAAGATTTATAACCGACAGTTGAATACTGTCAGGTCGGCAATACAAAGCGCAGAGAAGGATCTCAGGGGAGAGAAGAAGAAAGTGGAAGATGCCAGGGCGAAAGGATACAGCGATCCAGCGTCAGAAGCGCAGATAAAGGTCATTGAGGCTGTGCTGACTGAGCACCGGGCATTGTACGAGAAGGTATCTGGGCTGCGGGATGCGGAGCAGGAGAAGGAGTTCGAACTGCCAGTGCAGGGCACGGATCTGTCCAGGTTCCAACCAATGGATATCGGCGGCTATGGCAAGTATGCAGTTCGCTATGGAAGGGGCGAAGAACTCGCAAAGCCGGAAGATATCGAGAAATTGGTCGATCTCAAGAAGATAGCCGCTTACTATGCGGCTTCGAAGAGCTATGGTCCGGTGGCTGGTTTCAGACCTGGCACTCCGGAAGAGGTCAAGAATCGCATATTGTTCACAAGGGATCCCCGTTATCAGGAGCTTGCACAAATAGCCAACCCATTAATATCAGGGGCGGGATGGGAAGGAATATCGGGTAAAAACTACATCGGACCAAGGAATATTAGCGAGATCAGGGCGGTTGTGGAAGGCTCAGTGTCTGAACCGGAACCAGTGATAGGTGTGGGAGAGCCACCAGCATGGTATTCTGACCAGCAGGCATCTCAGGAACCCAGTCAGGCTACAGGGTTCGATTATAATGACCCGGAGTTCAGGGAAGTAGTCAGAGAGATTGTCCAGGAAACGCTGAGTGAAGGCATTGTTTCGGATTGAAATAAAATGGTTTTCTTTTATGGATGCTCAGTAATTTTTAAATAAGCAATGCAGCCCCTAAGGCACCTGTTATTTGAGGTTCTTCTGGCAATTGCATCTCGATATCTAATGCCGTTTCAAAAGCCTTTACCACTCCAGGATTTTTGGCCACTCCACCCACAAAAGCCACCTCTGGTTTTATTCCTAGCTTTTTAACCATCGAAGTGGTTCGCAGGATAATACTTTCAATAAGGCCGGCAGCTATATCTTCTTTTTTAGTCTTTTGGGCTCTTAAGCTGATAACTTCCGATTCCGCGAATACTGTACACATACTGCTGATCTTTGCTGGATTTTTTGAAACCAGAGCAAGCGTTCCCAATTCATTCAGCGATATTTCAAGAGCTTTTGCCGTATATTCCAGAAACTTACCGGTTCCTGCCGCACATCTGTCATTCATCAGAAAGTCCACAACCTTACCATTCTCTGTGATGATCACTTTGCTATCCTGGCCACCGATGTCGATTATCGTGTGGGCTGCCGGGATAAGATAGCCGACGCCTCTGGCATGGGCTGTTATCTCACTGATAGTTTTATCTGCAAATCCAATACTGCTTCTGCCGTATCCTGTAGCCAGAATTTTTCCAACCTCGCTCTCGCCTATGCCGCACTTTGAGAGGACTTCCCGATATGCTTCTTCTCCCGCTTTTCTAAAATCAAAACCTGTAGGTATAATTATGTATCCTGCGATTTCATTTTCGCGAAGCACAACGGCCTTGGTAGTCGCAGCTCCGGCATCTATTCCAACAGATATCATTCCAGCATCTCCAGAAAAGCATCCACTCGTGTCTTTATCTGCTCAGTGTCAGCCCCGCTGTAGTCTGTTTCTATAGAGAGGAGAGGAATGTTTGACTTTTTCAAAGCTTCCCCAACCCTATATTTCTCGACATTGTATCCATGGCAGAACTGAAGGGTATAATAAACGACCCCGTCAACATTGAAATCCTCGGCAAGTTGAAGGATCTGGGCGATTCTTCTGTCGTTAGGAGACATGCAGGCACATGGGATTTTCAGATATCTCTCAGCTAAAGCTCTCATTGGCTCTTTATTCTCATCTACTAAATCCCAGAAGGCTCTTGTTCCAGTGCAGCTTTCCTCTACCACTATTAACCCGCCCCGCTCCTCTATGATCTCCGGGACCTTCATGTTTCCTGCTGCCATCGGGCAGCCGGATATCATAATCCTCGGTCCGGAACTCTCCCTTTTCTTCACTTTCAGCTCATCGAACAGTAAAACAAGATTCTTTCCGAATTGGTCGGGAGCCAGAAAATGCATTTGCTGAAGAACCTTTAACATCTCTGTTCCCCTTATTGGCGGTGAGTCTTTTTTTCTTAATTCATATATTGCGTGGAGCAGTCTTCTTGTCTCATTTGCAGACTTTATTTCATTCCTGATTTGAGTATCAGTAATTTTATTGCCTGTCAGTTTTACCAGAACTTCTTTTAAGCTTTCCAGTTCTTTTATATAGTACTCCTGTGCATTTTGATTTTCAGGCTTCTGCGGAAGATCCATGACATAGGTTGGGATGTACTTGTCCAGAAGTTCATACATCTTCTTTTTTCCATCGCAAGTAGCCTCTGCAACTATGAGGTCAACGAGGCCAAAATGTGGACATGACTTGGTCTTACTGCATTTCTGGTCAATTACAGAGCCGAAGGAGGATTTGATCAGAGGGCAGAGATTTCTTGGTAAAAATTCCTCCGCTGCTTCAATGGGGGCGCTTCTTCCACCGCATAGTATTACCCTGTCCGCGCCGCATGCATAGATGAGTTCGTCCGGGACATAAAGGCAGAGTGTTCCTATTATCTTTTTTCCCTCTTCTTTACTCTTAAGTATTTGATTTATCCTTCCGGGAAAAGCGTCCTTGAAAAGTTCTAAACTCCTCAGAATAATGTCATCTTCCGCCATTTTAACCAAACATCAGGACTTTGTCAGATTCCTCAACTATATGGAGCATGTCATGCATTGTAGAAATTGGACAGACCTCGCTTCCCTTCATCTGCCTTATTTTCAGGCATGTTCCACATGCAAATATCTGGCCTTTATGCTCAACAAAAAGCCCAATCTGTTCCAGGACATTGAATTTCTTATCTAGAATACTTTCGCTCTCAACACCTTTACCCAGGAGAAACACTTTTACTTCATGTTCCATAAGTAAAGATGTTACACCGAACCTGAAGGCGTTCCACACCGTTTCCGGCTCATTTGTGTTTATTATTATTCCTATTTTCATGACATCCTCTTTGCTAATGTTTCATTCTCTGCTAATTGTTCTAAAAGAACCTCTCTCATTAAATCGCATGCCTGCAAGATTTTCGGGTTTGCGATCTTGTAGTAAACATTTGCTCCATCCCTTCGTGTAGTAACAACGTTATTCTGCCTCAAGACCGTGAGGTGCTGAGAGATATTCGCCTGGAGCACGCCTGCCTGGCCTGCTAGGTCATTAACAGTTTTTTCTCCATCCCTGAGAAGGTTGATTATTTCCAGCCGTTTTGGGCTTGTGAAAACCTTGCAAATCTGGGCATGCATTTCATAAATTTTCTTATTCATTAAGTACTCCTACCAGATTCTTCATATTAAAGCGCCTTTCCGGCATAAAATCTGCAATCTGTCCGTGAGCAAGTCTTATTTCTGGAACTATGCTCGCATTTGAGTTTTGAAACTGGAATATATTCAAGTTCAGTTCCAAGTACTTCCCTGAAATACAGAATTGCGGACTCTAATGCAACATAAGTACTCCGTTTGCAGCACCTTGCTCCCCGGTTGGTGGCTATGGCAGCAAGTGCACGGGAAGTCATCATATTTGCAGTTCGTCTTTCATAATCTGTCAGGGGGCTGGCTTTTAATATTGTGCTAATAGCAATGCCTGTGGCTATGGCTGCGGCATCAGCGCCATAAAGGCCGCAATAACCGCCTGGCACAGTAGCGCCGCGCCTTATTGCTTCTTTAATTTCATCGTCTGTCACTTTGCCTGTGAGATTCTTGTAGGCAGTAACAAGTACTGCTGCGATCATGGCGTGATGTTCCGGCCCGTGCATAGGCATGGTTGGATGCCTCATAATTGTCTTTGCCATTTCCATGGGGTTTTTGGAGCTTGAAGACAGGCAGAACTGGGTGATTATCTTTATTGAATCGCTTGCATGGCATTCGTTGCAGACATAGTGACCAGACGGGCAATGAATGTTGGCGGATTCTTCTTTCCCGCAATAGGTGCACCTCACAGGGATAGCCGTTGTTAAATATGCAAGTTCTTCACCGCAGATCATGCAGTTTTCAGTTTTTTTATTATGTTCTTCCATATTCACTCCTTCAACTCCTTTTCCATCTCAAGGTACTGCTCTCTTGTTATTTCGCCCTTAGCATATCGCTTTTTCAGGATTGTAAGCGCGGATTCAGGAGTTTCTTCTGATTTCTTAGTGCCGGCATTTATCAGCGAAATAACCAGCCAGATTATTGCACCCCAGAATAATACCATTATTATGACTCCAAAGCCCATGCCAGAGCCCATTCCGAAAGAACCCATCATTCCGCCTCCTGAAAACAACAGGACTACTACCACAAGCAGTGCGATGAGTATCCACAATGTTGAATCTTTATTGCTCATTTTTTATACATCTCTTCAATATTAGATTTTGAAATCATATTCTAATATATGAATATTCTTATATATGAATTTTATCGTAATCTAAACACCGCCAGACGCATCGCATTCACTATTACGAGCAGAGAAAGACCCATATCCCCAAACGCCACTGCCATCCAGAGAGTCACGATGCCAGGAAAAGCAAGAACGGCAAAGCTTCCTTTTATTGCGATTGATGTAAAGATATTCTCTTTAACTATCCCGAGTGTTTTTTTGCTGAGCTTCAATAAATATGGCAGTTTGGAGATATCATCATGCATTAACGCTATATCAGCGGTCTCAAGTGCAACATCGCTGCCTATAGCCCCCATCGCAATGCCAACACTCGACTTCGCCAGTGCAGGTGCATCGTTCACTCCATCACCTACCATTACAACTTTACCATATTTCTGATCCAGCTCTTCAATAATCCTGACCTTATCTTCAGGAAGAAGACCGGAATGGTATTCATCGATCCCAAGTTTGTTTGCAATCGCCTTGGCAATTCGTTCATTGTCTCCTGTCAGCATTACCACCCTCATCTCCATCTTCTTTAGCATGATTATGGTTTCAGGTGCATTATCGCGTATTTTATCCATGATTGCAATAATTCCCATGCATTCCCGATTCCCCAAAAGTATTGCTGTCTTACCCTCGTATTCGAGTTCTCTGACTTTAACTTCTGGGAAAGGGGTTGATAGCTCGGAAAACATGGCAGGACTGCCGATGTAATATTTATTTCCATTTACGTTTCCTCTTACACCCTTACCTGGAATTGCCTTAAATTCACTGGTAGATTTTAAACTCATGCCCCCGGATTCAGCTTTCGCAACAACTGCCCTTGCAAGAGGATGCTCGGATAACGACTCTATGGATGCAGCTATCTCCAATATTTCGTTAGCTGAATAACTATTAACCTCCAGTACATCTGTCACCACCGGTCTTCCCTCAGTCAAGGTGCCTGTTTTATCAAAAACAAATACCTTTGCCTTTGCCATTTCCTCAATGTAATTTCCTCCTTTTATTAAGACTCCATTTTTAGCTGCACCTGTTATTGCGGATATCATGGAGACAGGCGTGGAAATGGAAAGGGCGCAGGGGCAGGAAATAACCAAAAGAACCAGAGCTTTGTAAAGCCATTCCTCAAAGGGCTGACCGAAAACAAGGCTTGGAACAGTCGCTACACCCGCTGCCAGGAAGATCACCGCAGGGGTATAATAACGGGCAAATTTATCAATGAACTTCTCGGTCGGGGATTTTTTTCGTTCAGCCTCCTCAACCAGCCTGACGATTTTTGAAACTACTGTATCTTCAGACCTTTTTGTGGTTATTATTTCAATATAGCCGTGTTCATTCAGTGTTCCTGCATATACGGAATCTCCTGTCTTTTTATGGACAGGCATTGATTCTCCGGTGATAGCGGCCTGATTTATGCTTGACTCTCCGTTAATCACAATACCATCAAGGGGTATCTTCTCACCCGGTCTAACAGCTGTAATATCATTGATATTCACATCATGGACATGCATGTTGACCTCTTTTCCGTCCCTTATTACAATGGCAGTCTCAGGCGCGAGCTTAACAAGCGCCCCGATGGATTTCCTCGCCCTTTCGCCTGCATAATCTTCTAAAAACTCTGCAATGAAGAACAGATAAAGCACGGATGCTCCCTCTTCCCCGTAGCCGATGGAGAAAGCACCAACAGCAGCAATTGTCATCAGGAAATTCATATCAAGGCGTTTTTTCAGGAGAGAAGATATGCCCTTTTTAGCTATGCTGTATCCTGAAATTACTCCTACGAACAGGAAGAGAATGTGAGATAAAGCTGTTGTTCCCGTTACGTATTCTATGGAAAGCCCAAGAACCAGTAACACGGATGAAAGTGCTATAATACGTATATTCCGTTGTTTCCAGAGAGGAAGTTTTTCCTCAAGAATATCGGTTGAACATGAGGAACAGCTTCCTTCGTGATCATGCTTTTCATCTTCAAGAGGGGGATATCCTGCTTTTTCAATCGCCTCTCTGATTTCTGATGTGTTGGTCTGGGACGGGTCATACCGTATCGCTGCTTTACCAGTAATGAAATCCACGTTTATGTCAGCGATACCCTTCAATTTCCTGATCGCATTTTCTACGTTCATAGCGCAGGAAGGGCAGTCCATGCCTTTGATTTTTAACTCAAAATCCTTTATCTCAACCATGCAGACCTGTATTACACGCTTTTAAAAGTAGATTGTGCTAAGAAACTGGCTGAAAGTTAATAACAATCAGACGGAACAGCGGCAGACCATAACATCCTTTATTGCAGATATGCGTTCTACAAACTGTTTGATGGCGTCATTATCTCCCTGAAGGATTACCCATTCAGCGCACCTATCGCCAAAATGAGTGTGGGTTGCAGATTTTACAATATTTTTAAAATCATGGATGATGTTGTGTACTGGCTGTTCTCTTTTATCGTCATAAACAATAGTCGCGATGAATGGAGTACCACTATCAATATGCTCTATCCATTTATTCTGGGCAACGAATCTATGAAGGGCCTCACGAACTGCATCCGAACGGCTGGAAAAGCCCATTTTATTCGTGATATTATCGAATTCCTTTAATTCCGTGCCTGAGAGTGATATGCTTATAACTACCATGAAATACGCTATGATGCCTGATCAACTTATACTTTTGTAAATGTGAAAATAGTTGCATATAAATTTGTTATAAACATAACATTTAAATATAATAGACTTTTTCAAGGATATATGAAATGGATATTACTGATTATCAAATCGACAAACGTTTCATCAAGAGACCGGATGTTCATCTGGCGAAATATAAAAAATACCGGTGCAGTTTCGTTATCTCATTCAGTCTATATATTGCATGATACGGAAGATAACCGAACTACTGCAATAGATATTGCCAGAATAGCACATGAAAGAAAAGGTGAAGTTTTAAAATTTTTTGCTGATACTCTTAATGGAGAGCAGGAGCAGAAGTTAAATAAACTGATTGCAGAAGAAATTACAACCGAAATTAAAGAATTCTCTAAAGAGTGCGAAAATTTTATTGACGATGTAACTAAGAGAATTTCAAATAAAAAATTCAAGGTTTTTGAATTAGAGGAATTGAGTGACGACATTCATAAACTTGACAGATGGAGAATAAAGTTAATTCAGAAACATGGGCTTGACGCACCAAAAATAGAGATTTTGAATAAAGAAATCGGAAAATGCAAAGAAAAATTGAATGAATTTGAAGAAAAAGTCCTCCAAAAAAACGAAATTGTAAAAGGGAGTGAGCTTGTGGGAGGCGAAAAGTAATGTTAATCGGAATAGGTCTTGGTCCCGGAAATCCTGACCTTCTCACACTGGCTGCCGTAAAAGCATTAAAAGAAAGCAAAACAGTATATGTCCCAGGAAAAATGGCTGCCGAACTTGTTGCACCTTATGCAGAAGCAGAGATTCTGGATTTTCCTATGATTCAGGATGAAGCAGAGCTATCAAAATTATGGCAAAACAATGCACGGATAGTGGTAGATGAAGCAAAGGAGGGTATTGTCTCTTTTGCAGTAATTGGAGACCCAAACTTCTTTTCCACGTTTTCACACCTTCGCAAGACAATAAAAGAAAATCACCCTGATATTGATATCATCACGATTCCCGGTGTGAGTTCGATAACTGCTCAGGCAGCCAGGACAAATATAAGCATCGAAGGCTCGTTCATTGTTAGTGACGGCTCACCTATCAGAACAAAGATCGTCCTGAAAACGAAAACCCCAGAAAAAACAAAAAAAGAATTGATAAAAGAAGGTTTTGACGAGTTTATCTATGCAGAACGGCTGTTCATGGAAAATGAAAAAGTAACCCGTGACATCCCACAAAAGGGCGATTATTTCAGCTTGCTGGTGGCAAGGCACAGCAAATCAATATCATTATCGCGGCCTCGAGGTAAACTTTACATTGTAGGTATAGGACCAGGCGCGACCGAGCATCTTACTCGGAGAGCTGAAAATGCATTACTTGAATCTGAATATATCATTGGTAATGGCACGTATCTTGATCAAATCACCGAAATTATAAAAAATTCGAAAATAATAAGAAGTGGGATGGGAGGCGAAATAGAGCGTGCTAAGAAGGCAGTTGAACTCGGAAGAGACCATGTTGTTTCAATAATCAGCGGCGGGGATGCCAATGTGTACGGAATGGCAGGGCTGGTACTTGAGGTGGCAGAGAAGGCGGGCAGTATAGATATCGAGGTTATTCCGGGGGTTACTGCTCTGAGCACGGCTGCTTCTCTTCTTGGCGCCCCTATAGTATCCGACTTTGCGGTTATAAGTCTGAGTGATCTTCTGACACCCATAAAGATAATCGAGAGTCGGCTCAACAGTGCTGCGGAAGCTGATTTTGCGATTGCTATCTATAATCCGAAAAGCAGGAACCGCGCGCAGAATTTTGGGACAGCGATAGAGATTATACAAAAATACCGTGGCAAGGATATTCCAGTGGGAATTGTGAAAAATGCAACACGCGAAGGAGAGACGGTTATTGCTACAACTCTTGGTAGAATAATGGAGTACAATGATTTGATTGATATGAGCACAATCGTGCTTATTGGAAACAGCGAGTCGAGACTGTGGGATAACAGGATAATTACACCGCGAGGATACCAGAGAAAATATGATTATTAGTAAAATATCTTCTCGACTCTTCACCAAACGTATTGCTTCCGAATATGTGATATTGGCGGGAGTATGATTCTATGAGCGTTAAAACATATGAGCTTACCAAGTATTTTGGTAAGCTGTGTGCGGTTGATCACATAAACCTGGATGTAGGAAATGAAATTTTTGGATTATTAGGTCCGAACGGTGCAGGCAAAACCACAGCTGTGCTTATTCTTACCACTCTGTTAAAACCAAGCACAGGAGAAGCTTATGTTTGCGGCAATGATGTAGTGAAAGAGGCTGAGAAAGTTCGTAACGTCATAAGCTATGTGCCTCAAGATATGGCGGTGGATATTAAATTAACAGGAAAAGAAAACGTATTGCTGTTTGCAAAGTTATACGGTATAGCTGATAGGAAAAAGAGAGTAGATGAAATTCTTGAATTGATGGGCTTGAGCGAGAGGGCTGACGATAGAGTAAGTGGTTATTCAGGAGGAATGCGAAGGAGGCTTGAGCTTGCTCAGGCTCTGGTACATGAGCCACAAGTGTTGTTTCTTGACGAACCCACTCTTGGTCTGGATGTATCAGCAAGAAGAAAAATGTGGGAACACATATCTTCCCTGAAGAAAAAAGGTGTGACCATTTTTATAACAACACACTACATGGACGAGGCCGACAAATTTTGCGATAGGGTAGCAATAATAGATCGCGGCAAAATCGTGGCAATGGATTCGCCTGCAAAATTAAAAAGTGGCATAGGAAAAGATGTCATAACCGCAAACGTGTCAGGTGAATTTAAGGGATTGAATATAGAAGGAATAAGATTTCTTGGGAGAGAGGTTGATATTATTAAATTCATGGCTGAGAACGGAAGCGAGGCTTTGCCTCTGTTATCTGAAGCATTATCGAGACAGGGATTAAAAGTTCATTCTTTATCAGTAAGAGAACCATCACTTGATGATGTTTTCCTGCAAAATGTTGGTACGGAGGAAGAGCAGGGCAGTTTTGATGATCATAAATTCAGAAATCTGCTGCGGAGAAGAAAATGAGGGGAGTTCAGTATTATTTCGAAAGAGATTTGATGCGATGGACCAGATCCAGGAGAGCGGTGTTTGCATCCCTTGTGATGCCGGCAGCCTGGCTTATATTCGTGGGTCTTGCTTTACCAATCAGATTCACAAACAATTATCTTGATTTTATTACACCGGGAATTCTTGTCATGACCATGCTATTTGCCTCACTGCAGGGTGGGACACTGCTTATTTTTGACAAAATACTTGGTTTTTTAAATAAGTTTTTAGCTTTGCCAGTCCCAAGAGAGAGCATACTTTTTGGCAAAATCCTTTTTATTGCTTTTAGAGGCCTGTTACAGTCAACTGTAATTCTTGGCATGGCGGTACTGCTGGGAGTGAAGATTAATAATTTCGCGACTATTCCTCTTACCTACTTTGTTTTGTTCATATTCGGAATATTGTTCTCCGCAATCGCCATAACGATAGCTTTGCTTGTAGATGATTACGATAGCTATGCATCGATAAACAGCATGGCAAGTATGCCACTCTTTTTCACCAGCAGTGCACTTATGCCCCATGAACTAATGCCTCACTGGCTAAGGATAATTGCTTCTTTAAATCCTGTAAGCTATGCAATAGACACTATAAGATCGTTGTTTACAGGAACGTTCTTATTAAACGGGATAATCGAACTCATTGTTATGGCCATAGCTGTTCTAATGATCAGTGTGTATGTGTTCAGAAGAGCAACGGTATAGTTGATGATGCCAATTCATTTACGCCAATTTGTGGGATTCTTGATGGTATTAACCAAAGCCCAAATTATCCGATTGTTTTCTATCTTCAATAGTCTATTTGTTTAATGTTGCAATGTATCCGAGATCGCTTACAGCTTTTGCAATGTCTGATACTGCCACTATTGCAGGATCGTATTCTACGGTTGCCATTCTTTCATCCAAAGAGACCTTTGCGCTCTTGACTCCTTTCTTTTTGGCAAGCACCAGTTCTATGCCCACGGCACACGCTCCGCAGCGCATTCCCGCGATATCAAGGATCACTTTTTCCATAATATAATTTACCCCCTTCCCTATATTCTCCTTGGTACGCATACCATCGCATTCGGTTTGCATACCATGTGGCAGCTCCCATCTCCAACACAGTTACCAGCATTTACAGCTACTGATATTTTCCTGCCATTTAATTCCTGGATATCATAAACTCCTCTTGAGCAGACCTTCACGCACATCCCGCAGCCAGTGCATTTCTCTTTATCAACATATTCTATAAAAGCTGGAGTCCATTTTTCGCTTGATTTTGTTTCACCCTGATAATATGCAATATCATCAAGTTCACAGCAACAACTTTTCATTTCTCTGCACTCACCATTTCAATGTTGTTGGATTTACATGCAGGACAGATAACGCTTTTTCCAAGTCCCTTAAATTTATTTTCACAATCCATGCAAATGTATTCTTTTAAGTCCATTTCTATATTTTCTATATTGATTTCAGGCATATCTCCGACCATGCACATATTTTTCACCTCAATTTCATGTGTATATCTGTAAGCGTCCATTTCTCATACCACGGTAATGATTTTAAGATATCCTCTATGTTTTTTCCAAGTTTTGCAGCATAGTTACCCGCTCTATGAATATATTGATACGACATGCCAAGGAAACCTTCAGCTTCATGCTTCTGGGCTTCCTGTAAAGCCTCTTTGAGACCTTCCTCGTATGCAGGCATAAATTTCGGAAGCTCCCCTGAAATATCGATACCTGCCTTAGCTGCATAATTTATTGCATTTTCTATATACACATGCATTCCATAGATTTGTCCTTCTGATGCATATCTTTCTGCTTCTTCAAGCATTTCAGAGATTCCTTTTCCATATGCTGGCTTTAGCCTTTCAAGTTCGCCGCTGATCTCCTTGTTGAGTTTTACGGCAGTCTCCTTTGCCTTTGATACATAAAAATCAACATCGGACAAATCATTCAGATCTGCGCACTGCTGGGCTCTTTTAAGAAATCTTTCCAGGTCGTTATTCCTGTCTTGTGGAGTCTTTTCCCGGTCTGCTTTTTCTTCGATCTTAATTTCTTTAAGCACCGAACCAGCATCGCCCATCGCTGTTATTTTGCCAAGCTTCATGTGCGCAGTGCGGTCGCAAACATTCCTGACAAATTCCATGTCGTGAGAAACTATAACAAATGTCGTCCCCGTCTCTTTTCTTGCTGTCAGGATTGAGTTTGCAACCTCATTCTTTGTGATCGGGTCCATCGTTCCTGTTGGTTCGTCAAAAATAATAATCCTCGGTTCTCTTATGAGAACCTGCGCCATTGTCACCCTCTGACGTTCTCCAACACTGAGCTCATATGTTGTCTTCTCCAGGATCTCATGTGCTGTATTTTCATCAAAGCCCACTGCTTTTAATGCAGCGATAGTTTTTGTTTTTGCGAGTTCAGGCTCAAGTTTTAAACCTATCGAATCGGTCAGATTAGATAATACATTTTTATGAGGGTAAAGGGAATATTCCTGATGCAAGTAGCCAATATGCGGTTTTGCGCGCCCCCTGAAATCGGTTCCTTTCTCGGCCATATCAACCCATGTATCCCCGATCCTTACATCCACTTTTCCGCTGTCTCTCTCCATAATGCCTGCTATGATCTTGGAGAGTGTTGTTTTCCCTGCTCCGCTTATGCCCAGTATACCGAAAATTTCTCCTTCGTTGATTTCGAAGCTCACGCCATTCACGGCAGGGATCATACCTTTTGAATAAGAGTAATATTTTTTCTTCACATCCTTAAGAATAATGATCGGCTCACCGACAACTGTTTTGTCCTCATTCACCACTCCTGTCATTGCCAGGAACTTTTCAATAATTTCATCCGGTTTTCCTATTTCTATAATTTCTCCTTTATCCAGAAGGATCGCCTTGTTTGTCAGGTCATGTAAAACGCCAGGCAGATGCGAAGTAACCAGCATAGTCATGTTGTGTTCCTGTTTTGCTTTTAATATGCTATCATGCACCAGCTTTGCAGTTCTTGGATCAAGTGTTCCGGTCGGTTCATCCGCAAACAAAAGCATTGGGTATTTCGCAAGCTGCCTTGCCAGCACTACACGCTGTTTCTCTCCCCCGCTGAGTTCTTTTCCAGTGTAAGTCATTCTGTGGCTCAGCTTCACTTTTTCTATTAATTCTGCTGCAACATATGGACGTTTTTCTTTAGGAATATCAGAATATTCAAAGCTGCGAATGATATTCTCAAGAACTGTCTCATCGCCATATAATCCAAAGGTTCGCTGCATCATGATAGCAGTCCTGTCCATGATTTTCCTGTGCATGTCCTTCGAATTAAAATAATCCACCCTTTTCAATTCTGTTTTTGTGTCACATTTTGAGCAAGCTTTGCCTGCATTACTTGGAGGATTTACTCTACCGCATTTAGGACAGGATGAAATGTTAAAAATAACCTCGCCAGTAATATCTTCAAATTCCTCAAAACCTCGAAGCAAATGTAAAAGAGTACTTTTTCCTGCACCGCTTTTTCCAATTATACCGATGCTATCGCCTTCATTTATGTCCAGGTTTATGTTCTTGAGAATCTGTTTGCCGTTAGCGCTTATACTCAAATCCCGTATCTCAATTAAAGCTGCCATTTTAACTCATCCTTTTGTTTTTTACAACTTCGCAAGAAAGAATTCCTTCAAACATTTCCTTCACATGCTTATCCGAGAGATCAAGAATTTGTGAGATAAGCTCGTTCTTTATCGAATAAACCACAAATTTCCCATCTTTCTCGGTGTTGACAAGCCCACAGTTTCGTAGACATGCCATATGGTGCGAGATCAGACTCTGATCTTTTCCTGTCGCCTCGCAGATATCATTCACGCACATTCCGCCGTTCTCTTTCAATGCATAGAGTATTGAAAGCCTGGTTTCGTCGCTCAAGGCGCTGAAGAAATACTTTTTTGCTGTAGTCAAATCTCCATTTAACATATATGTACATACGTTCATACGTTATATTATAAATATGTTTTGCTTTAGCCTCTAATGAGCATTAAGGCGAATAATTGCAAACTTTATGAATACCAATTGTAAAATGATTATTTATTACTATAATGATACAATAGTATTATTACAACGCAGGACAATACCACTGTCACTGTGACACTCAAATTCGAAGGCTATAAAAAGAGCCCCGACGGCTTCGGAACGGGTACATATGAAGTCCTGCACCCGAAAGGTGCATCGATAGAGATAACCAGGTCATTGTTCGAAGGTGATGTGCTGCAGATAACTTCAGTCAGGAATACGCCAGACCCGGCGCTTGAAAAAGCTCGCGGGATCAGGCTCTACGATGGGAATAAGAAGTTGTTCGATGGGTATTTGCGCGCACCTGATTACAGGCGCGGTAGCAACAAGTACAGGACGCTGACCACAGGTGTTTACGATTGGCGAAAGGAACTTGAAGCAATATATATCACAGAATCGGCAGGAGGCACCGAGAGTTATGTCGATCGATCCATAGACTTCATACTAGCAGACCTTTGCAGGATAGCAAACTCTGCCGGGGTTGTGAAGAGGCAGACCTATAAATACGATCCTGCCAGGCTGCCATATCATCCATCATTTTTCGAGACAGAATTGATCTCCCCGACCTTTACAAACACGATCTGGGATGCATTTACTGAATTGACAAAACAGATGGATATTATGGAAATATCCCGCACAGGTCAATGGGCGATCAAGGTTGACAGTTTGCAGGATGACAATTATATCTACATCATTCCGCAGATGGTTTCAATCGACTCGGTCATATTTGGGGACTTCGAAGTTGGTGCGGGGTTCACAGACAATTTTACTCATCCTTACGGTCTCATGCTATGGGCGAAAACGCTCGAAGATATAACAAGTTCGGATCTAACATTAACAATTACTTATACTGACCAGGGGGGCGCCAACCCAAATACAGCCACTGTAATGATCCCGCGAGATACGCCAAAAGGCACTTATTTTCCCGTTCCACTGGAGCCGGGGGACAAACTTGTAAAAGATGTCACCAATATAACAGGGTCAGGCGGCGGAACAGGTAATACTGTCCGGGTAGAAGGCAAAGGCACACGGTCACTCCCTGACTGGAAACTCCAACCACCAAAGGATATAGGGAAGGATTACAAGAAACTACTGAATCATGTTATTGTCAAAGGACAAGGAACTTTAAAGACCCAGACGCTTGGCGAAAAACCACTGTTGGGTACTGAGGAGTTGGTTGCCCCGGATGGGGGAAGTTCAACAATACTGATAGACGAGGACGCTTCCTTCCAGACCTGGGGTGTAAAGAGCGGAGATCGAGTGAAGAATATTCCAGCGGACCAGGAATGTTCGGTAGTATCAGTAGATAGTGAGATCCAACTCACAACCACGCCCCTTATTAATAATATGTGGGTGGGCAATGATCCTTATGAAATGGACATTGGGGAATTGGTTTCATCAAATGACCTTTACATAAACACTACAGAACAGCCAACAAAGGTAAATTACCTGAAAGTCACGATCATGAATACTACCGTGAGTGATAGGACCGGAAGCGTGAAATTGCGTGGTTTCTCAAGTCCGATTGATAGTCCAGAAACATTACTGGAAGAACGATTCTTTCTC